>Ga0315282_10010592_pt1 | contig 14419 bp, 11 predicted proteins | sample YL17G07_20_MG_FD_203693 | JGI IMG/M metagenome (GOLD analysis project Ga0315282, IMG submission 203693) | Sediment microbial communities from Yellowstone Lake, YNP, Wyoming, USA - YL17G07_20 | ecosystem: Environmental > Aquatic > Freshwater > Lake > Sediment | place: USA: Wyoming | collected...
AGGCAGCTGCCGCCTTTGAAGCCATGGCTCCATGGCACGAGAAGAGGCCACCTCTGGATTTGGCATAATTGCCTGTGGCAGAACTACCTTATGAATTGTGAAAACAGGGCTGGGGGTTGGGGTCAAGACGCCCGTTTGGGTTATGTGAAACGGGTAAGGTTGAGGATTTGAAGACCGATGACTCAACCTTTGCACCAAACCGGCATCTTTACCCTTGCCCTTGGACCGATGGCTTCCATTTCGGAATGGAACCACTCCATATTTTTAAAGGGAAGACTGTCCCTATGCGCACCGGGCCAGAAAGATGGGTTTTGTGGCATGGCGGAGTATTTTTTCTGCCACGCTCCCGAGAAGCCAGCGCTTGACCCCGCTTCGGCCATGGGTGGACATAGCAATGAGATCAATATCCTGCTGATTGGCATGGTCCAGGATCTCATCGGCCTCGCTCCCGTATCGGACATGGGTATCCACCTTGAACCCTTTGGCCTTCAGTCGTTCCTCCAATCCTCGAAGATATCCTTCTGCCTCACGGACAGCTGAAACCTCAGCTTCTGTGGGATCCACGCCCGGAAAGGTATGGGCATAGGCGACGCGAAGCAGGCAGATGGTTGCCTTGAAATCGGTTGCCAGTTTTTCAACCATGGAAAGGATGTTTTCCGCGCACTCCGAACCGTCCAGAGGAACAAGAATCTTTTCAAATCTCTCCATAGAATCCCCTCCTTCATACCCTTTTATTAAATTATATTCATGCGTGCGGTATTAATCAATAAAAAACGCCATGGGGCCCTGTTCCCCAATGCCTCCCCATTGACATGCCTGCCCTGGTGAGGTATTTGTATTACGTGAAAAAGCCAGGCTTGGAGGTATCAAAAGCGCCTGCCGGGATGGGGTGGGCAGAAAATCTTGGAAAGGAGGAAAGGCAAGCCATGGTAAAACAAATCTTACGTTTTGCGGGTGTCTTCTGTTTATCAATGGTTTTGACAGGGTTTCACGGTGTGGGTTTCGCGAAGGAAGTTGTCCTTTATTCTTCCAATCAGCCGGAATTGATTGCAATGGTCTCCCGGGGGTTTGAAGGGAAGACCGGGATCAAAGTCTCCGCTGTCCGTCTGGGGACTGGAGAAGCGATGAAGCGGATTCAGGCTGAAAGGGATAATCCCCTGGGGGATGTCTTCTGGAGCGGCGATGTGGCTGTGCTCGATAATGCCAAGAAGAATTTCATGCCTTACAAGTCTCCGGAGGCCAAAGTCCTTCCCTCCAATTATGTCGAAAAGGAAGGCCTTTGGACCAGCACCAATGTCCACATCATGATCATCATGTACAACAAGAAGCTCGTCAGCGAATCCGAGAAGCCCCTGGCATGGAAGGATCTTTTCCTGCCCAAATGGAAGGGGAAGATCGTGATGGCCAACCCTGAGAAATCAGGGTCTGCCTATGCCCAGGTGTATGGACTCTATAAGCTATACGGCTGGGATGGTTTGAAGAAACTGATTGATAATGCAAAGATACTGGACAGCTCAAGTCTGATCTATAAAGGCACGGCGGAAGGCGAATATTCCCTCGGGATCACCATGGAGTATGCAGCCTACCGGTATATTGCTGGCGGGTCGAAGGATGTTGGAATCCTCTATCCCCAGGAGGGGGCGTTCGATGCGCCTGAAGGGGCTGCTATCCTCAAGAACTGCAAGCATCCTGAGGAAGCGAAGACGTTTTTCGACTACCTCCTTTCAAAGGATGTGGAGAGGGAGATCCTTCAAAAACATTACAGAAGGCCCGCGAGGCCGGATGTCCCGATCCTGGAAGGGCTCCCCAGGATGAGCGACATTAAGCTGATGAAAGGGTTTGATCCCATCGAAGCCAATGCGCTGGAGAAGGAAATCCTCAAACAGTGGAAAGAGATTATCCTCAGCCGGTAAAACAAGGACTGATTTCATCGCAGCGTCGCAGAGGCAGCAAGGTGATTCGTAGATATCTCAACATCTGGAATCTTATTCTCCTGTCCGCCTTCGCCGTTGTCTTCCTTTTCGTCATCTATCCCATGTTCTCCATCTTCTACGCCAGTTTCATCAGTCCGGAGACAAACGCTTTTTCCTGGGAGAGTTATCAGAGGATCTTCCATCGTCCTTTCTATCTCAGATGCCTTCGGAACAGCCTCTTTGTGAGCATCCTGGCAACGATCTTCAGCCTTGTCATTGGGGTTCCTTTTGCCTTTTTCACCTCCCGTTTTGAGCTCCCGGGGAAATCACTCATTAGAACACTTGCCACATTGCCCCTGATCCTTCCCACCTTCATCGGTGCCGAGGCGTGGATTTTGCTTCTGGGTCGGAACGGGCTCCTTTCGAACCTGTTCCGGGAACTCGGCATCACCCTACCCACCCTCTACGGGTGGCAGGGGATCGTCCTCGTTTTTACCCTTCAGTTCTTCCCCTACGTTTTTATGATGGTTTCCGCTTCCATCAATTCAATCGACAGTTCTTTAGAGGAATCCGCCAGAAATCTCGGAGCCAATCACTGGCGGGTTTTCAGGACCGTTACCCTTCCCGTTGTAACACCTTCCATCTTTGCAGGAGGGCTGATCGTTTTTTATCTCTCCATTGAGAACTTCGGGGTTCCCACATTGATCGGCGAGGATTACCGGGTGTTAGCCGTGCAGGCCTATAACGAATTTATCAGCGAGATGGGTGGAAACCCATCCATGGCCGGGGCCCTCAGCATGATCCTGGTCTCCATCACCCTGCTGGTAACCATCATGCAGAAATACTGGGTGGAGAGGAGAAGCTATACCATGTCCTCCCTCCGCCCTCCTGAGGTGAAGAAGCTAAAACGTCTCCAAACCTTCTTCGTTTGGCTTTTCTGCGCCTCCGTCGTTTTTCTATCCCTTTTTCCGTTTCTGGTGGTTATCGTTTCGTCGGTGACCAGAACCCAAGGTCCGGTGATGTATTTCGGAGAATTCAGTCTAAAAAACCTCGCCAATGCGATCCAGGTTGCGCCCCGCCCAATCCTCAACTCCTTTTTTCTGGCCACGGTCGCCACGTTCATCGGAATGACTTTTGGCCTTGCTGTGAGTTACCTGGTTGTTCGCCGCAGGGGACCCGCAACCTATCTCCTCGATATTCTCATCATGCTTCCCCTCATCGTGGCTGGAACGGTGCTCGGCATCGCTCTTGCCGTCACCTTTAATAAGGGGCGGATCATTTTAACGGGGACGTGGATGATTCTCGTTCTCGCCTATTTCGTCAGGAAGGTCCCCTTCTCCATCAAGACCACCTCATCGATTCTTCAGCAGATCGACGCCTCCGTTGAGGAGGCATCCATCAACCTCGGCGTTCCGCCTCTGAGGTCTTTTCTGAAGGTCGTTGTTCCCGTGATGCTCCCCGGAATTATTGCCGGTGCGATCATCATGTGGGTGACAACCCTTGCCGAGCTGAGTTCAACCATCGTCCTCTATTACGGTCCGTGGAGCACGATGACAGTCCAGATCTTTCAATATATCGGAAGCGGCGATTTCGGACCTGCCTCGGCCTACGGCACCATTTTGATCATTTCCGTCATCATTCCACTGTTTTTTCTGAACCGGGTTCTCGGCAAGGAGCTGACATCGACGTTATAGCCTCCATCAGGTAGCAATGCCAAGTGGGGGGGCGAACGGCGGTTCACCCTCACAGAATTTTGAATAGGCAAGGGATAGAGATAATGACCCCTGTTTTTTGGGTTTGGTGCTGAAAAATTGAATAAATTTCCTTTTATCCCTGTCTAAATAAGCAACTGGAGGAGAAATTGAAAAGGATAAGAGGTCCGGAGTACGGTCATCAACTTTTCCGGTGAAGGAGGAAGAAAAATGAAAAAGGCGCTGTCTGTTGGGATAGTTCTCAGTCTGTTCTTAATGTTTTCTCCGATAGATGTTCGGGCGCAACAACAGACCGGTTCCACTCCGCCACTGGCCCAGCCACTGGTTCGCGAGGGCGATTTTGCAGTCAAGCTGGCCGAGGGGCTTAAGGTTGGAATGGCTCAAAGTGAAGCGGAAGCGGAGAGCACATTGACCTCGGTTGGGATCGCTCCTCGAAATGGCTGGATTGCCGACTACCCGGTGACACCGGATATCATTGGAGAATTAAGAAATGCCGTCGGAGAGGCGGCAGATTCCGGACGTCTCTCGATGAGGAGAGAAGAGGCAGAAAGGGCTCTCGATATCCTTAGCGCCAACGTTGGGTTGTCCGTTGTCCCCGAAACTCGGAGAGAGTTTGCTCAAAATGAACCATCGCCTTCTAATCAACCACCACCCTCTGAGACGCCGCCTTCCGGTGAACCGGCACCCTATTATGGCGAATACTCCAACCCCGAAGTGATCAATAATTATTACTACGACTCGGGCCCACCGGTTGTGACCTATTATCCTCCTCCCTGGGATTATTATTATATGTACGCCTGGGTTCCCTATCCCTTCTGGTGCAGCGGATTTTTCTTCCCGGGATACTTTATCCTCAACGATTTCAGCAGGTTCATTGTAGTGGGCGGCAATGTCGTAGTCGTTTCGAACCATTATCATGACCACTGGAGCAGGAGGATTCACCGGATTGACCCCGTGACAAGGCGTACCTGGAAGGATTTGGGATGGGATGAAGGCTCTTCTCATTGGAAGAGGGGTAACACGGCTGAGGCCCGGGAGGCTGCTTCCTCCATCTACAGGCGGAGCCTTGATCGAAGGTCCTCCTCCCAACCTCCTACGGAGGGAAGGGATAGAAGGTTTGGCGGCAGAGATTTTGCCAATCCCAGGCCTGGCGAAAGGTCGGCAGGTCCCGGGACAGGAGATAGGTATGAAAGACGGGTGCCCCCGAGAACAGGAAACAATCCTCCTGCCTTGAACGAACGGAGAGAATGGCCTGGAAGGCCTCCTGCAGCGGACCGATCGTCAAGGAGAACCGGACCGGAAGTCGCTCCCCGTGAGAGGGATAGAAGCTCCTTCAATCCTCCGGCCAGCGGTAATCGTGAGAGGTTTGCCAGTCCGTCCCCTGCGCCTAGCAACCGATCCCATGATAGCGGTCGTTCCTCCAGTGGCAGCAGATCCTACAGTCCACCCGTTCAGGGTGAGGCCCGATCCCCCATCACCCGGGGAGGAGGTTCTTTTAGCGGGTCCCGCGGCGGAGGGGGAAGGCAGGGCGGGAGCGGACATGGAGCCACCCCAAAGAGTGGTATCTGCATGAGCGGCCGCTGCTAACCCTTCCCTTTCTACAATGAGCCCAAATAGGAAAGTCGGTCCTTCTGCCGGCTTTTCTATTTGTTTTGTTATCAACGTCCGAGAACAATGGCCAACATCCGACTCCTCAGATTTTCCTTTTCAGACCGTTAAAGACTGGAGGGTTCGAATCGTCGCATCCGCTTCATTCATGATCTTGTCGCAGAGTTCCTGGACTGTTGGAATGTCATGAATACGCCCGGCCACTGCACCTCCTAGCAGAGGGGCCTCATCAATCTTGCCTTCGAACAAATTGGTCAATCCGCCAACCTCTAAATCGACGATCTCTTGAGTAGACCCGCATGGGTTGCCCTTGTAAAGGTCCGGGCTCCCTCTTACCGTGGCATCGACAAGCTTCAAGGCACGACTATTGCGCAGGAACCGCATAGGTCCGAAAAACCCACGTGCCACCAGGGAATCCTCTTCCGTACTCTTTACAATCGATTCTTTCCATGCCTGCTCAAAATCGCTTTCCTTTGTTGCAATAAACCGGGTCCCCATCTGGATTCCAATAGCCCCCATGGCAAGGGCTGCAGCTAATGAGACCCCGTCTGCAAACCCGCCCGCTGCGACAACCGGCATTGGAGCAACACGCTTGACGACTTCAGGGACGAGAACCAGGGTACTCGTATCTCGCCAACTGCAATGGGCTCCTCCTTCACGCCCTGACGCCACGATGACATCAACACCGGCCTTGACACAGCGCAACGCTGACCGGACGGAGGGTACAACGTGGACCCACACCATTTGAGGCAGTTCATCCTTGATCGCGATCGATTCCGCGACTTTCTTGGCTCCAGGGTACCTGGACCACGGCAGAGGATCCCCGGCGGAAGTCACAATCGCCTTCAGCTTTTCTCTGATGGCAGCGTCACTTTTTACTCTGTCAATGACACAACGGATCAATCGGGCAGCGGTGGGGATGAATTCTTCTGAAACTGGAATGTTGATCCCAAGCCGGGCCCACGGGGTTTCTTTGACTGCAGCCATGACATCGTTTATCGAGCGAGCTAGAAATTCTTCAGGAGGGCCTTCGCCAAAAATCGCTGAATATCGAAAACGGCCAATGGCGGGCATCTCAAAAGAGCCCATGCCAACGGTTGATATCAATCCGAGTCCACCTGCCCTGGCAACGGCTCCCGCGAGTCTCGTGGTATCATAAGGGCCCATTCCCGCTTGAATGATGGGGAGCTTTGTCTGGAAAATGTCATGGAACCTTGTTCTTATCATGATTTTCCACTCGAAGAAAAATGCCTGTGGCATTGCCACAAAAAATTTTCGCCTTTTTCTTCAGCCCTCGTTGTTTGATTATCCTCTTTTGGGCCCGTAAAGGTCCCTGGCCACATCCCTGAGGCCTAAAGCCTCAAGCGTCTTTCGAGAAGGCTTGCCCCCCGCTGTCCAGCCACTTTCCTTGTAGAACTCCTTGAGCATGACCTCCATGTCCGGGACCTTCCCCGCGTTACCCCCCTCCTGGGTTGGTTCCAGTTGCCGTGGCGCAAGGAGATCGTCCTTTCGCCCGATTCCGCAAAGGTTATTGTAAGCCCGATGGAGAGCCATGATCCGCTCCCCGACTTTCAGCAGGCTTTTGGGAGTATAGTTCGTACCTGTGGCTGCTGTCAGAACTGCAGCGAGATCGGATGGTTTGAGGATGAAGGTTATGAAATAGCAGGAGACCATCGAGTTGACCACTGCCGTGAAATCCTGCGAGAGCTTGACCAATTTCCCCTTTCCTTCGCTTACGAACATCGGAAAGGTCCCTTTCAGGCCCCATTCAGGCACCGGATCCTTCACGCCTTCCCAAAGGGGCGAGTGGCCATGCAGATGACAGGCGCCCCGCGGTCCCACGGCATAGGTCAATCCCATGCTATAGAAGGTGCGCGGATCATGCATGGCGCTTTCCATTCCTTTGACGTGGACGGCAAACCTCCAGGCATCCCCTCCCAGTTTTTCTGAAGCCCGCTTCACGCCTTGACCTAAAAGGGCCCCCAGATTCTCCTTCTTTCCGATCTGATGCACCATGGCGATCATGGCATCGACATCGCCCCATTTCAGCTCGATTCCTCCGGCATCTCCTTTGGAGATCAGGCCTTTCTCATAAGCCTCCATCCCAAATGCGACCGAAACCCCTGTTGAGATGGTGTCCAGGCCGTAACGATTGCAGAGGTCATTGGCAAAAGAAACCGCATTCAGATTGTCGATGAGACACATCGTTCCAAAGGCAGCCAGAGTCTCATACTCCGGCCCTGGCCCCTCCATCTTGTAGGGACCCTCCTCAATCTTTACCCAGCGAGAACACCCAATCGTACATCGGTAGCAAGCCACATGGGGGACCAGGATCGTCTCCTTCATCCTCTTGCCTCCCAGGTTCTTGCACCCTTCCTCCCATAAGCCAACCTGCCAATTCTTGACGGGAACGTCACCGATAGACCAGAGGTTGTCCAAAACCTGGGCTGTTCCGTACTCGCGCATCTTGGCGATCATTGGGGAAGTGGCATTATCTTTAGCGATCCTCTTGCAGAGGGCCTTATAGGTTTCCGGATCGTGCAGGGAAAATGTGCGACTCCCCCGAACCGCAATGGCTTTGAGCTTCTTCGATCCGAAAACGGCTCCGTTCCCTCCCCGCCCGGGAGCCCTTCCCTCATCATTGATAATGCAGGAGAGGAGAACCTGCTTCTCCCCCGCCGGACCAATGCAAGCCACATGGATCTTATCGTCGCCTATCTCTTGTTTAAGGGTCTCCTGAACGTTCAGGGCATCCTGGCCCCAGAGATGGGAAGCGTTGCGAATTTCGACTTTCCCGTTATGAATCCACAGATAAACAGGCTGGGAGGAAGCGCCCTCGACAATCAGGGCGTCGTATCCGGCACGCTTCAAGTCAGCCCCCCAATATCCGCCTGAGCTGGCGTCACAGAGAATGCCGGTCAGGGGCGATTTGAAGCATATCTGGTAGCGGGCGCCCGAAGGGTACTCCGTGGCAGTCACCGGGCCCGTGGTGAAGACAATCTTGCTCCCGGGGCTCAAAGGATCGGTGGAAGGAGGGACTTCATCATAGAGGATGCGGTCTCCAAGGCCTGTCCCACCAATATAATCCCTGGCCAACTTGGGCTTGAGGGGCTCCTCTTTATACTCTTGCGTTGTCAGATTGACCCGTAGAATCTTTCCCATGTATCCGTCCATAGACGTCTTCTCCTTTCTGAGTAATCCTTTGCAGCATGAAGTCAATCAGAGCCTTTGCAAAATGAGGTTAAAATGGAAACTGCCTTTTCCTTCCGGAATGCCCGCGCAACAAAGACCAAGATGGAACTAATAGTACCCATTATACAATATCCCCCCTGAAGATCAACCCCAAGGGGGCCCCAGGGGATGCTGCTTAATTCTCGAGCTAATGGAGGGCCCCACGAAAACGAATTCGGAGGAGTTCGGGCGGGCCGTGCCTTAACGGTAATGTCGCGTATAGCCAGAAAGCGTTTGAACGTGCTCTTGAGCTTGTAGATTTAACCCTGGACAGCGCCACAGGCTTCGCTCGTCTCAAAGAGCTTGCCCGCGTACGCGAGGCCATTGCAGATTATTTTGTTGGCGCGAATCAGTTTAAATCTACTGAGGCATCCTGGAAAAGATATTTTTTGCCTTTTGCTTATGCTTCGCGTTCCCATCATTAATCCACTTTCATCAACGTTATTTACCTCTCCTGTCTGCTCAATGAACATCCGTTCAAACAATCGGTTATAGAGGATGTCCCCCGGTATTCTTGATTCGAATGCCTCGATCTGTTAGGATACCGACAAGGATTTAGGCAAGGAATTCGATAAGTTATTGAATTTATGGAAGTGGAGCCGAAGCCCTGTCATCACGTGGTTTCATGGAGGAAGGGTAATTTTTTTGTTGCATACGAGACAATAAGCAGGAGGGATAAGATATGGCGGAAGAAAAAAAGAAGTACAGGTTTTTGTTCATACAACCTTTTCAGTTGCCTACCGGAAGCAGGTTTGCGGACAAGTATCACTCTGCCGGCCTGCCGAAAGAGCAACGTTTACGGATGAATTACATCAATATTAAGCATTTGCTGGAGGATGTTGAATGGGATTTTCACGGAGGTCCCACTGCACCTTACGGGGATTGGGCGGTGGAGACCCGTGAAGAGTTCTGCTACGTGGCAGCGGCCCGTTTGCCGATTGTCCGTGAGGCCTGTGAAAGCGGCAAATACAATGCGATCGTGCTGCTTGGCGGTGGAGAACCGGGTTTCTTGGAATCCAGGGAGATCGCTCGAAAGTATGGCATCCCCGTAACGTCCTGTGCCTTTTCCCAGATGCACATTGCCTCCATGTTGGGCAACAAATTCAGCATCATCGATTTTGCCGAGTCGCATAACATGTTCTATTACGACCTTGTGGTCCGCCACCGTTTCACCGACCGGTGCGCATCCATCCGGAGCATCAACTACTACCACGCCAGGCCCGGACATGAGAATGAGAGCACCATTGCGGACGAGCGAGAGAAGGCACTGAGAGGTGAACCTTCTGAGGCTGTGGAAAGGGCTGTCAAGGAGGCAGTTGCCGCCATCGAGGAGGATGGCGCGGAGGTCATCACCTTCGGATGCTCCGACGTTTTTTGGCTCCAAACGTTTCTCCAGAAGCGCCTGAATGAAATGGGCTGGGAAATACCCGTCCTGGAGGGGTATAGCTGCGCTATTGTGTTGGCCAAGCTGTTTGTCGATTTGGGGATCGATGCCAGCGGGCTCGCTTTCCCAGGCGACCGCCCGAAGCAGTGGCGAAGGAAAAAACCCTTTTGAGGATGGCTGCCTCGTTTCTGCCCAGCGGTTTCATCGCATGAAGAGACGCTGAATGCTGCAGGTGGGTCGACATCTTGGTGCCTAAAAAGGCTTCCGCGCCGATTGTAGAAAGACTTCGGCCCCATTCTCTTCGTTCCGCACCGGCTAGCTTGCAGAAGTTGTCTCCTGGAGGGGATACCGATCCGGAATCGCCCCATCCTCCGCTCGCCTCCCTTTTCGACACCATCCAGCACAAGCCATTCCCGGTTCTAAAGCAACATCTCATGCCGCCCGGTCAACTCCCGTTTCACCTCCGCCTTGTTCATGGATCCCCTCCGCGAATGAGCTTTCTGTAAGAGACTATCAAATTGGGAAAAGAATCAAGAAGAATCTGGGCGGGGGTCGTATTCCCTTACTCTCCCGCAGAGGGGGGCGACTTGAGTCGCCTATTCATACCGGCTAACGCCTCCACTCCCACGTGTAAGAAGTGAGGTGTGACGCGGGGTCCCCCTGATTCAGGTTGGTTTTCTATGATCCCCCCTCGCAGAATACAGAAAAAACCTCATTCAAATCCTTCTGATTTTGTGATATAAAGGCGAAAATGATATTTCAATTAGAGGTCTTCATGTGAAGTGCCATCGATGTGGCGGAATGATGATTCATGAGAAGTTCTATGACCTTAGCGAACATTTTTTGGGCTGGAGATGCCTTGTTTGCGGAGAGATTGTCGATCAGATGATTTTAGAGAATCGCCAATACCAAAGGCAAGGGTGGAGTAGGATAAAAAGACCAAGAAATGAAAGAGATGATACCCACGAAGGATAGACTTGTAATCAGGGGCGGTTCAAAGGCGTATACATGCTTTAATGTCTATCAACGGGGTTAGAAGATTTGCTCAGCCTTTCCTTTTTGGAATGGTGATTCATTCGGCAACATCTTCTCCTTGACATCGAGAGAAAATCAACCTAGAATAGCCATAGATTCTTGAACAGAAAGTCTGAGAATTTGTCTCTAACATTTTCAGAACACTAAAAAAGACCGTCATGCTGAACTCCGTTTCAGCATCTCACCTATTGGTCCAATCTGGTGAGATCCTGAAACAATCCTGATTTTCATCAGGACATGGTTCAGGATGACAGGTCCAGGAAATTTCAAATATCTTTGGCTAGATTTTTCGCAGATTGATCAAATTGTCGTGGGTTCGGTAAGTTTTCTTGTCGCATTTTTCGGAAGAAAATAGAGGGAAAAAGATGAAGAGACTCATTCTTGTTTTGTTGTTATCTGTTATTTTCGCTTCCTCTGCCTCAGCGACCGTTTACAAATGGATGGATGACAGAGGAGTGGTGACCTTTACCGATAACCCTGACAAAATCCCTCTTGCCTATCGTGATAGGGTCGAAGAAGTGAGTATACCCAAAAAGGGGCCCCGAACCCCTTCCCAAGTCCCTCTTGCAAAGGCAGCGGCTAGCGCACCGGCAGGGAAGGCAGGAACGCAGGCTCCTTCCATTGCACAGACTCTCATCCGTGAGGGGGACTTTGCGATCAAACTGGCTGAGGCGCTTAAGCTGGGGCCGGTTACAGGCGAGGCAGAAGCTGAGAGCATCCTGGTCTCGGTCGGTATTGCACCCCGTAATGGATGGATTGCCGATTATCCCCTGACACCTGATATTATCGGGGAGCTACAAACTTCTCTCGGTGAAGCGGTGGATTCCGGCAGATTGGCAATGAAAAAGGATGAGGCAATGAAGGCGTTGCAGGATCTTACTGCCGAACAAGATTTACCCCGGAGAGCGGATAATGAAAGCCGGGATGCTGGAGATGAACTCCCCCCGAGCGGAGACTCCTCAGGAGGCGGCACCATAAGAACCCGGTAAAGAGGAGCAAGGGAGAGGACCAGAGACAGATCTGTCGCCACTATAAATAGGGATCACGGCGAACAAGCGATTTTGGAAGCATGTAGAATAAAAAAGGGATCAGTTAGAGGAGGGTCTTTAACTGATCCCCGCCAGTCCATCAATTTGGGGGTGAAACGAGGAGGCAATACGGCTTGGTGTCCTGGCTATTTCAATATACCATGAGAACATTAAGAAAGGATTAAAATTGGATTAAAAGTTTCTAAGACTCTGATTCGGTCCAACCTGGAATTCCGGGCCGGACAGTTGGAGATCAGGGGAGAAGGAAAGCTCCGGCTCCTGGAGATGAGATGAGTTATCCCGAAAGACTTCTCAAGAAATTTCTTAGCTTATTCAAGCCGTCCAGCGAAATATCAACAAACATCACTCCAGTCCGATAATCCCCGCAGTTCTCCTCCAGTTCAAGAATATCTATCCAAACCACTTGCACCCGTGTCTCGACGGTTTCCAATCTGGAATCAGAAGGGAAGAACAATTTCACTACCAGATGTTGTCCGATTCCCATTCGCTCTGGAAGATAGAGAAGCAATCCCCCTTCGCTCGCATTAGCAGCCCGGCCCTGTTTGACGAATAACTCAGTCAGGCCATACTCTATCGGCAAATCGACATTGAATCTCGGATGCCCTCTCTTTTCAAAATTCACGATCCCATAACGAAACTTTTCTTTCTTTTCCATATCGGTTGATAAGAAAGGTCTGGTGTCTCGCTTTCGATGAAAGAGCGTCTAGCGTTTTTTGCGAGTGGAATGGAAGACTGCCTCAACGGCCTTGAAGCTCATGGCTGTAATGATTTTATCCTCATACCTCGCCTCTTCGATAGCCTTGAGGATGGCTTCCCGGCATCCATGCCGCCCGTGGACAAAAAAATGGGCACCCCCGACCTCGAATCAGAGGAGGTTTGGGGCGCCATCGAAGGATCAAGTATCACGAAGTGACATCTTCCCCGTTATCCAAAGAACTTCTGTCTTCTGTGCTGAAGGTAATGGTCCGCGATGAAGTTTAAGGGTTTTTTCGCCTTCTGAAAATCTTCATGGAGAGCCCGGAATACCTCGGTCAGGCCCAATCCCTTTGCCCCATGATGTTCCGCGGCCAGTTTGTAGAATCTTCTTCCCTCTTTTTCGTACTCCTCCGGACCGATCCTGACCTTCCCCCGAATCTGCGGCCTGAGCTGCCCCGAAAAAGGGTAACGGTAATCATGCTCCGCATAATCCGGAAACATGCCCAGGATGAAAAGGCAGATGTCGGCGATCCTCTTGTAGAAACCGAGCCTGTATTCATCGTCCACCACTTCACAGAGGGCCATAAGGCTGAAAATATCCAGATCGCTGAATCGGATTTTCTCCCAGATCCCCTCCCTGATCTGGAGCGAGAGGGTATAGCTTTCCACTCTCGTAAAGGATGAAAGCATGTCAGCCAGATAATGGAGGAGTGGCTCCTTGCTCAAAAAATTTGCCACCGCCTTCGCATCGAAGACCGGGATTTTTACGGTTCCGGTCTTTTCAACAGTATAGCTGATTCCTTTCAAATCTTTGCTCACTTTCCGAAGAAGGATTTCAAAAAAGAGGGCGGGCGAGATCTTCACAAAAATCTCTTCATCGTCCATGAGCCTTCTGAATACTTTTTCATCTTCGATGAACGAATTTCTGAAGCCCTCATCTTCTTTCAGGATCTGCTTCAGTCTGAATTTGTCGACGACCCCCGGCGAGGTCGTCTCCACCAGGAAATCAAGATCCCTTTCAGTAAGCCTCAAATGCTGTGAACTCCTCTGAGACATTCTGTTTCGCTCCTTTTGAGGTCTCACAAAACCCTCATCTAATTTTAAGTTTCCAATGAAATATTGGCAACCGGACCCGCCTCATTCCTTCTTCTCCATTTCGGACATTAGTGAGACTCATTATTCTTCTTATCCCCAAACAAAAGGCGTCCTCATTAGGAAGACGCCTCTGCGGACCTGCTTACCCGGGGAACAAGGAATTATTCCGCCCTTGTTTTGATCTTCTCCTTTTTTTGCCCTTTTCGGCATACTCCGTTACCACGAACTGTGGGTAGCCCTCCTGTTGCAGGACCCCGTCCTCAGTCCTTCGCCCTCAGCGGTCACCCACGAAGGATCCGGGCAATGTCTTCGACCATTGGTTTCGAGCCCACATAGAGGGCTGTCCGCTGATGATGATCCTTTGGCTGAACTTCAAGGATGGGTGTTCCCTTTTCATCCACGGCATCCCCGCCCGCCTCCCTGCACATGAAGGCAACCACCGCTGCTTCGTACATCAAGCGCAGTTTTCCCTCCGGCCGATTCTTCTTCGGGTTCGGATGATTTATAATGGCAGGGTACATGAACATGCCACCATTGGCGAGAACCCTGTGGAAATCTCCGGCCAGCGCACCAAGGTATCGGAAGGCATACTTCCCTTCGTTTCGGTTGATCCAGTCCTGAACTGGCTTGGAATAGGTCGATTTGTTGGACTCGTTAAACGACAGCTCCCAGCTTTTCGGATCCGCCGGAAGAACC
>Ga0315282_10010593_pt1 | contig 14418 bp, 13 predicted proteins | sample YL17G07_20_MG_FD_203693 | JGI IMG/M metagenome (GOLD analysis project Ga0315282, IMG submission 203693) | Sediment microbial communities from Yellowstone Lake, YNP, Wyoming, USA - YL17G07_20 | ecosystem: Environmental > Aquatic > Freshwater > Lake > Sediment | place: USA: Wyoming | collected...
GATGGTCTTCGGGCCTCGTGGGTTCAAATCCCACCCCCGGCGCTTTTTGATTAACCCCCTACCCTCCCAATCCAAGGGAGACATAATCAGCTACGGATTATGGATGCAGAAACAAGGCTACCGCAAATCCACCATACACTACCGCATTCAAGCACTGAAATCCATCGCTAGAAGAGCCAACCTACTAGACCCCGAGTCATTGAGAGTCTTCCTAGCATCAGCCAGCTTCAGTGAAGCACGTAAGGCTAAGCTAGCTGAAGACCTAGACGGATTCTATAACTGGAAACATATCACATTCAACAAACCATACTATAGACGCATAGATAGACTACCATTCATTCCATTGGAGAGTGAAATCGACCAACTAATCTCAGGAGACGGCAAGAAAACCGCCACATTCCTCCAACTACTAAAAGAGACGGGTATGCGCCCAGGCGAAGCTTGGGACCTCAAGTGGACCGACATAGATACTGAGAACATCACCGTCAACATACTACCTGAGAAGGATAGATCTCAAACCGGGCATGAAGAAACAGCGGGCACTACTCCAGACCAACCCAACCCGAGCAACCATCAACAGTAGGAGAAAACAGTTAAGAGTGCAACAGGATGGAGCCCATCATAGATCCTTCTTGCGTAGGTTAGTTGTTATCTGCGCTATCTTCATAGCTCTCTTTTTGACTGTCCCGAATGTTCACGCTGGTGCTTCGACTAGCATATCCGACCTGCAGTATCCCACAACGGTAGTACTCGGAGCCAGCAAGTATGCGGAAGGAGTCCCAGTGGCATTCACTGTTGCCTGGACGGAGGCCGAGAGCGGGGATGCGCTCATCGTGGGCATATTCGATTGGGGCAAGCAGGATTGGCCCTTAGTCGAAGGTAGCAAAGATGGTCCGCCCGCTTGTATTGCGGCACTCAAGGAAGCTGCATGCGCACTGCCTGACTTGCCAAGGTCCGGAAGCGAACGTTTCAAGCTCCTAGTAACGCCGTACGCTGTCGCTCATTCCGCTCTGGCAGTTTTCGCACAGCTGGAAGACCGTTACGGCAATTATCGATCATTCGACTGGACGCCAATCACAATACGTCAAGTCACCACTGCACTCGTCAAGATCAGTGCCCCTACAGGCGTGCCCGTAACGGTGGATGGCACGACAGAGGAATCGATTGCCGGAACGGTCTGGGAGAATCTACGACCTGGGACCCATACTATTTCAGTTCCAGATATTGTCGCAATGGACAACTCGACACGACTCAGATTCGACCACTGGTCCGATGATGCCACCGGCGCCAGCAGACTTGTGACATTGGAGGACGACACACAACTTGAGGCCTTGTATGTCAGGCAATACCTATTGACCGTTGCAGGCCCGTACGGAAATGCGGCCGGGGGAGGATGGTATGATCAGGGGTCCACTGCGACCTTCTCAGTAGTCGCAATCCAGCCGATGAGTGGGCTCTTCGGGCTGCTTGGGGGCAAGTACGTTTTCAGCAACTGGGCTGGAGACTCAACTAGCACTGCTCTCACTGCCGCGGTATTAATGAACGGCCCCAAGACTGTCACTGCCCAGTGGCGTGCGGATAACACGCTACCCTACGTTATCCTCGGAGCGATCATAGCCTTCATGACCATCGCGTTGCTCCTCACCATTAGGAGAAGTTCAGCGCAACGACCTGCGCCTCCCACCTCAACTCCACCCGCGCCATCAGCCGGGACAGCGCTTCAGACAATACCGGACACGTTAGTGCCTGCAAAGTTCTGTCGGCGATGTGGCGCCAAGATTCCAAGAGATACCGAATACTGCGAGGAATGCGGGACAAGACTCGGCAGTAGGTCACGCGAATGACCGACGATGGTCAATCGCCCTCAAAGCGCTTCTTTGTCTTGCCACGTTGTCCAAACTGCGGGACTGAGACACCACTTCACGCTCAAGTCTGCCCGAGCTGTGGGTCCAGCATGAAAGTCAAGGCTACTCCTCAAGAAGTCTCAGAGCTGTGGGACGAGGGATCGTGGCAGGAAGCGCCCTCGCAACACAGGGAGGCAAGGAAGTCCGGCCCCCAAGTTCGTAGACACAGATTTCACCTGCGCCCCCAACTCATTGGCACGATTCTCTTAGTAATAGTCGCGTTCTCGGCAGGGCTTGCAATTGGACCGTATATCACGCCATACAGATCAACGCAGAACCTAGGAGCGATGACAGTTACCGTCACGATCTCCGTCGAAACAACTCTCTCAACTGCCGCCAGCAGCTCATACCAAACAACCTCAGCAACCGCGTCGCAGACGACGAGCGGTCAGAAGCCCAAGTGGCTTGGCTCTAGTGCGAATGTCGTATCCTACCTGCAAGCAGCAAGCTACGTCGGCCAGTCAAAGACGGTTGAAGGCACTATCGTGCGCACGTATGTCTCAAGCAAGGGGACGGTGTTCTTGGATTTCCACGACCCCTACCAAGGATACTTCCAAGTCACGATTTTCTCAAGCGATGTGAAGAACTTTCCATTCTCGCCTGCGTCATTCTACCTCAACAAAGAAGCTCGAGTCACGGGAACGATTGAACTCTATCAGGGGGCACCTGAGATCATCGTACATTCGCCGTCACAGATTGAAGTCGCCTACATGGGCTTCAACTATCCGTGAGATCATCTGGGGCACGGTAGCTGGGTCTCCTCCGATACCGTATGAACGCGAGCAGTGCAGCGATCATTACTGTCAAAGCCACAGTGGTTGGGACCGGAATGCTCACCGCGGGAATTGCCGTACTTGGCGTAGGCGTGCCGATCGCAACTGTCGAAGTCGCAGGTCTGAATCCTTCCTTGCGCGCTGTGAAGACGAAATTGGTGTTGTATGTCCCTGACGGCACGGCGATTACGTATTCGCCGACAGGAGGCACAACGTTTGCCACTTGTCCTCGGAAGGTTGATCCGTCAACACTCAACGACACCTCCGCTCGCGTCTTCACTCCAAGCGAATCAATCACATGAAGTCTGATGACCCCGTAGCTTGTGCCATTCAGAGCGATGCTCTCAATAACGATTGAAAGCTCGTCGGTCTTTGGCAGTTCTGGTGGCAAGGAGTTGGACCTCACCATTGCCGTGTACCAGACTCTGACCGTCGCGATGATTGCCGCGTTGGTCCTGTTCTCGACAATCTTGGTGAGTTCAGGGCTCCACTGTAGACCCTCGTCGATGAGGGTTCGATTGATGGATGATAGGAACGAGTGGCTTTGTACAGCTGTCTCTATGACAAAAGTGGTCACATTGCTGATCGGTATGATCGGTCCCACATCAGCGGAGTCCACCATCCTAATCTCCGACAGATGAGCAAGAGCTGCCGACTCAAACAGTTGATGTACTCCGACGCCATTTCTAATTTGAGGATCATAGTTTACTGTCGTGTGGTATGGCTGAGTAACGTCGGCCATATAGTGGCTGAGTCGGCCAGCATCAATGAACATGCTGTTCCAATCCTTCGCTCGTATTGCAGATTCCATTTCCCCGGTGAACTCTTCGACTGCTTGTGGAAGTGTGCCAGTTGACGGATCGTTTGGATTCCAGATTTCCAGATCGATGAAGTGTCTCGGCGATTCGTTCGGATCGCTCTCACGATAATAAGTGTCAGGATAAGTTGCAGTTTCAGCAAGCAACCCTGCATAGTATACAAAGAGTTGTCTCCATGGGCTTGGAAGCAGCTCTGTCGCGGCGTTCGCGATTGCTGAGTGAGCGTCAATCGACCATGCCGCTGCAGGGTAGGGTAGGATTCCGATTTGGCAGATGCAGAAAAGGGCGAGCACAAATCCAGCCATCGTCCGGACATTTGAGCGAGCCACGACGCACAAACCTCCTTCGCTCACTCCTTTACAGATCGTGTCTCTAGTATAGCTTGTATTGGGATATGTTGGAGCGGGCGGCCTCTATGTGCCCTTTACTTTTCGTTCTTTTGATTCTTACCACCAGCCCCCCTGCCTCGCCATTAGTCGCAAGAAAAAGACCAGAAAGGTCATTGATGCTGCAATACCCAAGAAGATACCCAAATAGACCAACAACATCATAGCCGAACTGGCGACCTTCCCGACTGGTGTAGAGAGGACTATCAAAACTGAAAGGAGAGGAATCGAAAAAGCTAGGCCACAGCCCAAGATTAGTAGTTGTTTATCGCCCTCGTTCAATTTCTCTTTCACGGTAAACTACCGCCATAAGTAGTGACTCAAGTTTGCGATAAGAGTGACTGCCGCTTACAATATGGGACACATACGGCGGCCCTCTCGTGTATTATTGGGTGGTCTAGTCATCATATTTGCCCGGCATACTTGCATGATATAGCTTGAGGGCCAAGACTAAGGGTCGTGACTATCAGATGTTGAAACCTCGTTGGAGAGAGAATCTGTTGGTGATTGTTGGAGTGTTCTTCGCACTTGCGGGGGGAGCCAACCTAGTTGGCGGTCGTCTGATTGAAGCGGCTATCGCTCTAGGACTAGCCGTTGCATGTGGACTCGTGATAGGCAAGATGATGAAGAAGAACGGCGCACCAGAGCGGCCTGTGACCTAGTATTTGCAGCGGCTGTTGTTAGGCCCCTCCTCCTTTTCCGAGCCCCTTCCCGAACAAGTGAACGACGATAAAGAATGCTATTGGGAATAATACAGCCGCAAACCAACCCACCCCGCCCGGCAAGAAAGCCGCCAGTAGAACAGCCGCCAGAATCACCAACAACGCAACTAAAGCATACTGACCGGGAGTCATGATCAACTTCACATCTACATGTTGCCCTTAGGCTTTGGTTTTGTGCGTGACTCGGGCATGTTGTGAAACTACTTGTACCAGGTGGCCCTGATCTATCCAATAATAACGCCACGAACATCCCACTCCACATTGGATCACTCCAACTCTTGCTATCATAGACGGGTGTACCGGACTAACCCTCATTCAAAAAGGAGATAGTACCCTATGTTGTGGAATCATAGGGACATTAGGGGGCCTTTCAGGCCGTTTTTCTACGCTCGGGGGACTCGGCGAGAAGTTACGGACTTCGGGCACGTGTGTGTTTCCTTCGTTTGCGAAGAGTGAGAGCTCCAGCAGGCCAAGCGATCTTCTTCAGCCAATCTACTACGGCATTTGTGACTAGTTTGAAAGAACTGTCTCGCTCTCCGTAGTCGTGTCCGCCTTCGTAGTACAGCTTGTCCACACGAGTCTTGCTTTGACGCGTTGTCTCCATCCACTTGTCGACGCCTCGATTGTATCCGTCCCTCTTCCCGTATACCAACAGGGTTCTCACATTGATCCTATCAGCGTAGAAAGCTGCGCTAGTGTGAGGACCACCCTCCGCGACGGGACCACTGATGACAACGAGACCTTGAACCATCTTGTCCGGGTAGTCCACAAGCTGACTCGAAGCAACAGCTCCACCGCCGCTGAACCCGACAAGATAGAGGAATCTGTGTTTCATTTTCTCTTTCGCGTAGCGATACACCCCCCTTATCCATGATGCCGGGATGCCACGCTTTTCTTCGGGTTCCCAATGGGAAGTAATGTCGTAGCACGGACTGTACACGGCAAATCCGGTTTTCTCATTTATCCTCCGGCACATCTCGTAATCTCTGCCGACAACCCAACCACCAAGAGGACCCGCGATTCTACCACTCAGGCCACCCGGATTCAATTCGCCGGGAGGTACATAACAAACCAGAGGCACCTGATCTCCCTTGGGCGGCAGATAGAAAGTAGGTCGCGTCCTAGTATCCGATATTCGCAGTCTGCGACGATGTCCCCGACGCGTAGAACTTCCCCACGGATAAGATAGGCAACTCGGCTTTCACCTTTGCGACCTCGCTGAAACCTTCCACAATTCGGTTTCCGCCTTCCCCTTGGGAGATAGAGATAAGGGACGCTGACTAGGCATCTTCCAAATAGCCCAAGAAGTTCGATAGTCATGTTGCCTGACTTTCCAAGGGCAAAGAAAGCAGTAGAACGATATTTCATCAGCCAAATCGACAGGCGAAGTCAAGGCGGCCTGCTGGATTCGATCCCTAACATCCGAGTGCACGAAGGAGATGGCGCCGCTCCATCCACCGGCGAGAGCAGTGACGAAGACGTCCCAAACATTCAAGCCAGACTCGAAGTCAAGGACGAGGACCTAATACAAGATGGCTGTAGAGCATTTCTGTCGAAGATCGACACGATCGCGAAAGAACTCGAAACTCAGAAAGAAAAGATACTGATAAGCACAATGAGGAAAACCACACGGGAGACAGGAAACGTAACCGATGCAAAAGGGCAACCGTTCTCACCGCGTCTCATACTAGACGCTCTCGAAAAAATGGACATAGAGTTTGACGACAAGGGCAAATTCAAGAAACCGGTTCTTGTGGTGAGCCCCGCACTAGCCGAAGTTATCTCAAAGAATACAGCAGACTGGGAAAAGGACCCAGAATATCCAAAGGCGTTTAGCGAGTTGATGGACAAAAAGAGGATGGAATGGCGTGATAGAGAGAATAGTCGAAAACTGGTTGACTAGCGCCAAGGAAAGGAGCTACCAAATTCCTTTCTCGCAAATACTGATGCTCGAAGGGTACACAATACTCTACATCTCTAAGCACGGGCAGATGGAGCAGGGTAAGGACATCATCGCACTAGGCCCGGATGGGGTTCCATGCGCATACCAGCTGAAGACCGGAGACATCAATTTAGACACTTGGCGAACAATGAAAGCCCAGATTGACGAACTCGTTGAACTCCCAATCGCTCATCCATCCATAGATAAGGGAGCTCCCTTCAGAGCATACTTGGTCACTAACGGTGAAATGGCAGACCCCGTACGCAGATTGATCGACGACAGAAATGGCTATTGGAAAAGGAAAGGCCTCTCGACATTAAACATCATTCTGAAAGGCGAACTGCTTCGTAAGTTCGCAGACGCGTACAAGTCCTTCTTCCCCGCGACACCACAAACCCTGCGGGATTTTCTTGAATTGTACCTCGCAGATGGGAGGGACTTTGTAGACAAGGATAAACTGGCAGTATTCCTCGATACCCTCTTGCTCCAAGACTCTGGCGTCGCAGTGAATAGTCTCAACAGATTACAGAATCGTGCAGCAACCGCCGCCGTCATAACGCAGAGCCTCCTCGCTACGTCCGAGAGTGAAAAGAATCACGTGGCCATTATTGAGAGCTGGATAATGTTCTGTGCTCACGTGCTAGCATTGGCCGACAAAGAGAAAATCCCCGACAAGTTCTGGCGCCCAACATATGAAGTTGTCATCCAAAGAGTGTGTGAGCAGCTGGATGACTTGAAGGCAGAGTTCCTTTCAAGGACGAACTATGTTGAACAACCAGCGCTTGGCGACGGAGGAGTAGTCTACAAAGCCCGACTCATGATAGTCTTGGGCTGGCTCTGCGCTTACGAGCTCTTTCGCCTTGCAAGAGACCCAAGTGGCTGGAAGTGCGATGAGAAACTCTTACGAATCGTACAACAGAATTACAAGAAGTGGCTTTGGTATTGGGGAGAATCCGGCACGCCACACCAGATAATGGTCAGTCTACTAACTGAGGCAGCCGGCGACGAGAGCCTTTCTTGGAACATTCTTCTGGAAATGATGGTTGAGATATGCGAAAAGAACACTAACGAAAGCGAGAGTGGTTTTCCAGACCCGTACACTCCGCTTCATCACATCGTCGAAGCCCAGATGCTGGATCGACTGTATCCCTCCGACACCAAACAGCCGCCAGGGTTCTCCTATCACTTGGCACCCTTGGTTCATCACGCTGTCAGACTGGACAAACGGACACCCTTGAACGAACTCTGGAAAGGAATATCCAAGATAGCCATCCGAGAATACCATCCCGCACACAAATGGCATTACCTTCTTTGGAGAAGCCGATTGGGAAGAGATGATACGCGGTTTTTTGAGAGAACTCAAAGTTGGACGAAACTGAAGGAAATTGCTACTAGTTCCGCAGACACCCTCCCAGCAATTGTGCAAAGCAACCCGGAATTCCTCTACTACTTTTTGCTCGTCTACCCACATAGATTGACTTCTGAAGCGTTGAGAATCATAGATGACAAAACAGCCTCAAGCGCAAAGACAGCCCGAAGCAGGCATCAGTGAATTGTTATCATCGTCCCATGAGCGCAATCGACGTCAGTTGGGTGTGTGGTCTTCTCACAACTACGCATCGGATACGACCCACAGAAGCCCCACCCGAAACAGACGTTCCAACCCGGCGAGCCGCAAGAAAACATAGGGCACAAAATCTTCGGCGCCGGGATTGTCCCGTCCGCCTCAATCACGGTATCTCATGACGTCCGTCTGAACCCTCATGCCCTATAGGTTTGAACGTATTATGTTTGGACGTAGAGGGAATTATTGTATGTCGGATGCAAGCGGGAGAGGAGACATTCGGGAGGAGGATTCGTTGGGAGCCGATGGTCTTCAGGGCTTTCCGAAGGAAACTGGAACGGAGCGAAGCGAAGTGGAAGCTCGTGGGTTCAAATCCCACCCCGGCGCTTTTCACCAAAGCACACCGCCTTGGATGGCCGTCTAGAGTTTCAAACAAGCGCTTCAAGCCACCAGACTAGGTCATAGAGAACTGAGGGTCATCCCTCTTCGTGCAATGGTTCGCCATGTTTGCGTTAGAATCTACCGGCATTGAAACCCAATGAATTCCACCTGAGTAGTCATAGTACCCACTGTATCTTGGGGTCATTTCGAATGTCGGACTGTAGGGATCCAGCGCGATTGATTCTCGGTAAATCAGTTGGAAATGATTGTGTGGGTAGTTTGCAAGCTCTGTGTCCTTGCCACTCTTGCCCGACATAGCTATGACACGTCCCCTAGGGATGCGGTCACCTATCTTCACAACCGCTCGCGAGATGTGACCGCATGACGTCTTGAGACCGTTCGGATGGCGGATGAAGATGTACTTTCCTCCTTCGTCCTCTCCGATGGAGTCAACAATCCCGGGGGCAGGTGAAAGCAGAGGATTGCCTTCCTCCATGTAGTAGTCAATCCCGGGATGGTTTGGAGAGTAGCCTCGTTTCAGATTCCTGTCGTACCCGCTTCTCCCATTCCACCACATGTACCTGTCCGGATCTGGATCCCTATCGTAGAACCTGTCGATTTCATAGCGAGCGTCACGAGACATGGGCAAAGTGAGAAAACCCTCCATCAGACCGATGTTGATGCTTGTAGTTCCTTCTAGCGAGACATCGTAGTCATCAGTTGTCGCTCTAAACTCGTCTGGCGACGTACACATGTGTCTGAATTGTTTGTCGCTGAAATGATCCACGCCAAGATGCAGCTTGTAGAACCCTGCTCTCACGTCTTCGAGTCTGCAGTCTCCAGAAGACTCCGTGAAAGCCTGCGCAATGTATATCCCGGCAATGTCCTTCAGTTGAACCAATGCACCGACAATCGCAGGTTCTTCTCCATCTTGTACACCGTTGCCGTTGTAGTCGAAGAACAATCTTCCTTTGAGAGAAGCGAGTTGGACGGGTTGGGTTGAAGTGCTGGACGAAGCAGACGTTAGCTCAGATGTTACGGTTGTGGATGTTGTCGGGCTTATGGTGGAGGGAGTCTGGCTGGAAATGTAGTCCAGACCAAGCGCGGAGGCTCCAACAACAGCGGTCGACGCGCCCGCATACTTCAGAAACTTGCGACGATTCAACCTTGACGAGCTCGCATCTACTAGGCTATTGGATATTGCGGATCGTTGTCCTTAGTCCAGTAGTTCATGAGATTCGGATTCTTGTCCGGGGAAAGATGAAGCCAGTACTGCTCACGTCCTCTCAGTGCCCAGCACCCACTTTGGTCTTCAGCCATTGTGAATGTCGGTCGGTAGGGGTCGAAGATTGCTGGACCCTCTGACGAGGGCTGATAGAGTTCAAAATGGAGATGCGAGTAGAAAGTTCCTGTCAATCCAACTAACCCTATCGTCTGACCCCTTGATACTCGCTGACCGGCGGAGACGAGTGTCTTTGAGAGATGATTGTAGGATGTCTTGAATCCGAGATCATGCTGAATATCTATCGCCAAGCTTTCAGGATTCGGTCCAACCCCCGCTGAGAGGATTGCCCCAGGGGCTGGTGCAACGACCTGCGCTCCTTCTCTTGCATCGAAGTCGGTGCCGGTATGGTTGTCATCAGCTCCCTTGCCCTGCGCATTGGTCCAATTGTATGCCTTCCCGTTCCACCATTTCACACGACCGACGGTAGGATCCCAATCGTAGAATCTTCCGACCCTGTAGGTCGTGTTCAGCGCTAGCGGTAGCGTCAAGAATCCCTCCATCAACCCAACGTCCATGCGTGTACTTTCTCGTATCGACAGGCTGTAGTCATCAGTCACTGCCCTAAATTCGTCTGGAGATGTGCACATGTACGTCAGTCTCTTGTCGCTGAACTGATCCACACCAAAACATAGCCTGTAGGATGCTGTCTTGATATCTTCGAGTTTGTAGTCCCCAGATGAATCAGTGAACGTCTCAGCGATGACAGTTCCAGCTCTATCTTTCAGCTGAACCAAGGCACCAGCAACCGCAGGCTCCCCCGCTTCCTGCTTTCCGTTGCCGTTGTAGTCAAAGAACAGTCTTCCTTGCAGAGAGGCAAGTTGAACGACTTGGGTTGAGGTACTGGACGAGGCAGCAGTTAGCTCACTTGTTACAGTTGTTGATTTTGTTGGGCTTAGCGTGGAGAGGTTCCGGGTGGAAATGTAATTCAGACCAAGTGCGGAGGCTCCGACAACTACGGCTGTCACACCTGCATACTTCAGGAATCTCCGCCTATTCAAGAATCGTTCTCCCGCTTAACTAGTCAGGTATAGCATATTGAGGATCGTTGTCCTTCGTCCAATAGCACACAGCGTTGGAATCCCAGATTGCTCGATACGGGTCCTTATGAAACCGACCGTCCCAATGTACGAGATCTGATGCCAAGTTCAGCTGGAAGTGAAGATGCGGTCCGGGACTGGATATCGACGCAGAAGGACCTGATAATCCGATTTGGTCACCTCTCTTGACTTTCTGACCTGCTTTGACATCGACCCGGCTCATGTGAGCATACGCAGTCAGAACATAACTTCCGTAGTGTCTGCCATGATTAATCAGAATACTCGGATCTAGGTCCTTTCCTTCCTCATACTGCGCGATGATAACCTCTCCCGGAGCCGCAGCAAGGATCGCGGTCCCACGTGCAACCCCATAGTCTGTTCCTTTGTGTCCATCGTATGTCTGTTTGCCGCCCTTCCAGTCCTTTGCGCAAGCGTTCGAGCTAGGATTGTAGGGACAGTAATTGTCATCGTGGTACCCTATGTCCGCCATTGTGGTGCCTTTCCTGAAGGGAAGTGTTAGTGGACCAACCACTAGCCCAAGCGAAATCTTAGCTTCCATTGAATCCAACACAAAGTCATAGCCTTCGCTTATCGGCTCAAACACCGTGTTAGAAGGTGAGATGAACCTGAACGAACTCTTCGATACGAACTCGTCTGCAAAACTGAGATGATAGCTACCGCCGACGACAGCATTGCTAATCCTGTATTTTCCATCATGGTCCGCTCGGATTGTTTGCTTACCATCTACCCCACTCAATTCTAGGATGGCGTCTTTAACGACAGGCTCGTCGTCCTGTTTGGATCCGTCTCCGTGCCAGTCGGCGAACAGTTGAAGCTCCAACGTGCCAGCGGTCACGGTCCGAGCAGTTGTCACCGTCTGTGTCGAGGTTGGTCCCACGACGGTCTCAGTGACGGTGTTAGTGAAGACGGACTTGGGTGCAAGCGAGGTCTGCCATCTGTCAAACTCGTAGCCTGCCAGCGCAGAGCCCGCAACAGCTACCCCGGCAGCAGCATACTTCAGGAATCTCCGCCTATCCATCGCATCGCCCCCGAGGAAATGGCTGTGAGAGCAACTACTGCACGATTATCAGGACCTGACACTATAGCTGTGACGGTTCCAAGAGTAAGCACATCTATCATTGCGACCGGTTTGTGCCACAAAAGGAGGCTGGACAGCCCTAGGAGTACGCCGAGGTCTACCAGTGACATGGGAGCTCATTTTGAGCTGAGTTCTTGCCTATTTTGAGCTCACTTTGTGCTCATTTTCAGCTCAAGAACTGCTCAGTTGACAGTTTTAAACGCGGGTTTGTACCTAACCCCCGGCGCCTGAACCATCAGTTGAGAGTCTCAATGTCGTCACGGATTCGCAGACTCGAGGAAACGTGCTGTCGGTTTTCTCACTACTTGATCTTGCTGACAACTTCCTTCAGCACTTCAAGATAGGTGAGTCCGTATTCTTGCGCAGGCTCTATTCCAATGCCAGCATACCATTCGTCAAAAGCCGCTATCTCAATCGTCTTCTTCGTAGCATATCTAATACTCTGCTCTAAGAGGTCTCTGAAGTACTCTGGACTCCTCGGCACCGGCACGCAAGTAGGGCATATTGACGGGTGGATATGTTGTCCTGGCCAGGAAAGAGGAACGAAGTCCTTCTGTCGCTCCATGGAAAAGTCACTCCAGATCTTGTAGTTCTCACCCGGTGGTGGGCCGCTCCCTCCAATCGCATCAGTATTCTCAATTACTTGCAGAGCGTGAGCTGGAGAGACATTAGGATAGCGCCAGTCTAAGGCCTCTACAGATATCAGATCCGCTGGGTTCACCGACCGCCCCGCTAGATCGTTGATGAGATAGATCTCCCATCCCATCGCCCTCAATCTAGTTCTGACTTCACCAAGAACGCCCTCGATATCTCCTCTGAATGGCACAGTGTAATCGAACCTTACACAGGGTTTGCCACCAATCCTAAGGTACTGTGAGTCAGAGAAGTACTTCGTCAAGTATTCGAAGTCAGACAATAGTCTGCTCCTGTTGAATGGGTCGTCTAGGTCTTCTATCCACTTCTCGGCTGGATCATCCGGATTCGTGATCTTCAGTCTGCCATTGTTCTCGTAGAGAATGCAGAACTTGATCTGATTCAGCATATGATGCTTGAGAAATGCACCTTCGAATTTTGGCAGGTCGTTCGGATGGGCATTGACATCTGTTGTGCTGTTCGGATCGCCCCACCAGCTGATAGCGAATGCGCTTATTCCGTATCCGGTAGCCCAATCTATGTGCCTGGCGATAACAGTCGGGTCTGCACTGTCATACTCTCCAAGAAGAGGCATGTATACGTGTGCGTGTTGTGTTCCCTGAGCTCCCCAAGCCGCATTCGGCTTGCCGGGAGACTCGTACCACGTGTAATAGTCGGCAATGACGGTTACTCCTTTACTTTCCAGTATTGCTCCCAAGTTCTCGAATTCTCTGATGTAGTTGGTCCGTGAAGTTCTCTCATCGACCATTCCGCTGGAGTCCGCAGCGACCGCTCTCAGGTCATATTCTCTTCCACCCTTCAAATCGCTGAAGACTGTGGAGAGGATCTCCTTCTCTAGGCCGGCAGGTTGTAGTGTGGTCGCTCTTGGATCCTCTTTGGGGAAGGCTTCGCTGGGCAGATGCTCATATGCTACAGGCAGGAGACTGACCTGAACAGTCAACAACTGTTTTCTGGGATTCGAGACCTCTACGTCAACCCTGATGTCATAGACCTTGTCGTTGATCACTCTCACCGGTGTGTAGCTGAGGCTGGTCATCTTGCTCGTCGAACAGTACACACCAAAAGCTGAGGCTCCGACAACAGCCGCGGTTGCACTCGCATACTTGAGGAAGCGTCGACGATTTACTGGCAATCAATGCCCAGCTAATGTATCTCGAAGTGTTTGCAGATACTTGAAGCCATCCTCGACTGAGGGTTCAATATAGGAGTTTTCAGCCCACTCATCCCAGCTGACAATGTTCAACATCTGATTCCTATCCACGAACTCCATCGCGATTCTCAAATTGGTTGCGAAGAATTCGGTGCTCTTTGGGACAAATACATGTGTGGTTCGTGACTTGACCACCCTATCATCCGTACTAGGATATGGTGCTGGAATGAGTTCAACGCCGACCGAATGCGCCACCGACCTCCACCGAGCATATTCACTTCGAGTCGTCGCAGACGATATATCCTTGAATCTAGGAGGAGGAAGACCGTAATCTGTCACGGCATCGAACGCCTTCAAGCGCGACAGGTCGATCTGATCTCTCCACATTGTCCTCATTTCATCACCTATCAGATAGACTTCGAAGCCTAGGTCACGGAGATGCTGTCTGACCTTTTTCATGGGTTCTGCAATGTCACCTTTAGTAAATTCTGAACCATAGATGTGTAGAACAGGCAGTCCGTCAATTCGCAGATACGAAGGATGAGAGAAGTAGTTTCTAGCAACATATTCAAGGTCGGCCTGGAATCTTGCATAGGTTGCTGATTCGTTGAGGTTAACATTCTCCTCTGTCGGACCCAACATCAAGGTCTCATAGAAAATGGCAAACTTGATCTGTTCGATCAGCGGGTTTTCCAATATCGAT
>Ga0315282_10010594_pt1 | contig 14414 bp, 14 predicted proteins | sample YL17G07_20_MG_FD_203693 | JGI IMG/M metagenome (GOLD analysis project Ga0315282, IMG submission 203693) | Sediment microbial communities from Yellowstone Lake, YNP, Wyoming, USA - YL17G07_20 | ecosystem: Environmental > Aquatic > Freshwater > Lake > Sediment | place: USA: Wyoming | collected...
CGTACTCTTACCCGCCCCATTCGCCCCCACAATCGACACGATCTGCCCCACCCCCACCTTAAACGATACCCCGTGCAACGCCGGTACCCCATCATACGAAACCTTAATGCCCTCGACGCGAAGCATGATACTTGTCTCCCAAATAAGCTTTGATCACTTCCTCATTATTGATCACCCTCTCCGGCGCATCCTCCGCTATCTTCTTACCATAATCCAACACCATCACCCGATCGGAAATCGGCATCACCACCTCCATCACGTGCTCCACCAGAAGAATGGAGATGCCGGACTGCCGGACTTTCTTCACCAGTTCCACGGCTTCGGCTGTTTCGGTCTGATTCAACCCGGCTATGGCCTCGTCGAGCATGAGGAGGGAAGGCGCAGTGGCCAGAGCTTTGGCGAACTCCAGTCGCTTCTTGTCCGCGATGGTCAGACCCCCGGCGAGCATGCCCTTCTTTGGGGACAGGCCGCAGAAATCCAGGACTTCCAAGGCCTTCTGTTTCGCCTTGGCCGCTAAGTTCGTACGGTTGAAAGCGCCGACCATGACATTGTCCAGGACGGTCATATCCTTAAAAACCCGGACGATCTGGAAGGTCCGGGCAATGCCCATGAGACAAACTTCGTTGGCCGGGAGGCCGGTGATATTCTCTCCTTTAAACCGGACCGTTCCTTCGCTGGGAGGATAGAACCCGGCAATGCAGTTGAAGAGGGTCGTTTTCCCTGCCCCGTTCGGGCCGATCAAGCCGATGATTTCTCCCTCATTCACTTGGAGGTTGATACGGTCGTTGGCCACGAGCCCGCCGAATCGCTTGCTGAGTTCCTGCACTTCAAGAAGGGGCATTATTGTGCCTCCTTTTTCTTGAAGAGCTTGCTGAGGCCGATGACCCCGAAGGGCTGGTAGATGGAGATCACCATGATCAGGAACCCGTAGATGATCAGGTCAGTTCCCTTGCCTCCCCCGCCGAAGTGGATGCGGGTGAACTCGGAGATGGGGATGAGGATAAAGGCCCCGATCACCGGGCCCCAGATCGTGCCCACCCCCCCCAGGGTGGCGATGAGACAGATGACAATGGAAAGGATGAGAGGAAAGACGCTGTCGGGATCGATGAAGAGAACATACTGGGCATAAAAAGAACCGCAGAGGGAAGTGAAAAAGGCGCTCAAAGCCAGGGCATAGAATTTATAGCGAGTCACATCAATCCCCAAGCTGCGGGCCGCCTCCAGGTCCCCTTTGATGGCCTTGAAATAATAGCCGAGTTTCGAGCGGTCGATCCAATAGGTGATCAGGATCGACAAAGCGAAGATTCCAAAAGCGATGTAATAGTAAGGCACCTTGCTGGAGTGAAATTCCAGGTTAATCAGCGATTCCGGAAGGATGGGTAAAGTTAGTCCAACGGCTGCCCCGGCCCAGTCCCAGTTGAGCATCCACTGCTGGGCAATCTCTCCAATGGCAATGGTGGCGATGGCGAAGTAATGCCCGGCCAGCTTGAAGCAGGGGTACCCGATGATAAAAGCGATCCCGATGGATATGAGCCCCCCGGCAAGCATGCCCACCCATGGACTGATTCCACCCTTCATGAGCATCAAGGTGGAGGTGTAAGCCCCGGTCCCGAAAAAGATTGCATGGCCGAAAGAGATCTGGCCGGCGTATCCGCCGATGAGATTCCAGGCCAATCCCAGGGAGGCGTAGAGAAAAATCATGATCATCAGGTGTCTGGGGAAAGGCAAGGTGAGGATCAGAGGGTAAATCAGCAGGAGGATGGCTCCGATGGCCAGCCAGATCCATTGATTCTTGTTCCTGCCCATTGGACTCTCTTCCCACAAAAAAATTACAGGGTTAGTACCTCCCCCACAGACCCTGGGGCCGGATAAAGACCACGAGAAGATAGATGATAAATACAAAAGTGTACTTGAAAGCCGGGGCGATAAAGAGGCCGCCCAAAAACTCCACCAGGCCGATGATGATTCCGGCCACAAAAGAACCCGGAATAGAGCCGAACCCCCCGAGCGCTACGGCTACATACGCGATCAGGGCGAAGGGGAAGCCCACCTCTGGAAAGATATAGTAGAAATTCGAGATCAGCGCGCCGGCGATTCCCAGGCAACCCACACCGATTCCCCACCCGAGGGCGAACATTTTGTCGCTGTTGATGCCCATGAGGGAGGCCGCTTCCCGGTCCTCGCTGGTTGCCAAGAGGGCAGAGCCGATTTCCGTTTTGTTTATGAACCAGTACAGGAGGGCAAAGGAGGCAATGGTAATGACGCTGGCGGTGAGCTCGGGAATGCCGACGAAGATTCCACCGAACCCGATCCGGCCGGATAAAAGGGGGTTCTTGATCATGCGGAAATCGGGTGTCCAGAAGAATTGGGCCAGGTAGCGCAAGAAAATCCCTAGCCCGAAGGTGGCCAGAATCTGAGCCAGGAAGGGCGCTTTGAGAATCTTTTTAATGACGAGGAAGTAGGTGGCCACTCCAACTAAAAAAAGGAGAACCATGCATAAGGGCAAAGAGATGATAGGGTCGATATGATAGAGGGCAAACATCCAGAACGAGGTGAACATCCCCAGCATCAGCATCTCGCCGTGGGCAAAATTGACGATCTCCATAAGACCCCAAATCAGGCAAAGGCCGACGGCGACCAGGGCATATATGCAACCCATCAGCAACCCGCTGATCACGGTCTGCAGGATGATTTCTGAACTATACATGAAATTCCCTTTCGGAACCTGGGGGTAGGTTTGCCCCGCCCCCAGGAGATGGGTCCTTACTTTCTCTCAGACCACTTGGGGATCGGGAAGATCATCTCTTTGCTGGCTAAATTGAAGGGCCACACCGTGTAAGGCTTTGCTCCCTGGTACTGGATGACGATGGCATCCACCAAAATGTTCTGCCCGGTTTCATCAAATTTCACCCCGCGCCAGGGAGTTATCAACTGGTCGGCGGGGATGTTGGTTTTGACCAGGGCCCCGCGGATGGCCTCGGGCGCGGTTGAGCCAGCCCGGTTGATGGCGTCGCACAGGACAAAGAAGCCCACAAAGCATCGGGCGGAAGTGCCGGAAAAATCCCGCCCCGAGCGCTTCTTGAAAAGTTCATTGATCTCTGTGAGCATCGGTTTATATTTTGCTAAGTCCAGGGAGAACTCCGTACGACTGCAAATTCCGTCGATATCTTTTCCCATCGCCTCCACAAAGGAGGGGTCGGTGTGCCCGGCATTCTGGGCCATGATGACCTGCGGGTTGTAATCCAGGTCTTTAGAAGTCTTGCAGAGAAGAATCGCATCCGAGGCGTAGGAAGTGGGGAAGAAGATGTCCGGGTTGGCCGCTTTCAGCTTCTGGACCTCCGAGGTAAGGCTGGTGGCGGATCGGCGGTAGGGTATGTCGGCAACCACCTTGTATCCGGCTTTCGCGGCCAACTCCTTCTCAATGCGGCTGCTGTCCTTTCCGTAGAGGGTATCCTCGTACATCACAGCGATGGTCTTGAACTTGGCCCCCCGTTTCTTCTCCAGATCTTGCACGCATTGGAACATACCTTCGGAAAAAGTCTCATCATGGGGCGAGCTGCGAAAGAACCACTTAAAACCCCGGCGCGTGAGTTTCGGGGATGAGGACTCCGGGTTGAAAAAAGGCACCTTCATGCGTTCAGCCACCATGCTGGCCGTCTCTGTCACGGAGCTGTGATAACAGCCAAGGAGAGCGGCAACCTTCTCCTGGGTGATCAGGCGTTCAGCCTCGCTCAAACCCAGGTCGGGTTTGCCCTGGTGATCGGCAGTGGTAACGATCACTTTGGCTCCCCCTAAATTGGGAAGGCCTCCTGCGGATTTAGCCAGGGGGAGATTTAAATGTTTGTACTTGCCTGTGTTGATGATGTCCAGGGCCAGTTCAATGGCATGCTTGTCGTCAATTCCGGCCTGAGCTACCGGGCCAGACATCGGGTAGATCACCCCGATTTTCACGTCCGCTGCGGGGAGCGACCCCGGGAGAATGAAGAATAAGAGAACGATGAGAATTAACCCGAAGCCGAAGATTTTCTTCATTTTAATACCCTCCTTTCTTTTCTCTTTTAAACCCGCTCCATTTTACTCAATTTGAACCCTAAAGCAAGGGCTTTTTTATTCAGTTCCAGGAGCGCCTCGGGAACCCGGCCGGACAGAGCCTGCAGGAGAGATCCTTCACTGACGAGGCCCGCGGCCTTGACCACTGCGCCCAGGAGGACGATGTTGGCGACCATTCGATTACCGAGCTCGCCCAGGGCCTGTTCAGTAGCGGGAATGGGGGTAGCTCTCATCGGGGAGGAAGGGTCGGGATGGACCAATTGCGAGTCGATGAAGATAATGCCTTTCTGGGGATTCACTTTTGTTTTGTTCTGATCGTAAGTTCCCTGGGACATGCAGACCAGGACATCGGCCTCCGTGACTTTGGGATAGTCGATCCAGGACTCGGAGATGACGACCTCGGATTTGCAGGCCGAGCCCCGGGCCTCGGCTCCGTATGAGGATGTTTGGCCTACGTATTTTTTATCCAGGACGGCCGCCTCCCCCAATATTTCCCCCATAAGGACAATACCCTGCCCGCCCAAGCCGACAAAACGCACCTGAATCATCACATGTCTCCTTTTCCTTTGAGGTTTACAAATTCTCCGACGACCACTTTCCCTTGAAGTTCCTCGGGGGGCAAGGCTCTGGCTTTCTCCACGGGAACAGAGCTGTTCCTTAAAGCCTTGATCATCTCCAGAGCTGTGCGGAAAGCGTTGCGCCGGCCGAACTGAGTGGGACAGGGGGATAAGACATCGACGAAAGAGAAGCCCTCGTGGGCGATGGCATTCCTCAGGGTGCGGGTCAGAGGGATGGGCGTGGCCACTGGCTGACGGGCCACGAAAGTAGCGCCAGCAGCCTCGACCAGCTTGCACAGGTCGAAGGGGCGTTCCAGATTCCCTTCGGGAGTGGTGGTGGTAAAGGAACCGAGAGGGGTAGTGGAAGCCACCTGCCCGCCGGTCATTCCATAGATGGCATTATTGGCGCAGATCACAGTCATATCGATGTTGCGCCGGGCTGCATGGATGAGGTGGTTACCGCCGATGGCACTCAGGTCTCCGTCCCCGCTGATGACAAGAACCTTAAGTTTGGGATTAAAGAGCTTGGCCCCGGTCGCATAGGCCACAGCCCGGCCATGCAATGTGTGGAGGGTGTCGGCCCTGTAATGCGGGCTGGGAATCCAGGCTGCGCAACCGATCCCGGAAACGAAGAGCATCCGTTGCATATCGTACTCCAACTCGGCAATGGCCCGGAGCACAGCGCCCATTAGAATCCCGTGTCCGCATCCCGGGCAAAAGGGAGTGGGAAACGCTTCGGGATTGATCATCTGCAAAATTTTTTGGTTCATGGCATGTTTCTCCGAATCCCTTCGACGATCTCTCCGGGCTCGATCACCTCGCCGTTTGTCTTGGGTAAGGAGATCACAGGTGTGGTGGTGTATTTTCGTAGTTCCCCGGCAATCTGTCCCTGGTTCATTTCCGGGACGAAGATCACCCGGCAGCGCTTTCCCAACCGGACGATGGCTTCCTCGGCAAAGGGCCATATGGAAACCAGGCGGAGCAGGCCGGCCTTGATTTCCTGTTTTCGCAGGGACTTGACAGCCTGAAGGGCAGCCCGGGCCGTGAACCCGTAAGCCACGACCCCGATATCGGCGTCTTCCACGAGGTGTGGGTCGGTCTCTATAATTTCAGTGCGAAAGTCCTTGACCTTGCGGATCAGTCGTTCTGTCAGCCTGGCCTGGACAGCGGAATCCGCGGTCTTGCGAAATCCTCGCTCGTCATGGGTGGAGCCCGTTACCAGAAGGTTCTCTCCTTCGCCGAAAGCGGGCATGGGCGGAACGCCGTTTGGTTCTTTGGTGCCAAAGGGGGGCAGGCCGGGGGCTTTGAAACGGTCGAAGATCTCCACTTCTTCTTTCACCACCAGCGTCTCCCGGAGATGGCCTACAGCCTCATCGGTGAGAAGGAAAGCCGGGATTCTGAACCGCTCGGCAATGTTGAAGGCCTTGATGGTCAGGTCGTACATCTCCTGCACCGACCAAGGGGTAAGGGCGACGATCTCGTTATCCCCGTGAGGGCCCCATTTAACCTGCATCATGTCGCCTTGACCGGGCCGGGTGGCCTGGCCCGTGCTCGGCCCCGCCCGCTGGACATCCACAATCAAGCAGGGGGTCTCGGTGATGACGGCGTAGCCAATCCCTTCGATCATCAAGCTGATCCCCGGGCCGGAGGTCGCGGTCATAGCCTTGGCCCCGGCCCAGGCAGCCCCGATGACTGAGGAGATGGAGCCAATCTCATCTTCCATTTGGATAAATATCCCTCCCACCTCAGAGAGGCGGTGAACCATACGGACCATAATTTCGCTCGCCGGGGTGATGGGATAGCCGGCATAAAAACGGCAACCGGCTGCGATAGCCCCCTCGGCGCAGGCCTCATCGCCCTGCATGAAATACCAGCCCGGGGCCAGTGAACTCTTGATTCTGGTGCTTGGCATTTCTGCTCCTTACTTTTCCTTTTCTTCCTGTTCCACGTTGATGGCCAGGTCCGGGCAGAGCATCTCGCACTGGAGGCATCGCGTGCATTCTTCGGGATGACCAACGATCACCGGGTTGAACCCTTTCTCCGAGACCTCCGCCGACTTCTCAAAGACTTTCTTCGGGCAGACTTCGTAACAGATATAGCATCCTTTACACCAGGCCTGGTTTAGCCGGATGTTGGCGGGTTTTTTCTTTTTTCTCTTATCATCCATGGAATTGCTGATCTCCTTTCCTCATTCGCATTGGTTCACCGCCACCGCCGGGGCCCGCAATTTCCACGCCGATGTAATACAGCGGAGGAACGATCGAGAAAAGGGGACGCAAAACAAGAGAAAATCATCTTGCGCTCATTTCCCGGGGCTGGCTGTCTCCAGACCCTTGTGTCCGAGTCTCTGATGAAGGGCTATCATTCCTGTCGCGGAACCTCGGCTGGCTCGCCAATGGAGATGGGTTTACTATTGCTTGAAAAGGGGAGGGGAGTCAAGGTTTTTTCCTTATCGCTTTAGAAGGATGGCTTAAACTTCGACCGGGGGTTTTAGAACGCGGGATGCAGGCCACACTGAGGGGGCCAACGGGAAGAGGCTTTTTCCCTTGACGGGAAAGTTTTGAAATTTTAATATGACCTTAGCTCAAATTGGTTTGGCAACATAGATAAAGGCTTGAAGAAAGGGAAAAGCCGTGAGTATCCTGGTGGATGAAAACACAAAGGTAATCTGTCAAGGGATAACGGGAAAACAGGGGATGTTTCACACCCGGCAGGCTGTGGCTTACGGGACAAAAATGGTCGGGGGGGTTACGCCTGGAAAAGGCGGGGAGAAGATGGACGGCCTGCCGGTCTTCCATACCGTTTCTGAGGCTGTAAAAGAGACAGGGGCGAACGCTTCGGTGATCTACGTTCCTGCGCCCTATGCCGCCGATTCCATCATGGAGGCGGCGGATGCCGGGGTGGAGCTCGTTGTTTGTATTACCGAAGGGATCCCGGTTTTGGACATGGTGGCAGTGAAGGAGTCTCTGCGGGGGAAGAAGAGTCGAATGCTCGGCCCCAATTGCCCGGGGGTCATCACACCCGCGAAGTGTAAGATCGGCATTATGCCCGGGTATATCTATCAGCCGGGGGCCGTCGGTGTGATCTCCCGGAGCGGGACCCTGACCTATGAAATTGCCGACCAGCTGACCCGCCTTGGGCTGGGCCAGTCTACCTGCGTGGGTATCGGGGGAGACCCGATCATCGGCCTGTCCTTTGTTGACGTCCTTAAGCTTTTTTCCCAGGACCCGCAGACAGAGGCCGTCCTGATGGTCGGTGAAATCGGCGGCACAGCGGAAGAGGAAGCGGCGGACTATATCCGCGATCATTTCTCCAAGCCCGTTGTGGCCTTCATTGCCGGTCAGAACGCGCCGCCCGGCCGGCGGATGGGCCATGCCGGGGCGGTCATCACCGGTGGAAAAGGATCGGCCAGGGGGAAGATGGACGCCCTTCGCTCAGCGGGAGCTACTGTGGTGGAAAATCCGGCAGATATGGGCCTGACCATGCAGCGCGTTTTGCAGGAGCGAAAAGGATCCTGAAGGCCATGGCCAAGAAGGGAAGCTATTCCATTGAAGTTTACAAAAGCTGGTGCAAGCGTTGTGGCATCTGCGCGGCTTTCTGCCCGCAAGAGGTCTTAGCCCAGGATGATTCGGGGGTTCCCTATGTGAAAGATCCGGAGCGCTGCATCGGCTGCCATTGGTGTGAGCTGCGCTGCCCGGATTTTGCCATTCACGTGCGCTCCCTTAAAAAGAAAGGAGAAAAAGAAAAAAGTACGAAAGAGGGGCAAGAGGAAGAAGATGATGAAAAAACCTAATCTGAAGGCCCGGCTCCTCCAGGGAAACGAGGCTTGCGCCGAGGGGGCTTTGGCTGCGGGGTGCCGCTTTTTCGCCGGATATCCAATCACGCCCGCTTCAGAGATCGCCGAACACCTTTCCTTCAGGCTCCCTCAGCTGGACGGGACCTTCATCCAGATGGAGGATGAGATCGCCAGCATAGGCGCGGTGATCGGCGCCTCTCTGGCCGGGGCGAAATCCATGACCGCCACCTCCGGGCCGGGGTTCTCCCTGATGCAGGAGAACTTAGGGTTTGCCTGTATGGCCGAGGTGCCCTGTGTGGTGGTAGATGTAATGCGCGGAGGGCCGAGCACCGGGCTGCCCACCAATCCTTCGCAGGGAGATGTGATGCAGGCCCGCTGGGGAACCCATGGAGACCATCCCATCATCGCCCTCTGCCCGAGTTCAGTCCTGGAGTGCTTTCAACTGACTGTAAGGGCCTTCAACTATTCGGAGAAATACCGTACCCCGGTGATCCTCTTGATGGACGAAGTGGTGGCCCACATGAGGGAGAATGTGATTTTGCCCGACCCGGCCGCGGTGGAAATTATCGAACGGGTCCAGCCATCGGTTCCCCAGGAATGGTATCTTCCCTATGAAGACACGAGCTTCGGCGTCCCGCCCATGGGCATTTTCGGGAGGGGTTATCGCTACCATGTGACGGGGCTGACCCACGACATCCGGGGGTTTCCCACTTTGCGGCAGGATGAAATCGAGCCGTTCCTTTCCCGCCTCTTCCGAAAAATCTCGGCCCACTTCGACGACATCCAGCTCGCCGAGAACTATGCGACCGAGGATGCTGACCTGGTCATCGTGGCCTACGGGTCCGTGGCCCGGGCTGCTCATCGGGCTATGATGGAGGCCCGGGCCCGGGGCATTAAAGTGGGGCTGCTGAAGTTAATCACCCTCTGGCCTTTCGGCCGCAGATTCGTCGAGCCTCTGGCCCGGGCAGGGAAAGTTCTGCTCGTACCGGAAATGAACATGGGCCAGATTTCCCGTGAAGTTAAACGGGTCAACCCGGGAATAAGCTCGGTAATCACCCTGAACAAGATCGACGGCACTCTGATTACCCCTCAGGAGATCCTGGAGAAAATCTATCAAGGGAAAGAAAAGATATGACAGAAGATCGCCCTCTCATTTACAAGTACCTGCGCCATGACAAGAAGTTTCCCCATGTCTGGTGCCCCGGCTGCGGGATCGGCATTACCTTGGGGGGGTTAATCCGGGCCATCGATCGTATCGGCTACACCAAGGATGAGATTGTCATGATTTCGGGGATCGGCTGCTCCGGGAGGCTTCCGGTATATGTGGACTTCAACACCCTGCACACCACCCACGGCCGGGCGCTAACTTTTGCTACAGGGGTCAAGCTGGCCAACCCCGAATTGAAGGTCATTGTCATCATGGGGGATGGAGATGCCACAGCCATCGGCGGCAATCATTTCATTCACGCGGCCCGGAGAAATGTGGACCTGACCGCGATCATTCTGAACAACAATATTTACGGCATGACAGGGGGCCAGTATTCTCCGACTACGCCCTATGGCCAGCGTTCGACGACGGCCGTGTATGGGTCGGTGGAGCGCCCCTTTGACATTTCCCAGCTGGCTGTGGTGGCCGGGGCGGTCTTCGTCGCCCGGGGGACGGTTTACCATGCCCGGCAGCTGGACCAGCTCATCGAAAAGGCCCTGCTCAAAAAGGGGTTCAGCGTGGTAGAGATCATCAGCCAGTGCCACACGCATTTCGGCCGGCTGAACAAATTAGGAAACCACATCGAGATGATGAAGTGGCAGCGGGATAACGCCGTTCCCGTGGAGAAGGCCAGGAAAATGACTCCCGAAGAAATGGAGGGGAAATTTGAGATCGGCATCCTGGTGGACCGAGAGGGCCCGATCTATCAAGAAGAATATGCCAAGATAAGACAGAAGGCCAAAGAAACCCTCTCCTTGCAGGCGGAAACGAAAGAGGAAAAAGAAGAAAGTGAGCGCAGAGAGGCATCGGATAGACATTGAGATGAAAGGTCTGAAAAAAGGCAAAAAGAAAAAAGAAGAAAAAGGGAAGGCGCTGCCTTCGGGAAAGGTTTCCCCCCTGGCCAGCCGATATGAGGTCCGATTGAGCGGAACAGGCGGGCAGGGGCTCGTGCTGGCAGGGATCATCCTTGCTGAGGCTGCGGGAATTTATGAGGGCAAACATGTTGTTCAGACGGTGAGCTATGGGCCGCAGGCCCGGGGGGGCACGAGTAAGGCCGAAGTAGTCATCAGTGATGAAACAATCGATTATCCCAAGCCCATGGGGCTGGACCTGCTCTTAGCCATGAGCCAGATGGCCTGTGACGAATCGGCCTATGACTTGAAGCCGGGGGGAGTATTGGTGGTGGATTCCCTGTTGGTTACTCAGGTCCCAATCCCCCGGGTCGTAAAGATCCCTTTTACAAAAATTGCCAGGGAAAAGTGCGGGCGGGAGCAAATGGCCAACATTGTAGCCTTAGGGGCGTTAAGCCGGATCATCCCGGCCATGCCGGCCGGTGCAGGGGTCGTTTCGCTTGAATCCATAGAAGGAGCGGTTATGGCCCGGATCCCTAAAGGAACAGAGGAATTGAACCGGCGGGCCTTCCAGGAGGGAGTGGGGGCGGCAGAAGAGATTTTAAAGACGCTGGTCTTTGAGGAACCCGCCGAAGACCACGACCAGGTCTGAAAAGGGTATGTGTCTCGTATCCCACTACGTACCTACTGAAATAAACCTTTCGGGTGGCTTCTCGGGGGATCGGTCGCTTCTGCCAGGGTCTTGGGAATCTGGGCCTCAAAGGTGGACTGATCGATTCTCTTAAACCGCCACTTCTGCCCAGTATGTTCCGAAACGCGGTTACACCACAGGTTCATCGCATTATCTTTGGCCTCCGTTCCCTCCCAGACGCGGCCTTTGGTTTCAATAATCCAATTTATTTCCTCTTTTCCAGCTTTCTGCGCTACTACCCAATCCGGATGGTAAAATCCGATCGCTCCGCTTGGCTTTAGGTAATCGACGCGAAATTGGGTGCCGGATTCTCCCTGTTCGGTCGTCCCCAAGCTGGCGAAACGGAGTACATCCGGGGCTTTATCGAGAAATTCCGCGAATTTTCGCTCGAAATTATTGTAGGTAGCCACCCAGTTGAAAATTGTCCGCTTTAACTCCAAAGGAGGTAGGTTCCGTATCCATCTGAAAGGCTTGGTTTGGGAAAGACGGAAGTCAGCTTTCTCGAATTCGAGTTGCCGCCTTTCCACTGATAGCTCGGCGATCTTGCGGGCCAGGTACTTCGCAATCCCTTCCTGCAAATCCAGGCGCTGCAGGTGGGCTCGTATTTTCTCGTCATCAATATCTACTTCCACCCCAAAGCACCGGCTGGCCACGTAGGTCCGCACAAGAGGGCAAAGTTCCGCAAAAACATTCGCCAGTTTGGCGCGCTGAATCACCTTGTTAGTGATTGAAGACAACAGTTCCTGAAAGATAGGAACAGACCCTGCTGCCAGGTCTGCTTGGTGGATCTCCGTCTCCGTGGTGGCAAAGGCCATTTTCAGGGTAATACGGAAAGCCTCCTCCAGCTCTTCTTGATCATAGATTGCCTCAAGTTGGGATGGATTAAGGGCAGAAAGTTTCTTAACATTATGGGTCAGTTGGGGTTTGGTTATGGGAATGGCGATGTCGTAGGCAATCCTCTCCTTAACGGGTTCGATGTAAATTGGCCTCGGGGGGTCGCCCTTGGTCGTCGCCACGCCCACCCCTTCGGCTTCGAGCTGATCCCGCAATACTTCAAGTAGATTCCTAGTCCCTAGAACTTCCAGCGTTTGGGTATCCGGTCCGATCCCGGTCATCAGCCTGAGACCTCTGCCGATTACTTGTTCCGGCAGGATCTCCGCCTTGGCGGTGAAGGGCCGCAGGCCGAGGACTACGGAAACATTACGTACATCCCACCCTTCTCTCAGCATCATCACGCTCACAATCGCCTTGATCTTGCTCTCTGGCTTATCAATATCTCGAGCCGCCTTCCGGGCTTTTTCCACATATTTCTTCGTTATTTCACCAGCTTCATCGGTATGAATTACCAGCACCTCAGATTCTTTAAAGCCGAACTCCTTTGTCTTCCAGAGGTATTCACCAAGGACGTCGGCGTAGACATTCTTTTCCGCCATGATAAAGAGGACCGGCTTCTTGCCGAGCTTTTTATATGTCTTCTCATGCTCCTTCCAGCGCTGCACCGCAGCCTGGATCCAATAGCCAAATTTCTCGGTAACATTTTCCTTTTTGATATTATCTGGATCTTTGCCCGGATGCTTCGGGTCATCCTCCTTGGTCACGATGATGGGGGCCTTAATGATCCGGTCCTCCACTGCCTGAGCGAGCGGCCAATCCACGACCGTCCATGGATAATACATCCCATTTTGATCCTTGGGGGTGGCTGAAAAATCCAGCCACAAGGAAAGACCCTTCGGCAGGGACCGGTGGATGGCCAGGAGCGATTGACTCCAGGCAAGCTCCTCATCATGGACATGATGGGCCTCATCGTTGATAACGATCAGATCTTTCAGGCCCTTGACCCGTTCAAGCATGGATCGCTGGTAAGAGGCCAAATCCTTTACCGGTTTCTTCCCCAGCAATGCATCGACGGCGTTTTGCGGCGTCCATTCCTGGTCGCGGGTCTCATAAAGCTGCTGGATGTTCGTGAGGAATAGGTTCCCGGATGGATCGGGTTCTGTGGATTCTCCCCGCAGAATGACCTTCTGCCTCCATGAGCCCCTCCATTCCGGAGGGATCAGGGGTAAATCATGGAAAATTCTGTTGCTTTCGAAATCTTTTTCCAATCTTTGATAGACGATGACATTGGGGGCGATGATTAAAAAGTTCGTTGAAAGCTCTGATTTTAGAACCCGTTTCTTATGGAAATGGGCCCAAACAATAACCATGGCCATGACCCAGGTCTTCCCGGACCCGGTGGCCATCTTGAAGGCATAGCGCCTGAGATTTTTGGGCGGCAGGTCTTGGACACCTTCAGCCTGGAGTTCCGGGACATAGCGCCGAACCTGGCGACGGCCATCCATGGTCTCCTGAAACGCCACCGAATCGGATAAGAGATCTTTCCGATAAATCCCAGCGTAAGCCTTTATCAAGTCTTTGGCATCCCGGTGGCCGGCTACCTCATACAGATAAATCAGGGTTTCAATCGCCTCCCGCTGGCAGAAGTGGTAGCGGAAAGGAGTAGAAAAGCCCAAAATTTCGTGGTCTTCCTCAAACCAGTACTCGAAAAGCCGTCTGGAAATGTCTGATAATCCTGGGTATCCCTTGTCACGCCACTTGTCGACGGCGGCCCTTAATTTCGTTATGAGCAAGAGATTACTCGGCCTGCGTCCGGAGTCGTCAACCTGCCATCCGCTTGGGGTGGCCTTATCTTTTACCAAAAAAGAATTCGGCTTCTCCCACGGACGCCGGCCTAGTATTTCAGGAAGATCTTTGTCATAGGAGATGATGCTTTTGGCCATTTCTAATTTACCTCAACCTCAAAAGCCTGGGAGGTGTCGTTGCCGAATATATCCACTACCTTGACGAGGATACGGTATTTTCCTGGCTTTTCATAGGTATGCGGATCGGAGGTGAGAGCGAGAGTTCGATCTTTCCGGGTTCGGTAGGTCACCCATCCCTGCATGAAGGTATCGTTCTGGAAATTCCAATCCACGGCCCAGTAGTCAATGTAATCCGACCATTTTTTGACTTTGCTCCGGACTTCTTCGGGTATCAGCTCCGTGTTGGGAATCACGAAATCCTTCAGCGCCACGGTAGTCGTAGGGGCGCTCTGCCGAGCTCCCTTTTTCGTATTGATTTCCACCTCAAGGTACGCCAGTTCAAAAAACTTGATATCCCCCTTGTCAACCGCCTGCTGCTCCATGACCTCCCGCGGGATTTGGAGGAGAAGCAGCTTCACCCCCCGCTTCTTTGCCTCTGCCACCATCAAATCATAGAGCCCCAT
>Ga0315282_10010595_pt1 | contig 14413 bp, 8 predicted proteins | sample YL17G07_20_MG_FD_203693 | JGI IMG/M metagenome (GOLD analysis project Ga0315282, IMG submission 203693) | Sediment microbial communities from Yellowstone Lake, YNP, Wyoming, USA - YL17G07_20 | ecosystem: Environmental > Aquatic > Freshwater > Lake > Sediment | place: USA: Wyoming | collected...
CCTTGAATGCTTCACTGAAGCTTCGCCGGGGTCGTTTCCGTTTCGTCTCGGCCATCGTGGACATCGTATCCGCCTTTCGGAAAGTGTCCACGAAATCGGGTCTATGCCCAGTGGTTGGCGATCGTCGCGAGTGTGCTCCTGCGGCTTGCCTGTGTTGCCTTCGTCGGGTGCTGTCTCGGCGATACCGCTGCTGCGGCCGCCGACACGCGCGCTGCGGTCCTGACGGTCCACGTGGAGATCCACCCGCAGACGCGTCTGCGCACCTCCAGCTCCGTCCTCCGGTTCGAGGTTCTCCCGAACCCGCCCGTCTCCGTTCGTCCTGCCGTTGCCAGAGGGCGAACCTGGTCGAACAAGCCCGCCGCTGACCTGGCGCCGAGCGCCCAGGTCGTGAGTGTGACTGCGACAATCGAGTTCAGCGCAGCCGTCCGCACCCGGCGCGATGCAGATGTCGTGCTCACCGTTGAATCGGCCGGCACCCTGGAAGGACCGGACGGGGCGGCCGATGTCGAAAGCCAAATCAGCTTCGGCGGGGACCTCGAAGGAACCCTGCCGGGCGTGATGGGACGAGACGGGCCGCAAGTCGCCGCGCGCTGGATCGGCGGCGGGGTCCGGGACGGCCGCCTGACGTTCACGCTCCGCGGCCCGATCAATCCTGGCACCTACACGCTGCCCCTCCGCTTCGTGCTCAGCACGCAGTGGCGCACGGCCGGTGCCCACAGAGGCCGCAAAGGAGCATCAGGCGGCGCTGGCGCCGGGACCTGATGAGGAGCCAGGATTCCGGACTCAGGATTCAGGAGTGTGATGCGGTTCCTGGCTCCTGATTCGCCATTCCTGCCCTTCTATCTCGCCACGCGCGGGTCCGGCTTCACAGTGAGCGGCTGCGTGCAGCTCTTCCCATCGAAGGTCAGTTTCACGGTGTACGTACCGGGTTGCACCGGCGGTGCACCGCCCCGCCCGAAGCCACCGCCGCCCGCGGCACCCCCGCCGCCGCGCCCACCACCGGCAGCGGCCGGCGTGGGGCGGAGATCCCACACCCAGCGATGCATCCCCGCAGCGGCGGAGAGCGGCTCCGGCGTCGGCGCCCAGATGGCGGGAATGTTCAGTGTGTTCGGGTCCCGCGGAGGCGTCCGATCGTCGCTCGCGTAGCGGCGCACGGTCTGGCCCACCTGATCGAGAATCTCGAGCGTGACAGGTCCGGACGGGGCGGACTTCAGGTAGTAGTCGATGAGGGCACCATATGGCGGGTTCTCCGCGAACGGCTCGTCCTTCGGGAGCGGCGTGCCGTATTCGCTGCCCGGCGGCATGGTGATCGCGTCGGCAGGCTTGAACAGGTGCGCGTCCGACGCCGCGACCGCATCGTCGATCTGGCGCAGCGCGGTGATGTCGTCGAGCACCCAGAACCCGCGCCCGTGCGTTGCGACGATCAGATCGTCGCCATGGATGGCAAGGTCGCGCATCGACACCGCCGGCAGATTGAGCTGCAGCAGCTGCCAGTCGTCGCCGTCGTTGAACGACACGTCGACGCCTCGCTCGGTGCCCGCGAAGAGCAGCCCGCGCCGCCCCGGATCTTCCTTCACGGTCTGCACGTAGACGCCCGCGGGAAGACCCTTCGTGATCCTCTGCCACGTCTTGCCGCCATCGCGCGTGCGATAGAGGTACGGCTCGTAGTCTTCGAGCTGATGCCGCTCCACCGCCGCGTACGCTTCGTTTGCGTCGAAGTGCGACGCGTCGATCATCGTCACCTTGCTCCAGGGCGTCAGTTGTGGCGGCGTCACGTTCTGCCACGTCTTCCCATCGTCCGTGGTGACCTGGATGTACCCGTCGTCGGTGCCGATCCAGATCGTCGGCGCGCCGACCTGCGACGGCGCGATGGTGTAGATGACGCCGCGGCGCTTGTCCGGCGGCGCGTCGGCCGCCGCCGCTGCATCCAGGTTCAGCGGCACGCCGGGATCCTCGCGCGTGAGGTCGGGACTGATCTGGGTCCAGCTGTCGCCGCCGTTGGTCGTCTTGTAGAGGAACTGGTTGGCGAAGTAGAGCGCGTGCGGATCGGCGAGGGAAAACACCAGGGGCTGGGTCCAGGCGTGCCGGAACGGTCCCGGTGCGCCGCGCTCGGGCGACACGTTCTCGGTGGCGCCCGTGACGACATTGCAGCGGGTGACCGTCCCGCCGAAGAGCATTTCGGGACGGAGTGGATCGGGCGCGGTGTAGCCGCTCTCGCCGCCGGCGCAGACGCCGGTCCAGTCGTGCATCGAGATCTCGGCGTGCGAGCTGCGCGTGGGCGTGCCGACGGCGCCGCTGTCCTGCTGCGGCCCGGTCACCCAATACGGGAAGCGATCGTCGGCCGCGACGTGATAGAGCTGTGCGCTTGGCTGATTGTACCACGAGCTCCACGTCGCCGCGCCGTCCACGCTGACGATGGCGCCCTGGTCGCTGGCGAGAATCATCCGGTTCGGGTCGTCGGGAGCGATCCAGAGCTGATGATAGTCGTCGCCTCCTGGCGCGCCCTTGATCGGCGTCCAGCTCCTGCCCGCATCCGTCGATCGATAGAGCGACGTGTTCGACACATAGACGATGTCTGGATTTTTCGGGTCGACGACAACCTTGCCGAAGTACCAGCCGCGTCCCCAGATGCGGGTCTCCCCGGAGATCTTGCTCCAGCTCGTTCCGGCATCGTCGGAACGATAGAGTCCGCCGTCCTTTGCGTCGACGATCGCGTACACCCGCCTGGCGTTGGTGGGCGCCACGGCGATGCCGATGCGTCCAACGCCTTCGGTCGGAAGGCCGGTCGTGAGCGGCTGCCACGTCGTGCCGCCGTCAGTGGACTTGAAGACGCCGCCGCCAGGGCCGTTCGACGGCGCGTAGACGTACCACGGCGGACGACGGGTGGCCCACAGGGTCGCGTAGACGACCTGCGAGCTGGTCGGATCGAGCGCGAGATCGATCGCGCCGACGCTGTCGTTCTTGAAGAGGACCTTCTGCCACGTGGCGCCGCCATCGCGCGAGCGATACACGCCGCGGTCCGGACTCGGGCCGTACGCGTGGCCCAGCGCCGCGACGAAGACGATGTCCGGGTTCTTCGGATCGACGATGACGCGGCCGATCTGCCGTGTGGCGTCGAGGCCGATGTGTTTCCAGGTGGTCCCGGCGTCGGTGGACTTGTACATCCCGTCGCCGAACCCGATCGAATCGCGCATGTCGCTTTCGCCGGTGCCGACGTACACGACGTTGGGATTTGACGGCGCGACGCCGATGGCGCCGATCGAGGCGACCGTCTGCGAATCGAACACCGGCGTCCAGGTGCGGCCGGCGTTGGTGGACTTCCAGACGCCGCCGCCGACCGAGCCGAAGTAGAACGTGTTCGGCTGGCCGGCGACGCCGCTCACGCCGTTGACGCGGCCGCCGCGGAACGGCCCGATCATCCTCCAGCGCAGGCCGGAGTAGAGGCTTTGCTGATAGGGCTGTTGGGCGGAAACGGAAGGCAGGCCGTGGACAGCAACCAAGGCCCCCAGCGCCAGGCAGGTGCCAAGAATGGTTCGCCGGACAGCAGACATCGATGATCTCTCCTTGCGGTAGCGGAAGGTCCCGTGCCCTCTACCGTACCATACCGTACAATGAAGCACGTGGCTCTCATCCCGACGGGCCCGGCAAACCGAGGGGCGGAAATGAGGCGGGTGGGCCTGCTCGAGCTGTTCGGCCTCGGCCGCGACGCGGAACAGGCCATCGTCCCGGCATCGAGTGCGCCGGGCCCGCCTGCGGCTTCGCACTCGACTCTGGAGCATGGCGATGCGCTCAACCTGGACGATCGGTGCCTTCACACTGACTCTGGCGTCGGGACTCTGCGCGGGCCTTGCCCGCGCCGATGTCATCGATGCGGCGGCCAACGGTTTCACGGTGAAGAACGTGGTGACGATCGCCGCCGCCCCGCCGCAGGTCTACCGCCAGCTCACGAACATCGGCCAATGGTGGAGCTCGGAGCACACCTTCTCGGGCGATGCCCGCAAGTTGTCCCTCGACGCGCGGGCCGGAGGATGCTTCTGCGAGCGCCTCGGCGATCGAGCGAGCGTCCGGCACCTCGAGGTGGTTTTCGCCGCGCCTGGGAAGACCCTGCGGTTGAGCGGAGGCCTCGGACCGCTCCAGGCGATGGCCGTGACGGGAAGCATGACCTGGCAGCTCACGCCGGCAGACAACGGCACCAGGGTCGAGATGACCTACACCGTCGGCGGCTACCGTCCAGGCGGGTTGCAGGAGCTGGCCTGGTGGTCGACGACGTGCTTCGAGAGCGAGTGCAACGGCTGAAGGACTACGTGGAACAGGGCAGGGCGACGGATCGGTAGGCCCGCGCCTCTCCCGCCTGAGAGAGAACGCCGCGCCACACCCTGCGTGACGCGGCCAAACATCGCATCTGCCACGATTTACGGCAGGTGCGCAAGCAGCACGAACCCCCAGCGATTGGAACCCCAGCCCTGGTAGGCGCCCGGGCCTTCTACTGCCGCAATGCCGGAGGCCTGGGGAAAGGGGTTATCCAGCCACATCCGGTACACACCCACCGCGATATATCTGCCGATATCGGCGCGAAAACGCAGAACGGTATCCCGCTCTTTGTTTCCCATTTCAACGTCGTAGAGGCTGCGGGCCGCAAGGTACTTGACGAGGGAATCGTCCCGCGAGAGTTCTTCCCGCGTGACGTTCGCGCCGAGATTCAACCACTCCGTTAGGGGATACTTCACCTCTCCCCCTGCGTAGTAGCCGTCCTTCCTTATCGGCGCCGGGTCCGCACCAACGAGCATGGCCGAGGTTTCGGTCGGGCCCCATACGTAGCGGGCGTATTCCCCGAAGACCCGCCCGAAACGGACGGGTCGCCATTCCGCCGAAAGCAGCGTCGCGAAGTCGTTGTGCTTGTCGGCGAAATAATTCGGGAAGTACTCCACTTTGGAGCCGGTATGCCCATGCTTGTACGCAGCCCGGACTTCCAGTCCCCGGAACGGCCGGATGCTGCCGGACAAAACCCCGGTCAGGGCCGAATTGCTGTCCAAGCTCGGGTCGGCGAAGTAGAAGTAGTCGTAATCGTGATTGCGGCTGCCATCGCCCACGACCGCCGCCAGGTAGAGAACAGCCAATTGGGATCCGTCCGCGCGCTTTTTGGCGAAGGCGGATTGAAGGCCAAAGTTAGCCTCCGCATCCAGCCGCTGGATGTGGGTGGCGTCCTTGGCGGTGAAGGAACCCGCCTCTTGCCAGCCGAAGCCGAGCGGCAGAATGAACCGTCCAAAGCGCAGGCCGAACCAGCCGCTCTGGTAATCCACATACGCCTGCCGGATCGGCCCCTGCTGCGAGAGCGGATCCAGCGCGATGAACTTGTAGTCGTCCACTCGCTTGTCCCCGCCGTTCTCGCAGCGCACGTTGGGCCCGATGTTCTGGGCCGCATTGGGGTAGAAAAAGGTCGGCGTCCCGCAAGCCGGCAGGGGCGAGGACTCGTTCACCGGATTCACCTCCAGCCGGTAGGAGAAATGGTCGCCCAATTTGCCGAAAAGCGACACGATCGCCCAACCGACGCGCCCCTGAGCTTCAAAGCCGAGGCGCGAGTTTTCCGCTTCGTCCACGCCGTAGCCGGCGGCGAGCTGGACGCTGATCCGCAGACGGTCGGAGTCCGGCAAGGCATACCCGTCGCCCTTCTTGGCCGCCTCCTGCTCCGATTGCTGCGCGCGGAGAGCAGGCGCACCCAGAAAAAGGAATAGCGCAACAACGCTTGTGCCCTTTCTTCGCCAGACGTCTTCGCTCAGCCAGCAGCGCGTGAGCCCGCTGGGACCGGCAGCGCCCAGGTCCGGCGGGATGAAGCTCAGGTGGATGTTCGGATGCCGGCGGCGCGCCAGGGATGACGTGCGCAAATCGCGCGCCATCTCCCCCGCGTCATTCGCAGCCCGTTGAAGGCTCCGGCGAGGCAGGTACGGGGACCTGTCGGGATCTCAGTATCCGCTCTGGGCGAGGTGAGGGGGGTTCCTGGCCGGTCTCCGTCCGGCTGCGCCGGAACCCGCGAGGTCACGTCCTCGCGGGCCCGGCGCCTGGACTGAACGAGCTAGAACGTCATGTGGACGCCGAGCCGGAGCAGGCGCCCCATGACGAGGGAGGACGGTCTCAGCAGCGAGGGCCCGATGGTGGTCACGGCGCTGGTCACCGCGCTGCTGTTGAAGACGTTGAAGAGGTCGACGATCGGCTGGATGCGCGCGTTTCCTGCCCTGAGGTTCATCGTGAAGCGCAGATCGAGCAGGTTCTGCCACGGATTGCGGTACTCGCCGCGCGGGACCGCGTTGACGTTCTGGGTCACCTGGGTCAGGCCCGGCACGACCGATGTCGTGACCACGTAGGTCCGCGCCTGCGGCAGGCCCGACGCCTCCCGGAGCGAGCCCGAAACCCGCATGGCCAGCGGCAGCTGGTAGCTGAACCCCGCACGGATCTGATAGGTCGAGTCGTACCCGATGTTTCCCTGGTTGTTGATCAGATTGTTGGGATTGTTCAGATCGCCGCTATCGCTGTCGCCAAAGTTGCGGCCGATCGTGAACCCGCCAAACAGCGTCGCCTTGGACAGGCGCGTGTTTATCTGGAACTCCACACCGTTGTACGTCTGAGCCAGCGACGGCAGGGTCGTCAGGGTGTTGAGGAACTGCCCACGCGTCGCCGGGTCCTGGTTGTACACGGTCATCGGCTGGTTGGTCAGCGGGTTGGTGATCGTCACCGGGCTGTAAGCCGATGCAGGCACCGCCGCGTTGACGGTCGTATACAGGTCGGTGAACTTCCGATGGTAGTAGCCCAGGCTGATCGACGTGCTCTGGGAGACCTCACGCTGGAGCAGCGCGACGTATTCCCACTGGTGGGGCCGTTTCAGGTTCGGATCGACCCTGTTGGTGTTTCCGGGAAACCCCGTGCACCTGGCCATGCTGATTTCGGTGATCTGCGCAAGGAGGTCCCCATTCGTGTCGGTCCACGGGCACGTCTGGTAGATGATGTTCCGCGGGTTGATGGGCTGGACCAGGGTGATGCCTTCCAGCCGGTCGTACCTGCTGACGCCGCCCTTGAGCGCGGTCCTGCCATTCCCGAACACGTCCCAGGAGAACCCGAACCGTGGCGACACCGTGTTCCAGTTGACGATGCCATTCTGCGCCGCGAACTCACGCGCCGGGACCCAGGTACCGGCGGGGGCGCTCTGCGCGGGAATGGACATGACGAAGCGTTCGAAGCGCACGCCGGGATTGATGGTCAGATTCTTGATCCTCCACGAATCCTGCGCGAAGACGCCTGTGTTGACCCCCTCTTCCATGTGCCCGGTCGGCGTGTTGTACAGGCGCACCGAATTCGGGACGCCGTTGTTCACGATCTGGGTGATGTCGCCCCTGATGGTGAACAGCTCCTGCGACCAGCCCGTCCGCACCTGGACGCCGGTCTTGAAGTTGTGCGAGCCAGTGACGTACGAGACGTTGGCGTTGAAGGTCGTCATCCTGCCGGTGTCATTGTCCTGGCGCGGCGACACACCGGTGATGACCGATCTGATGGGGTCGTAGGTGGCGATCGCGTTCGGATCGGCGTCGGGCTGGAACGACAGGTTGTAGTCAACCGGCAAGGTGAAGACGGTCGCCTCGACCAGGAGGCGACTGGTGAGTGTCGAGGTCCACTTCGCCTCCGCCATGTAGTTGAGCCAGTTGGTCTGCACGACGGCGGAGATCGGATTGTTGACGCTCGCCGAAATCATGTTGTTCGGCCGGTGCCCGCGCCACTTGAAGCTCCGGTCGTACTGCAGCGAGATCTTGTTCTTCCTGCTCGCCTGCAGGGTCAGGCGCAGGGTGTAGTCGGTGATGCGCTGGTCGTCAACCCCCTGCGCGCCGGTCGAGGTAAAGGTATTGCCAAGATAGTTGTTGGCGCTCCAGCGGCGGAAGGTTCCAAAGAACCAGAGGCGGTCTCTCATGACCGGCCCGCCGAGGGTGGCGTTGATGTCATAGACGCTCTGGACCTTGTTCTGCGCCTTGAATCCGAGGGCGATGTACTCCGGTTTGTTGTTGTTGCTCTGCATGCTCGTGTTCGCGCCCGTCGCGAACGCCGAGCCGTGAAACTCGTTGCCTCCGTCGCGCGGAATCATGTTGATCTGCACCCCGCCGACCGGCGCTTCGGCCGGCAGCGAGCTCGTCTGATAGGCGATCTCCTGCATCAGGCCGTCGTTGAAGTAGAAGCCGGTCTGGTTCCCGCCGAACCCCATGTGCTGAATCTGGACCCCGTCGACCATGAACACGTTGTCGTTGTTCGACGACCCATGGACCTGCAGGGTCGGCTGCTGCATGATCTGCGTCCCCCCGACGTCCGGGGTCGCCGTGGTCACGCCGGGAATCAACTGGCCGACGGCGAAGGGATCCTTGCCGGTCGGGATCGTGTCGAGCACGTTGCGGTTCATGACCGATTGCGCCACCGAGTTCTGCACGTCGACCAGCGGCGCCGCGCTCGTGACCGTGATCGTCTCCTGCAGTTCGCCGACCGAGAGCTCCGCGTTGACGGTCGCCGTGAACGACGCGGGCAAGGTGATGCCTCCGCGTTTGACGGTTTTGAAGCCCGTGAGTGTGAACGTCACGGTGTACTCCCCAGGCCGCAGGTCGATGATTCTGTACTGCCCGGCGCCGTCGGTCACCGCCGTCCGCAAGCCCTCGATCAGTGCAGGACTCGAGGCCTCCACGGTAACCCCGGGTAGCACAGCTCCTGACGAGTCCTTCACGACGCCCGCGATCGCGCTCTGCGCGAACGCGGTCGCCGCGGCACCCCAGAAACACAGAAGCAGGAACAGCAGTGTTCTGTGGAGTGCGCCGACCCCGGCGCGTGGGGTCTGGTGATCGGCCGGGACAACCCAACTTGCTTCGCACACGCTGTTGGGAACCATGGTCTTCCCTCCGCCGGAAGAACGGTGGACGTTCGCGCGGACCTGCAGCGTCCGTGATGCTCATCGATGCGGACGCGGCGCGCGGACCTGCTGCAAGTTCCGCGATGCGTGTCGATGATGTGCGTTCCGGGACAGGTTTAGACGCCGGCGGCGCTCTTGTCAAGAGAAAAACTGGTCACGCTGTTGTCGATGCGTGCTTTCAACACCTGGCCGACCTAGAGTCGATTCTCTGAAACTGCGGATTGTGGCAGGCACTGCGCCGTCTCTCGCGCGTCCGACGACGACGGCGGCGGCCGCGGCGTCACCGAACAACCCCGTCGCGATCAGGCTGGGAATCATCCACGGACATGCCGGCCACGTCGGGCGCGTTTCGCATGTCGAGCCCACTAGAAGTTGACCACGACCAAGACCTGGCGCGGCCGGATGGTCGTCTCTGAGTCCGCGGCTGCGTTGGGCGTCATCTCACTCGGCTGCTCGCTTCCCATCGATGAGAGCGGCAGGGTGAACGTCGCGGGACCGTCGCGCACGGAGCGAACACTCGTCGCCTGGTGCATCCCCGGGTCGACAGCCACGGCATTCGAGCTTCCTTTCCGGCAGTTCACGGTGACCGGGTCGTTCGCACTGGCCGCAGTCACCGACGCCGGGGCTGTCACCCTGCAAGGGCTCACGACGACAACGCTGACCGACATGGCCGCCGCCGCGGCGCCGGCGCTCGGAGGCAGTGCGACAGACGTCGCGGCCAGCACGACCGCGCAGACCGCCCATCGGATCGATGACCTGGCTCGGCCTGGAACCCGACAGAGCCGCCGGACTTGTGCCGAGGGGAATCCCGAGCTGCCGGTCCAGACGTGGTTGCCGAACAGCAAGAGGCCCAACGCCCGCAGGAGATGGCCCAACAGCGTCTCCGGCAGCGGACGAGCTGATAGCCCGACGGAGCGTGCAACCGCAGATATGACGGACCGACGAGTAATGACCATGCGGCACCTCGCGCATGCGTTGGCCCTACGAGTCTGTCACGCAAGGACCGCGCCACGACCACAGCTCTTGATCCCCGCTGAACTCGCGCGGGTTTCGCGTGAGGGCGCTCAGGTCGTCAGACCGGTGTGCGGCAATGGACGCGAGACTGTGCGGGGGGTGTTCGCGGGACGGAGCCGCCAGCAGCCGCTCGGTGGTCGGCAGGGTGTCTCAGCGAATCCTGAGATGGAGAGACGAGGAACCGGAGGCATAGCCCGGCCCGCGCGCCTGGCGTGACCCTCTAGTGCACTGGCCCGGACGGCTTCCGCGACTTGACCAGTCCGGTTAGCTTGTGCCGCTCCAGGCGGCGATAGAGCGCGCGGCGACTGAGTCCCAGCGCCTCTGCTGCAGCCTTCTTGTTGCCATCCACCTTCTTGAGGACGCGGATGATCTGCTCGACCTCGAGCGCCGCCAGTGAGCCGGCTGGCGCGCTCAGAAGCGAGACCGCACCCTCCTGTCCGGGCGCCGCAGCCTCCGCCACCTCTGATCCCAGTTGAAGCGCGGCGCCGAGATCTCGCTCCGTGAGCAGTTCCCTTTCGGCGAGGATGCACGCCCGCTCGACGACGTTCCGCAACTCGCGGACGTTCCCCTCCCAACGCGCGGAGAGCAACATTTGCTCAGCACCGGCCGTCAGCCCGGCGACCCGTTTTCGAAGGCGGCGGGCACAATCACGCACAAACGCTGCTGTCAGGTACGGAATGTCCTCCCGGCGATCGCGAAGCGGCGGAAGGTTCAACTCGACGACGTTCAGCCGGTAGTAGAGATCCGTGCGGAAGCGTCCCGCAACAACTTCGGCTTTGAGGTCGTGGTTCGTGGCCGCAATCACGTGGACATCGACCCTGCGGCCCTCGAGCGAGCCCACCCGCTGGGTTTCTCCCGTTTCCAGCACTCGCAGCAGCTTCGCCTGCACCGTGAGCGGCAGTTCTCCGACCTCGTCCAGAAACACCGTCCCGCCGTCAGCGCGCTCGAACAAGCCGGCCTTCGACTCGGTCGCCCCCGTGAACGCCCCTTTCACATGCCCGAACAGCTCGCTCTCGAACAGGGTTTCCACCACAGCCGCACAGTTGATGATGGCAAATGCGCGGCGGCTGCGCGGACCCAGCCGGTGCAGGGCGCGCGCGGCCAGTTCTTTGCCGGTCCCGGTTTCGCCGCTGATCAGCACCGCGCGAACGTGCGGCGCGAGTCGTCGAATCAAGCTGAACATCTCCTGCATGATCGCGCTCCGGCCGATCATGCCGCAGAACTCCAACTCTCGCGCGACGTCGCCTTCCGCTGCCATCAGACGCTCGCGCCGCTGCGCCTCCTCGCGCGCCACGGACAGCAAGCCCCCGAGCCGCTTGAGGTCCAGGGGCTTGGTCAGGTAGTCCATGGCGCCCAGCTTGACAGCCTCGACCGCACTGTCGATCGTCGGGTATCCCGTCATCAGCACCACGTGGCAGCTCGGAAGCCTGTCACGAATCGCGCGGAGCACCTCCAGGCCGCCTACCTCCGGCATCTGCAGATCGACCACCGCGACGTCCACTGCTCTGGATTCCATCTCGACAAGGGCCTCACGGCCGCCAGCGCACGCCAGCACCTCGAACCCGGCCCCGCGGGCCACGCGCGCCACCAGGTCGCGGACTCGACTGTCGTCATCGACAAGGAGCAGTACCGGGTTGTGGGTATTCACGGCCGCGTCTCCTCGAGCTGGCGTCGGCGCATATCGCTTCCCATAGCTCCGCGCGAGGGCCCTTCGGCCTCCAGCCGTGCTTCGATGACACGCCGGTTGTGCTGTATGTCGTTGACCACCAGCACCTTGCCGACAGGCGGTTCCAACCCTGCCATGGCTACACCCCACCCCATTTGGCGCCGATATCATAACTGATTGGACCAGCGGCAGGTCGCAGGAAGTGCGTCGGTGCGGGATGTACGACTCGCATCCTGACGTCAGAAGAGCCGCTGCATTTCCCCGCCTCTGCCCTGCCCCTCCCTTCTCTGGGCCAGGGACTGTTATGAGTTCCCGACCACGCGGCCAGGCACTGCGACCGGAATGTGAGGGGAAGTCCGCCCTCGCTGGAGCCAGTGATGATGTAACGGGAACAGGCACGATGAATCGGAAGAAGACGAGAACGGTTGCGTCCCGAAACACTCGGCGCGCCAGGATTGTCCGCCCGGCGGCGGCTGGCTCGGCAGAGGATGCGCCAGCCGAAGAGACCACCGAACGCAAGCGCGCCGAGGAGGCGCCGCGCGGATCCAGGGAGCAATACCGTTTTCTGTTCGACAATATGCTCAACGGGCTTGCCTATTGCCGAATGGATTACGAAGACGGCATTCCCCAGGATTTCGTCTATCTTGCTGTCAACCCTGCATTCGAAAGACTGACGAGGTTGAAGGACGTGGTCGGGAAGAAGGTCAGCGAGGTCATCCCGGGGATTCGCCGGACCAATCCTGAACTGTTCGAAATCTACGGCCGCGTGGCTCTGAGTGGCAAGCCAGAGCAAATCGAGACGTACGTGGATTCACTCGGCATCTGGTTTTCCATAGCGGTCTACAGCCCCCGCAGAGAGCATTTCGTTGCCGTCTTCGACAATATCACCGAGCGCAAACGGGCAGAGCAACGAACGGCGTGGCTCGCTTCCTTTCCGGAACTGAACCCCAGCCCGGTCATCGAGGCGGACCTGTGCAGCGGTGCCCTGCACTACGCCAATCCGGCGGCCCGACGGCTGTTTTCCGACCTGGAGCAGCACGGCCTAGCGCATCCATGGCTGGAGGGGCTGGTCGAGTTCCTCGCGGCGATGCGCGCTGCCGGGACCACCGTGGCCCAGCGGAAAGTGACGCTGGGCGGACGGTGTTTCCAGCAGAACGTGTCCTATTCCTTCACCGATAACCGGGTGCGCGTGTATGGCATCGACATCACCGCCTGCAAGCAGGCCGAGGATGCCCTGCGCGCCAGCGAGGAGCAGTTCCGGTTGCTGGTGGAAGGGGTAAAGGACTACGCGATCTTCCTGCTGGACTCAGACGGAACCGTTCGTAGCTGGAATGCCGGCGCGCAGTGGATCACGGGGTATGAGGCCGGAGAGGTCGTGGGCAGGCACTTCTCCTGCTTCTACACGCCGGAGGACGTCGCGGACGGCAAGCCGGATAGAGACCTTCGGGCCGCCATGGAGGCGGGACGGCTGGAAGACGAGAGCTGGCGCGTACGCAAAGACGGTTCGCGATTTTGGGCCAGCGTGGTCACCACGCCGCTCCGCGACGCGGCCGGAACATTCCGGGGCTTCGTCAGGGTCGCGCGCGACGTCACCGCGCGCAAGCAAGCGGAGGAAGAACTCCGTCGAGTCAACCGTGCGCTCCGTGTGCTGACCGAGTGCAACAAGGCGCTGGTCCGCACGACGGATGAAGCCGACCTGCTGCAGCGGACCTGCGCGACTCTCGTCGAGAGCGGTGGGTATCGCGTGGCATGGGTAGGGCTTGCCGAGGCCGGTGGCGAACAGCTCGTGCGGCCGATTGCTCACGCGGGCTACGAGGACGGCTATCTCAACAGAGTGAAGATCACGTGGGGCGACGACGAGCACCGACGGGGTCCGACGGGCACGGCCATCCGAACCGGCCTGCCCTGCGTGATACGGGACACGTTCAGCGACCCGCGGTTTGCGCCCTGGCGCGAGCACGCTCAGCAGATGGGGTATCGATCGGCGCTGGCGCTCCCGCTGGCGCACGACGCTCATACGTTCGGCAGCCTGAGCATCTACTCCGCCGACCCGGCGGCCTTTGACGAGGCGGAAGTGAGCCTGCTGGAGGAACTGGCGGAGGACGTTGCGTATGGCCTCGGCGCGCTTCGCACTCGGGCTCACCAGGACCTGGCGGAGCAGGCCCTGCATCAGAGCGTGGCGCGCCTGCGTTCCCTCGTCGACAACGCTGCGTACGGCATCGGGCATATCTCGCTCGAGGGGTACTTCGTCGCCGCGAACCCCGCGTTGGTGCGTATGCTCGGCTACGACTCGGAAACCGAGCTCCTTCGCATCCCCGTCGTCAACGTGTTCCGCGATCCGGCCGCTGCGCGAGTCCTGGCACAACAGGGCGACAAGTCGGAGCGGATCGAGGGACTCGAAGTCGAGCTGACCCGGAAAGACGGGAGCTACGCACTCGTCCGCCTGAGCGGGCGCGTGGTGCGGGCAGCCGATGGCACGCTGGAAGCCGTTGAGATCATCACCGAAGACGTCACCCGCCAGCGGCAACTCGAGGACCAGCTCCGGCAGGCGCAGAAGATGGAAGCGGTCGGCCGGCTGGCCGGTGGCATCGCGCACGACTTCAACAACCTCCTCACCGCGGTGATGGGGTACAGCGAGCTCGTGCTCGGCCAGCTCGAGGCTAACCACCCTCTCAGAGCGGACCTGGAACAGATCCGCAGGGCCGGCGAGAGCGCGGCGTCGCTGACGCGCCAGTTACTGGCCTTCAGCCGCAAGCAGACCCTGCAACCCGAGGTGCTGAACCTCAATGAGCAGGTGGCGAGCG
>Ga0315282_10010598_pt1 | contig 14412 bp, 10 predicted proteins | sample YL17G07_20_MG_FD_203693 | JGI IMG/M metagenome (GOLD analysis project Ga0315282, IMG submission 203693) | Sediment microbial communities from Yellowstone Lake, YNP, Wyoming, USA - YL17G07_20 | ecosystem: Environmental > Aquatic > Freshwater > Lake > Sediment | place: USA: Wyoming | collected...
AGGTTAAGGATGTAGATTTAGACAAGTGGATAGACAGACTAACGAAATATAAAGAGTACATACTAAATTACTTTGATAATCATACTACGAATGCACAATTAGAGGGTAGTAACTTAGTAGTGAAGCTTATAAAGAGGATAAGTTTTGGTTTTAGAAATCCTACAAATTATATTCAGCGACTCAGTATAGCTTTTAGTAATAGTTTTTAGGGAATAATTTTTAGAAGGAGAAGAGGTCTTAATAGGAGAGGTAAGGATATTTTTTGTTATTTCGGAATAATTTATAGGAGATTCTTCATAATAAACTTATTTGTAACGTCAAACTAGTATAAAAATACCATCCAGGAGAGTTAGTAAGAGGATATTTTAAAGTTTCCTCCACGCAAAAAGTTGAAGAGCCCGACAGACTATTGACATTTTTATATTTATAGTATAAAATAATTGCGCAGCACAAATGTGAAGAATTAGAGAGGGAAAGATTATTTTATATGGATAGAGATAAAATTAAATTACTATCTAAAATAGCTCAGTTATATTATGAAGAAGGGAAAACTCAAGAAGAAATAGGGGAAATGTTAGGTATTTCTCGCTTTAAAGTATTACATCTTCTTCAGAAGGCCAGAGAAGAAGGAATAATTTCGATAAAGGTTATTGATCCTTCCTCTACATGTAAAGACCTAGAACAAGAACTAGAGAAGAGATTTAATTTGGAAAGAGCAATAGTAGTTCCTAGTGGATATCTCCCAAAAGCTTTAATTCTTCAAGAAATAGGTAAATGGGGTGCTTTACTTTTGCAAAATATAATTCGAGATGGAGATATTATTGGGATAGGTTGGGGAGCAACTGTATCTGAGTGCATTAGGCAGTTAAACTCTGATTATAAGGAAGCAATAGCAGTTCCTCTAGGAGGGGGAACTGGACAGATAGATCCTACTTTTCAGGTTAATGAACTTTCCAAAGGGGTAGCAAATAAATTTAGAGCAAAGTGGTATTCCCTAGATATTCCTATATTTGTAGAAAATAAGGAAACCAAGAATACTTTATTTAATGAGCCTAGAATAAGGAAAGTTGTAGATTTATGGGATAGATTAACGGTAGCACTAGTAGGAATTGGAAATATCCCAGGACTATGGGAAGACCGTTCTCCGTTAGTAGCTTTTTCAAAAGGAGCGATTGAAACGTTAAAGAGAGAATTAATTTTATATAAAAGTGTAGGGGATATAGTTCAGAATTACTTCGATATTAATGGTGGTATATTACCTATATCTATAAGAGAAAATATCATTTCAATATCTATAGAGCGAGTTAAGAAGATTAGGAAGGTTATTGCCTTAAGTGGAGGAGAAGATAAGAAAGAAGCAGTCCTGGGGGCGTTACGCTGGGGTGGTATTACCCATTTAGTTATAGATGAATCTGTAACTAAATACTTGATAGAGATGAATTTTTGTCTAGAGCCAGAGGGGTTTTTATCCTATGAAGGGGTTAAGTAGTAGAAAGAGTTGAACCCTGACAACTTAATATAGTGAAGTTTGGAGACTAAATATTACGTATACCCCTAGAGGATATTGATACTATATATAAGTGATGAAAGAATACGAAAGGAGTGGTGCATGGAGAAAAAAGAATAAAGAGTCATAAAGTTTTGGGAGGCAATTCAGTCTAGTTAACCTGAAAGGGTAGTTTTAGATAGCAGTCTTAAGTAAGTGTACCTTGAAAAGTTAATAAGGAAGAGGTCTAAATAGTTGGGGGTGAAGTGTAAGATTGCTATCTAAAAAGTTTAGATTAGAAGAGGTTTTAGAGTTTCCAAAAATCTTATTTTATATAAGCCCTACGGTAAAATGTCAAGAGGAGGAGATTTAAAAGTTATAAGAGATAGTAGCTTACTTTAGGCAAAAGTGAGTAATACACTAGTGTACCTGACATTCTAAAATTAAGGTGCAGGTGTTTCGTTACCAAAAAATATTATACGAGGAGGTTATTAAAGTGAGAAGTTTTAAACAGATTTTAGTAATAGTCGTTAGCTTGAGCATTTTAGTAACACTTATGGGAGGTGTAGCTTCGGCCCAAAAGGAGATAGAGCTCACATATTGGGGTTGGCCTGACACTGACCGCCTAATAAAGGATGTTTGGTATCCTCTCTTTGCCAAAACTCACCCTGATACTAACATAAAGGTAGAACCCATTCCAATGCCATGGGATCAGGTTCATACAAAGCTTTTTATGGCGCTAGAAGCAGGGAGCGGAGCACCAGATATAGTTCTTATCGATTCTTTTCAGATTCAGCGATTTGTTAAGCAGGGGAAACTATGGGAATTGACAAAACTTATAGCACCATTCAGAAAGGATTTTCTTCCTTACAAGCTTTATAATGACTCAGATACAAGAGGAAGGGTATGGGCTGTACCGCTAGATGCTGGACCTGTACAATTGTACTATCGAAAAGATATTTTTGATAGGAATGGAATAAAGGTTCCCATAAAAACCTGGGATGAATATATCGAGGTAGGGAAGAAGTTAAGAGCTCAGGATATTTATATGGGAACTTTTAAGGAAGGAACGGGGGAAGAAACATGGTTTCGATTGTTATATCATCAATTAGGAGGTAGCTATTTCGATAAAGCAGGCCGCCCAACTCTGAATAGCCCTGAAGCAAAGAAGACCGTTACAGTAATTAAAAGAATGGTAGATGCAGATATTTTATTCAATGTCGCACTATGGAACCCCGCATGGTATTCTCTTCTGAAAACTGGTAAAATTGCAGCATTCCCTATGGCTGTCTGGCAGTGTAATGATTTGCCCTATAATATAACCAAACCGGAAGAAGGTTTTGGACAGTGGAGAATCTCTGCTTTGCCTGCTTTTGAGCCAGGTGGTAGTGTAGTCTCTAACTTAGGAGGCTCAGAGTTAGCTATTCCTGCTCAGTCAAAAAATAAAGAGGCTGCTTGGGAATTTGTAAAATTCTGTACTACCAATATAGAGGCTCGAAGAGCTGAGGCAGCTTTTGGGGAATTTCCAGCATACATTCCTGCTCATAGAGACCCTCAGGTATACAACAGACCCTATGAATTCTTTGGAGGCCAACCTATCTATAAAGAGTTTATAGATGCACTAGCTACAATGCCAACTAAAATTAACTATCATCCAGCAGGTAGCGAAGCAGTACCTATAATAGATGCTGAGTTATCTAAAATTTATACCGGTAAGGTATCTATCGATGAAGGATTAAAGACGTTACAGAGCAAGTTAGAAACTTTAGCTAAGAAATATAGATAAGTTGAAGAGGAGCTCCCGAGTACTCGGGAGCTCCTCTTCATATAGGAGGAGCCTGATGCCAATCAAAAGTTCAATAAGAGAAATCAAAAGATACAGATCTGCGTACTTATTTATTTCTCCTTTTTATATCCTTTATGGAATTTTTGGGGCGTTTCCTCTAATATATGCTCTTATATTAAGCTTTCATAATTACAGTGGAGGCCCCTGGGAGTTTGTAGGAATAGGAAATTATAGAGATCTTTTTGATGACGAGGTATTTTGGATAACTTTAAAGAATACAGGGATATATTGGTTATTACATGTCCCCCCTATAACCTTTATAGCAGCTATTATGGCATTTGTATTAAATTCGCAATTTGTTAAATATAGACATGTATTTCAGCTTATCTATATTCTTCCCTACGTTACCTCAGCTGTAGCAGTAGGAATAGTTTTTTCTATTCTTTTTGATGAAAGTTTAGGGTTAATAAATGCAGGATTAACTTCTTTAGGCTTACCTGGGGTTCCGTGGCTTAGTGAAAGTTTATCGAAGGTAACAGTAGCAATAGTGGTAAATTGGAAATGGATAGGGTATAATATGTTACTCATCTTAGCTGGCCTACAGAATATTCCCTTAGAGCTTTATGATGCTGCAACTATCGATGGGGCTAATAACTTTCAAATATTTTGGAGAATCACTGTTCCTCTGGTGACACCTGTACTCCTTTTTTGTGCAATTATGTCTACTATAGGAAGCTTCAACCTATTTACAGAGCCCTTTATTGTAACCCAAGGGGGTCCTGCATTTTCTTCTTATACTTTTGGTATCTATTTATATAATATCGCCTTTCAGTATTATAGATTAGGCTATGCAGCTAGTTTAGGGTTTGTAATGTTTATATTAATATTTATAGCTAGTTTCATACAGATGAAGATCTTTACTCCAAGATATTGATCAGAGAGGAGATGGATATGAAATTAAAATGTCTATTGGTCTCAATAGCTCTTTATGGAGTTTTAATAATTGGGGTTGTCATTTTTCTTTTCCCTTTTTATTTTATGGTTATTGGTTCATTTAAGGAGTCTTCAGAAATTCTCAGCATACATTTTACCTTCTTACCAGAAAAAGGATTCCACCTTGAGAAGTATATTGGGCTTATAAGATTTGTAAACTTTGGCAGAGCTGTAATTAATAGCTCCATAGTTGCTTCAAGTTATACATTATTAGCTCTATTTTTCTGTTCTTTAGGTGGATTTGCTTTTGCCAAATATAACTTCCCTGGACGTAATTGGCTATTTACTTTTCTTTTAGTTACAATGATGATCCCTGGTCAAGCTGGAATAATAGCATCTTATCTTCTAATGAAGTGGTTACATTGGCTTGATACTTTTTATCCTCTTATCATTCCAGGAGTGGCCAACGCTTTTGGTATATTTCTAATGAGGCAGTATATTTCCTCCATACCTGATGAGCTAATAGATGCGGCTAGAATAGATGGGTGTTCAGATTTTCGAATATACTACCAAATAATATTACCTCTTGTAAGTGGAGGACTAGTAGTTTTAGGGATAATTTTCTTTATGGGGACCTGGAATGATTTCTTCTGGCCACTTATAGTAATAAATTCAAGGGAGAAATTTACTGTTCAATTGGCTTTACAACGCCTTTTTGCAATAGGACATGAAAGAGACTATGGTATGATAATGGCAGGAGCTACTCTCTGTAGTGTCCCTCTGATAGTTATATTTTTAGTCTTTTGCCGTAGATTTATAGCAGGAATTCTAAGTGGAGCTTTTAGATAATTAACTTAAATAAAACAGGAGGAAAATGAAATTATGGAACAGAGGAAGGTTTCTTATGACAAGAAGAGCTTTATTTTTGACGGAAAGAGAAAGTTTATCTTTAGTGGAGAATTACATTATTTTAGAATTCCACCTAGCCAGTGGAAGGACAGGCTTTTAAAGTGTAAAAGGGCTTTTTTAAATACCTTGGGTGCCTATATTGCCTGGAACTGGCATGAAGAGAATGAAGGAGAATTTAATTTTAAAGGAGATAGAGACCTAAATAGATGGCTTACATTAGCTGAAGAGTTAGGTTTATATATCATCGCCCGACCAGGACCATATATCTGTGCAGAATGGGACTTTGGAGGTTTCCCTAACTGGCTTATTCCCAAAGAGTGCAAACTTCGTTCCCTCGAGTCAAACTATATCAGATACTGTGCCAGATACTTTGACAAGGTAGATGAAATAATAAAGCCTCACCTTATCAAAAAAGGTGGCAAGGTTTTTCTCTACCAGGTAGAGAATGAGTTTGAAGTGGGTGATTTACCATATCATCTGAGGCTAAAAGAATTAGCGGAGCAAGATGGGATTGATATTCCTGTAGCTACAAATGAGAATGTATGGGTAAGAGGCTCTTCAATAATAGAATGTCCTGACCCTTATCTCAGATCATGGATTATCGCTGAACCTATGTATAAAATAAAAGACTTAATAAAGACACAGCCAGATAAGCCTCCTTTTGCTCTGGAGGTAGGGACTCATATGTATATTAGCCAAGGTGGATTACTTCCTTTCTCTGACGGATACAGACCACCTTCATTAGATGAAGTTTATCTTAAAGCTTTAATTGCCGCCGGAGTAACTGGCTTTAACTGGTATATGTATTGTGGTGGGACAAATCTAGGTTATTGGACAGCAAGAGATGTAGCTACAACCTATGATTTTGAAGCTCCCATTAGAGAATGGGGGGAATTAGGGGCTCGTTATTATATCAGTCGAAGATTAGGTGGATTTCTAGATAGTTTTGGTGAGATGCTTTTGGAAACTATTCCTGTAGATGACTATTGTAAGATAGAAGGAAAAGGAATAGAAGTATTCACTCGGAAAGATAAAGAGAAGGCGTTTCTCTTTCTATCCAATATCTATGCTAAAGAGTGTAAGTTTAAATTTTCCTGTCCACATCCAGTAACTGGTGAAAATATTCTCATCCCCAAAAAGGGAATGTATCAACTCCCTGGTTATAGTATGACTATTATGCCTATAAACTTAAAGCTTTCTGATAGCTATATCCTTCTATATTCTACCTCTGAGATCTTTCATTTTATAGATAATGGTAAAGAGAAGATACTTATTCTCTATAGGGATTCTGGAATTGATGCAGAAATAGCCCTAAAGGTCAAGAGTAGGGTAAAAGTAACAGGTATTGAGGATTACCATCTAGAGAATGATACATTATATTTAAACTATACTCATAAAGATTCCCCCCAGATTATAAATATAGATGGAGAAGAAATTCTTAAACTTATTATTGTTAATAAAGAGATAGCTTCAAAAACTTGGTTTTTCAACTATCAGGGGAAAAGATATCCAATTCTTTCCGATATTTACTTCTTAGAGGAAGAAAGAGAGGAAGGGAATGCCTCTTCTCTAAGTTTTCAAATAAGAGATGGAAGAAGCTGGATACAGATACCCTTACATCTTAAGGAGATTAAAATTGATGATAAAGTTATAGACTTCCAATATGATAGAGAGAAGAATATTACTTTATTTACTCTCCCTGAAGAGAAGATGCCAGAGATAAGCTATCCCCTTGAAGGTAAATGGAAGAGGATGGAGGATAACAAGGAGGTAGAAGTTGCATATGATGATAGTTCCTGGCTATATTGGAACCCCTGGGAACCTCTAGAAAAGTATGAATTTCTAAAAAATGGTTATGCCTGGTATCGGACCCATTTTACTTTACCCAAAGTTACATCCCCTCTATATTTAATCTTAACCGGATTCCAAGATGAAGTTAGTATCTATCTTAATGGAAGATATGTGAAGAGTGGAAGGAACAATTTGAGATGTGAGATATCATCATTAGTAAAAGAGGGGGATAATACTCTGGCTATTTTAATTGAATCATTAGGACATCACTGTGGGGGAGAAAAGTCCTCTAATGGGATCAATTGTCCTATTTATATATCTTCAGAAGAAAAGACACTACAACTGAAGGAATGGAGAAGGAAGTTACTTCCTGAAACGTATCCAGAACAATCACTACTAAAAGGAATATACCCAGAAGTAACCCCTGCATTTAATGATAAGAATTGGGAAAAGGTAAAAGTAGACTGGAACTGGGATAGTAGACTCATTAAGCATCCTTATGAGGGATGCTTAATCTGGTATAGAACAGAGGTAATGTTACCTTCTGATTTTAAAGGAAAGTATCTTTCTTTAGACTTTCCTCAAGGTTTAAGGGATAAAATCTACCTTTATATAAATGGGAAGTTCATCGGCTTAAGAGAGAATACATTCTTAGGAACACCATTTAGCCTTGACATTACAGATGCAGTAGAAGTGGGAAAGAATACGATAGTAGTTGGTATAAAAGCGGACCGATGGGTTACTTATTTTGGGCTTCAGGGAATAGTTAAGATAACAACCCATGATATTCTCCTTGATAAGAACTGGAAGATAAAGGAAGGGCTTTTAGGAGAAAGTACAGGTTATCCCAGCTTAACTTTTGATGATTCGAGCTGGGAGGAGGTAGAGATTCCCGAAAGTAAGAGTAATTCCCCTGGAAGTCTCATATGGTACCGTAAAAAGATAGATATAGATATCCCCTCTGAATATATAGCACCTTTACGTCTTACATTGAAAAATACAAACGCCAAAGCTCTTATCTTTTTTAATGGGGTCTTAATAGGCAGGTATAGTGAAAATGGTCCCCAAGAGGATTTCTATATCTATGAAGACTTTATTAAAAAAGAGAACGTAGTAGCAATTCTGGTTGATGGACGGAATAGGGGTGCAAAGTTAGGAAAGGTCTCTATCTCGCCATACTATATAGCCAAAAGGGTTAATGTTTCTTTCCAGTGGTAAGAAAGGAGGAAAATGTTACAGGCTGTCTTGAAAGAGCCTAGAAAGATTGAAATTAGAGAGGTTCCAAAGCCCACACTAGGGGGTGGAGATGTTCTTATAAAGGTAAGAAACCTTGGAATATGTGGTTCTGACATCCATATCTTTTATGGGAAGCATATCTATAAGGAATATCCAATCATTCCTGGTCATGAAATTTCCGGAGAAGTAGCAGAAGTTACTCCTAGTATTGAAAAAATTAAGGTAGGAGATAAAGTTACCCTAAGACCTCAACTTACCTGTAGGAAATGTTACAACTGCTTACATGGAAATTATCATATCTGTGAGAACCTTAAAGTCATTGGATTTCACATTCCAGGGGCAGCTGGTGAATATCTTTCTGCACCATACCAAAACATTATTACTCTTCCAGATAATATATCCTTTGAGGATGGAGCAATGATTGAACCTGTAGCAGTAGCTGTACATGCTCTTAAGAAATGTGAAAATATAAGTGGGAAGAAAGTTCTCGTTTTTGGTGCTGGACCTATAGGAAATCTTGTTGCCCAGACAGCAAAAGCTTATGGGGCAGTATCTGTTATGATAACTGATAGGGTGGATTTCAGACTAAAGATAGCTTCAGATTGTGGTATAGACTGGTATGTAAATGTACTTCACAAGAATTTAAGGCAGGAAATCCTAGATAAGTTTGGCTCGAATGGGGCTGATTTAATACTGGAATGTGTGGGGATAGAGGATACAATAGAAGAAGCTATCGAACTCACTAGAAAAGGCACAGACGTTATAATTGTGGGAGTCCCTGAGGGGAAATTGAGTGTTAATCTTGGTCTGGTTCAAGATAGAGAACTTAAATTGATTGGTAGTCTTATGTATAAAGAAGAAGATTTCTATGAAGCTATCCGACTTATCAGTGAAGATAAGATTAAGGTAAAAGAACTTATTACTAATAGATTTCCGTTCAAACAATACCCTGAGGCTTTTAAATTTATAGATGAGGGGAAAAATGAGTTTATGAAGGTGATGATATACTTTTAAGAGGAGGGCACTTGATATGTCTATTAAATTCGGTATCCATCCGTTTATCTGGACATCTCAGTGGGATAATAGTTCTCTAGATTTAATCGATAGAGCTAAAGATATAGGGTTTGACTTTATAGAAATACCATTAGTAAGACTCGATCTTTTAAATCCAAAAAAGGTAAAAGAGAGGTTAAAATCTACTGATATGAAGTGTTGTACTTCTGTGGGCTTAACTGATGAGACAGATATAACAAGTGAAGATAAAAATATACGGGAAAGTGGGGTAAAGTTCTTAAAAGAATGCGTGATAGCAGCCGATAAGATAGGAGCAGGGTTTCTTACAGGGGTTACATATTCATCATTTGGTAAAAAACCTGGTAGACCTCCCACTGAGAAAGAATGGGAATTCTCCGCATCTTGTCTTAGAGAAGTTGCTAGGTTTGCGAGTAAGTATAATGTTTTAATAGGAATTGAAGCCATAAATAGATATGAGACCTACCTTATAAATACAGCCCAGCAGGCAAAGAAACTTATAAAGATGATAGATGAACCAAATGTAAAGATTCATCTTGATACATACCATATGAATATTGAAGAGAAAAATTTCTATGAAGTAATAAAGTCCACTGGAGATATGCTCCTTTATATACATCTTTGCGAAAATGATAGGGGGATCCCTGGGACAGGTCATATAGAGTGGGATGAAATATTTAGAGCATTAAAGGAGATTAACTACTCAGGTTGGGTTGCAATTGAGTCTTTTATCAGTGTTATTCCTGAAATAGCAGCTGCAACATGTATCTGGAGACAGCTTACCCCAGATGGGGATACTTTAGCAAAGGAAGGATTAAAGTTTTTAAAAACTAAGGCTAGGGAGTACAGTTTGGTATGATATACAAAGAAGACTGGGAAGAAGCACAGGAAAGATTTAAAGCCTGGTGGAAAGGCGAAATTATAGATAGAGTTTGTATTGCAGTAACTGCACCAAGGAGAAAACCTATCAGAGATATAAAGCCCTTACCTATTCCTCCAGAGATTGCTAAACTTGGGTCAAATCATTGGTATACTTGGGCATTGAATCCAGAATACTGTGCAAATCGAGCAGAGATAAATTTTGCTAATACATACTATGGAGGAGAGGCATTACCCTATCAGTTAGCCAGTTTTGGTCCTGATATGTCAGCAGCTTACCTAGGAGTTGAGCCTCGATTTGGGGAAAATACTACCTGGTTCAGAAATCCGGTAATTGATGACTGGCATAATCTACCTGATTTTAAGTATAATCCAGATAATAAGTGGTGGCAGATAACTAGGAATCTAGTAAATGTATTAGGTGAAAAAGGAAAAGATAAATTCTTTGTAGGAACTGGTTGTGATATGCTATCAGGGCTGGATACTTTGGTCTCTTTAAGAGGAGCAAGTAGACTACTTTTTGATCTAGTAGATCATCCAGAAGAAGTAAAGGGATTAACAGATAAAGTTACTAAACTTCAAATCCAGTGGTTTGAGGAGCTTTATCAGATAACCCAAAACTTCCAAAAAGGTTCTGTTTCCTGGTTAGGTCTTTGGTCAGAAGGAAGAACATATCCTGTACAGTGTGACTTTGCCCATATGCTCTCACCAAGAATGTTTGAGGAATTTGTCTTACCTTTTATTGGAGAGTTCTGTCAATATCTAAATAATAGCATTTATCATCTCGATGGGAAAGGACAGATTGCTCATCTTGATATGTTATTGGATATTAAAGAATTAGATGGAATCCAGTGGAGTGTACCAGTTGTTCCTCCTGATCCACCTCATGATGATCCAATATGGTACCCATATTTTAAACGTATTCAGAAAAAGGGGAAACTCTTGTATATCGGGGCAAAACCAGAAAATGTTGAGAGGCTTATATCTGACCTTGCCCCTGAAGGATTATATATAAGCACCTCTTGTGAATCAGAAGAAGAAGCAAAAGAACTACTAAATAAAGCAAAACTCTGGACAGAAAGGAGATTAAGAAAGGGGAAGTATGGAGAGTAGTTATAACTTAAGGAAAGCGTTTAAGGAGGTAGTAACTTTTCGGAAACCAGAACATTTCCCACACTTTGAAGCTATGGGTTTTTGGAGTGAGACAATAGATAGATGGCATAAAGAGGGGCTTCCTTTAGATAAGACTTCTTGGGAATTCTTTAAAATTGATCAATTTATGGATAATGCTCCAGAAGAGCTCTCTTATCATACTGATAAGGTTACTCAAATTCCCTACTGGCCACCTTTTGAATGTAACATAATAGAAGAGACTGATAGATATATTGTCCAAAGAGAAATGGATGGAATAATAAAAAAGCAGTTAAAGGGTAAAACATCTATGCCTCAGTTTCTAGATTTTCCTGTAAAAAATAGAAAAGACTGGGAAGATTTAAAATGGAGGCTTGACCCTTACATAAAGGACAGGTACAAAAGGGTAAAAGAATTATCGATTAACTTGAATAATCGTAATACTCTTCTTCGCTTTGGAATATGTGGGGGGTATGGTTTCCAAAGAAATCTATTTGGAGATGAAACTCTTGCATATACTTATTATGATGATCCTAATCTTGTACATGAGATTATGGAACATTGGGTTTATCTCTATACCGGTATTGCTGACCATTTATGCCCGTTAATTGATTTTGACTATGTATTCTTGTGGGAAGATATGGCTTATAAAACTTCATCTCTAATCTCCCCTAAACATTTTCGTGAATTTATTCTTCCTTATTATAGGGAACTTATTAACTATTTAAAAGGGAGATATAAGCTAGACGTCTTTATGGTAGATTCTGATGGTAACAACTTTTCCCTTTTTCCTCTTTTTATAGAAGCTGGGATTAATATATTTATTCCCTGTGAAATTAATGCAGGTATGGAACCCATTCTCATTAGAGAGAAATTTCCTAATTTAGCTCTTCTAGGAGGAATAGATAAGCAAGCATTAATTAAAGGAAAAGAAGAAATAGAGGAAGAAATATTAAGGAAGGTACCCAAAATGCTAGAAAGTGGAGGGTATTTCCCATCTGTGGACCATCATATTCCACCAGATGTATCTTTTGAAAATTTTTGTTATTATATAGAAATTCTGACGGGAATGGAGAAATAGGAGGGAGGATTGATGACCCCAAGAGAAAGAGTTTTAGCAACACTTAAACGTCAAGAGCCAGATAGAGTTCCTTATGATATTTGTGGATTTAATAGAGAAGCCTATCGTATATTTAAGGAGAAAACTGGCTATGATAATCCAGATAAGTATTTCGGTGTGGAGAAAGATGTTGAATGGGTTGGATTTAAAGATACCAAGTTAGATTTAAAGGAAAGATTTCTCGAATATCACCATCTACCGAGAAATCTTACTTACTCTCCCGGAGGACCTGACAGAGAAGACACTAAACCTTTTACTTTTACTTTAAATGAGTGGGGAACTGCTTTTATTGTCGGTTCTAATGTAGCTTATGATCGATTTGTCCCTCCTGCAAAAATAGTTAGTAGTAACTCTATTAAGGAAATAGAAGAGTATCCTCTACCTGATTCTCATTCCCCGTATCGCCACTCTCATCTTGAAGAAGATATAAAGAGAATAAGAGAGAAAGTTTTAGCTTCAGTTGCTGGAATGGCAATGACTATCTTCGAAGTTGCATGGCAGATAAGAGGATTTGATCAACTTTTAACTGACTTTCTAACTCAAGAAGATTTGGCATCTTGCTTGCTTAACAGAATAACTAAATTACGTATCTTTCAGGCAAGAAGGTTTGCTGAAGCTGGAGTAGACATCATTCATATTGGAGATGATGTGGGAATGGAAGATAGAATGATACTGAACCCAAATCTCTGGAGAAAATGGCTTAAACCAAGATTAGCTGAAATAATTAAAAATGCTAGAGAGGTAAAGCCTGATGTTATTTTCTTTTATCATTCCGATGGTTATATAGAGCCAATAATTCCTGACCTTATTGAGATAGGTATAGATGTTCTTAATCCAGTACAACCAGAGTGTATGGATCCAGCAAGACTAAAGAAGCTATACGGAGATAAACTTGCCTTTTGGGGGGCTATAGGTCTTCAACATACTTTAACATTTGGAACTCCAGAAGAAGTAGAATTAGAGGTTAAAACGAGGATAGAGACAGTAGGCAAAAATGGAGGATTATACCTCTCACCTACTCATGTCCTACCCCCAGAAGTTCCTTATGAAAATATATTTGCTTTTGTAGAAGCAGTTAAAAAATATGGAAAATATGAATAGGAGGAGGGATTTATGAATTGTGAAATTAAATATCCTCAAGATAAAGCTCCAAAGGTAGGGGTAATAGCGAATGCTATAAGAGCTTTTAGCTTAAGAGGAAAAGAAGAGGTAGAAGACCAATTTAAAACCCTTTTTAATAGGCTAAAAAAAGAAGGAGTAATAAGCGAAGATTCAATATTTTATCCGGAAAGGATATTTGGACCAATTGAAGCTTATAAAGTAGTAAAACTTTTTACTCAAGAGAGGGTTGATGTAATTGTTGTTCTTAATAGTGCTTTCCCAAATGGAAATACTTTTCTTACTATAGCAAATGATCCATATCTTTCAAAAGTTCCTTTAATTGTAACTGCTCCTTTTGAGATAGAGCTAGAAGAACCAGAATGGACGACAAATGCCTGGTGTGGAGTAATCATGAACAATTATGTAGCTAAGAAAATTGGTCGTTATATATATCCTTTGGCTGGTTGGCCTAGAGATCCAAAATATCAAGATGAATTGAAGATGCTTTTGAACGTCTTTTTTACAGTAAAAGAATTAAGGAGGGACTTCTTAGGTCGTTTCGGGGATGCTCCGGGAGGATTTCATTCTGCTAGTGGGGATCAACTTGATTATGCTAGGCTCTTTGGCACTAGGATAGAGACAGTAGATTGGACAGCGGTAATGGAAACTTATAGGACAGGAATAGCTAAGGGATACGAAGGAGAAGTCCGCTTTAGTGAAGAAGATGTAGAGAAAACAGCCAATGAAATGAAGAAGGGACGCATAGTTTTAGTTAAAGATGAGGTTATTTTGAAGGCAGCCAGGCTTTATCATAGTTTCCGAGCTATTATTAGGGCAAATGGTTTTACTTCTAGTGCTTTCCGATGTTGGCCAGAGATGGGTGAACCATATATTGGTATTGCTCCCTGTCTAAGTATAGGTTGGCTATTGGCAAAAAGAGATGTTACTGCTGCTAGTTGTGAGGGAGATTGGCCTACTGCAATAGCTCAAAGCATTGGGACACTTCTT
>Ga0315282_10010599_pt1 | contig 14412 bp, 9 predicted proteins | sample YL17G07_20_MG_FD_203693 | JGI IMG/M metagenome (GOLD analysis project Ga0315282, IMG submission 203693) | Sediment microbial communities from Yellowstone Lake, YNP, Wyoming, USA - YL17G07_20 | ecosystem: Environmental > Aquatic > Freshwater > Lake > Sediment | place: USA: Wyoming | collected...
GGATCCAGTACAAGATCAGCCCCAAGGGCAACAGCGGGGTGTTTTTCAGGGCCGGCGATATCAGCGATTTCCCCGGCTCGGGCGCCGAGGTGCAGGTGCTCGACAGCTACGGGGCTGAGCCGAGCAAGTACGTTTCGGGGGCGATCTATGACGTCATAGCGCCCGTCAAGAACGCGGCGCTTCCAACGGACCAGTGGAACCAGTTCGAGGTTACATGCTGGAAGGGCAAACTGTCGGTCGTGATGAATGGTGAGAAGATCCTCGACGTCGCGATGGGTGACTACCCGAAGCTGAAGGGCCTGCCGCCCCGGGGGTACATTGGGCTGCAAAACCACGGGCAGCCGGTCGAGTACCGGGATATCAGGATCAAGACGGCGTCGTGGATCCCGCCGACCGGCGGCGAATGAGAGCGACTGGCGGCGCGGGATGCCGTGTCTCACGGAATCCTGGGCGTTAGCGGACGGCCCGGGATTCCCCTCGAACCGGGTATTGGCGCCCGGTTGCCAGGCCCCGGCGCTCCGGTGACAGCACCAATCCATAGGTGGAGGGAAACATGGCAGAGGACAACAAGCTCACGCGCAGGGATTTCCTCAAGCAGTCGGCGATCGCAGCGGCGGCGGCCGGGGCGTACTCAATGGCGGCGCCAAGCGCACTCGGCGCCAATGACCGCATCAACATCGGGGTCATCGGCTACGGGTCGCGGGGAGGGCCCCTGCTCCAGGACCTGGTGCAGCGCTCCCAAAATCCGGACGCGAACATCAAGGTGGTCGCGGTGTGCGAGGTCTACGACCGGCGCCGGGAAGCGGCGCAGCAAGCGTGCGGCGGAAGGGCCTTTCTGGACTACACCGAGATGCTGGCGCACCCCAGCGTGGATGCGGTCGTGATCGCGACCCCCGATCACTGGCACTCGCGGATGTCGATTGATGCGATGAACGCGGGCAAAGACGTATACTGCGAGAAGCCGATGACCCTCTATTGGCAAGAGGCCAAAGAGGTGGCGCAGGTGCAGGCAGCGACGGGACGGGTGATGCAGGTCGGCGCGCAGTCGTGCAGCGAGGATCGCGTGTGGAAGGCGCGTGACGCCATCAGCCAGGGCAAGCTGGGCAAGGTGCTGTGGACCTCGGGCAGCTACAGCCGCAACTCGCGCGACGGCGAATGGAACTGGGGGATCGACCCCGACGCCGGCCCGCAGAACATCGACTGGAAGCGATGGCTCGGCCCGGCGACGCAGCGCCCGTTCGACCCCGAGCGGTTCTTCCGCTTCCGCAAGTACTGGGACTACTCGGGCGGCATCGCCACCGACCTCTTCTACCATACGCTGGCTCACCTGGAAATCGCGCTCGGCCCCGAATTCCCTAAGCGCGTCTCCGGAGCCGGAGGCATCTTCGCATTCCACGATCGCGAGGTGCCCGACACCTTCCACATGCTGATTGACTACCCGACCGACCACACCGTCGTCCTCACTTCCTCCATGGCCAATCGCCAGAGCTTCGACGATCTCATCCGGGGACATGAGGCGACGTTGTACTTCGAGGATCCCGGTATTGTGTTGCGGCCGGAGGAGGAGTACAAGAACGAGCGGCCGGAGCTCGCCATCGTCCAGGAGCCGCGCGCCGATCACATGACCAACTGGCTCGAATGCATACGCAGCCGCAAGCAGCCGCATCTGGATGCCCAGACCGGCTACAAGATCATGGTCGCGATCGCCCTCGGCGTCATGTCCTATCGCAAGGGGCAGATGGTTCATTTCGATCCCGTGAAAGAGGAACTGGTGGCATAGTCGCAGCCGCAGACGCAACTGTGAGCGCCTGCGCGGCGGCGGCCGGCTCTTCCGATATCCGCCCACGGCTGTCGGATCAGCACTGCCCGGCCAACGGCGCCCGTGGAGGGGCCGCTCCCGCGGCGTCGAATGTGAACATTGGCGCGATGCGTCCAAGGGTGTTACCGCGGTTCGATGACGTCTGACAATGTAAGCCAAACCCGTCGGCAGTTCCTTCGCCAGCAGATCGCACCTGTTGCTTTGGTGGCTATGGGCGTCCGGGGCCTCAAGACGCCGGCTCGTGCGGAACCGAAGGAGCCGGCACAGGGCGACCTCGTCACCTTGTCGCGGATCGCAATGGCCTGCCGGTGGGAAATCATGCTGCCCGCGGAGGACCAAGACGCGCTTCCGGCGGCGCAGGCGGCGCTCGAACTCGTCGCCGACCTCGAACGGCAGATGAGCGTTTTCCGCGAGGAGAGCGAGATCAGCCATATCAACCGGAGCGCCGCGTATGCGCCGATCGAGGTCGATGCCGGTTTATTCTCCCTGCTTGAACTTGCGGCGCGTCTGGCGCGCGAAACCGGAGGCGCGTTCGACGTCAGCGCCGGGGAGCTGGCCAGGCTCTGGCGGTCATGCCGGGCCGAAGGCCGGGCGCCGAGCGCAGATGAAGTCGAGCGAGCTCGATCTGCCGCCGCCATGAGTCACGTTCACCTCGATCGCGGAAGTTGCGCCGTTGCATTTGCGCGCGCCGGCCTTGCGCTCGACCTTGGCGCCATCGGCAAGGGCTATGCGGTTGATCGCGTGTCGGAGAGTTTGCGCAACGCAGCCGTGACGAGCGCCCTCGTCCACGCCGGGCACAGCAGCATTGCCGCCATTGGCAGCCCGCCATGGGATGAGGCGTGGTCCGTCAGCATCGCTGATCCGAAGGGCAGGGATGATCCGGCCGCGCGTGTCCGCCTGCGCGATCGCTCCATGGCAACCTCGGGTTCCACGGAGCAGTCTCGCGAGATCGACGGCAGGCGCTACGGTCATGTCATCGATCCGCGCACGGGATGGCCCGCCGAGGGCGTGTTGAGCGCGACGGCGATCGCGCCGACCGCGGCCGAGGCGGATGCGCTGTCGACGGCGTTCTACGTCATGGGTGTCGAGGCAACGCGTGCATACTGTGCGGCGCATCCCGAGGTGACGGCGCTGATGGTCGTGCCCGACGAGGCCGAGGGTGAAGCGCACGTCCTTAACGTTGGCATCGAAAATGACGTCCTGGAGGTCACGGTTTGACGGCACGCGAGGGAACCCGCACTGGAGTCGTGCAACAGGCGCTGCTGGTGCTGCTGCGGGTCGGTATCGGCTGGCATTTCCTGTACGAGGGCTACGTCAAGCTTACCGCCAAGTCTTGGAGCGCGGCGGGATACCTGGGGCAGGCACAGGGGCCGCTAGCGGGATGGTTCCACCACTTGGGGCAGAGCCACGGCATGCTTCACCTGGTGAACGTGCTGAACGCATACGGCCTGGCCCTCGTCGGCGCGTGCTTGATCCTGGGATTGGCGACGCCGCTGGCATGTCTCGGCGCGATGGCGCTGCTGGCCCTGTACTACACCGCGAGCCCGCCCTGGATCGCCGTCCTTCCGCGCGCTACCGAAGGCAACTACCTGGTTATCGACAAGAACGTGGTCGAGTTTCTCGCGGTCGCGGTGCTGCTCGCGTTCAACACCGGGCGCATCGCCGGGCTTGATGTGCTGTATTACGATTGGAGGGCGCGCCGCGCGGCGAGGGCGAAAGCGAAAGCGACCGCGCGAGCTTGAGTGGGCTGCAGGCGGGGCGCGGGGTATGCCGCGCATCGCTCCGCATGAGCTTGCCATTCTCGATCGAGGGCTGCAAGGCCCAACATGGCGACACGATGCGTCGCTCCGCAGCGCGGCGGCGCCGCGTTGCTTAAACGCACAACGGAGACCAACGACATCATGCTAACCGAGGAGCAGAAGAGGGTAGGCCGGCGCAATTTCCTGAAGGCGATGGCGACGCTGCCTGCGCTGGGCGCGTTTGGCGTTGCAGCCTATCAGAAGGCGGTACACGGCAATCCGGTCCAGGCCGGAATCATCGGCAGCGGCAGCGAGGGCTGCGTCCTGCTGGAGCAATCGCCGACCGACAAGATCGTGTACAAGGCGCTCGCCGATATCCGGCCCGACAGCCGGGAGGAGGGCGTCAAGCGCATCAAGGATCGCTGGAAGATCACGCCGGACCTCTACCCCGACGACTATCGCAAGCTGCTGGAGCGCGATGACATCGAGGCGGTGGTGATCGCGAGCCCGCTGTGGATGCATTCGAAGATGGCGGTCGACGCGCTCAATGCCGGCAAGCATGTCTTTTGCGAGAAGACGATGGCGTGGAGCGTGGATCAGTGCAAAGAGATGGCGCGCACCATGCAGCGCACTGGGCGCGTGCTGCAGATCGGGCACCAGCGCCACGCGAACCGCATCTACGCCACCGCGCTCAGCATGATTCGCCAGGGCACCATCGGCGACATCTACTACATCCGAACGCTGTGGCATCGCAACACCGACTGGCGGCGCCCCCTGCCCAACCTCGACGACTTGCGCAAGCAGGATCCGAAGTTCGATCCACAGCGCTGGGACTATGCCGACCTCGACCAACTCGTCAACTGGCGGCATTATCGAAAGTTGTCCGCGGGCCTCATGGGCGAGTTGGGCAGCCACCAGCTCGACGTGACAAACTGGTTCACCGGCGTTAATCCCAAGCGCGTGCTGGGTTCCGGCGGCCGCTTCTGGTTCAAGGGCGGCGGCGACATCAACGATCACGTGTACGCCACGGTCGAGTACCCGCCCAACCCCCTCGGCCCCACCGGCACCACCGTCACCTTCTCATCGATCACCACCAACCAGTTCGACGACTACTACGAGCAGTTCGAGGGCACGAAGGGCACGATCATCCTCAGCGGTGAAACGGATTACGGCCTGTGGACCGAAGACGGCGACAAGGCGACGACCATCGAGATCAAGAAGTCCGCGGCGGGCGCACCGGTGATGGCGGCGTCGGCGAGTCGCGTGGCCGATGCCTCGGCGGGCAGCCAGGCGCAGGTGGGCACGGCGGGTTCCACCGGGATGGATCGGCTGGAACCGTATCGCAATGAACTGGAGTCCTTCTGCTCGGCGATCAAGTTCAGGACCGAGCCCGCGTGCACCGGCGCCGCAGCGTTGGCCGCGGCGATCGTGATTCTCAAGGCGAATGAGGCAATCGAGACCAGGCGGCCGGTGGATCTGGACGATAGCCTTTATCGAGTCTGAGGAGCGCGGAGCCATGGCAGAGCCGGTACCTGCGCACGGGAACCGAGCCGGTCTCCGCGATGTACCCCAATCTTCATTAGGAGTTGAGAATGCCCGAACCAATCAACCGCAGAGATTTCTTGCGCAAGGCAGGAGGGGCGGCGGCGGGAATCGCGCTCGCCCAGGCCGGCGGCGTGCTCCGCGCGCAGCAGGCGAGCCCGAACGAGAAGATCATCGTAGGCCTTATCGGCGGCGGCGGCCAGGGGACCGGAGACATGGGGTACTTCCGCGCCAACCCCGATGTCGAGATTGCGGCAGTGTGCGACATTGACCAGACTCACCTCCGCGCTGCGGTGGAGAGAGCCGGGGGCAAAGCCACGCCGTATTCCGACTTCCGCAAGCTGCTGGAGCGCAAGGACATCGACGCCGTGATCGTCGGCACCCCCGATCATTGGCACGCGCTCGTGACCATCGCCGCCTGCGAGGCGAGCAAGGACGTGTACTGCGAGAAGCCGGTCGCGACGAGCATCGGTGAGGGGCGCGCGATGGTCAACGCCGCGCGCCGTTACGGCCGCGTGGTGCAGGTCGGCACGCAGCAGCGCAGCGGCGCTCATTTCCAGCGCGCGGTCGAGATCGTCCGCTCCGGAGCGCTTGGCAAAGTGATGCTGTGCCGCGCCTGGAATGTGGAGAACAAGATGCCCGACGGCATCGGCAACCCGCCCGATGGCACCCCGCCGCCCGAGCTCGACTACGACATGTGGCTCGGGCCTGCTCCCAAGCGCCCCTATAACCCGAACCGCTCACATTACACGTTCCGCTACTTCTGGGATTACGCGGGCGGCAAGATCACCGACTGGGGCGCGCATCTGATTGACATCCTCCACTGGGGCATGGGCGTCGATGCGCCGCTCGCCGTGGCCGCCAGCGGCGGCAAGTACGTCATACCCGACAACCGCGAGACGCCCGATACACAGGAAGTCATCTACGACTATCCCGGCTTCACCTTGGTCTACTCGTTCCGCGGCGCCAATGAGCGCGACATGGACGGCCACAGCTACGGCATGCAGTTCCACGGCACCAAGGCGACGCTCTTCGTCGATCGCGGCGGCTTCGAGGTCACGCCAGAAGAGGACATGGGCGGGCAGGCCATGACCGGCGGCGGCTCGCCGCAGAACGAGCCCCACGTGCGCAACTTCCTGGACTGCGTGAAGTCCCGCGAGCGCCCGATCTGCGACATCGAGATCGCGCATCGCTCGACCACGGCATGTCACCTCGGGAATATCGCTCTGCTCACCGGACGCAAGATCACATGGGATCGCGAGAAAGAGCGGATCACCAACGACGAGGCAGCGAACCGGCTGCTGATCAAGCCTTACCGCGCGCCCTGGCATCTGTGAGTGACAGTCCCGACTGCCGAGGCGGGAGCGAACACAGTCTGGCCGCGGTACAGCGCGGATGAGTGCCGATCAGACCTGAGACCGGCGCGCAACCGGCGCCCCCGACATTGCGTCTGCGCCATCCGTGGATGAGCCATCTGCGGATTGCGCGTCTGTGGATGACAGTCACTGTTCGAAGGAGGCTCGTGGGAATGAAAGTATTGCGCGTCGTCGCCGCACTCGTCGTCATGGCCGTGGTCCTGGGGGGCGCCGCCGCGGCCCAGCCCAAGCTCAACTGCCTCATCGTCACCGGGGAGAATAACCACGACTGGCGCTCGACGACGCCGGTGCTCAAGGACATCCTCGAGCGCTCCGGCCGCTTTGCGGTGACCGTCAACGAGCATCCCGAGGCGTGCACCGCGGCCGATTTCGCGCCCTACGACGTCATCTTCAGCAACTACAACGGCAAGCGCTGGGGCCCCGTCGCCGAGCAGGCGTTTCTCACCTTCATCCGCAGCGGCAAGGGCTTCGTCGTCATCCACGCGGCCGACAACGCATTCACCGATTGGCCGGAGTACGTCGCGCTCATCGGCGGCATCTGGGCCGGCGCCGCGGGTCACGGTCAGCAGCACGAGTTCCTCGTTCGCATCGTCGACCACAGCCATCCCGTCACGCGCGGCATGAGCGATTTCATGCATGCGACCGATGAGCTCTATCACCGCCTTGAGATGCAGCCCAACATTCACCTGCTCGCCACCGCGTTCGACGCCCCCGACACCGGCGGCACCGGGCGCGATGAGCCGGTGGCATGGACCGTAGACTATCAAGGCGGCCGCTGCTTCCACAACGTGCTCGGGCACAACGCGGAGTCGATGCAGGACGCCGGCTTCGTCGCGCTGGTGCAACGCGGGACCGAGTGGGCGGCGACCGGCACCGTGTCGGATGAGACCGACGTGCTCATGCTGCTGCCGCAGTTGGGCGTCGAGGACGAAGACGCCCGCTATGAGGCGAAGGCGCGGTTGATCGGCATTGGGCGCGAAGCGATCGCCCCGCTGATGGGGGCTGTCGCCGGCGACAACGCACGCATCGCCTCTGAGGCGCGCGACACGCTGATCTGGATCGCGCAGCGATGGGCGGGCACATCGCAGGCGCCCGGCATCCAGAAGGCGGTGATGTCGTTCGCGGCGGCCGGTCATCCCGTCGCGGTGCGCGCCCTGGCCATCCGCATGCTCGGGCTGTTGGGCGACGCCGGAGCGACGCCGACGCTGAAGACGGCTCTGGCGGAGGAGCCGCTGCGCGAGGAGGCACGGAGCGCGCTGATGCAGATCCCGGGGCGGGAGGCGACCCGAGTGCTGGTGGGCATGCTGGGCGCGGTTGGCTCCGATCGCGCCGGCGATATTCTACACGCGCTGGCGGCGCGGCGCGACCGATCCGCGACACCGGCAATTATCGCCGCAGCACAGTCCGGGAACATAAACGTGCGCAAATCCGCGGTTGGGGCGCTGGGCCAGATGGGAGATCCCTCGGCGGCCAAGCCGCTGTGGAGTCTCGTCACAAAGGGTCCGGCCGAGCTGCGGTCGCCGGCCCTCGATGCGTATCTGCAACTCGCGGACTCGATGCTCGCTCAGCGGCAAGCCGACGGGGCGTTCGCCATGTTCCGCCAGGCGCTGGCTGCACGCGGCAGCGAGATGCAGACGGTGGCGGCCCTGATCGGGCTGGGGCGCGCGATGCGGCCGGAGGCGGTGAGCAGTATCGCGCCGTTCCTGGGCGACAAGCGCCCGCGGGTGCGGACTGCCGCGGCATCAGCCCTCGCGGGACTGCCAGGCGCCGGTGCGACTCGCGCGCTCGCCGCCGGTCTTGGCGCGGCTGCTCCGGATTTGCGCGCGCGCATGATTGGATTTCTCGGGCGCCGTAGAGATCGAACCGCGACGCCGGCCGTCGTCCGTCTGGTATCGGATGCGGATCAGAGCGTCAGGTTCGCGGCGGTGAGGGCGCTGGGCGCGATAGCAGATCCCGCGGCCGTACCCGCTCTGCGCAAGATCGTCGAGACCGGGCGCGATCCCGCTCTGCGCGCGGCCGCGCTCGATTCATACCTGGATATCGCGGATGCACAGGTGAGGAGCCGCGACAAGGCCGGCGCCGGACGGGCGTATCTCTACGCCGTGAAGGCCGCGCAGGGGCCCGAGGCGAAAGCGCGCGCGCTGCGCGGGCTCGGGGCATCCGGCGACATCGCGGCACTGCCGACCGTGAAGGCGTCGCTTGATGCGCCGGAGGCAGGGGTGGCGGCAGCCGCCGTAAAGGCGTACATCGCGCTCGGCGGCGCCGTTGCCGCGGCAGGCAACAAGCAGCAGGCAATCGGGATCTACAATGATGCCCTGAAGCGCGTGACGGGACCGCCGGCGGTGGCGGTTGCCGCCAAGTTGAAGGCCCTCGGGGCCAAGGTTGACTTTGCCGCGGTGCAGGGCTTCATCACGGATTGGTGGGTTATCGGCCCGTTCCCGAACGAGAATGGCGAGGCCTGGGCCAAACAGTACGTCCCGGAGCAAGAGGTCGCCCTGGACAAGGAGTACGCTCTCGACGGCCAGACGCTCGCCTGGCGCTATTACCACACGACCGACGATGAGGGCATCGTCATGCTCGACCAGATTCTGAAACCGACGGACCACAAGACGGCGTACATGTACGCGCAGGTCACTTCGCCCGACGCGCGCAAGGTGAAGTTCAAGGCCGGCAGCGACGACGCGATCAAGGTCTGGCTCAACGGGCAGCAGGCCTTCGCCAATAAGGTTGAGCGGGGCATAATCGTGGACAACGACGTCTTCGAGACGACCCTGAAGCAAGGCGCGAACGACATCCTGGTCGAAGTGCTCAATGGAACCAGCGATTGGGGGGGCGTGGTGCGCATCACCGATGAGCAGGACCGGCCGCTGCGCCTCAAGCAGCGGACGCCGTAGAAGCATGGCCGGGTCGTCCGCGGATTATGCGGGTTCCGCGGATGGGCGCGACCGGAATTCCGAACTTCGAGAAGGAAACAAGCGCTCCCACGGCATATCTCCGTGTGGTTGACCGGATGACGTACTGACAGACACTGGTGGAGGGAGGAATAGCCGTTGGCTACAGGGACAGCGGTAGGTGCTGCTGATTCGGCGTATCGGGTGCGTCAACATCTCTTTCTCGCGAGCTGCATCGCGCTCATTGCCACCGCGATGACCTTCGCGATCCGGGCCGACATCATGGGCGCGCTCGGCGGTCAATTCACACTGGATAAGACCCAGCTCGGCTGGATCGCCGGCGCCGCGTTCTGGGGGTTCGCGCTGTCGATCGTCATCGGCGGCCCGCTGTGCGACGCCCTCGGCATGGGACGGCTACTTTTCCTCGCCTTCCTGTGCCACGCGGGCGGTGTGGCGCTCACGATCTGGGCGCCGGGCTTTGCACTGCTGTTCGCGGGAACGCTCGCGCTGGGCCTGGGGAACGGATTGGTGGAAGCGGTCATTAATCCGCTCGTGGCGACGGTCTACCCCGATGCCAAGACGGCGAAGCTCAACGCGCTGCATGCGTGGTTTCCTGGCGGCATCGTCATCGGCGGGCTGGTCGCCTTCGCGCTGAGCAAGGCCGCCCCGGCGCTGCATCTGGGGCCGGCGACGCTGTGGCAGGTGAAGATGGCGACGATCTGGGTGCCAACCCTGGTCTACGGCCTGCTCTTCATCGGGCGAAAGTTTCCGAAAACCGAACGTGTGGCCTCGGGCGTGCCGACCTCGCACATGTTCCGCGAGGCGCTGCGGCCGCTCTTCATCGTCTGGATTTTCTCGATGCTGCTGACCGCATCCACGGAGCTGGTGCCGAACCAGTGGATCCCCAATATCCTGACCAGCGCCATCCCCGGCATCGCGGCGGCGAGCATTCTGGTGTTGGTGTGGATCAACGGCGTGATGGCCGTCGGGCGCATGTTCGCGGGGCCGATCGTCCACAGGTTGAGCCCCACCGGGCTGCTCATCGGGTCCGCCTGCTTCTCGCTCGTGGGCTTATTGTGGCTGAGCTTCGTGCACAGCTCGGCCGTGGCCTTCGCCGCCGCCACGGTGTTCGCGGTGGGCATCTGCTACTTCTGGCCCACCATGCTTGGCGTCACCTCAGAGCGCTTCCCCAAGGGCGGCGCGCTGCTCCTGGGCATGATGGGCGCGGCGGGCAACCTGTCAGTGGCAATCGGGCAGCCGATCGCGGGCAAGATCCAGGATCAGTACATCGCGCAGGCGATGGGCGGCGCGGTGCCGGTTACCGGCGCCACTTCCGCGGCGATGGCGTTCGGCGGCGCGATGGCGCTGCGTTACATCACGATCCTGCCGCTGCTCCTGATCGTGATCTTCACCATCATCTACCTCAGGGATCGCGCCCGCGGCGGGTACAAGGTCGTGAAGCTGGGGCAAGAAGAAGAACCCGCGGAAGTGCCGATCGAGCTGTAGGGGATCGCGTCGCGACAACGAGGATGGGATCAGGGCAGGAGGCGAACTCCTGCCCTTTGCTTTGCGCCGATTCGGCCGGCCGCTCACGCGCAAAGACCCGGATTTGCGCTCCGACCTCAAGTGCTCGAACCGGCAATCAGCGCGTGCGGTCCTGCGATGCCGCGCCGGAGATTCTCCTGAGCCGCGCCGTGCCCGACATCAGCAGGTCGCCGCTGGCCTGGTCGAAGGTCTCCAGGTTGGCTTGCACCGTATCCTGCTTGACCTCCACCAGTTGCGCCTTCCCCACGGCCGAGCAGTCGTCGCCGAACGGCCTGCGCCACCGTATCTTGACATGCTCGACCTGCCATTCGCGCGGCGCGAACGGTTCCGGCTCCCCGCACGCGGCGGCGGCGGCGCAGCACGCGATGGCGATCGGGAACACGCCGGGAGGATGGAAGCCCCGACCAAGGGGCTCGGCGCCATCGGCAACGGGGTGCATCAACAGCCGGAGCAGCCCCGCGGGCAGAATGACACCGGCCGAGTCGCCCGGGCTCGGCTCCGCCCCGGACCTGTGAACCTCGATTACCTGCGGGCAGGGGATCTCTAGGAGAGGCTCGGCCGGTTGCGCGGTCGAGGCGACCACCGCCGGCGACGGAACCGGCGCCTCCGGTTGTTCAGGGAAGTAGCCGCCCTCCTCGCGCGCGGCCGGAACGGCTTGTCGCATGTGAAGCGCCAACTCATACACGGCGTCCGGCCGGTCCACCTGAAAGCTAAGCGGCGCGCAAGGGGAGGGCAGCTCCGAGTGCTTCGCAATCTCGCGCCCATCGCGGAGTACGCGTGCGGTTTCGACGTGCTCAGGAAGCACCCACGCGGGCGGCTTGACCGTCACCGCGTGGCGATGCTCCGCGGAGATCGGAATCGTGGAGCCAAGGATGCGAATGCGGAAGCGCAGCAGCGTCCCGCCATCCTCCACCTGCTCCGTCTCCGGTTGTACCACTGCGGCCAGCACCGGGGTGTAGTAGTCCAGGAACTCCACGGCCACTTCGGACATGGTACCGAACCGTACCTCGGGACTGCTCGCGGTCACGTATTCCAGATGCCCGTCGAGCTTGGCGAAGTCGCCGCCTTCCGTATCCTGCATTCGGCCCGAACCGCCCTTCATGACCATGGCGTGGGTGAGTTGCACGATCGCGTGCACGCCCGGCGCGACCCGTCCGTCGGAGAGCAGCAGAGCCCGCCGCTGCGCCGCGAACCACGTGTCGAGCGTATCGAGGGTCACCGCCTCAAGGTTCACCGTAGGTAGGCGGAATTGCACCAGCCCGGCATCGGACAGGTCGGCGATCCCGGCCTCAATATCATCCGGACGGCAATAGTACGCCTGCCTTGCCCACGGGTACGCGTCAGGCGATTCGGCGATCCCGTAGTACCCGGCATCGGAGCCGGCGAGCAGATTGTTGCGCAGGTAGGCGAGGGTGCTGTTGCGCTGGTCCTCAGGGGCGACGCCGACGTCACAGGCGCCGGCGCGCGCGGAATGCGGTTGGCGGTGCCCGCGCTGCAGGCGGGCGAGGAACGAGCAGGCCTTGAACAACGATCCGATCTTGCTGTCGCCGTCCGCGAAGGTGCCGAGCGCCTTGACGTAAGAGATTCCCTTCCTGCCGCCGTCCCAGCCGTGGTAGTGATGCTGGGGATTGGTCACCGGGTCGTAGAACTCATTCGGGATAACCCCATCCGTCGCCGGGTCATAGATCAGCCGTGGCTGCGGGGGGAGCGCGGAATCGGGCTCGAACCCGAAGTGTATGTGCGGCGCGTACTCGTGCCGCACGCAGCCGCGCCGGACGCTCTCGCGCAGGAGTTCGAGCATCCGCGGCCAGTGGCCGGTGGACGACCGCCGCGCGGCCCACTCCGCCGCGAAGTACTGCGACGTGCACCAAAAGTGCGTCCACTTCGCCCCGTACTTGTCAGCGATGCGGTTCATGGCATCCGGCTTCTCCACCATCTGCCATTGGTATTCCTGGGGGTCCATGAAGTTGTTGCGGTTGTGCATCGCCACCAGGTCGGGCAGTGTGCTGTAGTCGCCGGTCAGCTCGCCGCCGTCAAAGGTCTCGCAATCCTCGGTGAGCACATAGTAGATGCGCCCCTCATCCGGGTCCGCCACGTCAACGGGCACGCATGTCCGCGCGCGTTCCTCGGCGCCGACGCGAAGCACGAACTCCAGCGGCCACGGGCGGCACCGGTTCACCTCGCTCGGGCGCTGCGCCGTGATGGCCCAGCCTACGTGCTTTTGCTCTCCGCTTGCGAGATCGAAGGGCATGGGCGTGAGGGGCGCGGCAAGTACGCCGAAGCCGCAGGGTTCCTCTGCCTCGACGCTCACGTTCAGAACGCTCGGGCCCACATTCTCCACGCTCGTGCTGAACGAGACCCGGTCTCCGGCGGTCAGTGACAGGCTTGGAGTCTGCAGGTGCAGCCGCAGCGAGCCGTCGGCAACGCCGGCATCCGGGACCGGCCGCCGGACGCGTTCGCCCTCAGCGGCCCGAGCCCAGGCGAGGTCGGCGACCTCCTGGGTCAGCCGGGACTGCTGGGCCTTCATGAGTTCAAGCTCGGGTTGCAGGAAACGGGAGGCAAAGTAACCGAAAACCCGATCCAGCAAGCTCTTGATGAGTGCCTTCACGTCCGCTCATCCCGCTCGAACACCAGCAGTCTGTCCTTGAGTTGCAGGGCGCGTCCGCCGCGTATGGCGACGAATCGTATCTCCCCGGTCATAAGCGTTTCGCCCGTCTCCGCCGAAGCGGTCTCGACCTCCACCAGGAGTATGAACCGGCGCATCTCCTTGAGCCGCGCGCGACCTATCAGCGCCTCGCCGCGACGAACCGGGCGCGCATAGGTCTCCTCTAGCTCACCCCCGGACCAGTCGAAGGTCTTGTGCGTGCGCTCGTGGTCCCCCAGCGCCAGGTAGGCCGCGGTGGCGGCGGCGGAATGAAGTATGACCGTTGCGGGAAGAATGCCGGCGCCGAGCGGAAGGCTGCTGCCGGCGGCGGGGCAGGTGAGGAGGTCCAGGATCCCCGGTTCGAGGCGCGCCTCGGCGGAATCGCCCATGGTTGCGCGGCCGGCCTTCTGGCGGTGGACGCTGATGGTCGTTGGCTTGAGCATGCGCAGCAGGTAGCCCGGATTATTCATGGGTATCTCAGGTCATGTGCAGGATGCACGACGAGTCCAGGTGCGGCGTCGCCACCCCGCGAGTCCCTTGGCGTGACCCTGAGCCTGTTGAAGAGCCGCGTCCCAAGCGACGCCAGACATGAATAATCCGCGTCAGATCGTGGAGGGCAGATGCTACGTCCTCCCGGCGACGCGCTCGGCAGTACGAAAACCGCAGGGCAGTCAGTACTCATACGGCAGCGTTGCCCCACACCGTTTGCGGCACGCCCCGTCGTGCTCTCGGCCTGATGGTATCGTACATCCCTGGGGGTGTCAACGAAAGTTGGGTCGCGTCTGGTAGCATAGCGATTATGTCCCCATTAACTGCAAAGGGAAAATGTCCCCTCTTGGGGTGAGGATGGGTGAGA
>Ga0315282_10010600_pt1 | contig 14409 bp, 13 predicted proteins | sample YL17G07_20_MG_FD_203693 | JGI IMG/M metagenome (GOLD analysis project Ga0315282, IMG submission 203693) | Sediment microbial communities from Yellowstone Lake, YNP, Wyoming, USA - YL17G07_20 | ecosystem: Environmental > Aquatic > Freshwater > Lake > Sediment | place: USA: Wyoming | collected...
TATGCCGACGCCCCAACTCTTGAACGACATCATCAACGTGCTGCTCCTGCTCGCGCCAGCGGCGGCAGTGGTTTGCCTGGTACTCGGTGGGATCAGCTTGCGGAGGGAAGGCGGCGGGATCACTTTCGTGCTGGGCGGCGGCTTCTCGAAATGGATGTTCTGGTGTGTTGTTTTTCTGACCTTGGCGCCGCTCTTGACCTGGTTCAGCACATTCGGGGTCGCCGTGCCACTGCCGGGCGGGGGCATCAGCACATCGTGGCTGGCTTCGCTCGAGTCCGACATCACGAATTTCGTCAACAACTTTATCCTGGGAAAACTGGTTCCGACGCTCGCGGCGTATCTGGTGCTCCGGGCGATCCTGGACGCAGCTTCGGGAGAACCGTTTCTACCCTCACTGATTGCGGCGCTTTTTTTGTTAGGAGCTCAAACCACGCTCAATCTTTTGTCGAGCTGGAACTCCGGGACCCAGTACGCCACGGTGGACGTGCTGAATAGCGCTTGGAACTATCTTGCGGGAACGATCATGCCCATTGCGGCTGGCCTCGCTATTGTGGGGGCGGTTTTCAACTTCGTCGCACAGCGTCCAATGATGCGCCTTGTCGCGGTTGCGCTCGCGCTGCTGTCAGTTTCCGGCATCTGGTACCTGGTCGTAGACATGGCCTCGTAGGAGAAGAACTTGTGTCGTTCTATAACGGCTTCCTAAACTTCACGAACTGGTCGGGCAACGTGATCCTGCCGACGCTCGCCGGATTGTTCTTTGCCTTGGCGATACTTTGCTTCTCTAAAGGGCAACCCTATTCGCATGCGCTTTACAGCGGGTTCATGTGCCTGCTGGCATCAGGCCTGCTTAGAGCTTTTGAAACCTTCGCTTCGCAGCGGGCATGGAACGATCCCGACGTCTACTGGACTTCGATCGTCAGCTTCGTGGACTGGGTGGGGAACGTCTTGATGCCGATCTATGCAGCCATCGAAGTGACGGCGGGCGGGCTCGCGCTAGCGACTGGCGAGCGCATTCACTTTACAGGCAGTTGGATGCGGCATTTCCTCGCAGCAGGGCTTTGCTTGATGGTCTCAGGACTCGTGCGGCTGGCCGAATACCTTGTCCAGCAAGGGGTGGGCGGAGTCACTTAGTAAAGGAAAAGGAGTGGAGATGGCACTTGATGTGACACCGGTATATCGCAACCTGGGAACGCGGGTGACGTTTCTGGGGCTTGAGGCCGAGGACCTGTTCGCCATCCTGGCCCTGGCAGTCGTGACCAACATCCTCGGTCGGTTCCTGCACCGCGAGATGTTCGGTCTCCCGATGAACATCTTTATGCAGTATTTGGTGCCGCTTGGGAGCGTGCCGGCCCTAATGCTTTTCAAATATGGCAAGCAGCGAGGGTATTTGCAAGACTGGGTGATGTTTCACTCGAAACCGCACGTCTATTCGGCGCTCGAAAGGGATGGTGAACTTACTTCGAGCTTTATCCGGAGAGAGGTCTAATGCCGCTCACGATGGAAAAGTATCGACGGTCACTCAAGGAACCGGCGCTTGCTGAGCAATTGAAGATCCGCGACCTCCTGGACAACGTTGCGGTCCAGGTGAACGGGTCGCTGGTCGCGGGCTATGAGCTTGGCGGCTTGCACTCCTACTACGGCTCGGACGACGACCGCAACCGGACCAAGGGACTTCTTGAGGCACTTGTGCGTTCGCTTCCCGAGCGTTCCATGCGGATGCAGATGCGTTTCGAGATCGGCGAGGGAACAGGCGATCTGATCGGGCGCTACAACGCCCAGCAGCGGAACCCGAGTGCTGCGCTTCAGGCGATCGACCGGGAGCGAGTCGAGACGTGGCGGGCACGGGACGCTGGCGGTCACTACCTTCGCGATTTTCTGCACGCCTACTTCATTTGGGACCCGAAGGTCCATCATCAGTCGCCCGCCTTTGAGTGGAAGCGGAAGATGAAGAGCACGAACGGTACCGGCTGGGGTTTATCAGCAAAGAAGTGCATCGAGCGGACGCGGCGGGAGCACGAAGACCTCTTGGCCGAGTTCAACAGCCTGATGAGCGGCGTCGAGACCACGCTCGAGGCGAACGGAATGCGCGCCCGGCGCATGACACACCAGGAGATCTTCCTCGAAATCAAGCGAGCTTTGAACCCCTTGGCGAACGATGCGCTGCCCTACCGGCCGCCCGAGCAATCTCTCGTCTACGACAGCCCGCGCAGCCAGATGGCCAATGTCAACCTCGAAGACGAGCTCGACGATTACTTGAAGATCGGCGGTTTGCTCTACTCCTGGGTCACACTGAAGGACCTCCCGGACGCAACGTTCCCCGGGATCTTGCGGGAGCTTCTGCAGATGGATTTCCCGCTGGTCATCAACGCCGATGTGAGCCTGCCGGACCACGCGAAGGTAGTGAAGAAGTACAAGGGACGCCTGCGGAAGATGCTCGCCGCGCAGCGAGACATCCACGGAGGATTCCGATTGAACGTAGACGCGCAAGTGGCGGAGCGGCAACTGGTTAAAGTGCTTGAAGACGTGATTTCGAGCTCATCGAAGACTTGCCAGCTGAGCCTTGTCCTCGCGGTCAGAACTTCGAAGCCGGCGCGCAACCGGCAGGAGCGAGAAGAGGCCGAGCGGATCCTGGCCGATCGCCGGCAACGCATCCTCCATGCCCTGGCACGAATGAACGGGGCGCGAGGCATCCTGGAGATGCTGGCTCAGAAGCGGATGTTTTTTGGCGGCCTGCCCGCCATGGCGGAAGAGAACAAACGGGAGATCGACGTGCTGACGCTCAACGCGGCCGACCTCCTCCCGGTCGAACTACCGTGGCCGGGCACGCCACATTCACCCGTGGCCCTCTTCGAGACTCCGACTCGGCAGTTGATTCCATTCTCGCCTTTCGACTCTTCGCTCGGCGACGCCAACATGCTGGTGATGGCGAAGTCAGGCGGCGGGAAGACCTTCATGGCGCAGTTGTTTCTGCTGATGATGGCGCGGGCCAATCCTCTCATTTCGATTCTCGAGCGTGGTGACTCTTATCGGCCTCTGGTCGAGTTGATGGGAGGCCGATCAATCGACGTAAGCCTGGAAGGCGCTGAAACCATCAACCCGTGGGACTTGCCCCCGGGCCAGACGGCGCCGGGCAAGGAAAAGATCGCTTTCCTGAAGAGTCTTACCCTGCACATGATCGGTGACAGTCCCGGTTCGGACCGGACACTGCTCGATAATCTCTTGTCCGACGCCATTGCTCGTACTTACAAGCGCTGTGCGATCCGATATTCGAATCCCATTCCGACGTTCAACGACCTTCGTGAGGAGCTTGCGAACTGGCGCGACGAAGAGCGGCTCGAGCGCACGATCGACGAAGCAAAGCTGGCGGCGATTAAGCTCCGCTTGTGGACCGGGGAGAAGGGCATTTACAGCAAGCTCTTCGATTCGCCCACCACTATGCGCCTGGACTCGAACTGGCTGTTTTTCAACATTGAAGGTTTGAGTTCAGACCCAACCCTTGAAACTGCCATGAGCATGCTCATCGCCAATGCCATGGCGGAGCGCGCCTCGGGAAGAAGTGGCCAGCCGTCGATCACTGTGCTCGATGAATGCTGGGCGCTGCTCGATTCTCCGACGCTTGCCCCTGAAGTCGTCCAACTCTTCCGCACAGCGCGCAAGCGGTACGGCAGCGTGTGGGGAATCTCGCAGACGGTCGAGGATTTTGTGGGGACGGAGTCGCAGCCGCGAGTTCACGGGCCGGGGATCCTCAAGAACGCCACAACGAAGATTGTGGGCCAGCAGCCGGGTGACACCTCGCCTCTTGCCAAACACCTTTTCCTCAATCCCGTTGCCATCAGGGAGGTCAAGGAATTCAGTGCGCCGCGCAAAGGGCGCGGGGCGGAGGCGCTTCTGGTGCTGGGGGAGAAGGCGGAGACGACGCAGGTTGTCCGACTGGTGCCGACCCCGATGGACTACTGGGTATGCACCACATTCCCGCGAGAGCGGCGCTATCGAAGCTGGTTTCTCAATAAGCACCACGGCCGTCCTCTTATCGAGTGCTACCGGGAGCTGGCGCAGAAATTCCCCCGGGGACTAGCAGACCTGGCGGAGCTTCCCGAGGAGCTTTCAGGGGCAGTGCTGGCGGAGGGCTCGCGATGAGGGACTTACTCAGCAAGAACGCATTTATTGCTTCGCTTCGGAGGTGAGAAGGAAATGACTGCTGTGTTTTTCGTTTTGTTTTCCTGGTACGTGATGACCGCAAAAAAGCGCCAGCAGGTTGTCGCCGTGGCCGCAGCGGGAGTGGTCGTTGCAATGGTGGTATCGCCGCGCCCTGTTTTCGCCCAAAGCCTCTGGGGAGCGATCCAAGCTGTGCTCAATGTAATCAACGGCATAATTCAAACCGCCCTGAACGACATCAACAGTGTGCGGGGCGCGATCAGCCAGTTCTACCAACTGACTGTCTGGCCCCAACAGCTCATCAACCAGGCAAAAGCCTTGGTCACGCAGATGATCAACCAATATCGAAGCCCAATGGCCGGTATTTTCAACACCAACCTGAGTAGCGCCACACTCACCGCAACCCAAGGCCTTGAGGCGGTCATCCGGAACTCCCAGACAGGCGACTTCTCGGCGCTCTCCTCAAACTACACCTCGGTCTACGGAGCGTTGCCGAACCCGACGGCGGCGAGCGCCACAGACCGCACGCTGATCGACATGGACGATGCGCTTGCCCAGGGGACGCTGAAGACCTTGAAGGAATCGGATGACGCAGTCAACCTGACGCTCAGCGTAGCCGATCAAGTGGAGAATGCGGCGAGCCAAGCGGCGCCAGGCTCAGCGCCGTTTCTCACGGCGAGCGCAGTCACCGCCTCAATCCGAAGCCAGGCGCTGACGCAGAAGATGCTGGCAGCCGATCTCCGCCAAGAGGCAGCACATCTCGCGCACATGAACGCGCTCCGAAAGCGAGGCGCCACCTTCGCGAGCCAGGTCAGCACATCGATTCAGAACACCCTGCAGCCGCAATAAGGGAGGAAGTTCTATGAGAGATTCGATGAGGGAGCTGTTAAGAAGGGCCAAGCGAGGATTGAAGGAAGGCGCAAGCTGGGTATGGCAGCGTCGCTTGCGGGTCGCGACTGTTCTACTGGTGCTGGCACTGGTCGCGCCGAGGCCCGTCAAGAGTCAGTTCTTAGATCCTTGCTGCGCCATCCTATCGGCCGGCTTGGCCACGATCTCAAGCACGCTGAGCAGCGTCATCGGCGGCGGGCTGAACTCGATTTTGTCTGTCGATCAGACAATCCAGAACTTCGAGCAGAACGTTGTATGGCCGCAGCAACTGATCGCCCAGGCCCAGGCGCTGGTCGGCTCACTCCAGGGGGTTTTTAACCAGATCGAGTCAGTGATGAACGTCCCGGTGAATAGCGCCACGCTTCCTACCAGCCAGCAGCTTGAGCAGAACCTCCTTTCACGCGACACCGGACAAATCTCGAACACCGGCGCGAACTTTACAGCCGTTTACGGGCAACTTCCAACCAGCACCCAGGCCTCCCCGCAGTCGCGCAACTTGATGGACATGGCGGACGCCGTTGCCCAGGATGCAATGAAGCGGGCCATCGAAATCGACAACCTGGCGGACCTGGAGCTCCAGGCGGCCGACCAGATCAACCAGAGCATCCAGACGGCAGCACCAGGCAGCGCACCCATTATCGAGGCGCAGGCGGATGCGTGGCTGGTGCGTGCCAACGCCTACACGCAGGCGGCGACAGCAGACCTGATGAGGGTGCGGGCAGCAGCGCTGGCGGATCGAAGCGCGGACATGAAGTTGGGCGCGACCAACACGACCAGCTTCCAGGAGAAGCTCCAGAAGATGCTCCAGCCGAAGCAGTAGGGGGCGAAAGATGTTTTATTTTCAGACCATGTTCCAACAGGCGCTTGATTCGATCGACAGCTTCAGCATCACCTCGGGCGTTGTGGGAATCGCCGAGACAATTCTACTGTTGAGTTTTCTTTACAGCGCCTATCAGGCCTTTGCCATGGGTGGCGATGTGCGAGCCCTGGCCGTGTCAGGAGCGAAATACTTGGCGCTGGGATTAGTGTTCGCCAGTTACGGCACCGTATTTCGGGACGTGAACAGCGCGTTCAATTCGGTAGCGATGTCGATCTCAAATTCCGTCGGCGCCGGGGATCTATTCAGCAACTGGATGACACAACTCGGGCAGTACTGGAGCAACAACGGCAACCAGTCACTGTGGTCGCTCGTTGGAGGGGTCGCGGCGAGTCTCTCCGGCTTTCTCGACGCGCTGCTGATTATCGTGGCCTACATTCTGTTCCCGATCGCCTATGCCCTGTTCGCGCTGTTCTACTCGCTGTACGGCTCGATTCTCTACGTCACCGGGCCATTCGTGCTGGCGTTATTGCCGGTCTACGGCATGGGGCAGCTCGCACGGACCTATCTCGTGAACCTATTGATCTTTCAAGCTTGGGGCTTGGTCTACGCCATTATCGGGGCACTGACCGTGGCCATCAACATGAATAGCGTCCAGGCAGTGCTCAATTCGGGGGGAGTGGCGGGTTTCTTTCAAAACGCAAGCGCGGATTTGTTGCTCGCTCTTGCGAGCATCCTTTTCTCAGTGGCCATTGCCTTTATTCCGTATCTGGCTAGCCGGATCGTAAGGGGAGAAGTCGGGAGCACGGTGGTCATGATGATGAGGGCCCATTTGCCCCACAAAGGGAGCGACGAATAGGTGAAAGGCGCTCCTTTATGTGCAGTCGCGAGTGAGAGAAAAGAACAACCCGGGAGGGATTTAGTGAGCCAACCCAATGAAATTCGAGCATACACCAAGTACTACGAGCACGATGGCATGCTGCGCGCCTACGCCAACCGGGCGATGGTGCTCGCGTTTCTTTTCGCTTTCATCGCGCTCGGCTCAATGGCTTTTGCCATCTACGTCCGTTTGCAACCACCGACGGTCATTCGCGTGGATAAGGATGGAAACGCAAGCGTTGTCGGCGCGGCGCGCGTGGGCGCGCCCCGATTGTTCTCTCTCTCGGCTCAGGCTGAAGCAGAAGCCGCTCCAACCGATCTCGAGGGCCGTGCGGTAGTGCGACGGTTCCTCGAAGACTACTTGGTCTACACGCCTGACTCCGTGGACCACAACTTCGCCGAAGCGCTCAACATGATGACCAGCAACCTGAGGAGCTACACCCTGAGCAAACTGCGCGACGACGATACAGTGGGCAAGGTTAAGGAAGCCCACATCATTTCGGATTTCCGGATGCGCTCGCTCGAGCACGTCAAGAATACACCGTGGACGTACGTGATGTTTGGCGTCAAGGAAGTGCATCGGCTCAAGAACGGCGCGGAGGTAACCGACCGGATTGTGAGCCAGTACAACGTGCGCCTGGTCGAGGACCGGCGGTCGGATTTAAACCCGAGCGGACTGCTTGTGGCCGAGTACTCGGAGCAGGCGATGGTCGGAGACCGCAACAGTGGCTTGCTCCAGCACAGCGCGCTCGAGGCCGCGCCCGATGCCCGATAGGTGTCGATTTTTCCGCCGCGCAAAGGCGGCAGGGCCCGCCGGAGGCTTTCCGGCTGAAGTCACAGAAGGCGGCTTACTTGGGTGAACCGAAGCCGCTGAGAAGGAGAGGTCTTCCATGGCGACGGGTATCGCCGAAGCAGCAGGAGAAGCAAAGGCGCCTCAGGTCGCAAGCCGGCCGCGGCGCCGCCCGCAGACGGCCGAGACTGACGGAGTAAAGCCCCGGTTCTTTCTTGCTCGCGAAGGCAAGACAGGCCGCGAGCCGGCGTTTGAGCGCGAGTTCGCGAGCGAGGCTGAGGCCCTGGTTGAGTCGCTGAAGACCGGGCGGAGTTTTTATGTCGTGTACGAATATCGCGCGGCGGCCGACTGCTCGGGCAAATCGCCGCAGCTTCGAAAGGAGGCAGTCTAAAATCTTCCGGCTTCATTCGAGACATTGAGTCTCAAGAAGCGTTCCACAAGCTCTGATTGTGGATGAGTGCAGGCTGGCGGCTTTCTTAGCGCCTTCCTGAAACTCCACCCCCCACATGGAGGTGGAGAGATACAACCTGGTCCGGTTCTTCGCTGGACCGACCGAGAAGAAGCCATTTTCGGTAATGGAAAAGCGATGGGACCGGCCCCGGCCGTCTCCTCGTGTTCCATTACCGCATAGAACAGGAGGAGACAATGACACAACGAAATGGAAACGGTGCGATGCCCGTGCTCGCATTGGAAATGGATCGTATGGGTCGAGTGACGAAGAAGATGTTCCGCTTCGATCGCGAGGGACAACTCCAAAACACCCTGGTCCAGGCTCTCTATCCTGGACTGCGAGTGGCTACCATTGATATCCCCCAGGAGCCGCTCGACACCTTCGAGCAAGCCCAGGTCGCGCAGTCCCTGGCAAAGCTCGAATGCGATGGGGTGCGGTACGCGCTCGTCGGCGCCAGCGGGTCCGCCAAAAACGGTAAGTACTATGCCGTCGAGGCCGGATACGAGCGCCGGATCGCGGAGCGCTTCCAGCACTGGCCCGAAGCCGCCATGACGTACTTCGGGATTCTGGTCTCACCTTGCCAGGTGCGGATCGAGATTCCCGAATGCCGCGTGATGGTTGTCGAAGACCGCCAGCTCGGCACGAACGACTGCCGGGGCTGGGTCGCGCGGTCTGTCTTCAATCGCTTGAAGCTCCCGGACAGCAGGTTCTATCAGTTCCGGCTGGCGTTTGAGAAGACCCAGGCCAAGGGCAGCTTCAAAGTGATGGAAGACGATGTGGCAGAGAAGCTCGAAGCTGAAATCATCCTGCCACAATCGTCGGTGAAGCCCGAGTACAAAGGTCCGTCGAGGCTCTTGCGCTGGTTGATGGGCAGCGCCAAGACGTTCCGCGGACCGGTCGTGCTCGGAATCCGCGAGGTGTCGCGGCCACTCACGTTCGAGTCCAGCTACACGCTCGTCGAGCACGCAGGCAAGGACTCGATCGAGATGGAAATCAAGCCCTACGCTTTGGAGCAGGCAGCGAAGCTCCGGGCGGCGGTCGAGCAGCAAGACTCTGAAGAACTCTTCCGCCTGCTCGGTACCTCCGAATCACAGCGGGCCTACCGCCCGGACGAAGAGCCGGAGCAGGCGGAGGGGGAATACACCAGCATCGAAAACACGATCCTCGAAGCCGTGCTGAAGGCCGACCCGACGGGCTTCGTCATCGGCCATCCCTGGGTGAACTCACAGCTTGCACGCCGCTTGGCACACTGGGCATTCAAGGTGTGCACGGCAGGCGGGTTCGAGCTCCCGGCGTTCGCTCTGGCGGACGATGGATTTCTGTTCTGCCACGAGGGGGAAGTCTACTGCGGTTCGGACTGGATGCCGAAGGAAGCGGCAATTGCGAACATTTCCTGCCGAGATCTTCTGGTCGTCCGGTACCCGATTCGCAGGAAAGACGACCTCCTGCCTTTATTCACCCTCGGGGCGCAGGAAACACGCGCGCTCATGATGGCAGAGTTGCGGCGGGAGGGCTGCGGAATGAGCGAGGCAGAAGTGCTTGACAAAGTGGTCGAGCGGCAACTGCGCCTCGAGACAACTCTCACCCTTCATTCCGAAACCGCCAGGCGCAACGGCGGGGACTATGACTTCGACTGGGTTTGTGTGGTTGAAGGCGACAAGTTCCCGCGCTTCGTTCGCGACCGATTCGCCCACACCGAACAGGCCGCGAATCAGAAGAACAAACTCAAGAAGAAGCAGAGTCCGTGGTGGAACCTGCCACAGGTCGCCCTTAAGGCTAAAGGGAACCAGATTGGGGCAATTACGGATCTCAAGACCTCATGCTTCGCAGCAGGCCGCCACGACCTGGCCGAGCAGTTGGCGCTCGAGCTGCAAGCTGCTCTCGACCAGCTGAAGCATGGGACTGAGCCGAACCGCGAGGTCATTCAGGCGATTCGGGCTCAGGTCCCCAAAGCCCCATGGCTCAGCTTGAAGGACAAGGAGCGGGTACGCGAACTCCCGGTCCACCTTGAAGTCGCTCCAACCGATGCCGTGGGTGAACTCTACAACTTCGTCCGAAAGGAGATCCAGGAATTCCTTTCGGACGAGACGGTGCGGCCGATCGAAGACTTTCGCGGGTTGATTGCCGCCGGGCACTACACGCGCGAAATGGCAGCGGAGGCCGCCCAGGTTAACCGGATCTATGCCGCGAACATCGGCATGATCGCGGAACGGAAGGAAGCCCACCGGAAGGCGCTTGAGAAGGCGCAGGCGGAGCTGGAGGCGGTGAAAGATGACCCGAAAGCCCGCAAACAGGCGATCTTCAAGCGCAACCAGGCGGCTTCCGCGCTCAACTTCTATGAGCGAGAGCGGTCGCGCCAGGAAGTGAAGGCGTTAATCACTTTCGTCGAGAAGTGGGCGAGCCAGAAGACTACGAACCGCGAAGGCTGGCTGCAGGCGCTGTACGACCGCACCACCAGCGGCAAGGGCAACGGTTCGATCGTCTTCTATGCTTTTCCGCAGGAAGTCGTCGACCAGATCGTCGCGCGAACCGGGGGACGTGAGGTGCGAGTGCGCGTTCCCGAAACGTGCGACGGTGAGGTGAGGATCGACTCGGAAGGCCGCGTCTTCCTGGTCAATCCTTGCCCCGGGCCCGACGGTCAGGTCCAGGAGCGCGAGGTCTTTCAGGTGCAAGTCAGCCCGAAAGGTGAAGTGTTTCAGGACTATGGTCGCAAGGGCCAGCCGGTGATCGTCGAACGAATACGGCCTTTCCCCATTCAGCCAGGGCGGAGCGTTGTCCGCAACGGGACGGTGGTTTTTCCCGGCACGGTACAGCGCCCCAAGGTCCAGGGGAGAAAGGCTATCAACTAACCAAACGTCCAGGGGGCCCTGTTATCGGGGCCTCCTGGACCCAACCTCGATTTCGGGCAGGAGGAAGACAGTGGGAAGAACAGATGTCTTGCTTGCGACACTCCCAGTAAAGCTGGCCTTGGAATCCCAAGGCCAGCGGATCGATCACGAAATTTCCATCCTTGATCTGTCCGCGACCGAGCTCAAAGTGCAAGGCAATCTCGCCATTGAGCCCGGCCAGATTGTGGAAGTTGTCCTGAGCCGGTGCCTTCAGCCCTGTAGAGTCGCATGGGTTCGTCCACTGCGGCCTCATGGAGAAGTCGAGGCCGGTCTTGAATTTCTCTTTCCGTTGCCGAGGACGGCTTAGCATGTTTGCAAATCCGAAAGGGAGTACGAGCATGAAAAAACAGACTCTATATATCTGGATCGTTTTGGTCATGGCAGCGGTGCCTGCATTGGGACAGAAAATTGAGACCCAGGCACCGGGCAGGGCAGCAATCACTCGCGTCGAGACCGCGCTTAACCATCTCACCGTGATCGAGCTCTCGGAGCCCGTGATGTCGGTCGCTGCCGGCAGCCAGGCGTTCAAGGTCGAGTGGCGCGAGAACAAAGTTTTCATCGAGCCGACCGAGCCTAACGTCTCGACGAACTTGTTCATCTGGACGAAATCAGGGCGGCTCAACTACGAGCTGGAGCCTGCCGGTGAAGTTACCGGGATGGACTTCGCTATCGATCAGCCGCCAATCCGCCCGCCGGCCATCAAGGCTCCGGCCACTGTGGCCGACCCGCCAGCCCGCCAGAGCGTGGACGAGTCTGCCTTGCTGGGAGGCAAGCCTGTTCGGATGACCATGTACAAGGCGAGAAAAGACCACGTCCAGCTGCTGATCAAGGACCTCTTCGAGCGAGACGGCCGGCTCTTCATCCGCTATGCGGTGGAGAATTCGACGAACCATGCTTATGAGATCGGGCCCCCCCAGGTCTTCTTCCTTGAGGCGCCGCGCGGCCCGAAGCGCCTCATCCAGCAGCACAACTCGCAGTTGACGGATTCCGAAGCCAGGAAGATCAAAAGCAACAGGCAGGTCTCGCTTGCCGTCATCCATAAGGAATTGCAGTCCGCGCAAGTCAAACCGGGAGAGGAAACCGTGGGGGTCGTCGAGGTGAAGGTCCCTGCGGCTGGTCGGCGCGCAACCGTTCTCCGGCTCGCACTGCCCGATAGCAGGCAAGGACAGATAACGGCCACACTGGTCCTCTAGCCGGCATCGTTTCAGTCAATGAGGTATTTCGTTGAGGACAATTCGCAGCCGGTAGCGCGTGGCGAGACCACGCGCGACGTCCATCAGGCACTTACGTTCTACTTGTCACGTCGCCCCGACTTGGGACTCGGCAAGATGCTTCTCAACTCGGTGCTCGAGCCCGCCAATCCCTTTGACCCGCAAGGGCGCAGAAACTTCAGGAAGGGTTTTGTGCTTGCCATATTTCTTGCGTTGGGGCTCGTAGGGTCGTTTGTCTACTTCAACTTCTTGGGTGCTGGCCAATGATAGAAGCTGGAAGCTCCGCTAGAGTGGCAGGGACCTGGCCCAGCGTATCGCGTGACGATCGTGGCGCGTTTGCCTGGCTTCGGACGCGGCTGCGAGTTGCTGGGAAGGGATTGGCGACCGTGTCGCTTTGGATGGCGGGCTTCTTTCCTCTTTATGTCGTCGTGGAGGCGGCGCTTCGAGATTTTCACCAGACGGTGGCCCCGGTTTCCTACGTGCTCCTCATTGGCATAGGCATATCCTTTATATATCTTCCTTTCTACCTCACAAGCTCGCCGGAACGCCGCCTTTCGATAACCACGGGTCTGCTTATTGGCTTTGGACTCGTGGCCGGGCTGGTCGGAATGTGGATCTCCGCGTAACAGGATGGCGTTATGAGAGGCGAACGCTACCACGAACATCCCCCGCTGCTCCAGGACGCCGGCGTCATCGTGGCTTTCATTGTGGTTGGCTTGGTCAGCCTGGGGTGGTATCTCGCGCACTCCCGATATCTGGTGACCAACCGGCAATGCGCAGAGTTTCTCTGCTACTTCACCATTCTCGCTCTTGCCATCGGCTGTGGTACTTGGCTCGTTGCCACAGCCCGCTCGCGGCGCGAGCAGGAGTGGCCTCACCCCTACCTCGCGGTCCCCCCTCGCCGGGATGCCCGATATTTCCGCGAGGCTTGGCAACAGAATGCTGTGGTCCTCGGCTATGACGTGCATGGCGTGCCATGGCTCTGGCCCGACCGTACGCGGGTCATGCAAGCGATTGTGCTCGGCATGACCGGCATGGGAAAGACCACGCTGCTTAAGAACATCATTACGCAGGATCTATCGCGGACCGTGGGCACACCGGAAGAGCCACACCGCATCCCAATGGTCATCTTCGATGGCAAGGGAGACCTCGATTTCTTCCACGACCTCCTGCCCCACATTCATCACGCCGGCAGGTTAAAGGACCTGCGGGTGCTCAACCCTGCCCGGCCCGACATCTCAGTCCGTTACAACCCCTTTCACTGTACGGACGAGGACTACATGTCTGTCGTCAACATGGTGTTCGGATCGTTCAACTTGCATGACGAATTCTTCGCCAAGCACCAGTTGAATTACCTGGCGGACATCGTGCGCGTGCTGGTCTACACGGGCGCCAAATTCAACTTCTACGACGTGATTGTCATGGCGCTCGACGAGCAGGTGTTGCGCGAGCAGGTCGAGAAGGCAAGGAAGCGCCTTGAGCGGGAGCCGGAAATCAGCACCCAACGCCGTCTGAACTTTGAGATGTCGGTCAAGAACTTATACCAGTCGTTTCAGGACCGTGAGCGGGTGCCGAAGATTCAGGGACTGCTCAATGAGTGCATGACGTTTCTCGACGACGAGCTCTCTGTAATCACGGGTCCGTATGAGGAGCTGCTCTCAATCGACGAGGTCATCGAGCAGGAGCTCATTCTGTTTGTCAGCCTCAACGTGAACAAGAATACGGAGCCGGTGCGCGCCTTGGGCAAGATGCTGTTGCAGAACTTGCAGCTCGTGGTGGGGAAGCGCTACGAGAGTGAAGACCAACGCCGGCACGTAAACCGGCCCATCTTCAGCGTGGTGCTGGACGAGTTCGCGCCTTTCGGATATGCGAACTTCGCCCAGATCCTGCAGACCGCGCGCGGCACCAACACCGCTTTCCTCTTCTCGATGCAGTCGATCTCGCAACTGCTTCGCGTGGGCCGGGGCTTCCGGGAAGACGTCACCTCCGCGCCCAACACGATCATGCTGCTCAAGACGCTGAACGAGGAAACAGCCCGATACTTCCTGCAGGCGTCGGCCGAGACTCGGGTCACGCGGCGCAGCCGCTCGGTGCAACGCTTGAAGCTTTTTGGCTACGAGAGGTACGAAGAAACCGGGCGAGGCACAGAAAGGGAGGAACGTGAGACCCGCGCGCTCGACTACCACATCAAGAACCTGCCCAAAGGCCAGATGGAAATCCTTATGACCGACGAGGCGCGCGGAACCTTGCACACGCTCTTGCACGTCCGGCCACCGGCCGATGTTACGGTCCCCGGTTTCGAACCCGAACTTTACCCTCGCTTGCGCCAT
>Ga0315282_10010601_pt1 | contig 14409 bp, 7 predicted proteins | sample YL17G07_20_MG_FD_203693 | JGI IMG/M metagenome (GOLD analysis project Ga0315282, IMG submission 203693) | Sediment microbial communities from Yellowstone Lake, YNP, Wyoming, USA - YL17G07_20 | ecosystem: Environmental > Aquatic > Freshwater > Lake > Sediment | place: USA: Wyoming | collected...
TCTTTCGCCCGCTTCGCGGGCTGACGGAGCGCTCGCAACCGATACCCACGGCTTGCGCCATGGGCTTTACTCTTCCGCCCGCTTCGCGGGCTGCGCCTTGCGCCGTTACACTTTTGGGATACGAGCCGAAAAACCTTTCGCGTGTCGATGTCGTCTCTCGTCACTCGTCACTCGTCACTGCTTTTACACGTCGAAGCGGTAGCCGATGCCACGCACGCTGACCAGGAACCGGGGCTTCGAAGGATTGGCCTCGATCTTCTTGCGAAGGTTGTTGATATGAACGTCCACGATGCGGTCGGTTAGGTGGACCTCCGGGCCCCAGGCCGCGTCGAGCAACTGGTCGCGGGTGAGCACCTGGCCGGGGTGCTGTAGGAAGGCGTGGAGCAGCTTGAACTCCAGCGCGGTCAGCGGGATCTTCCTCCCTTTGCGCGTGCCCTCAAACTTGCCGAAGTCCACCGTGACATCGCCGAACTGATAGGTCTGGACGAGGGGAGGCGGCTCGGCCGCGCGGCGCAGCACCGCTCTGATCCGCGCCAGCAGTTCGCGCGGGCTAAACGGCTTGGTGACGTAATCGTCAGCGCCCAGCTCCAACCCCAGAACCTTGTCGATTTCCTGGCCCTTGGCGGTCAGCATGATGATTGGGGTGCGGACGCCGTCGGCGCGCAACTCACGGCAGACGGTGAAGCCGTCCTTCTCGGGCAACAGCACGTCGAGCAGGATCAGGTCGAACCGTTCCTGGCGAGCGCGAGCCACGGCCGTGGCGCCATCGGTCACCGCCTCCACCTGGTAGCCCTCGAGCTTGAGGTCATCCTCGAGGCCCAGCGCGATGGCCGGCTCGTCTTCCACAACTAATATGCGTGCCATTGCCAAATCCAGACCGCAGGCTGTAGGCTGTAGGCTTCAGTCTCCAGCCTCCGGCCTCCAGTCTCCAGTCTCCAGCCTCCGGTCTCCAGCCTCCAGCCTGCTCCTCAGTCTACCGATGTCGCAGCGCGGGCGTGGGCCTTGACAGGCACCAGAATCGTGAAGGTGCTGCCTTGGCCCGGGCGGCTCTCAACTTGCACCGAACCGCGGTGCGCGGCTGCGATCTGCTTTACCAGGCTCAGGCCCAACCCGACTCCCTTCACCCGGCGGGATGTTTCGCTGCCGCCACGGTAAAACTTCTCGAAGATATGCTTTCGGTCTTGCTCCGCAATGCCAACCCCGCGGTCACGCACCCGGATGATCAGGCTGCTGTCGCTCGGTTCGGCTTCCAGCCACACCGTCTTGCAGCCGGGTGAGTACTTCACCGCGTTGTCGAGCAGGTTTTGGACCGCGCTGGTAAGCGCTTCGCGGTCGGCCACCAGCACCGGCAGTTCCTCCGGCACGCCGGCCTCGATGGAAACGCCCTGGGCGGCCACTTCGGCCTGAAAATCCTGAGCCAGGGCGCGCAGCCAGGCCGTGGTATCGAGCGGCTCGAAGCGATATTGCTTGCGGCCCTCCTCCATGCGCGAAAAATCGAGCACGCTTTCCATCAGGCGGGCCAAGCGGTCGCTCTCCCTGGTAATCAGCTCGTAATACTGTTGCCGCCTTTCTTCGCTGGGCACCCGGCCGCGCATCAGCATCTCGCCCAACTGGCGCACCGAGGTCAGCGGCGAGCGAAATTCGTGCGAGACGACGGAAACGAAATCCGACTTGAGCCGCGCGATCTCCAGTTCCTTCCTCACCGTGCGCCCGGTCAGGTAGGTGCCGAAAACCAGCAGGGCCATGACCGCCACAAACAGAGCGACGTACAGCTTCTGGCGGCGGACCAGGTCGGCCTGGAGCACCGCGGGCTGCCGGGGCCGCACCTGCAGCCGCCAGGGAAGACCGCTTTCATCAAGGTTGCGTGTGACGGTCCATGTCGAACGCGCATCGGCGGGGGAACCGAATAAAGGCACGCCGTTGGCGCCGAGCAGACAGACCTCAAGCCCCTCGGCGGCAGCAGGGGCGAAGACCCGCGGCCAGAGCCGGCCCTTCAAGTAACCTGCGCTTAAGACGAGGGCCGTCGAAATTGCGGATTGTGGATTTCGGATTGCGGATTGGGAAACTTGGACCTGGGATCGCCAGAGGGCCAGATGCGTTCCCCGGTCGGTAACGATGGCTCGACGGCCGGCGGCCTGGGGCGCAGTTCCGGCGGAGCCTGCGGAGAGCGGCACGGGATGGTCCGCATCGATCAGCACTTCGACGGCATTGCTCAGGGCGAGCTTTTGCTCTTCCAGCGCCTGCAAGGCGGCAGCGTCGCCTCGGCCCGCCAGCCATTCCTTTGCCTGGCGCGAGTAGAAGAGGTAGCGGGCCTTCTCGATCGGCCAGCGGCCGCTGACCAGTTCGCGGTACAGCTCGAGGGCGCAGGCGGCCAGACGATCGCGCGCGCTTTGCTCCTCCCACAGGCGGCACAATTCATGCCTGGCGACGAGGTCCGCTGGCAACTCGCCTATGGACGCCTGGGGCAGCGAGAGCAATTGACCATACGTCCGCCGTGCTTCTTCCCAGCGGCCTGCTTTCCGATACGTGCGTCCCAGCCGGTGCAGCAGGAGGGCCCGCTGGTTCTCCATGGCAGCTTCGTGTGCCCGCGGACCTTGGACCTTGGACCTTGGACCTGCTCCAGCAGTTGCCGGTAGAGGGCGATTGCCTTCGGGTAGTCCTTCTGGACCAGCTCCAGAGATTCGGCCTTGGCGAAGGCGCGGGGGATGGCCTCATCCACAATTGCAGGGAGTCGCCCCGGCGACCTTGCCGCGCCCCATTTGGGCGCCGCCGCATAAAGCAGTTGCCCGGGCGGGGAAGCGCGCCACTCACCGCCGTCGTAAACAACCAGCGCCGCAGCGCCAGGCTCCCCCACCGCGCGCCCAATGCGCTCCGGCAGCATGGGGGATTCCCTGACCGGTGGCTGGCCCACCTGTTCCAGTTCCTTCTCCCACTCGCTGAGTTCCTGCTCGAGGCTCTGCGCAGCCGCTTCCGTCGCGCGTTCCAGCCGTTGGCGGATCTGCTGGTCCACCAGCCACCGTTCCTGGCGCAAGGCCCGCAGCCCAAAAACCGCAAGCAAAATGCTGGGAAAGACGATGGTGGCAAGGAACACGACCAATAAGCCCCGGTCGCGAGGCAGGTGGGCCAACTGCCGAAGCCACCTGAACATAGTATGCCCCCAGCGTCGCGCGGATTATATCACCGGGTACCGGGCGGCCCGTTTGTAACGATTCGGTAAAGCTATGGTAAAGGAAGTGACAAGTGACGAGTGACAAGTGACGGGCGAAGAACCTTGCTGGCTTGTCGCTTGTCCGCATTATTCATGAACGAAGCGGCTTTGCCGCCCTGCTGTGCGGAATGCCTTCGGCTTTCCGGTGATTGCCCTCTTGTTGTCGAAGGCTGCGCCTTGGACGAACTGTCGAGGCGCAGCCTCGCCAGAAAAAAGCATCGCCGACGGAAAGGCAAAGCCATTCCGCACAGCAGAGCGGCAGAGCCGCCAGCGGGCTGCCGTTTCGTGAATAATCCGGGCTTGTCGTTCATCACTCATCACTGCTTGGCGGCCTTGGGCGTTGGCAGGAAGTTCTCCATCACCCAGACCTCGGATGTGTCCTGCCCGGCGGTGAAGGCGATGTGCCGTCCATCGGGATGCAGGCACAGATCGCGCATGTCATCTGCCGTGAGATTCAGCTTTTGGGGTTCGCCTCCCTGGACAGAGATCAGCCACAGCTCGATTTTCGAGTTGCCGGGGCTGCGTTTGGTGAAGAGCAAGCCTAGGCCGTCGGGCGTCCAGGCAACCACGCCGGGCGCCGTCATTTGCGCTTCGCGCAGCAAGTCACGCGCTTCTCCTCCCGCAGCCGGCATGACCTTCAAGACCTTCGCTCGGCTCTCCGCGTCACCAACCACAAAGGCTAACTGCCGCCCGTCGCGGGAGAGCGCCAGGCCGGCTGCATAAAACGAGGAAGCGGCAATGCTATGGAGTTCGCGCTCACGGCCGGTTTCGAGATCCCGCGCCAGAATGGAACTGGTTTTGGCCCCGTCGTTCCGCCAAAGGCGGAAAATTGCCTTGCCGTCACGGGACCAGACTGCCGGCCAGCCCAAATTCATCTCGGCGATACGGTTGAACTCGCCTGTTCGGACGTCGATGCGATAGATGCCGAACCCACCGCTGTGGCGTGCGCCAGCAAGCAAAGACCAGCCGTCAGGGGACCAGCGGACCCAGCTTACTCGGTCGAGCTTGGAGCGGAGTTCGCTCACCTCTCCCGTTTCGACCGAGCGGACGCACAGCACCCTGGGCGCCCACGCTCCGGTGCTGCCGCGGCGTGACAAGAAGATCAGGCGGCCGTCAGACGACCAGTCGGGCTTGTTGTTGGAGCCCTCAAAGCGCTGGGTGGCCGGAGCCGGCGGGGCCAGAAGCTTGCCCGTCGCCAAGTCAATCTCGGCGATGTAAACATCGCTTCTCGTGGTGCGGACGCTGTAGTAGTACGAACCGTTCCGGGTAAACCCGAGCGGCTTGAAGCCTCGCCCCAAGTCAGGCTTGACCAGCTCAGGAGTTCCCTGAGGCTTGCCATCAGCAACTTGAATCAACCAGGCGCCCATGGTCCCGCTACGGTCGCTGCGGAACAAGATTCTTTTGCCGTCCGGCGTCCAATCAAGGACTTCATCATCGGCCGGGTGCTGAATCAGCGGGATTTCCCGGCCCGTGTCCAAGGCGAGCAGGAAGATGTCGCACTCATCAGAGCCTGGTCGCTGCTCCAGGTCGTAGGCGATGTAACGGCCATCCGGTGAAAAGCGCGCCGCCCCGATCCAGTCGGAGGTCTTGAGAACGCGCACGGAGCCGTCCACCACGGAGACCAGGACAATCTGGTCTTCCTTCCCGTCGACGATTGCCAGAACGTTCTTGCCGTCCGGGGACCAACCGGCAGGGTTCGGCCCAGCCACCCCGGCTTTGCGATAAAGAACCCGCGGCTCGGAGCCGTCCAGCCCGACGACCCGCAACTCAGAGAAACCCTTAGTGTACCAGGTGTAGGCCACCTGCTTGCCGTCCGGGGATGGCAGGGAAAGGGAGGCGGACTCCCAGACGCTCTGGCGTTTTGTAAGCAGTCGCGTCTGCCCCGTGGCGAGGTCGCGGATCCCCGGCACCCCGCTTTGATCGCGGAAAGTAAGATAGGCGCCGTCACGGGAGGGCTGGCCCCAGGCATTCACACCAGGCCCGGCCCAGACTTGGCGGGCCGTGACTGCGGGCGGTTGCTGCCCCAGCGCGGCCAGCCGGAGCCGGGCCTGCGCCGCCAGTTCGGATTGATCGGCGAATTCGCGCACGACGCGTTCATAGGCCTTGCGCGCTTCCTGCGCCTGCGCATCGCCCAGCTTTTCGTAGCACTGGCCCATAGCCACCAGCGCCTTGGCAACTGCGGTGCGGTTTTTCGGGTAGCGCGACAGGACGTCCTTGTAAATCTGGATAGCTGCTTCCGGTTGGCCGTCGACCAGCTCTTTCTGCTGGGCGCGCTGGAGCAGCATCTCGGCTTGATCGTTCTTTTGGTTGACTCCCGGCAGGCTCGCCGCGAACAGAGCCAAAAGAGAAGCAATAAGAATTGTGGTGAGGCGTTTTTGGTTGCTCATACGCAACCTCCTTTTGTTCGCCACCACCGTACCCGCCGCCTGTATCGGGCCGAAGGCGGGATTGTGTCAATTCCGTACCGTTTGTGTAACAGCGCGCGGAGGCCGATTCATCAGCCGTCGAAGCGATACCCAATGCCCCGGACGCTAACCAGGTAGCGAGGCTCGCCGGGCGTCGCTTCAATCTTTTTCCGCAGCCGGGTGATGTGGTTGTCCACCACGCGATCGGTGATGAACGTGCCCGGCCCCCAGACCTGGTCCAGGAGTTGTGCGCGCGTCAGGGTGCGGCCGCGCGAGCACACGAAAGCCTCCAAAAGTTTCAATTCCAAGGGTGTCACTTCCACCGCTTTGCCGCGGCGGCGCAGTTGGCACCGTTGAAAATCCACTTCTACATCGCCGAACTGGTAAGTTCGCGGCACAACCGCGGCCGTACGGCGCAGCGCGGCCTTGATGCGGGCCCGCAGCTCCCGCGGGCTGAAAGGCTTGGTGACATAGTCGTCCGCGCCCAGTTCAAGGCCCAGCACTTTCTCCGCTTCCTGCGTTCTGGCCGTCAGCAGGATGATGGGCGTGCGAACTCCCGCCCGGCGCAGTTCGCGGCAGACCTCGAAACCGTCCTTGCGCGGCAGCATGACATCGAGCAGGATCAGGTCAAACTTCGGCTGCTGGCCTTTCTCGATCGCCGTTTCGCCATCTCCGGCCACTTCGACTTCGTAGCCTTCGAGCTTCAGATCGTTGGCCAGACAGATCGAGAGGGCCGGTTCGTCCTCTACTACCAGGATGCGCGCCATGCTTCCTCCTTCCGGGAAGCTATTCACCACAGATGAACACAGATGAACCTGGACCAGCGTAGCCGGAACCGAAAATTAGCCACGGATGAACACGGATGAACACGGATTTGAAAGGCAGCTGACAAAATTCGCTGCTAAAAAAACAGCGAATGGTACGACTGCTACACGGATGGGCCGGATACGGCATCGGAAAACGCCGGAACCCAGACCCACAGCAGCGACATTGTGTTGGGTAACGGATTTTGCTGCCGTCTCCGCTGTTGTGCCGCTGTTTGGCGAATTTCCCAATCGTGCCCGTCTGGCCCGATCGCCGTTTATCCGTGTTCATCCGTGTTCATCCGTGGTGAATTTCTTTCCAGGCTTCGTCAGTAAAGCGAGTTACAACTGTCTTCAAGCCACCGGCAGCAGAATCGTAAATGCGCTGCCGCGTCCGAGTTCGCTCTCCACCCTGACTTTTCCCCGGTGGGCCCGAACAATGTGATCGACCATCGACAAGCCGATGCCGGTGCCCTTGACCCCCGCCGTCTTCGAGCCGGCGCCTCGGGCGAATTTCTCGAAAATGCGCTTCTGTTCCTCAGCGGAAACGCCGAGCCCCCGGTCGCGAACCAGAATCCTGCACTGGTTGTTCTCCCGCGCCACTTCCACCCATACGGTGCGGCAATCCGGGGAGTACTTCACGGCATTGTCGAGCAGGTTCCATAAAGCGCGGCGCAGGGCCTCCCCGTCGGCCTGCACGATCATACCAGCGTCCGCGATGCTTAGCTCAATGCCATACCCACGCGCCGCGGCCTCTTCCTGAAATTCCGAAACGACATCTTGGACCAAGGCGGCGGCATCGAGCGCCTCCAGACGATATTCCTTCGCGCCGCCCTCCATGCGCGCGAAGTCGAGCAGGTTCTCCACCAGCCGCCTGAGGCGGCGTGTTTCGCGGACCAGCAAACCGTAATATTGGCGCCGTTGCTCGGCCTCCGGGACGCGCTCATCCGCAAACAATTCCGCAATCTGGCACACTGATGCCAGCGGGGTGCGGAACTCGTGCGAGACGGCCGCGACGAAGTCGGACTTCAAACGGGCCGCCTCCAACTCCCGGCTCATGGCGCGGGCCATAAAGTAGGCGCCCGCCAGGATGACCATGGCCATGACGGCGAAACCGGCCAACAGAATTCGGCGGCGAGCGGCAATTTCGGCAACGTCGGCCACCGGGTCCAGGCTGGCCACGCGCAGCGTCCACGGCAGGCCTGTTTCGGCGGGGCTGCGCACAACCTGTTGCCTTGCAGCGCTTCGCATCGGCGTTCCAACAGCGTGCCCTTCGGCATCGGTCAACATCACTCCCACGCCGTGACGCAGGGCCAGGGGTTGGATTCGCTCGAGCCCCTGGCCCTCCACGAAGCGTGGCCCCATCACCAGGGCGGCCATGCGATCCGATTGGCTCCGCCAAATCAGCGACACGAAGCGGCCGGCCAGCCAGAGACCTCGCCGCCCGGACGGCTCGCCCTCGCCCTTTCGCAGACCCTGCCACTCGTCCCACAGCGACTCCACCCCTTCGGCCAGTGCCAGCCGCTCCCCCTCCCGGACCTGTTCGCCTTGAAGCCCCGGATCCGGTTTGAGCCGTCTGCGTGCTTCCTCCGAGTGAAACTTGTAGGCCGTGCGCAGGAGCATCCAACGGCCATTCTGCAGGTCGGAATAAAGCGCCCGTGCTTCCCGGTTCATTTCTGAACCACGCGCCATCTCCTCGAGCAGGCTGCAGCGCGCCTGGCGCGCCAGAAGCTCCGCCGGAATTCCCCGGATGGTTGCCGTCCCCAATCCCGCCAACTCGCTGTATACCGCCAGCGCCATCTCGGGCTTTCCGGTTTTGCGAAGATTCCGAGCCAGGCGCAGCAGCGCGCCCGCCCGGATACCGGGATTTGGCGAGCGCGCAAGTTCTCGGAAAGCCGCAGCCGCCCCCGCGGGATCATTTCGCTGGAGTTCCATCGCCTCACCGGCCGCGAAAAGGCTCTCTGCCGGTCCCTTCCCTGCGGGAAGCGATGGATAGTAAAGCAGGCGCCCGCCCTGGTAAGCTTCCACCCCGTCGCGATCGAAGACAACGACCAGGGCGTCCTCACCGGCCTGGCTGCCCAGTTTGGAAGCGGAGGTTTTGGCCTGGTGATCTGGCCCGCCAGCCAGTGTGCTCAGCCGCTCCTCGTATTCAACGAGGCGCCGATCCAGCGCCGCGGCAATTGCCTCGGCGGCAGTCTCGAGGCGGGCCTGAATGCGCCGGCTCTCCAGCGCCTGGTCCGCGCGGAGCAGGCGCCAACCGAGCCCGCCCAGCACGATGCCGGGGACGAGGGTCACCGCCAGGAACAAAGCCATGGGGTGGCGGGCAGATCGCGACCACTCCCGGAGGGGCATCGGCTGGCTCCTTGCGAGACAGGAATTCCGCCCTGATTATAAACCGCGTTTGGAGCGCAACCGTCGTCGATCGCGGCGGCCCTGGAACCGGACGTTCACGGCAAAGGCGTGAAGTCGCAAAGACTGTGAAGAGAATGCTGGCGAGATAGAGAGTGGCAAGCGACAAGCGAAGAACCTTGCTTGTCACTTGCCACTCATCACTTGTCACTGCTTGGCGGCCGGTTTGAGCGGCGGCAGAAAATTCTCCAGGACCCAGAGCTCGTAGTCGGACCGGTTCTGCATGAACGCCATGCGCTTGCCGCTCGGGTGGACAACGAATGCCCGGGTCTGCTCCGGGAAAGAGTGGAGCTTTTCGCCCGGGCCGCCCGCCGCCGGGAACCGCCAAAGCTCGGTGCCCTGCTTGAGGTCCCTGGCCACCAGCACGTGCTTTCCGTCCGGCGCCCATGCGGGCGTTGCGAGCTCAGGGGTATCGGCTTCCGGCACGCGCCACAGCTCCAGCTCCTTGCCGGATTGAATATCCAGGACGCTCAGCACGTGTGATTTGCGCGGTCCGGCATTCCAGAAATAGACGAACCGGGTTCCGTCAGGCGAGAGCTTCATGTCGCGGGTGTGGATGCCGCGGTGGACGTCTGTCTCTTCGCCGGTGGCCAAGTCTTTGCGCCGGATAATGTAAACTGCCCTTTCAGGGCGGACCTTGTAGAAGATCGCCTTGCCGTCGGGAGACCAGTTCTGACACGGGTATACCTCCTGACTCGCCGTGGGCATACTCGCAAGCTGTCTGACGTCGCCGCTCTCTGAATCGATCGTGAAAACCCCGAAACCGCTGTTAGCGACTGACCCGGTGATTGCGAACCGGCGCCCATCCGGGGACAGGGTTGGCCCGTACCAGAGGAGCAGTCTTGGTTTCGGAGTGACCCGGCGGCTCTCACCTGTTTCTTCCGTGCGGATGACCAGTACCTCGGAGCGAGTGCCCAACCACCCTTTGCTGATCGAGTAGTAGAGCAGCTTCCCGTCAGACGACCAGCCGGGCCACGCCGTAGGATATTTCGGGTCCACCGGCGAGGGCGTGCCGGTCAGCTTCCCGGTTTGCTCGTCCACCGGGACGACGAACGAATCGGTGGTTTCCGTGTTCTCGACCCGGAAGAGCCGCCCATCGCGAGTCAACCAGAGATTCTCGCTGGTGCCGAGGTCCCGCCGCAGCAACTGGGGGTCTCCCCGAGGCCGGCCGTTCTCGATCCCCACAAGGTAAAGGTCGCCGGTTCCGGAGCGAAAGCTCAGGAACAGAATGCCGGACCCATCCGGGGTCCAACCAACCACGGCATCGGCCGCTGGATGCAGCAACTGCGGGTCTCCCCGAGGCCGGCCATTCTCGATCCCCAGAAGGTAAAGACCGTTGGTTCCCGACCGATCGCTCAGGAACACAATGGCAGACCCATCCGGAGTCCAAACAGTCCTGGTCACCCGGCCGCCTGGCGGTTTCTGAACGAGAACCGAGTCTTGCTCCGTCGTGGTGTCGTAGACGAAAATGTCGCCCTTCAGGCCCCAAGCAATGTACCGCCCATTGGGGGACGGGTATCCCCAATTCATGTATTCGCGCTCCGGCTGCCCGATGTAGCGAATGGCGCCGTCCACTAGAGAAATGATGTACCTCCTGTAAGTTTGGCCCTGGGCATCGTATGAGTAACCTATGATCCTGCGGCCGTCCGGCATCCAGGCGCTAACGAACGCTCTTTCGACCACTTGGCTTGGGCACGGGCGGAGGACCCGCGTGGACGATCCGTCGAGCGCCCAGACGCGAATCTCCAAGCAGCCCCCGGACCGCCAGCTATCAGCGAACCGTTTGCCGTCTGGCGAGATTACCCCAGAACCGGTAGCGAATGACCATGCCGCCCACGAAGCCTCCCTGGTGATTTGCCTCTGCTCGCCGGACTGGAGATCGCGAAGCCACAGGTCGCCGGCACCCTCCGCGACGAAGACGGCGTGCCGGCCATCCGCGGAGATGCCAGCCGGATAGTTCCGGCCCGCGGCCCAAATCCGGCGCATAACAACCTCGGTGCGGCCGGCCCCTCCGCCTCCCCCGGCGGTAAGAGCGCTCAGCCGCTCTCGCGCCACCCTGGTAGGCTCCGGCTGGTCGGCGTATTCGCGCACCACGCGCTCGTAGGCCTTGCGCGCCTCGGCGTTGCCCAGCTTTTCGTAGCACTGGCCGATTTGCACCAGCGCCCTGGCCGACAACGCTCGGTCCTTTGCGAATTCGCGGACAATCCGCTGGTAGAGCTTAATGGCCTCCTCCAGGTTTCCATCGGCGCGTTCCTTGACCAGCGCCTGCTGGAACAGGTCGTGGCCGCTCTGGCAAAATACCAGTGCGGCGCTCAAGGCGCACAGCAGAACCGCAATCGCCAATGCAGATGCTGGCTTCATCGTCGTCGTCCTCGCCCGCACTCGGGCTCGCCCGCATTCGGGCTAGCCGGGGATCTCCAGGCTCAACGCGGAGAGTAACCGTTCGGCGGCGCGGATGTGTCACGGAATGCTGGCGAGTAAGCAATTTTATCGCAATTCTCTTTGCTGAGAACTCTCTGGCCTTTGTCATGAAGATGCAATGCCGACAATGCCCCTCAGAGCACGCAGCGCGGCATAGCCGCAACCAAGCAACGAGTCGCCGAGGACTAGCACGAAACCCTCAAGACGGACGGACACGGAGCAAACGCGGACCACAGCGACAGCGCTGGCACCCCACCAGGGGTGCCAAGAATCATGGCGGGGGGTGAGCCCGCGCCAGCGGGCACAACCCCCGGATAACGGTCCAACCAAAACCGCCGCCCTGAAGGGGCGCGAGAAGCAATCTCGCGCCGCTGTCGCGGCGCAATCATCTTACATCGCTGTGTTCCGGGGGTTCCGTCCCCGTCAAGCGGGACTCCACCCCCGGCTAGGATTCTTGTCGGCCCTGCGGGCCGCCTCCCGGTCCTGCCGCTAGACCAATTCTTCGCAAGCCGCGAAGGCTCTTGACGTTAGTAGCACACTGCCTCGTGGTTGCGGCGGAGACGACCCCGCAACCATGAAAAACGGCCCGTTGTACCTCCGGCGTCTCGCCCGACGGCACTCCCCTCTTGCGGCCGAGCACCCGCGAAGCGACGACTGAGCTTAGCACGGTCCCGCGGGGCGGGACCGGGGAGGATTGGTCCTAGCAAAACCCGTCGCGAAGCGACGGGATGAAGCCAACCTCAGCCGTCCCGCCATGCGGGACTTATTGTCCTGTCTACCGCTAGCCGGCCTTGAAAGGCCGCGCTATTTTCATGTCGCGTCTGCAAAGTCTGAGCACTTTCCCAAGGATTCGTTGTCGAGCAAGAGCGGGACAACCGCGCCCGGCCGTGCGTGCCCCGGAATCGCGCAAAATCGCCCACTGCGGTACGAGGCCCGTCAGCGTGCCGCAACCGTCACCGTATACGTGGCTGGACCCGCCATGCTTTGTGGATTCCAGACCTGGATGGTGAGACGGTCCCCGACTGAGAGTGGACACAAGTTGGAGACTCCTCCTTCATTGACGTTCGCCACCAGCGATATACCGGTGCTCGACCATTGGTTGACGGTTACATCGCAACGCTTGGCGGTGTTCCAGCCCTGCGTATTGTTGGTAATCTGGAGATAGTTCGAATCGCCCTTGTAGGGCAACGCCCGCGGAAAGCTCCCGAAGCCATTCCCACTTATGGTGATCGAAGGTTGTGGTTGTGCCATGACTTGGCTCACCGAGGTGATCTGCGGCGGCAGCGGCACCGTCTGCAGTGCATTCATCAGCGCGTTGAATGCCGGCTTGGGCTGATAGTTCACGTCAAAAGGCAGTCCCGCTCCATACCCCGGATACGAGCCAGGTATCCACGAGTATTTGTCGGTGAAGCCCCACGTCTGGAAGGCCGTGCAAACAGGGTTTTGAAGACAGACCGTCAATATGCGCTGGTAGGTCTGGGCCTGGGCCTGCAGATCGTCTGCCGTCGCGTTTCCATTGGCATCCACCGGAAGCCTGACGTCCATCTCAGTAATGTGGACTTGCAGGCCGAGCGCGGCCACCTGTTGGATGTTCTGCCACAGCCCCGAGCTGCTTGGGGAGCCACTGGCGGCGCTAATGTGCATTTGCAGGCCCAGGCCATCAATCGGCACGCCACGCCTGACAAAGTCGCTCAGCATGCGGTAAACAGCGTCAAACTTCGCCCCAGGACCTTCGATTCCGTAGTCGTTGTAAAACAACAGGGCCTTTGGGTCAGCGGCGTGCGCCCAGCGGAATGCCTGCTCAATGTACCCAGTGCCACTGAGGCCAATTCCCGGGCTGTCATACCAGATGGAGGACCTCAAATCCGTGCCCACCCCGCTTTGTGAATCGCTCACTGCCTCGTTCACTACATCCCAGGCAAACACCTGCCCCTTGTAGTGGCTCACGACGGTCGTGATGTGGTCTTGAAGAATTGACCACATGGTCGCCGGCGAGGCGCTTTTTGCCAGGTCATTAATCCAGGAGGCGTGGCTTGCCGGCTTATACCAAAGCAGACAGCACCCGCGCACCTTCATCCCGTGAGCCTGGCCGAACCCGACTAACACATCCCCTAGTTGGAAGTAGTAAGTTTCCTGCGCCGGATGAAGGGCGCGCCACTTCATTGCGTTCTCCGGTTGGAGCATGTTGTATTGAGTGCTGAGCGTCGCCGCGTAAGGCGCTTCATTCAGCCGGACGGGGCTGGTGTCGTTGGGTTCCGCAGCCGCGCCCATCAGAAACGCCCGTGGCGTTGCCGCTTGCCGAAGTGTTGTGGCTGCCGGCACGACGGTAAAGTTAACGGCCGCCGCGCTGCCGCCTCCGGGCGGGGCGTTGGTCACCACAACAGCGAAACTGCCGGCTACGGCCAGATCCCAGGCGCTTAGAGCCATGGTCAATTGGGTGCTGTTGACGAAGGTGGCTGCGTGCGAGACTCCGTTGTAGGTGACCGTGGACGAGGCTGTAAAGCCGCTGCCGCTGATCGTGAGGGTGAGCGAACTGGTTCCGGACGGGGCGGAGGGTGGAGACAAACTCGAAACCACCGGCTTCGGGTTCCGGGCCAGCGTTCCTGACCCGACGGCGATTGTGGCTGTGTTGCTGCGCGCGCCGCCCTGCGTGATAACTAGGGGAACCGCATCGCCCGGCGCGATCCCCGCCGGCACTTGGGCATTCACCTGGTAGAGCCCGGCATAACCGGGCGCCAACCCCGCGAAGCTCACCATCGCCGGCAAGCCGCCGATGCTCACCGCCACCGGGGACTTCACCACGGCAGGGGGCGAAGAAGGTGCAGCACTCCCTGAAGCCACCGCGGGATCGGTCGCCCCCAGCCCGGTGCAGAACACTGAAACGGTCTCGCCTGCCTGCGTGGGGGCACTCGGCACTCCGGCCGTCGCTGGCATCGCGAGCCAATTGGTGTTCGCAATCAGAACGGCGCCCTGCTGGCCGAACGGAGGGCCCAGGGTGAAGATGCCGGGGCTAACGGTCGTGATCTGGATCGTCTGTGGGGTGCTGCTTACGCCGTTGTTATCCACCACCACCTGTGCGCTCGTCCCTGGGGTCAATTCCACTGGCAGTTGGGCGTTGATCTGCGTCGTGCTGACGTAAAACAGAGGCGCCTCCTGGCCGTTC
>Ga0315282_10010602_pt1 | contig 14408 bp, 15 predicted proteins | sample YL17G07_20_MG_FD_203693 | JGI IMG/M metagenome (GOLD analysis project Ga0315282, IMG submission 203693) | Sediment microbial communities from Yellowstone Lake, YNP, Wyoming, USA - YL17G07_20 | ecosystem: Environmental > Aquatic > Freshwater > Lake > Sediment | place: USA: Wyoming | collected...
TTGCTCTGGCTGGCACCTTTATATTTTCGGGTTTGACGGTTCAGCACCAGGCCTTGCTGCGCAGGCAAATGCGCTTTTCGGTCCTCGCTGTGATTGAAATAGTGTCTATGTGTATTGGCATCACCACCGGGATTGTCCTGGCGTGGTACGGTGCGGGATATTGGGCACTGGTTGGCTTGTCTGCTGCTACGGCACTAAGTAATGTGGCTCTGGTTTGGGTCTTTTGCGGATGGCGGCCTGGCTTGCCTGTGCGTAGAGCGGGGGTTCGCTCTATGATTGCCTTCGGTGGGCACCTAACGGGTTTCAGCATAGTTAATTACTTTGCTCGGAATTTTGACAATATTCTTCTGGGCCGGTTTTGCGGTGCAAGTGTCCTTGGTTTATATAGCAGGGCCTATAACATAATGATGTTACCCATAACCCAGGTTCGAGAGCCATTGAACGCTGTCGCCATTCCGGCACTAAGCCATATCCAGAACGACCTTGTTCGATATAAAAAGTATTACATCAAGCTGGTCACTCTGATAGCTTTCATAACAATGCCGTTGATGGTCTTTCTATTCGTTTGTGCGGACCAGGTCATTGGTCTATTGTTGGGCAGTAAATGGTCAGGGGCCTCTAATATTTTTAAGGTGTTGTCCATAGTGGCTTTTATTCAACCTGTTATAAGTACTGCGGGACTTGTGCTTGTTTCACTGGGACAATCTAAAAGATATTTCGTCGTAGGTGCCATAAGTGGCATAATCGTCGTTATCTCTTTTATCCTTGGTCTGCCGTGGGGGGCTATTGGCGTCGCCGCAGCATACGCAATCGTCAATTATGTAATTCTAATACCTACGTTACGGTATTCTTTCAGGCGAACACCTATTTCTATAACGGACTTCTTTTCGGCTATTTTGCGGCCAATGATAGCCAGCATTTGCATGGGAGCAGCCATTTTCGCCGGTTATTCGTTCTTGGCCAATCAGCCAGATTTTGTGGTAATTGGAGTTTGCCTGACACTTGGTATTGCATCGTATTTTGCAATTTTGGTCGTAATTCCGGGCGGCCTAAGAACTTTGAGTGACTTGCGCGGCTATATGGCGATTTTGCTAACTGGTAGGAAAGAGAAATAAATAGGTGGACTGCATAGGTACCTTATCGGAGGTACGATATTCAGGTGCTTTGAAATGGAATAGCGATTTCCCTGCAAAATGAAAGTAAATGAATTCTACAATACAACTTATACAAAAACGCAGCTTGAAGGCGACAAGAATCGCAGAGACCGGATTAGGTTCCTTTTTCCGGAAATCCCTCAAGGCCTCAAGGTTTTAGACATTGGTTGTGGTCCTGCAGTTGATATTGATTTTCTCTTAAAAGGCAGTAATGAGGTTCATGGAATTGATATGGGCGATGCAGCATTATCTCTAGCTCAAGCAAAAGGAGTCGTTACACGCAAGTTTGATCTTATGAGTGATGAGCCGCTACCTTATGATAAAGCATCGTTTGACTTAATAATTGCAAATGATATTCTTGAGCATCTTTTTGATCCTTCTTTCCTATTGACCGAATGTTCTCGGGTAATTAGGGATACCGGGATTCTCATTGCAAGCGTGCCAAATCACTTTTACTGGAAAATGCGTTTGAGAGTTCTTTTGGGAAGGGATATTATCCTTCCTTTTCATCGTGAGTCCAAACAATGGGATTATTTCCATATACGTTTTTTTACATCAACCGGTTTTGAGGAGCTCCTCTACAAAACTGGGTTTTCGATAGTTGAAAAGCATTATGACCGCTTCATCACTGTTCCGAGAGGGTTTCCACGCCCAGTAGACCATAGATTGGCAAGAAAGTTTCCAGACCTTTTTTCGATGCATTTTCTCGTAAAGGCCGTGAAGAAATGAAGACGGAATTGGGCCGAACTATGGACAAGAACCTTGTCTGTGCATTTGTTCCATATTGGGGCAGTAGTAATCCTTATCAGGACGAACTTGCCAAATCTTTGGAATTGCAGGGAATCAAAGTTGAAAAGGGTGATACATTAAAAAGTGTTTTCCATGATATTATCTATCGTCGCTATAGGTTGGATATTTTACACCTGCATTGGCTGCCAACGTTTGGGTTGAGACCGATATCGCTACTTAGACTGATTTTATTTGTGTTGAGGCTTTCTATTTTGCGCGTACTCGGGGTCAAGATCGTCTGGACGGCGCACAATTTGATACCTCACGAATCTAAGTACCATAAGGGGGATTGGTTGGTCGCGAAGCTTGTCACGACACTCGCACAGTCTATTATCGTTCATGGTGAGACAGCAAGGAAAGAAGTAATTTCAACATTTCGTCTGAAAAACCCTGATAAAACTTTGGTTATACCCCACGGAAATTATATCGGTCAGTACCCCAACAAAATCAATCGTACGATGGCACGGAAAATACTAGGTATACCCGATTCCAAAATCGTTATGCTGTTTTTGGGAGGTATCAGATCCTATAAGGGTGTGTTAGAACTTATTAAGGATTTTAAACTGCTCAATCTCGAATATGAGGACGCCTACTTAATGATAGCTGGAAGAGCCATAAACGATGAGGTTAACGATATTATCAATAAAGAAATTGAGGGACATGAAAACATTCGATACAAACCAGGCTTTGTTCCTGCCGAAGATATCCAGGTGTATATGAACGCTTGCGAAGTATGTGTCTTTCCATATAAGGAGATTCTGACGTCGGGCGCAGTCATCCTGGCTATGTCTTTCGGACGTGCGTGCATCGCGCCCAAGGTGGGTGACATTTGTGATACTCTTGATGCGAGGGGAGCTTTTTTGTATGAGCCAGAAAACGAGTGTGGGCTGGTTGCAGCCATGCGTCGGGCTGCCGAGAAACGTTCGCAGCTTGAGGAGATGGGAGAATACAACCGGTTGCAGGCGTTGCAGCGGGACTGGCGGATGGTAGGTCAAAAGACAAAAGAAGTATATCTGGGCTGTTTATCGTGAGAATCGTCTTAGTCTTTATTACCTTCAATCGATTGGAATACACCAAGCTGGCGTTAGCTTCTGTTCTGGCCGACCCAACCGAAGAGTTTTCTCTGACCATTTGGGACAATGGGTCCACAGACGGCACGGTGGAGTATCTCAAGAATGAGGTGAATGACCCGCGAATAGCAGACATCATACTCTCCAGAGAGAACGTTGGCCAAAGATATAGTCAGGAAAATAAAAGAAGTTGGGTTCAAAATCGAGAAGGAATATCGACTCTGGAGGCACGCCTGGCATCGTTTCTTCATTCTCCGAGTTTGAAAAAGTTTGAAGCCATTTCCCAGATAAACAATTGAATGGCAATTAAATTTGGTAGCAAGGCAACGAAAAATGAAAATCATTAACGTCGTCGGTGCTCGTCCCAATTTCATGAAGATAGCTCCGCTAATAGATGCATATAAGGCTTACCCTGAGATTGATCCAATACTGGTTCATACTGGTCAGCATTACGATAAGAAAATGAGTGAACTATTCTTTAATGAGCTGGGCATCCCTGAACCAGATATTAACCTTGGGGTCGGCTCTGCTTCGCATGCGGTACAGACCGCAGAGATCATGAAAGCATTTGAAATTGTTGTTGTAACTCATAAACCTGATTTTGTAATAGTAGTAGGCGATGTCAACAGTACTATTGCCTGCGGTCTGGTGGCGGTCAAAATGGGCGTTAAACTGGCACATGTTGAAGCAGGACTTCGAAGTTTTGATCGTACCATGCCCGAAGAGATCAACCGCCTACTTACCGATTCTATCAGCAACCTGTTGTTCTGTACCGAGCAAAGTGGCGTGGACAATCTTAAAAAAGAGGGTATTCCAGAAGAAAAGATATTCCTGGTTGGGAATGTAATGATTGATACACTTCAAAAAAATATGGGAAAAGCGGTAAAATCAAACATATTGGATAAACTAAAATTAAGTAGTGATAATTTTGCCGTTTTAACACTGCATCGTCCTGCAAATGTTGATGATCCCCAAGTTTTTGGACAAATCCTTGATGCCCTTGAAGTAATTCAAAAAGATATGCCTATAATTTTCCCCATTCACCCAAGAACTAACAATAATCTACGTTTGGCTACTCTTAGTAAGAGAGTCCGTGAAATGCCCGGTCTTCGCCTGATAGATCCTTTAGGTTATCTTGATTTTTTGAAGCTGATGTCCTCTGCTTATGTGGTGCTTACCGATTCGGGTGGAATACAGGAAGAAACAACCATCTTGAAAGTCCCCTGCCTGACATTACGGGAAAACACTGAGCGACCTGTTACCGTAGAATATGGTTTCAACCAATTAGTAGGAATCGATACCGACAAAATAATTTCTGCCTATAAAAAAGTTACCAACGGTGTAAACATAGATTATAAAGTTCCTCCTTTATGGGATGGGCGGGCGGCTGAGAGGATAGTGGAAATAATTATTAATCAGATGTAATTTATTGAAAGTAGTATTTGTATTTGCTGCTGTAAACTATAAATTACCCACACACGAAGAAGGAGACAGTCAATGAAGATAGACTTGATTTTTATAGCTTATAACCGATTGCCGTACGTCAAACTGACTTTGCCGACATTATTGGACGATCCAACTGAAGAATTCTCTCTGACGATTTGGGACAACGGCTCAACGGACGGCACCAGAGAATACCTGTCCTCTGTGGACGACCCGCGAATTGTCAGAAGGGTTTTCCCACACCAAAACGCATATCTACACGGTGCTGTGAATGACCTCGTTAGCAGTTCCTCCGCCGACCTTATAGGAATGGTTTTCGATGACATTTTAGTTACGCCTGGGTGGACTCGTCCTCTTGCCAAGGCTCACGCCGATGTGCCTGAGTTTGGGATGATCGGATCTTGGCACTTTCCTTCCGAGGATTTTGACTATGAACTGGCCAAGTGGAAGATACAGAAGTACGGGGAACACCGAGTGCTCCGAAATGTATGGACTGGAGTGGGTGCTGGTCTCGTCAAAGTTAAGACCATGAGAGAATGTGGCCCGCTTAAGTCCAGCCGTACGACCTACTATTGGGTTCAGATGGCACTGAGAGGTTATATAAATGGATATTACTTTCCGTTAATCTTAGCCGATCACTTGGACGATCCGAGGTCACCTCACTCTCGAATAAAGAGCGAAGAAGATTTTCAGCGTGAACCGCCCACGACGGCCAAATGTCACGGTTTGACTTCTCTGGATGAGTGGGAACGGCAGCTTCGTAACGATGCGCTAATTATTCAGACTGCAAGCTTCGATCCTATGCAATACGTGGGGTGGCGAGGAAAATTCAGACGACTTCGCAAGAAGCTCATCCGGAAAATACAGCCGTCGCGGACAAGAAAGAGCCATCACTGACGGACACAGAATAGGAAAACGATGCCTTCTGCCAATCAGGAAAGCTCGATAGTAACGCCGGGGATAAGCAGCGCCTGCGGTATGCCAAAAGATATCGTTAACGGCGGTGATATTTCTCCCTATTATGAGTGGTTCCGGAAAGACGTTATCGCTGCCGTGCCGCCGACGGCAAAATGTGTCCTTTCGGTGGGATGCGCCGCTGGTCTCACCGAGGCTGAGTTGGTGAAAAGAGGCATTAAGGTCGTTGGTATAGAGCTTAATCCTGAAGCGGCAGCCATTGCAAGACAACGTGGGTTAATCATTTTAGAAGGTGATGTATCCGAAATTGATATCAGTGCCGGCAGTGATTACTATGATTGCCTCATTTATGCCGACATTCTTGAGCATTTACCCGACCCGGTTGCCGTACTCAAACGGCATATAAAATACCTGAAAACCAATGGTATCGTTTATGTATCAATACCTAATTTCCGACATTACTCTGTATTCTGGGAGTTGTTTGTGAGAGGGCATGTCCGCTACAAGGACGCCGGGGTCTTGGACAGAACGCATCTGAGAATTACAACCCGTAAGATGGTTCTGGAATGGTTTCAACAGACCGATTTAGAGCTTTTGAGGTTCCACTACAGCATACCAGGACGTAGGAACCGTCTGATTTCGGCGTGTTTATTTGGTTTGACTCGGGAGTTTATTGCAACTCAGATTGGTCTTGTTGGCCAAAAGGCAGATGATTGTCCTTTATCTTCTCAGCAAATATGCAAGCACTAACCCTAACCATTGCAGCTATAGCTTCTTTATTAATTGCATTTCTGCCCCCGGCTCAGGCATTTGCCGTGTATGTCATCACATTGTTATTTTATCCCATCTATTTGGTATTACAGGTGGGCTCGCTCGATATAAGTGCTGCTCGCATCGCTGTGACGGTGCTCCTGCTGCGTTGCATGCTGAGTCCTCAACTAAGGCAGAGATTTAAGTGGTGCCCTCTTGATAGTTGGGTGACGTTTGGTGCGATTGTAAGTATGGTCATCCCTCTGATTTCATGGCGTGTTCCCTTTACGAAAACATTCGAGAATACGGCAGGTCATTTGATGGACACATTTCTGGCATACCTGGTTACACGGTATTGCCTTACCGACCATAAGGCGATTGTGACCGCTGTAAAATTGATTGGCATTGCTCTGGCACCGTTAGCCCTGTTAGGAGTAATCGAATCCTATACCGGCTGGCAGTCATACAACACGCTAAAGGTCTATTGCCCCTGGTTACAGGTTGCCGAACCACAGCTCGCTGAGCGGACTGGATTCTACCGGGCGGTTGGTCCATTTAATCATCCCATACTTTTTGGGGCAGCCTTTGCTATGTTTCTGCCATTGGTATATTGGCTACGGCACGAGGGTGGATACTGGCGAAGGTTGAATTATTTACTCGTAGGCCTGATAGCCATTGGTGTGCTAAGCAGCATGTCAAGCGGGCCGTGGATGATGCTCATAATGACTGTCGCACTTCTTGTACTTGAACATTTCAAGCAATGGGTGAAACCGCTTCTTATCTTTCTGGTTTCTTCCTGCATAGTAGTTAGTACCATCAGCAATAGACCCTTTTACCATGTCCTCGCCTCTTACGCCGACCCCATTGGAGGAAGTGGCTGGCATCGAGCGGCACTAATCGACCTGGCAATAGAACATTTTGGCGAGTGGTGGCTGGCTGGATACGGGGGGAGCGACCCTGGCTGGGGTTCTTCATTAGGAATGACGCGGACCGACATCACAAATCACTATATTGTGGCTGGTGTCAAGTATGGCTTGCTTGGCTTGATAGCTCTTTTGGGCTCCCTTGTAATGGCCATACTAATGCTGGTTCGCTTACACAACTCGACGAAAGATTCCGCACTGCGGTCGTGGTACTGGGCTATGGGCATTGCAATAGTTATACTTGCAATTTCGCTTAATGCCTGTTGTCTTTTTGGGCAGGCCGGAACGCTTTTCTATTGTATTTTAGGATTTGTCGGCTCCTCATTTAATATGAGTTTAAGAACAGTTTTAGACCGATTTATTTGATCAAAGGCCGGATTATGAGCGGGCTTCGCGTTTTATATAGTTTTCCATTAAGGTTGGGTATTTCAGGGATTGGCATGACCGCCTGGTACCAGGTATCGGGTTTGCTGCGCGAGGGTGTAAATGTGGAACTGTATTGTGGTTCTCTTGAGAAACAAATCCCGCAATTAAATACATTGAGGCAAACCTTAGTTCCCTTCGGATTAAAAATCCCTATGAGGTTACTGGGACGGAATGGACCGTTTATTTTACACGACAAGATTGTAGCTAAAGCATTGAGGCGTACTTATAGAAAATCCCATATTGACCTTGTCCATTGCTGGCCTTCCGGGTCGCTTGAGACTTTAAAAACTGCTCGCGAACTGGGGATTAAGACGGTTCTTGAGCGGCCATGTGCACATACTCGCTTTGTCTACAATATTACAGTTCGAGAATGCGATAATCTTGGTATAAAACTTGGTAACCACTATTCACGATTGGATTCCAAAAGATTGGCTCGTGAAGAAGAAGAGTTCTCCATTGCCGATAAATTGCTCTGTTCTTCCGAACATGTGATGAAAACTTTTCTCGAAAGAGGTTTTAAGGAAAATCAGCTTCTGCTAGGGCGACGTGGTTATAACCCTGATATTTTTTCTCCTAGAGTGCAGTTCGGTGGTGAAAATAATAAGCGTCTGTTCACGATGGTATATGCAGGTGAATGCCATCCCCTAAAGGGGCTTCATTTTGCACTGCAGGCATGGGTTGCATCCGAAGCATCTAAGAAGGGGCGATTTTATGTATGTGGAAATTTTCTGCCGGAATATCGTAAGGTATTAACCCCCTTACTGGCCCACCCTTCTGTCGAGTATCTTGGGTTTACGCAGGAAGTAGCGAAGGTAATGTGTAAGTGTGACGCATTAGTCCTGCCGTCTTTGTCTGAGGGTTTTCCTAAAGTAACTTGCGAGGCAAGGGCTTGCGGTTGCGTTCTTCTCGTTTCCGATGCCGCAAGCGAGGCCTGTGAGCATATGAAAAACGGTTTGGTTCATAAGGCAGGTGACGTTGAAACCTTGCGGGAACAAATAGATTTGTTGGCCTCAAATAAAGGTTTACTCAATCGTCTTCGAGCAAATAGCCTTGCTGATGTAAATAGTCTGACCTGGTCGGAAGCCGCGAAGAGTCTGGTGACAGCTTATCGGGAGTGCATTGGTATAGATAGATAAATGTTACTTGTCGCAGTATCTCATCCGCACAGTGTATTAGAGGTTTCTCATGTTTTCATAGCTGCCGAGTGTAGTTATCCAATCGCTACCTGATATCTCATTTTTTGTTAAAGGCGTGAGTAATGAAGCTCAAGGGCCGAATATAACAGACCACATCTCAAGGTTTTTCGTAGTTTTGAAAGGGGCCGGATTATGCTGAGTACACTTCGTAAAATGATAGGTTTATTTTCACTAAAAGCGCCCGGGCGTTATCAGTCGTGCTATCATGTTCTTTCCAGGCTCGCAAAAATATTTGGCTTCCGGATTTACAGTGTCTATGTGACTTGGTTCCAAGACCATGAGTTTTTGCGGATTTGGTCAGACTCGAAGTTTTACGATGGACGCCCAGACAACATAGAGGATCGCAAATTTCTATTATTTCAGCTTTCTAAGGCTGTTAATTGTGTCGAGGGTGACACTGCTGAATGTGGCGTCTTCAAGGGGGCTTCAAGCTATATTATCCTGAAAACAAACAAGGATTCGGGTAAAATGCATCACGTTTTCGACTCTTTCGAGGGACTATCGAGTCCTCTGCCCGAAGATAAAGTTTCCATTAACAGAGTGTTCAGATGGCAGAAGCACGACAACCGAATACCCGAATCAGAGGTAAGGGAGAACTTAAAAGAATTTAAGAACGTAAAGTTTTATAAAGGATGGATCCCTGAGCGTTTCAATGAGGTCGCTGATAGAAAATTTTCCTTCGTCCACATTGATGTTGATCTCTACCAGCCAACATATGATAGCCTCACTTTCTTTTATCCCCGCATGTCTGCTGGAGGCATCATAGTCTGCGACGATTACGGCTCCGAGGGTTGCCCAGGGGTAAAAAGGGCTTGCGATAGGTTTCTGGATGATAAGATAGAAAGAATCATACACATTCCTACAGGGCAGGGAATCATTATCAAATCCCCATGTCAGGAATAACCGGCGTATCGCCAGACCGGGCGGTCGAATACTTGTATATGACGGGCGCATCATTCGCTTTGGACAGGACTGCCAGAGAGTCTATGGAAATAAACTCAGGGCTTTTGAGATAACTGAATTGTCAACCGAGGACTACAAAGAACGTGAGATGCCTGGAAGCCCAATACTGGCAGGAACCGGCGAAGGATGGAATGCAGATGGAATGCATCAGTTGGACCTCTACCAAACTAATAACGGATGGATAGGTTGTGTTGACGGCTGGAGAATGAAGTTATCTTTTGACATAAGACATTAGCATGCCAGAAATCGAAAATATGTTTTCGAAAGTGGATGTTTCTATTGTAATCATAAGTTGGAATACTCGGCAGATGCTTGACCAGTGCATCAAATCTATTTACGCGACAACGAACAATATCAAGTATGAGATAATCGTTGTTGACAATGCTTCCACAGACGGAAGCCCTGAGGCGGTAGAAGAGCAATTTCCCCAAGTCAAACTCATAAGGAACAAGGAAAACCTGGGTTTTGCAAAAGGAAATAATATCGGGATGCGGGCAAGCACAGGGCGGTATGTTTGTCTGGTAAATTCTGACGTAATTGTGCAGAACGGCTGTATTGAAAAATTGGTGGAATTTATGGATGCCAATCCCTCGGTTGGGCTCGCAGGTCCGCGGATTCTCAACCCGGATAGGAGTCTTCAGGTTTCCTGTCGGCATTTTCCTTCTCTCTGGAATAATCTTTGTCAGGTATTGGGATTTAATAAGTTATTTCCGAAATCGGTATTTTTCTCGGAACCATTTATGAAATACTGGGCGCACGATGAGATGCGCAAGGTTGATGCTTTTCAAGCTCATATTGATAAAGTTGTGACGGAACTTACGACAAATTAGAAGATATCCGGAAGATAATGGGAAAAATTTTGTCAATAATTATTTTGGCGATAACGATAACAGGCATCGGTGGTGCAATTTTATTTTGCTATTTCATCGGGCCCTGGCTTTATGGCAAATGGAAGAGGGTATCGCTCAGACGTTTGGCAGTTCGGTCCAATTCGATTGTATTCACCTTCGATGATGGTCCCAGTGATGTTACTCCGAATGTTCTGGCCGTTTTGCGTCAATATAACGTTAAAGCTACCTTCTTCTTGTGCGGCGTAAGGATAGCGGGACGAGAGAATATTGTCAGGCAAATAGCCGCTGAGGGACACGAAATCGGTTCACATACCCATAACCATTTACACCATTGGTATGTTTTACCATTTCGGGCGATAAAAGACATAAAGCAGGGATGGCAAGTTATCAATAATGCGTTGGGAATCAAAAATGGCAAATATCCCTTTCGTCCACCTTATGGCAAGCTTAATCTTGTGTCTTTATTATACTTGTGTGCAAGGAGAGTTCCAATCATATACTGGACGATAGATTCGCGTGATATATCAACCTTCGAGAAATTTGATAGCCAGAGAAACGCATTGTTAATTAAGAAGGAAGGTGGCGCAGTTGTATTGACCCATGACCATGACCCAAAAACCGAAGAGAGAGTTCTTACATCGTTACGGCAATCTCTTGCAATGGCAAAGGAGACAAATATGAAAGTATTGACGGTTTCAGAGTTGCTGAACCACACAAGGTAAGGTTCGCAGAAATTTGTCCGTGTGTAGTATGCCCGAATTTTCTGTTGTTATTGTAAGCTGGAACACAAAGCAGCATCTGCTGAATTGTATAAGCTCTCTGGCGAATCAAAGCGGTATTAAGGAGGTTATAGTTGTCGATAATGGTTCTACAGATGGCAGCCCTGAGGCGGTAGAAAAGCAATTTCCCCAAGTCAAACTCATAAGGAACAAGGAAAACCTGGGTTTTGCTAAAGCGAATAATATCGGGATGCGGGCAAGCACAGGCCGATATCTTTGTCTTATCAATTCCGATGTTATTGTGCAGAACGGCTGTATTGAAAAATTGGCGGAATTTATGGATGCCAATCCTTCCGTTGGGATTTCAGGACCGAAGATTCTCAACCCGGATGGCAGTCTTCGGGTTTCCTGTCGGCATTTTCCTTCAATATGGAATAATCTTTGTCAGGTATTGGGATTTAATAAGTTATTTCCGAAATCGGTATTTTTCTCGGAACCGTTTATGAAGTACTGGGCGCACGATGAGATGCGCAAGGTTGATGCTTTGAGCGGATGCTTCTGGATGGTCAGGCGCAAGGCGCTCGACGAAGTCGGGCTTCTTGACGAGGATTTCTTTTTCTACGGCGAAGATGTAGATTGGTGCAGGCGATTCCATAAAGCTGGCTGGGATGTTGTATTTTACCCTCAAGCTGAGATTATTCATTTTGGAGGGGCAAGCTCCAAAAACGCGCCTATAAGATTCTATCTTGAGATGCAAAAGGCAGATTTACAATACTGGAGGAAACATCACGGCAGGTCAGGCCAAGCGGCTTATTGGATGATAATTCTTCTGCGTCAATTAGTAAGGTTGCCGGTATACATTTTGATGTACATTCTTCAGTCTGATGCGCGGAGCGACGCGATATTTAAGTTGAAAAGGGCATTGATTTGTATTGGCTGGATGTTCGGACTGTGCAAGACATGATGTTTGTTTTCTTTCGAGATGCAGGATGAAAAAAGAATATGTCCTGGTAACCCCGGCGCATAATGAAGAGAAGTTTATCGGGCAGGTAATTGAGTCGGTTATTGCGCAAACGATTTTACCTAAGAAATGGGTTATTGTTGACGACGCATCGGATGATAAAACCAGCGAGATTGTTGAGAGATACCAAAGGAAGTATGGCTTTATAGAGCTTTATAAATTGAAAAGAACAAACGTCAAAAGTTATTATTCGCGGCGAACCGAGGTATTTCTGACAGGGTACGACAAAGTCAGACACATAGAACATGATTTTGTGGCCGCACTCGACGGCGATTTGACTTTTCTCCCGGATTATTATGAAAATATTTTTCGTGAATTTGACGGCAATCCGAGGCTCGGGATTGCAAGCGGCGTTTATGTCGATGACATAGACGGCCGCCACAGGAAAGTCGTCAGGTCGGACATCAGTACATCAGGAGGTATGCAGGTGTTTCGGCGTGAATGTTATGAGCAAATCGGAGGGTACAAACCGTTAAGATACGGCGCAGATGATTCATTGGCGGAATATACGGCGAGGATGAAAGGTTGGCAGACAAGGTCGTTTCCGGCTTATGTGGCAGTGCACCATCGGCCGACGGGAACACGGGGCAAGACAAATATTGTGAAGGTGCGATTTCGGCAGGGTGTTTCAGACTACTATCTTGGCAGTCATGTTGTTTTTGTCCTTGCGAAATCGCTTCGCCGATGTTTTGTCGAAATGCCTCTTATAATCGGAGGATTGGCACGAATATGCGGGTTCTTGTCAGGTTATTTCAGCAATTACGGCAGAGAAGTACCTAAGGACGTCGTCAAATACATCAGAAAAGAGCAGATGGGCCGATTGCTTGGAGTTAAAGTATAAATCAAATACCTGAATTCGGTTATTGGGAACAATTAAAAAAGTTCCGTTATTGGAGGCCAAATCTCGACACCGCTTATGGTTAGACATCGCAAAGAGGTTCATCCACTATCAGCCAATTTACTGGCCACAAATCCTCCTGCGACCAATCCAAAGACGTCTGGGTATATGGTAACGACAAAGAAGATGAAGATTTGCTTGGCAGCATCGGCAGGCGGGCACACCAGTCAACTACTTGAACTAAGCGAAAGCTGGAGAGGAAGTCATACCTTCTGGATTACCACCGCGAGCGCCCTGCGAGAGATGCTTTCAAAATACGGTCAGGTTTATATCGCTGGAGAGTGTAATCGCGAACATCTTCTGCGGGTTATTGTTGTTTTGCTGCGGTGCGCACGTATAGTCTTTCGTGAGAGGCCGGATGTTGTGATAAGCACGGGTGCTGCTGTAGGGTGTATAACGTGTTTTTTCAGTAAGTTGTTCGGTGCGAAAGTAGTCTGGATTGACAGCATCACCAATGTGGAGCGGATATCATTATCAGGCAGATTAGTCCGGCCAATTGCCGACCTATTCCTCGTTCAGTGGCCTGAACTGGCAAAGAAATATAGCAACGTTGAGTACCTGGGTGCTGTGATATGATTTTTCTGACGGTCGGAACACAGTTCCCGTTTGATCGCCTTGTACAGGCAGTAGATGAAGCCTTCGACAATGGTTCGATTGACGAAGAAGTATTTGCCCAAATAGGCGAAACCTCATACAGGCCGCGCAACTTTGGATCAGCGGCCCGTTTGGAAAAAAGGGTGTTTGACAACTATGTAAAGCAGGCCTCCAGCATAATCGGCCACGCAGGGATGGGTACGATAACTATGGCCTTATACAACCATAAACCATTACTCGTGATGCCGAGGCTCAAAAGATACCACGAGGTTGTTAACAACCATCAGGTTGCCCTCGCGAAGAAGTTTTCGGAACTTGGGCATATTTTAGTGGTGTACAATGCTGATGATTTGCCTGACAGTATTTGTCGGTTGAAGAATTTCATTCCTAAAGAAAGGATAGCCGCTCCCAGCGTGGTTGCCGATAGAATTCGCCGTTTTCTTAACAGTCTGCGGGACTAACTTGTGGAATATCAAGTGCTTAACACCGGTAGTATTAAAGTTGTAATACTTGCCGGACGACGCGACTTCGGGCGCTGCCGGCTGGCGACGCAACTGCCGACCGCCTTGTGGCCGGTGGCAGGCAAATCCGTTCTGTACCTCGCTCCTCTGACTAATATGTTGAGTTTTTCGCGAAATAGCATCTTGCATCTATTCGGGAGCAACCAAAGATGAAATTAGCTCAGGTCAAAACCTT
>Ga0315282_10010604_pt1 | contig 14405 bp, 14 predicted proteins | sample YL17G07_20_MG_FD_203693 | JGI IMG/M metagenome (GOLD analysis project Ga0315282, IMG submission 203693) | Sediment microbial communities from Yellowstone Lake, YNP, Wyoming, USA - YL17G07_20 | ecosystem: Environmental > Aquatic > Freshwater > Lake > Sediment | place: USA: Wyoming | collected...
CTCAGTTTCATCATGTCGGCGTGCCGACGCGTGCTCGGAAGCCGAAAGCGGTGTACATTGATGGGGCGAAGGTTCACATCACCGATCCCGGCGACCATCCTTACAGGTTCGAGTTCCTCCGCTTCGAGCCGGGCAGCCCCATGCCCGAGGCGCTCCAGAAGGGCCCCCACGTCGCCTACATGGTCGACGATGTTGATGCGGCCCTCAAGGGCGAGAAGGTGATCGTTCCGCCGTTCGACGCTACGCCCCGGCTTCGGTGCGCGTTCATCCTCAAGGACGGCGTGGCGGTTGAGGTGATGCAGGCCAAGTGAGCCGGCGGCGCCGCCGGGCGGCCCCCGCGACCCTTTCCGCGAGACAAGAGGCGAACCATGGTAATGAAGAAATTCATCAATAAGCCCGAGGACCTGGTCAGCGAGTTGCTCGAGGGGTTCTCCCTGGCCTGCGGCGACAAGATCCGCCTAAAGCGCGATCGCCTGGTCGTCCGGGCCAGGCGCAAGGCGAAAGGCAAGGTGGGCGTGGTCACGCTCGGGGGCAGCGGCCACGAGCCGGCCCTGAGCGGCTTCGTCGGCAAGGGCATGCTCGACATCAGCGTGGCGGGCGAGATCTTTGCCGCCCCCGGCCCGCCGCGGTGCCTCCAGGCCCTCAAGATGGCCGACCGCGGGGCGGGCGTCCTGTTCATCGTCCTCAACCACGCCGGCGACGTCATGACCGCCAACCTGACGATGGAGATGGTCAAGAAGGAGGGCCTGAACGTCAGGATGGTCCTGACGCACGAAGACATTGCGGGCGGCCCGCGGAACCAGCCTGAGAACCGCCGCGGCCTCGTGGGCTGCATCCCGGTCTATAAGGTCGCCGGGGCCGCCGCCGAGGCCGGCCGCTCGCTCGACGAGTGCGTCGCCGTGGCCGAGCGCATGGAACGCAACATGGCCACGCTGGCCGTCGCCATGACGTCCGCCACCCACCCCTCGACCGGCCAGGCGATCTTCACGCTCCCCGACGACGAGATGGAGATCGGCATGGGCCAGCACGGCGAGGTGGGCACCGGCCGCATGAAGATCAAGTCGGCCGACGAAACGGCCGAGGCCATGCTGGGCCAACTCCTGGCGGACCTGGGCGTCAAGGCCGGCGATCAACTCCTGGTGCTTCTCAACGGCGCCGGCGCCACGACCCTGATGGAACTGTTCATCATCTTCCGCCGCGTGCACCAGGTCTGCCAGGCCCGCCAGATCAAGGTGGCGCGGGCACGCGTCGCCGAGTTCCTGACGGTCCAGGAGATGGCGGGGTTCCAGATGTGCATCGCCCGCATGGACGAGGAACTGCTGAAGTTGTGGGATGCCCCGTGCGATACGCCGTACTTCACGGTGCGCTAGCAAATTCAAGTATCCCTCTCCCACAAGGGGAGGGCGGGGATATCCGGGGGCGCGGGTGTGAGGAAGTGGTATGGCTGACAGCCTCGGTTACGATGATTTTGCGAAGATGATCCACGGCGCCGCCGGCAAGGTGGCGGCTGAGCACGAGACGCTGTCGCGCCTCGACTCGGTCATGGGCGACGGCGACCACGGCACCACCATGCGCCGGGCGATGAACCTGGCCGTCAAGGCGGCCGACGAATGCCGGGCCCGCGACCTGATGGCGCTGCTGAGCGACGTCGGCTGGGCGATCCTGGGCGTCGACGGCGGCGCCACGGGGCCGCTCCTCGGGACGTTCTTCATCGGCATGGCGGAGGCCGTTGGCGGCAGGCAGGTGCTCGATGCCGCCGCCGTGGCGGAAGCGTTCGAAGGCGCCGCGGCCGCCGTCAGAAAACAGACCAAGGCCGAGGTCGGCGACAAGACGATCATCGACGCCCTGGTGCCGGCGGTGAAGGCCCTCCGGGCCGCCGCCCAGGCCGGGGAGAGCGTGGCGGGCGCGATGGAGAAGGCGGCCGAGGCCGCCGAGAGGGGCGCCGCCTCAACCAAGGACTTCCGCGCCAAGTTCGGCCGGGCCCGGAACCTCGGCAACCGGAGCATCGGATCGCCCGACCCGGGTGCGACGTCGATGGGCCTGATCTTCCGCGGCTTCGCCGACGCCGTGGCCGGGAAATGACGCGGCCTGCGCGACGTCGCACGTCTGGCGGCGGCCCGAAGGGCAGCGCGTGTCGCTGATTATTGCGGAACAGGCAACGTGAAACTGAGATGAAGTCGAAAGGAGACTGCTTTATGCCAGGTCCCGAGGCTGAAAAGGATAAAAAGGATTTCCGGCCGCACATCCCGATGAAGACCGAAGGGTTCTTCCTCCGCGGCTCGGCGTCGCTGGACTGGGGGATGTCTAACCGGCTGGCCCGCATCTTCAGCCCCCGCTCTGGCCGCACCGTCATGCTGGCCTTCGACCACGGCTACATAATGGGGCCGACGACGGGCCTGGAGCGGATGGACCTGGACATCGTGCGGCTGGAGCCCCACATCGACGTGCTGATGTGCACGCGCGGGGCACTTCGCAGTTGCATCCCGCCGACCACGTCCAAGCCGGTGTGCCTGCGCCTGAGCGCCGGGGCGACGATCCTCAAGGAACTGAGCATGGAGATGGTCGGCGACATCGAAGAGGCCGTGCGCCTGAACGCCGCCGCCGTGGCCGTCCAGTGCTACGTGGGCGAGCCGGGCGAGCACCAGACCCTCTCGAACCTCGTCCGGACGGTCGACGCCGGCAACCGCGTCGGCATGCCGACGATGGGCGTGACGGCCGTAGGCAAGGAGATGGCCCGCGACGCGCGGTACCTGGGCCTGGCGACGCGGGTCCTGGCGGAACTCGGCGCCAACTTCATCAAGACCTACTTCTGCGAGCCGGGTTTCGAGGACGTGGTGGCCGGGTGCCCGGTGCCGATCGTCATCGCCGGCGGCAAGAAGATACCGGAACTGGAGGCCCTTAAGATGGCCCGCCGGGCCATCGACCAGGGGGCCTGCGGCGTCGACATGGGCCGAAACATCTTCTGCGCCGAGGACCCCGTGGCCATGGTCCAGGCGGTCCGGGCCGTCGTCCATGAGAACGAGAAACCCCAGAAGGCCTTCGACCTGTACCAGACCCTCAAGGGCGAGGCCAAGGGCAAGAAGAAACGCTGAGATTTCGAGTGCGTAACGCGGAAGGCGTCGTGCGAAATGAATCGCGACGGGCGGACCCAGCGGCAAGGCCCATTTAGCCGCCCCGGTCGCAGGGGCGCGGCCTATCAGGAAACCGGAAAGGAGCCTCACACATGGCAGACCTTACGAGGCGAAAGTGGCTGGCGGGCATGGCGGTCGGGGCGGCGGCCGGCGCCGCGGTGATCGGCGCGGGGTGCAGGATGTGCAGGAGGAGAGCCGTGATGCATAAGAATGCCGAGTTCTACGGCCCGGACGGAAAGTTCAACCAGGATGCCGCCAAGAAGGCCTACTTCGAACTGATGGAGAGCCTCCACTACCCCGTCTACCAGAAACTCCGCGACGAGATGTGGGTCCTGGACTTCGGCCTGGGGCGGTTCACCGACGCCGGCATGGGCGGCATCTTCTGGATCAACGACAAGGAAGGCAAGTACCTCGGCCACGAGATCTTCCTGCTGCCCGGCCAGATGATCCCCGAGCACTGGCACGTGAAGACCGACGAGGCCGCCGCCAAGTCCGAGGCATGGCAACTCCGCTACGGCGGCGTCACCCTCTTCGGCGAAGGCGACCCGACGCCCGGCGCCGAGAAGATCATCCCGGCCTCCGAGCGCGAGTTCACCACCGTGCGGCACACGACGGTCCTGAAACTCGGCGACATCGCGCCGCTGAACCGGGTCGAGGCCAGGCACTTCATGGTCGCCGGGCCGAGGGGCTGCGTCGTGACCGAGTATGCCTCGTATCACGACATGAAGGCGGTTCGGTTCACGGACCCGAAGGCCAAACTCTAGGTGCCGTGGCGGGACGAACCGGGAACTCCGGCGCCATACATGAAAGAAAGGATAACCTTATGGGCTACCCCGATCATAAGGGCCTCGGCGGCCTGAGCCGGCGCGACCTGCTGAAAGGCGCCGCGGGCGGCGCGGCCGCCCTGGCGGCCGCGGGTCTCACGGGCACAGGCACAAGGGCGGAGGAAAAAATGGAAGCACCCAAACTCAAAGGCCGCATCAAGCAGTCCGTCTCCCGGTGGTGCTACGGCCGCATCCCCATGAGAGACTTCTGCAAGGCCTGCGCCGACATGGGCATAAAGGGCATCGACCTGGTGGGGCCGGGCGAGTGGCCGGTCATGAAGGAGTTCGGCCTGGTGGGCACCTGCACGCCAGCCGTCGGCATCACCAAGGGCCTGAACCGCAAGGAGAACCACGAGTCGTGCCTGGCGGCCATGCGCAAGGCGATCGAGGCGACCGCCGCCGAGGGGTTCCCGAACGTCATCACCATGTCGGGCAACCGCGAGGGCATCTCGGACGAGCAAGGCGCGGCCAACTGCGTCGAGGGCCTCAAGGCCATCGCGGGCCTGGCCGAGGAGAAGAAGGTCACGGTGGTCATGGAACTGCTGAACTCCAAGCGCGACCACCGCGACTACCAGTGCGACCACACCGCGTGGGGCGCCGACGTCTGCAAGAAGGTCTCGAGCCCCCGTATCAAACTCCTCTATGATATCTATCACATGCAGATCATGGAGGGGGACATCATCGCCACGATCAGGCAGAACATCCAGTACATCGGCCACGTCCACACGGGCGGCGTGCCCGGCCGCAACGAGATCGACGACACGCAGGAACTCAACTATCCGGCGATCATGCGGGCACTCGTCGACGCCAAGTACGACGGTTACGTGGCCCACGAGTTCGTGCCGAAGCGCGACCCGCTGACGAGCCTGCGGCAGGCCGTGGCGATCTGCGATGTCTAGTGCCTGACGTTTCAGGTGTCAGCGCGGGCCAACGCGCCCGCCAACGTGGGCGCCCAAGTGGGACGAGGCCCTGACTGAGGGTTCGGCCCATTCAGTGCCACAGCGCAGGATGCGCTTGCGGCCCGCTGTTTTTGGGGCGCGCTTCGGCGCCTCCAATCTGCGAAGTCGCGCTGTAGCACCAGCCGCCGTGCTTGCGCGGCGCGTGTTTGGCGTCGGCGATTACCCCTTCACCGCCCCCGCCGTCAGGCCGCTGATGAACTCGCGCTGGAGGATGAAGAACAGGATCATCACCGGCAGGATCGCCAGGAGCGTCCCGGCCATCATGATGCCGTATTCCTGGCTGTAGGTCCCTACCATCTGGTTCAGGCCGATGGGGATCGTGAACAGGTCGGACGTGTGCAGGACGATCTGCGGCCACAGGAACGAGTTCCAGTTGCCCATGAACGCCACCAGGCAGAACGCCCCGATCATCGGCCGCGAGACAGGCAGGGCGATGTGCCAGTAGACGCCGAACTCGGTGCAGCCGTCCATGCGCCCCGCCTCCAGGAGTTCGTCGGGAATCTGGAGCATCGACTGGCGGAAGAGGAACATGCCGAAGACGCTCACCATGCCCGGCACGATAAGGCCCAGGTACGAGTCCATGAACCCCATCTTGAAGATCAACTCGTAAAGGGGCGCCAGCATGACCTGGCCCGGGATCATCATCGTGGCCAGCATGACGGTCATGATGAGTTTCTTGGCGCGGAAGAAGTACTTGGCCAGGGCGAACCCGCCGAGCGACGAGAAGAACATCTGGATGAGGACGCTGGTCCCCGCGACAAACAGGCTGTTCATCATGTACCGGCCGAACGGGATGCCGCGACCGACCTGGCGGACGGTGTTCGGTGCGACGAGTTCGAACGCGGCGCGGTTCAAGCGGTGGGCCTCGTCGGCCGCCATGTCCGTCCCCAGGCGGTCGGCCAGGCTGCGGGCGTACTGGCTCAGGGGCAGGCCCTCAAGGTCGGCCTGGCGGAAGAGGTCGGGTCGGCGGAGGACATCGTTGAAGGCGTCGGTCAGCATGTGCTCCTCGGCTGGGGTGAGCCGGCCGGAACGAGCCACGGCGGCCACCTTCTCGCGGGCGTCCGGCCAGAGGCGCTCCCAGACGCACGAGGCAAGCCCCGGTCGGCCGGCCGGGCCGTCGTCGGCCAGTTTGCGGCACAGGGCCGGCCAGTCGCGGACCTCGCCGGTCGCCAGGGCGGGCGAGCCGAAGAGTTTCTGGAAGTTCTCGGCGCTCAGACGCTGGGGCGGCGGAAAGAAGAGGTAGTGGAAGAAATCGTCGCTGTTCTTAACCGTGGCGGCCGCCAGCCAGACCAGCGGCGTCAGCATCGCCGCCAGCGCGGCCGCGAGCACGGTGTATAGCGGTATCTGAATCAGTAGTTTTCGCGCGTTCATGTCAGACTCTAATCCGATCAGTCGTGCGCCGCGATGCTACGGGCCGTGAGATCTCCCGCCGCTTCCGCGGCGGGCTCGGGGCGGTTCCTTGCTTCATCTCGCACTTCGCATTCCGCATTGCAGCCTTCGCCTGCGGCGGCCGGCAAAGGGCGGCTAGGATTCCTTTTTCCACGTTCCGGCCAGGCGCATCTGGACCAGCGACACGCACAGCACGCCCAGCGCGAGCGACCAGCCGACGACCGAGGCGTACCCCAGGTCGCCCGCCTCGAAGCCTTTCTGGTACAGGTACATGACCACGGTCAGCCCGGCCTGCTCGGGCCCGGCCGAGTTCTGGAGCATCAGGTACGGCAACTCGAACAACTGGAACGAGCCGATGGTCGAGAGGACCACCACGAACACCGCCACCGGCTTGATGCTCGGCAGCGTGACGTGCAGGAATCTCTGGAAGGGGCCCGCGCCGTCGACGGCGGCGGCATCGTAGAGGTCCCTGTCAACCGCCTGGAGGGCCGCCAGGAAGTAGATCATGTTGAACCCCACGTACATCCAGAGCGCCGTCAGGACCAGGGCCGGCATCACGAGGTCGGCCTTGCCCAGCCAGTCTGTGTTCGAGGGCGCCAGCGCCGCGGCCGCAAGGGCACGGTTCAGGAGGCCGAACCGCGGCGCGAAGATCACCGAGAACAGGACCGCCACGAACACCTGCCCCAACAGGTACGGCGAGAAGAAACCGAAGCGGAAGGCGTTCCTGAGGCGCAGGAACTTCGCGTTCAGCAGGACCGCCAGCCCCAAACTGAGCGGCAACTGGAGGAAGACCGAGAATGCCGCAAAGATCGCCGTGTTCTTGACGGCGATGTAGAAGTTCGCGTCCCGCAGCATGAACGCGAAGTTCTCCACGCCCACGAACACCTGCGACTTGGGGCCGCTCGTGATGTAGAACGCCAGGACCAGGCTCTTGGCCATCGGGTACAGCGCGAAGACGGCAAACGTGATGACGAAAGGCGCCGTAAACAGGTACGGCGCCCACTTGTGCTGCCACCGGTAATAGGCCGAGCCGAGCATGGTCAGAACGGATTCCTTTTCATCATGTCGCGGATCTCGTCGGCCGCCTGGCGCAGGCGGCTCTCGGCATACGCATCGAACCCCTTCTGGCCGTTCTTGTTGTAGTAGCCTGCGCACGACGAGACGACCTCGGCCAACTTGCTCTTGGCGAACTCGATGTACGGGCTGGTGTACTGGGCCGGAACGTCGTCGCCCAGTTCGGCGTAGAGCCTGCCGATGGGCTGGTTCGACCAGTACGGCCGCGGCTCGTTGATGGCCTCGTGCTTCCACGCCTCCTTGAGGGCGGGCAGGATGTTGGTGTCGCGGAATCGCTTGGCGAGTTCGTCGGGGTTGAGGTACAGGTGCTTCGCCAGTTGCCACGCCAGGTCCTTGTGGGTGCAGGCCTGGGTGATGCCGAGCATCGTGCCGCCCCAACTCGACGTCCGGCGGCCGCCAGGCTTGACGGCGGGCAAGGGCATCAGGGCCATCTTGCCGGTGAGCCGCCCGAGTTGCTGCTCCGCGAACTTGCTGCGCCAGTCGGGGCAGACGAACGTCAGGACGTAGCCTTCCTCGATGGCCTTGACCCACGGCGCGCCCCAGCCGGGGTCGTCGGCGATCATGTTCGGCCCGGCCACCAGGGGGATGTACCACCTGAGCGTGTCCATCGCGATGGGGTTGTCTATGATGCAGCGGCCATCGGCGTCGAAGTAGCCCCCGCCGCGCTGGAACAGGCACATCTCGAGGTTGTGGGCGGCCGCGTCCGAGAAATCGCTCAGGTAGCGCTTGTCGGGGATCGTGACCCGGCGGCCGATGCGGACGAAGTCGTCCCACGTCTCGATCTTCGAGGCGTCGATGCCCAGTTCCTCAAAGAGGTCCCTGCGGTAGGCGAGCATGACCGGGTGCACGTCGTGCGGCAGGCCGTAGATGCGGCCGCGATGCGTGTACGGCGCAAAGCGGGCCTTGACCATGCGCTCGATGAGGCCCTCGGCCTTCAGGTACGCCGTCAGGTCCTCGAAGCCGATGTCTTCGGGCGGGCCGCGGAAAAAACTCCCCGCCGAACTGATCTCGACCTCGACCATGTCGGGCACGTCGAGGTTGGCCCAGAAGGCCGCCCGCAGACGCGTCGTCACGGCCTGGCCGTGCACGAACTGAAGATCGACTGTCCGGCCCGGGTGGGCCGCCTCGAAGGAGGGCTTGGCGTTGAGGTACGCGTAATAGTGCGTGTCGGCGAAGGTCCAGAACCGAAGCGTGGCCTCGGTCCGCTTGATGGGATGCACGAGGAGCCACCCGCCCGAGACGAGCACCACCAGGAGGATGATGAACGGGGCCTTGCCGAAAGGGAACCAGTCGGCCAGGCGGTCCATGGCCGCCTGCCACCGCTTGAGTGCCTGACCCGTTTCCATGCCGCCCCTTGTCTTGCCGATGCGCCTTCCATATTCCTTACGCCGAGGTAGGCGTCAAGCACTTTCTCATCCGGCGCGTGGGTTGGGTGGGCCAAGGTTTTCTGGCGAACCCCAGCCATCGAGGGTGGCATGCCCAGCGCGTCGTTCGCTGGGCATGCTGCTGCCTCTCGCGAAGAACATGCCCACGCGAGCAGCGGCGTGGGCATGCCACCCTCGCCAGAAACCCCAGGCGCGCCGTGGCGGGCGACCGCGTGGTTTTTTGCTTTCCACGCCACCGACGCGCTGGTACGGTTGACCCGAACCACTTCGACGAAAGGAGTCGGGTATGCGGACGGCGCGTTTCCTGGAGATGGCGGTTCTGCCGAGCGTCCTGATCGCTCTTGCCGCCGTGCTTGCGGCGGTAGGCGCGGAACCCAAAGCCGGCGGCGAGGGCGGCTGGATCCAACTCTTCAACGGCAAGGACCTCGAAGGATGGAAGCCACAGGGCAGTGCCGCATGGAAGGTTGAGGACGGCTGCCTCGTCGGCACCCCCGCTGACGCCAAGGGCGGCGACCTCTTCACCACCAATGAGTGGGACAACTTTGAGTTGCGGTTCACCTACAAGGCTGTCTGGTCGGCCAACAGCGGCATCTGGTTCCGAAACGACTACCAGTTCGACATCCTCGACTGGAAGAACCCCGTGGCGTTCAGCGGAACCCTTTATTGCTCGGGCAAGATGTTCATCTTCAGGAACCTCGACAAGAGCATCGAGAACCGTGAAGGCTGGAACGAGGGCCAGGTCTACGCCAACGGCGACCGCATCATCCAGTGGCTCAATGGCAAGAAGACCGGCGAGTGCAACGACAAGACGTTCGTGAAGGGCAGGGTCGGCATCCAGGTCCACGGCGGCGGCGAGTTCAAGGACATGAAGATCATTGTCAAGAAGATCGAACTGCGGCCCCTCAAGGCCGACGACAAGCCGACCGAGCCGGCCCCGCCGAAAGCCGACAAGTAGCGCCGGCCGGCGCCCGCGAGAACGCCGAGGTGGCCCGGCGGCGGGCGATGCTCGAGGGGAGGCCCAAGCCGCGAAGCAGCCGCGAGGACTTTCGCACTGTCGCTCGTGGCTCACTTCAGGTGCGGCGCCTGCCAACTGGCCGGCGTGTAGTGATGAAGTTCGATGCGGTTGCCGTCGGGGTCGGCGAGCCACGCCTGCCAACTCTGGTCGGAGCCGAGTGCAGGTTCTGAGACTTCGATGCCCCGGCCCCGCAGGTCGGCCACGGTCCGCCAGATGTCGTCGACCTCGAGGCAGCAGTGCTGGTATGACTGCCCCTCGCGCGGGCCGCCCGACGCGCCTACGAAGAGTTCCAGGAAGGTCCTCCCGCCGATGTGCAGGTAGGCCCCGGACTTCTCGCCCTTCTCATTCTTGAAATCGAAGGCGCGGCTGAAGCCCAGCACGTCGCGGTAAAACGCCTCGGCCTTCGCCAGGTCGCGCACCGTAAAGCAGATGTGGGCAAGGCCGGTAACCATGACCGGGCTCCTTTAATACTAAGAGCCTATCCGAAAAACCGGGGGTCAGGCATATATGCCACCAAAGCCCGCCGTTGGGCTTTGGGTGGCATATTCGTGCAGCCCGGCGGTTACAGTAGGGCAAGAACCTTCTTGAAGCAAACGCAAAGGCGCGTTTGCTTCAATAAATATGCCTGACCCACGGTTTTTCGGATAGGCTCTAAAGCGCGACTTCGTCAGTTCGGTGCGCCGCCGCCCCCAGGCTCATTGAATGCCAATGGCCTTCAGCAGCATGTACATCAGGCCGCCGCCGACGATGCAGATCGGGAACGTCACGATCCAGGCGAACACGATTTTCCGGCCGACTCCCCAGCGGACGGTCTTGATGCCCTGGGCCGCGCCGACCCCCATGATCGCGCCCGTGATCGAGTGGGTCGTGCTGATGGGGATGCCGCCCAGCGTGTTCATCAGAATCGTGGTGGCGGCGGCGGTCTCGGCCGAGAACCCCTGGTACGTCCGCAAGTGGATGATGCGGGAACCCAGGGTCCGCATGACCCGCCAGCCGCCCAGCGACGTTCCAGCGGCCATGGCGATCCCGCACGCGATCCGGACCCAGAACGGGATGACGAAGTCGTGTTCCGACATGGGGTGCGTGATGCCGGCCGTCAGCAGTGCGCCGCTGATGATGCCCATGGCCTTCTGGCCGTCGCCCGTTCCGTGGGCGAAGGCCATGGCGGCAGCGGAAAGCAATTGCAGTCTGCCGAACACCGTGGTGGCGGTTCTCGGTCGGAAGCCCCGCCCGATCCACGTGGTCAGGCGGACCAGAACATGGCCGGCCACAAAGCCTGCCACGGGGCACACGGCAACGCCGAAGAGGATCTTGTGGATGCCCTCCGCCTTCAGGCCGACCAGGCCGCCCGACGACGCCACCACCGACCCGATCAGGGCGCCCAGCAGCGCGTGGGAGCAACTGTTCGGCAGCCCGCGCATTGCGCACCAGGTGATCCAGACCGGCGAGGCCATGACGGCCGCCAGGAATGTTGCCCCCGTCAGGAAGGCGGGCTCGGCGATGTTGTGGCCCACCGTGCGGGCCACCTCGGAACTGAAGAGCGCTCCGATGAAATTCAGCGCCGCCCCGAACATGATCGCCTTGGCCGGCGACAGCACCCGCGTGGCGATGACCGTGGCCACCGCGTTGGCCGCGTCGTTCCATCCGTTGGCAAGGTTGAACACCAAGGCGAACAGCACCGTCAGGATCAGCGTCACCAATGTCAGCGTGATCATAGGCGCTTCCGGGCAACGCACCGCCAGGCGGCTCCCCCGCTTGTCTGCTCAGGCGTTCTTGACAACGATGGTATGCAACACGTCGGCCACGTCTTCGCAGCGGTCAATGCTCCGCTCGAGGATCTCGTAAATGTCCTTCCACTTGATGATTTCCTTGGCGTCAGCCTCTTTTTTGAACAGGTTCGCCATCGCCAGGTGCACCAGCCGGTCGCCTTCGTTCTCCTGGGTGTGAATCTCCACGCAAAGCGACATGATAGCGGCGGGATGCTTGAGGTTGTGCAACAGGCCGAAGGCGTCCGTCAGGAGGCCCGTGGCCTTGAGAAGGACCCGGCCGAGCCCCCGCGCGTCGTCGGTCACCTGCCCGATCCCGAAGAGTACAATGCGATTGGTCGCGGTATCCATGCCGTCGAGGACGTCGTCGAGCCGCGTGGCCACCAGGTGGATGTCTTCGCGGTCGAGCGGGGTGATGAACGTCTTGGCCAGCCGTTCCAGGATGTGGTGGGTCATATCGTCGCCGGCGTGTTCGAGTTCCTTGAGGCGCTGGACCTTGCCGGGCACGTCCTCGTAGTGCTCCATGAGGTCCAGCATCACCGTGGCGCCCTCGTGAACGTTCCGGGCGGCCTGGTCGAACATCGCAAAGAATTCGTCTTTCCGGTTACGGAACCCGAGCATTGGCACCTCCGTCTCCGCCCCGGCCCAAGTCGCCTTATCTTAACAGTTCCTTAGCGCTATGCAAACGGAACCTTGACATTTTGGGGCTCAAGGCGGAGGGCAAACCACGGAATCCGACATGAGCGGCGAAAAACAACGGCTGAGCGGCACGACGGCGCGCATCCGGCCGCAGGCACCCGCAACGCCCCGGCATCCGGGTGGGTCGCTCGCGTCCAAAGTGCCGGCGCTTCGACCCGGCCTGCGCCTTACGCCTGGGGCGCCGGCTGCCTGCCCGGCAAACTGAGGACCATGGCGGCACCCAAAAGCGCCACGCCGCTGACCATGGCGGCCAGCCGCATCCACGGGTCTCCGTACCGGGCCAGCGACTCCATGACTGGCGGCAGAAGTGGGCCGGCGGCCGGGGCCCCGGGCTTCTTCGCCGGCGCAAGCGGAGCCGGCTGCGGCAGGGCGATCTCCCCCGGCTTCGTCAGACGCAGGTTGCCGCGGACCACGCGCTCGATGTACTGCGGGTCGTTCTGGAGCGCCTGCTCCTTGGCGGCCAGTTCATCGCGCACCTGCCGCAGCGCATCGACCTCGCTTTGCATGGCGGCGCACTGGGCCTCCACGCCCAGCCGCCGCTCGGCCTCGGGGCCGAGCAGGCCCAGACCCAGCAGAGATACCCCCGCCAGGCACACCGGCCAGAACAGCCACGCACTGGCCAGGCGGCGGGTCCAGACGTCCGGGGGGGTCATGCCTTCTTCCACAGAAAGTTGCCGTACCGGGCGGATTCGCCGAGTTCTTCCTCGATCCGGAGCAACTGGTTGTACTTGGCCACGCGGTCGGTCCGGCACAGGCTGCCCGTCTTGATCTGCCCCGCGCCGGTCGCGACCACCAGGTCGGCAATGGTCGTGTCCTCGGTCTCGCCCGACCGGTGGCTGACGACGGCCGTGTACCCCGCCCGGTGGGCCATGTCGATCGCCGCCAGGGTCTCCGTGAGCGACCCGATCTGATTGACCTTGATCAATATGCTGTTGGCGCAGCCCTTTTCGATGCCCGCGGCCAGGCGCTTCGTGCTGGTCACGAAAAGGTCGTCGCCGACGATCTGGATGCGGTCGCCCAGGCGCTCGGTCATCTTTTTCCAGCCGGTCCAGTCGTCCTCGGCCATGCCGTCTTCGATGCTGCGGATGGGGTACTTGTCGACCCAGTCGGCGTAGAAGCCGACCATCTGGTCGATCGAGAGCGTGCGCTTCTCGCTCCGCAGGTTGTACCTGCCCTTCTCGAAGAATCCGCTGGAGGCCGGGTCGAGGGCCAGCCACACGTCTTTGCCCGCCTTGTACCCGGCGTCCTTGACGGCCCGGAGGATGAGGCGGCAGGCCTCCTCGTTGCCCTCGCGGAGGGCCGGCGCGAAACCGCCCTCGTCGCCCACGTTCGTCGAGTACCCCTTTTCCTTCAGCACCTTCTTGAGGGCCTGGAAGATCTCGGCGGACATCCGGAGGCCTTCGCGGAACGACCTGGCGCCCAGCGGCATGACCATGAATTCCTGGAGGTCGATCTGCCAGCCGGCGTGGGCGCCGCCGTTCAGGATGTTGCACATCGGCACCGGCAGGACCCGGGCCGACGGGCCGCCCAGGTACTTGTAGAGGGGCAGCCGGGCCTGCTGCGCAGCCGCCTTCGCCACAGCCAGGCTGACCGCCAGGATGGCGTTGGCGCCGAGTCTGCCCTTGTTCGGCGTCCCGTCCAGGGCGATCATCGTCTCGTCGACGGCCACCTGGTCGCGGGCGTCCAGGCCGAGAATCTTCGGCCCGATGATGTCGTTGACGTTCTTGACGGCCTTGACGACGCCCTTGCCCAGGTAGCGTTTCTTGTCGCCGTCGCGAAGTTCCACTGCCTCGTGCTCGCCGGTCGATGCGCCGCTGGGGACCGCCGCCCGGCCGCGCGCGCCGCCCGTCAGTTCCACGTCGGCTTCCAGCGTTGGGGTGCCGCGAGAATCCAGGATCTCCCGGGCGTGCACGTAGCAGATGGCGTTCGACATGGGTAGACCGACTCCTTGGACAGTCGCCTCTCAGGTCCCTCGCCCGGATAGAGCCACTTTTTTATCGGACGTTTGCACCTTGCGGCTTCATGCGAAACGGGGTCCGCCCGGGCCGAGTCCGGCCCGCCTGCCGCCAGGCAACGGGCCGCGAGTATACGAACGCCGGCCGCAGAGTCAAACGAATACGTGCCCGGCCGATGACGAATCGAACGGCAGTGGCGAACGACGAA
>Ga0315282_10010605_pt1 | contig 14401 bp, 6 predicted proteins | sample YL17G07_20_MG_FD_203693 | JGI IMG/M metagenome (GOLD analysis project Ga0315282, IMG submission 203693) | Sediment microbial communities from Yellowstone Lake, YNP, Wyoming, USA - YL17G07_20 | ecosystem: Environmental > Aquatic > Freshwater > Lake > Sediment | place: USA: Wyoming | collected...
TGCGCTGATCGGTCCAGACGATCCGATCCCCCCACAGCGACGGGCGGTACTGCGCAAACGGGTTGACGCAGAGAGCGGTCTCGCGCCCGGCGGCGAGATCGTACATGTAGATGTCGAAGTTGCCGCTGCGCGCATCTTGCCACGCGATGCGGTCGCCCCAGATGGCGGGGCTGGCCTGCTGGCCCGCGGCGCCGGAGATGCGGGTCTCGGTGCCGGTCGCCAGGTCGGCCATGTAGATGTCATCGGTGCCGCTGCGCCGGTCCTGCCATACGATGCGGTCGCCGTAGATGGCGGGTTCGACCTGGAGGTTGGCGGCCTTGCAGATCGCGGTCTCGGTGTCGCTCCCAAGGTCGCGCATGTAGATGTCCCATTGGCCGGTAACGTCGCGATCATCCTGCCAGGCGGCGCGGTCGCCGAAGACGGCGGGATTGTCGTGGTCGCGTTGCAGAGCGGTCATCGGCGTCTCGGTGCCCGCCGCGAGGTCGCGCATCCAGATATCGGTCCAGCCTGCTTGCGCGTCGCTCCACACGATGCGATCCCCGAAGACGGCGGGATGGCGCTCGTCCGTGGTCAGGTCGGTAATGCGCTGTTCGCCCCATATCGGGTCGAGGTTGCACAGGTAGATGTCATCATTGCCGCTGGTGTTGTCCTGCCAGACGACGGAGTCGCCGTCGATCGCCGGGGACTGCTGATCGAATTGCTCGAACCCGGGCGGGGGCACGATCAGGGTTTCGACGCCGGTGGTCACATCGTACATGTACACATCCCAACTGCCGGCGCGGTTATCCTGCCATACCACCCGGTCATCCCAGATCCGCGGCCTGATCTCGTTCCCCAGCGCGCAGCAGACGTAGCTTTGCGACTCGGTCGCCAAGTCGTACATCATGATGTCCCAGCTTCCGTAGCGGCGGTCCTGCCATACGATGCGGTCGCCCCATATCGCGGGCAGCGCCTGCGGAGCCGGGTTGACGCAGATCGGCGTCTCGGTCGCCGTCGCGAGGTCGTACATGTAGATGTCATAGTTGCCGTTGCGCGCGTCCTGCCACACGATGCGGTCGCAGAAGATCCGGGGCGCGACCTGGTCGCCCGGGGCGGTGCAGATCGCCGTCTCGCGCCCCGTCGCCAGGTCATACATATAGATGTCCCAGTTGCCGTTGCGGCGGTCCGCCCAGACGATACGGGTGCCCCAAATCGCGGCAAGCACCTGGTCGGCGGGGTTGACGCAGATGGGCGTCTCGACGCCGCTCAGAACATCGTACATGTAGATGTCCCAATTGCCGCTGCGGCTGTCCTGCCATACGATGCGGTCGCAGTCGATGGCGGGCGCGACCTGGTCTCCAGCCCGAGTGCAGACGGGGACCTCCACGCCTGCAAACAGGTCCTCCATGTAGATGTCGAAATCCCGGTTGCGGTTGTCCGTATACACCACCCGATGTTGCCAGACATCGGGCGCCACCTGCACTTGCATGCCGGTGGCGATGCTGCGCACTCCAGGGGTCGGTGGCGCCAGCGCTGGAGGCGGGACGGGCGCTGGAACGAGAACCCGGACCACGTTGGACGCCACCGTGGGCCCGGTCTTGCCCGCGGCGTCCCGAAAGTCAAAGGTCGCCGCGTTCTGGATGACCCTGATGGACTGGTTGGGATAGGCCTGAGCATGCTGACTCGCCAGGCCGGCAAGCGCCGCCAGTGCCGCGCACACGAGCGAACAGGTATACGCTGGCGAGCGACGGTGCGCCGGGGAAGCGCCCACTGGGGTATGCGAGCCGCGGGCGACGCGCCCTCCGGCATGCGTGAGAGTGCATCGCCGGCCAAGCGCTTGGCTGGAAGCTGCGTCATTGTGGGGCATCAAGCGAGGCAATTGCAGCAGCAGCTTCAACGCTCTACTCCGAGCAACGCTGATGCGAGCCACGCCTAAGCGTGACCGCCAGATCCTGGAGCGACGAGGAAGAATGTCGCGATGAGGTTATTCCGTTTGCCGGAGCAACGATCTGATGTTTCGAGCAAGGTCTACGAATCCCTTTTTCCCAGATAGGGGCGTCGGTAACCCAGAGTCGCATCGGAATCGCCTTCCATGCGTTGACGCTCTCATCCGGCAAATCCGGCGCAGCCACGCCCAAACATGCGTGTCACATCACCCCTTTGGCCCCCGGCAACTCACGGAGCTTGAACCCGGTACCCGGGGATTCCCGAACCCCACATGCGACGCGGTGGGAGCACAGTGTTGCGGCGCCTGCGGGGCCTGAGAGAAGGGGCCCCCGCGGCCGCTCCCGGCGTGGCCTCTAGACCTGCCGGTTCTTCATGCGCGCCAGCTTCTTCGCCGCGATGAGGTCTGCGAACCGGCCCGCGTTGCGCTTGATGCGCTCCAGCGCCTCCGGCCGGAAGAGCTGCACCCAATCGGCGGGAACCGCTCCCGCCCCGCGCAGCGTCCCCGCGAGCATCGCCGCGCGCCCGGAGATCGTGTCCGAATCGCGGCCGATGTTGGTGCCGCCGATCGCCGCCTGCCGCACATCGCCGTCGGCGATCTTGAGCATCGCGAGCGCGAATCCCCACAGCTCCAGCGGGTCGATCATGTGATAGAGCAGGCATTTCTCGTAGAGCTCCGCCCGCGCCGCGAGCACATCGTCGTACTTGTCTGCGACTTCAAGGCAAGCCTGAACGTAATCGTGCGCGCTGCGAAATGGGCGCTCATCGAATGTGAGCAGCGGTTCTTGAGGCGCGGCAGCGAGCGCGGCCTCGAGCACGTCGTCGACGGTCGCCTCGGGCCGCAGCGCTTCGGCCACCGTCGCCGCGAGCATGGTCGCCGCCATCACATCGCGCCCGCGCTGGTACATGTACGAGATCGCCGTTGCGTCGATGGCCGCAGACTCGGGGTCGGCGAGGTGATAGACGCCCACCGGCTCCATGCACATCACGGTCGAACCGGTGACGACGCCCCAATGGCCGGTGATGCGTGGGTCCCAGCCGCGGCAGATCAGGTCGTAGGCGTTGCCCATGCACAGGATGTAGAAGTGGTCGCGGTTGAGCCGCTCCTTCCAGGTTCTGCCGAAATGCCGCGCCATCACGGGCAGGCCATCGCGTTCGATGTACGTCTCCACCAACAGCATCGCCATCTGGTTGTCGTCTTCGCCCTCGAGACGACTCGGGTCCAGAATCGTCGTCACGCCGCCCGGATATTGCGCGTCGATCTCCCAGTACATCCTGCCTTCGACCGGCGAACCCATCGCGTTGCCGATTGCACCCGCGAGCATGCAGCCGTACACCTTGTCATGCAGCAAGGAGCCGCCGTCTCCGCGCGGCGCCGCCAGCCGCTCCGTCACCGCGATGATCTCGCGCTCCTGAGCCACGCGCTCCTCGACGATGTCGGCCATCGGGAGCCACGATTCGGCGATGGGCTCGGCCCAGGCACGCCACTCCGGCGGAAAAGCGTCTGCGCCGCGCAGAGCGCCGATGACCGCGCCGCCGATGACCGCGGAAACCGGATGCCCGCCCAACATGCCGTCATACCACGACGCCGGCTGCGGCTCGACGAGCAGCGCGAAGAACTTCTGCGCATCTGATGCGAAGTGCCGCAGCAGCGGCAGCACAAAGCTGACCGGGTTGAAGGCGACCCAGTTCGTGTCCCGGCGCGCGTCACCGCGCCCGGCGCAGCCGAGCCACCAGCCGGCGAAGTTGTCTTCGCTCGATGCCGCAATGCCTTCGGCCGTGCGCGTGGGCTGGTTGAGCTGGTAGAAAACATCCTTGTTGTTCTGCTGGGCGATTCGCAGCACCGCATCCACCACAGCGCCGGGGTCCGAAGCGGCATTGAACGCGGCGGCGACTGCGGCGGCGCACAACCCCGCCCAATCGGCGCCGAGACGCGGTTGAGTCACGGACGCCAGCTCGACGCCGTCGAGATACGCCGATTCGGGATCATTGAAGTGGTACGCGCCCACCGCCGGCATGGCGGCGGCGATGAGGCCGCACGGCGCATTCCCCAGCCCGCTGATGCGCGGGTGCATCCCTTCCTTCAGGATCTCCTGCGTCGTGTGGATGCCGTCCCAGGCGAACACCGGGCCCGCGATCTGCGGATCGTCCTTGAGTATCCCGGCGAAATCCTCCGGCGTGACGCGCCCGCGCTTGGCCAGGTACGCCTGGACCCCGAGGTTGATGAACGGCGTCACCGCGCGGGCGTCAACGCGATTGGGCTGTTCGCTGACCTCGCCCGCAGGTTCGAGTTTGAGGCGGTAGACGTCGGCGGGTTTGTCTGCTGCGAAGCGCTCCGGGTGAACGCGCCGCGCGAAACCGAGTTCCGCGCCGATAGCGGCGCCGATCAGGCAGCCGCGGATGCGATCATCAAGCGTCAGGATAGGCATGCGAATGCTCCTTTGATTCCGACCGAATCGGAGATCACGATTACTCATATCGCCGCGCGCGTCCGGCAACGAGCGCGCTCACGCGTCTGGGATGGCGTGTTGGGACACCTACGGCGCGAGGAGGGGGGATTCCTGCGGAGGGGGACATCAACCGCAGAGGCGCGGAGAACGCAGAGAAACAGCGGAGGGCGAAAACGACGAATCGGGGAGCATGGCTGAGAGCATGGCTCCAGCGAGAAGGGAAAGGTAGTCACCTTTCCCGTGAAGGGAGCTTTACTTCTCGCAGGACTTGTGGGAGAATCCGAAAGTCGACAGACTGTCTGGATCGGGGGTGCCAAGTGCTACGAACAGCATCGCGCCTTGCGACGGCGGTCATGCTTCTTACAGGCGCCGTCGTTGCGCTCGCGTCGGCTGGCATCCTGTTGTGCCTGTGGTGGGGGGTGCTGCATCCGCCCGCTGGCGCTCGCGCGACGTACGCCGCACTCGGCGCCGCCGTGGTCAGCTCGTATCTCATCGAGTTCATAGTCGCGATCGTCGCCGTCTACTCGGGATTGAGAAACGCCCGACCGTGGCAGGTCGTTGCTCACATAGCAGCCTTCTTGCCTATGCCGTTGGGCGCCATCGCCGGGCCGACGCTGATCTGGGGGATTCGGCGGCGCAACCCGCCCATTGTGGACCAGGTCAAGAAGGCGCTGAACTTCCAGATATCGGCCCAGATCTACTACGTATCGTTGTTAGCCGTAAGTTGCTTCGGGCTGACGTCGGCAGCGTGGATCTCCGGAGCGGTCATGGACTGGTTTGAGCACCACGGCGCAACCTGCGGAACAGCCGTCGTTGTGTACATGGTAGCATGGCAGTACGCGTGGGCTGCAGTCGTCGCCACCGTGGCGTTGAGAACAAGTGTGGGACGTCCCGCAGACTACCCGTTGAGCGTGCGATTCATCGGGTAGCAACTGGAAGCAGTGGGACCGGACCCGAGGTCCCAGGCGCCTGCAGCTCCTTCGCCCACGACGTGTGATACGCTGCCTCACGAGCGTGCGTCACTTCTCCTTCAGGATCTGTGGGCGGGCCCAGTTGGCCCAGTCGTACTTCTCGTTGCCCAGGGCGTCCACGCGCAGAGTCAGCTTGACCGACTTGCCGGCCCAGGCCGATAGATCCAACGCGTGATCCACCGCCGCAAGCTCCTTCTGCGTCGCGCCCCACACCTCCCCGCCGTCAACCAGTATCGCAAACCGAACCCCGTCATCGGTCGCGCAGGTGAACCCGATCGCGAATCGCAGCACGAGCTTCTCACCCGCGCTCAGTGCCGGCAGCGGGATGTCGTACGTTGCATCGCCGTGCCCTTGCGCCGGCGGGTGATGGAAGATGCTCAGCACCGCGCGGCCGTCCTTCTCGATCGTCGCGGCCCGCCAGTCGAGGCAATTCTCGCGCTTCGCCTGGCCCATCTGGAGATAGAGATCATACACCAACGATTCGGGAACCGCCGCGTACCTCGCCTCCATCTCCGCGACCCACGCCGGCATATTCTCCGCGCCCTCGCGGACGAAGGTGATGTGGTTCGCCTCGACCACCGACTTGAAATCGCGCACGACCTGCGCCGCATCCGCCATCGCCAGACCGTAACGGTCGGGGTACGTGAGCTGCATGTACCACAGCGGCAGCAGCAGCTTCGCGACGCGGTTCGCGACCTCGGGGCTGTCGGCCTTGGCGCGCGCGTCGGTGAGCATACTCAATCCTTTGGCGACGAACTCCGGCGTCACCGTATCCTTCGGATCCCACGCGCCGAACGCGTGCACATTCGGATCCTTGGCCGCCTCGTCCATCAGTTGCAGGTAGCGCAGCACATCGTCCGCAGCCGCCCCGTAGTAGCCGTTGCAGAACTCGAGGCGAATCGCGCCCGGGTCGCGGCTCGGGTCCCACATCAACTGCGAGGCGAGGTATTGCCGCACCTCCGCCAACTCGCCGCCCGGTCCCTGATAGTCCGCCTGCACCATGAGGCCGTTGACGTGGTGTGACGCGTAGTACGTGATGTCGCGGGCGAGGCCGTCGAGGTTCTGGTTGGGCGCGATGTAGTGTGCGAAGTTCGTCGCGTAATGCCAGATGAAGATGCGCGAGGTGAGCTTGCTCCATTGATTGAGGTACTCCGCCTCATTGGCGCCGAGGCCGCAGCGCTCGAAGCCGTGGAAGTAGCATCCGGCGTGGCAGAGGCGGATGATGACATTGTCGCGCGGCCTGGTTATGGCGGGCGGCTTGGTGGAGTAGGCGTAGGACAGCGTCTCGATCCATTTGCCGGGGTATTTCTTGGCGACGACGTCCGCGATGGCATTGACGAAGCGCAGGATCGGCCCGTGCTGCGAGCCCTCCTCGCGCACCACCGCCGCGCACTTCTCGCATTCGCACGGCCCCTCGCCGTCGTTTTGCGAGACGTCGAAGATGGGCACCTCGGGATGCTCCTCGATCCACTTGAGGACTTGCGCGGTCGCGATCTTTAGGACATCCGGGTTGGTCAAGCAGAGCTGGCTGTGGACGGTCGCGCCGTTGCGCTGGCCCTTGAGGAGGCTGAAGTACTCGGGGTGCTCCTTGAAGTACTTGTCGGGCGGGACGAGTTGAGCGAAGCTGTGGACGTAAGGGAAGATGACGATCTTACCGCCGACGGTTTCGTCGCACTGGGTCGTCGGCCCGTTGAGGCGCTGGCGCGCGGCGATCTCCTTCGGGAAACTGTCGAAGTAGAGAGTCTCGCGGTACATGAACGGCGGCGAATAGGCGTAGTCGATCCGCGGCAGCGTTACCGCGTCGCGCTTGGGCACGATGGTGCAGTCGCGGGCGAGGAAGCGCACGTCGAGGAAGCGCTCGAGGAGAACACAGACGCTGTAAAGCTGGCCGCGCGGATTGGCGCCGAGCAGGACGATGTCAGGCCCGACGCTCTGGATGAGCACGCCGTCTTCCTTCAATCGGCCCAGGCGGCGGGTGGACACGGCCTGGCGCGCGCGCTCGCTCGGGCCGAGGAGAAATGCGGGACCGGCGCCAGCTTCACTTTCGCGGACAACGGGCAGCGTTATCCCCGACATCTGCGCGAGGAAATGCTGGAGCTCGCCCGCAGCGTAAGTGATGACCGCATCGGCTTTGTCGGGCACGACGATGCGGTACTCGCTGCGGCCGTTGGCGATGATGTCGAGCGCCGGAGTCAGGTCGGCGGTTTCCTCGATGTGCGTCGCCGGCATGATCTCCTCCCACCGCGTGATGCCGATGATCGGTTTGGCGAACTCGAATGCCTGCTCCCACTGGGGCGTGTCGGCGAGGCGGAAGACGTCGTAGATGCGCTTCTTGCGGTCGGGGTCGGCAAGGCCGCCGTTGTCTTTCCAGGTCCACAGGCCGAGGCGCAACCCGCCCTCGGCCCTGTGGTCAACGTGGCGGTGGAGGATGAAGGCGTCGATGCCCGGCGTGTGGCTCAGCTTGTAGTAGGCGTACGCGAACGCGGCGGCCTGGACCGTCTCGCCGTCGGGGCCGTCCGGGGTGTGGAAGCCCTGCTCGGAGAGGATGATGCGGCGGGGGATGCCGCCTGCCTTGGTAGGGCGGCCGTCCGCCTTCGCTGAGGCTTCCCCCGTCGCCAAGGCTTTGGGGGACGGGCCGGCGGACAAGTCCCGGCTACGCGACGCGACACGCATCCGCGCCTGCCGCAGGTACGCCGGCAGCACCTCGATGTTCTTGAAGGTGATCTTCGGGGTGTCGAAGCTCAGCACCGCCTGACGGTCATTCCACGTGCGCGGCTCGAACAGGTTCTCCGGGTACGGGTGAAACGCGACGTGCCAGGGAAAATCACCCTCCGCCTTCGACCAGGCGTTGAGACGGTCGAGGAAATCCTTGCCGCGGAAGCCCTTGAGCGGGTCATCGCTCATCGCGGAATTCCAGTGGTGTTCGAGCGAGACGTAGGTGCGGATCCGGGAATGGAAGCGGCGCGCGGCGAGGTCGGCGATGCGCAGCGCGATGCCGTAGTCCCTGACGAAATCGTCGAGCGGCATGCGGCCGATGTTGTACCACTCCCAGTGCGCCTGGACTTCGTTGCCGATGATGTAGCCCGCGACCCAGCCGTGCTCGGCATTCGGCTGCGAGTAGCGATCGGTGAGGTATTCGATGGCGGCGCGGTAGTGGAGCAAGCCGCGGTCGTCGGTGATGTTGAAGGCCCCGAGGTGGTTTGGCGCATGGGCGAGATCGGTCTTCGGATGGATGAACGGATTGCTCGGGTCGGCCTGCGACGGCACGCCGTTGAGGAGAATCGCGGTGACGTTGATGCCGGCCTCGGTGAGGGGCTTGATGGTCGCGTCGAGCGCGTTGACGTAGCTCGTGTTGATGTGGAGGCGCTCGCCGTCAACCTCCCAGGTCTCCGGCGATGCGCCCGAGAGGTCGATGACGGCCGGCAGCATGACGTTGATCCCGGCGTACTTCACGCCGAGGGCGATGGCATCGTCAACCATCTGCACCTGGAGTCCCTTGATGCTGCCGGGCCGCGGAAAGTCGAAGTCGCGCGCGGGAAGCGCGGAGATGTCGTCGACGTAATGGGCGGGGCCGAGAGGGGCGCGCGTCGCGGCGTCCACGAGCTGGAACTTCGAATAGAGCCGGTCGCGCGCGCCGTCGAAGCGGGAGATCTGGATGGTTTTGGCGGCGAGCTTGCCCTGCCAGACGACGGGCAGGGCGGCGTGTGGGTCGTAGGACTTGTACGGGTGGAGCTCGACAAGGCGGACGGCTTCGTTTTCCTCAGCATGCGCCGTGATGGCAAGAGACCGCTCACCGGCGGCCACGCGTGAGATGCCTGGCGCGGCCGGTCGCGCATGTGATGCGGGGGACACGAGCAGAACGGCGGCCACGATGACGGCGCTTGGCAGTGAGTGTGTCATGATACCTCGCGGGTCGGTCAATGCACGCGGCGGATAGATTGTTGTTATACTTCGGCGCGGGGGGCGGGTGTTCCCGCCGGAGGGATCATGGCTGCCCGCGCTGGGCGCGGTCTTCCCGGAGCTCCGACCTGGCCTTCGACTTGCCCGCCGTAGCTCCTACACCTCGTCCCCCGACCCGTCCCCCAAAGCCTTGGCGACGGGGGAAGCTTCATGCGAAGGGGGAAGCCTTGGCGACGTAGGTTCAGCGAAGGGGGATGGCGAAGGAGGGAGTCCGCGCGATAAGAACCAGCGCCGGGACGCCGCCTCACTCACTGGGCGCGCGGACTTCAGTCCGCGCGAAAACACCGGCACCGGGAATGCGCATGTGACAACGAAGGATATGCCGAAGGGACACCGCTACCAGGAGAGACGACACGTTCGTGGCCACCGCCTCTCTGCACGTGGCGCCTATTATCACCTGCGCACGACAACTCGTGGTCGCATCCCTTACCTTGGCAGCAACGCCTGCAAGCAGGTCGTAGTCAACGTACTGCGACGCGTCAGCGTCCGCCTCAAGTTCGACGTGGTTGCGTACGTGGTAATGCCCGAGCACGTGCACTTGATCGTGCATCAGAGAGGCGGTCAAGGCATCAGCGACTTGATGGCGGCGCTCAAGAGGGAGAGCGCGCACAGAATCAACCTGCTGCTCCATCGCAAGGGATCGGTCTGGCGGAAAGAGTTTTACGATCACATGCTGCATTCCTGGGAGCATGCCGACGAACTTGTGCGCTACATTCATGACAACCCGGTGCGACGTGGCTTGGTGCAAGCCGCTCAGGACTGGGAGTTTTCGTCTTGGCGCGAGATCTACGGTGATGCCAGAGACGCGACCTCGGCGGCGCTCGGCGCCGCTCCGGAACGCGGCGACGCCGCGCCAGAGGTCGCGCCCAGTGAGGCCTGAGCGCATGTTCGGCAACTGGGTGCACCCGAACGGGCAGCCAGCCGCGTGCGGTCGAAGCATAGCCACGGAGGCGGATTTGATGAACGCGCCGGTTGCGCTGATCCTCATCTGCCTGATCGTGATTGCTCTTGGCTGCGCGGCGTGGGCGGCTGAGCAGGCGCTCGATAGCGACACCATGCAGGATCTAAGCGCCTGGCGGCCGATGCCGGAGTGGCTGCCCAATCCGAGCGCCTCGGCAGTCGCAACGCACACCACCGAAGGCACGCGGTTTGGCGTACCCGAACCCGGCCGCGGCATGAAGTGGGTTCGCTCGGTCAAGGGGGCGTCGTTGAGCGATACCCCATGGCTGGTCGTCCGCTACCGCGCCAGTGGCATCCGCGCCGTTAACGACTACTTCGCGTGGCTCGATGCCGGCGGCGGACCGGGCGTCAACACCCTACTGCTCGACCAGTTGGCGGTCGACGGGCAATGGCATACCATCGCCACCGATGTGTCGGCGCTGGTGACGGCGGATACCTTCAATGCGATGGCGGTGCAAGTTCAGGCCGAAGCGGGCTGACGCCCGCATCGACATCGCCTGGATGAGGTTCATGGAAGCTCCACCTGATGACGCCGACATCGTAGGCGCGCGTCCGCAATTCCGCCCCGATTGGGTTCTACGCGAGCATGCAAAGGCGCCCTGGCAGCCGCAGCCGACCTGGTTGGCCAACCCGGCCAATGTATCTCGCGTTGAGCCCCGCGACGACGCGGACGTGTTCACCGTATCCGAAGCCCACCGCGGCATGAAGTGGGTGACGTACTTCGACGCGCCCGTCCAAACGGCGGGCTATCGCTACCTCTCGCTGCGCATTCGCGGCACCGGCACCATCGCAGAGGCCGACTACGCGGTCGCGGTGCTGGGTGATGCGGCGGGCGGCGGGATGGATTACACCGTGCTCGCGCCATCTTCGTCGGCGGTGACGGGCCCCCGGTGGCGTCGCCTCGACCTGCCGCTGCCGCCGGCGACCAAGCATCCGCGCCTGGTGGGCCTGGCGGTCCAGGCGCAGGCGGGCGACGAACCGGCGACGCTGGAGATCGCGGATGTCCGGCTGACCAGCAGGCGCCGCCCACTGACGTTATCCGACCTCGTGTTCACGCAGCCCGGCTGGCCGGCGGGCGCGGCGAAGAAGTGGGCTGCGGTTGATATCGGCCCCGCAGCAAACATGACCGTTGACGACGCCAGGACGCGATTCCGCCTCGCGGATTGGTTCGGCAGCGCGCAGCTGCGCGTCGAGAAGATGCCCTTCCGCATCCGCCTGTCGGGCAAGGCGGTGGCGGCGAACGCGGTTGCTGACGAGAGCGAGATCGTCGTGCCTCTTTCCGGGCGCGCGAGCGGGATCTACCTGCTGGCGCTGGCGCGGCTGACGGGTGACGAGGAGCAACTGCGCGGCGGCGGCCGGCTGATGCGGCTCGATGATGTGGATCGGCTTCGCGTCACCGTCCGCTACGCCGATGGAACCGAGCGGAGGGCGCTTCCAGCGCGGATCCCAGCTGGCGCTTTCGGCGTCGAGGATGGGGCGCAGGTGCTCGCGGTGCGCGCGGATCCGAAGCGCATGCTGAAGGAATTACGGCTGTACATCGGCACGCGGCAGGCGGTCATCGGGATCGCGGGAGTGACCTTGGCGCTTTCGGCCCGCGAGGCGCTGTGCGCCTGCGCGTGGGAACCGGAGACGCCGGTAGCGCCGCAGGTGCGGCAGGTCGCGGCCACTCTCCCCAACATCAAGCCCTCAGCGCGCATCGACGGGAAGCGGCTGATCCTCGCGAACCGATACCTGCGAGCCGAGTTCGATCTAGCGCACGGCGCGGCGCTGACCCGGCTGGTGCACCAGGCCATCAAGGCGCAGTGCGCGGCTACCGGTGGGCGGCAGCCTTTGTTCGATATCCGCGTGGGCGATAAACCCGTGCCGCCGGAAGCCTTTGCGCTCACCGCCTCGACGCCGCTGGAGGACACGCAGGGGTTTGTGCTGACGTACCGTTGCGCGTCGCCGGCGCTCGAGGTCGTCGTCTCGCTGGGAATCCGCGACGAACCACGCGTGATATGTGGCATTGATGTGCGCAACATATCCGGCATCCCGCGCGGTCAGCCTCCTTCGCCAAGGCTTCGGAGCCCAGGGGAGACCGCGCGCCCGCAAGAGATGACGATCACCCCCAGCGGCCCGCACCTGCCGTTGGCCATCGGCAACGCGAAGGCGATGTGGTATCTCATTCCAGCGTCGGCGACCGTCCTCAGCGACCGGCGGGTTGACTATGGCGGCTGGTACAGTGGAGCGGAGGTATCGCTGCAGTTCCTCGATGCATACAACCCGCAGTCCGGCGGCGGAGTGTGCATGATGGTGCGCGACCTCGACAGCCTGGAGAAGCGCTATCAACTGCGCAAGTCCGACGCGGGCGTCGCGATGGAGCTGACCTATCAGCAGCGGCTGCTGGCGCCCGGCGAAACGTATGCACTCGCGCCGGTTGATCTCCGCGTCCACACCGGTGATTGGCATCAGGCGTTCGAGGCATACCGGCAGTGGGCGCGCACTTGGTACAAGCCCGCCGGCGCGCGGCCGCGCTGGTGGCGCGAGGTGTTCAACTTCCGCCAGCGGTTCCTCTATTGGCTCGACCCGATGTACGACTCCGCGGCGCGCCAGTACCGCATGGATGCCGCGCTGGATGAGGCCGAGCGCGAGTTCGGCGGATGCGAGTATCTGCACATCTTCGACTGGGGGAATTGCGGGCCGTACGGGCGCATCTACGGGCGCACCGGCGATTACGACCCGGGCGATTACCTGCCGGGCGGGTGGGATGGCTTCCGCGCGGCGGTCGAGCAGGTGCGGCAGCGGGGCGTCCGCGTCGGCTATTACATCGAAGGCTACCTGCTGGATGAACGAGGGAAGCTCGGCGTGGCGCACGGCCGCGAGTGGCAGATGACCGCGCAGGACGGCAGCGGCATGCGTTGGCCGAATTCGACCGAGATCTACGTCTGCCCGGCGGTGACGGCGTGGCAAGAGGTGCAGGCGAGCACATACCGGCGGACGGTCGAGCGCATGAACGCGGATGGAATGTACCTCGATGAACTCGGCTTCGCCGGGCCATGGAAGTGGTGCTGGTCAAAGAGTCATGGACACCGCTCGCCGGGCAGCTCACTCCAGGCGGAGCAGGCGCTGACGAAGCGAGTACGCGAGGCGATGACGGCGGCCAAGCCCGAGGCGGTGCTCTACACCGAGGACACCCCGACCGACTTCAACAGCCAGTATCAGGACGGCGCGTTCTGCTACTCGATGACGCGGCACCGCGGTTCCGGCAGCGCCGCGCCGCTGAAGCTGTTCCGCTACGCGTTCCCGGATTTCAAGAACATCGAGATTCTGAACTGCGACAACCCGACGGGGTCGTGGGCGGCGGGCGTGCGGTGGGCATTCTGGAACGGCGAGGCGCTCTGGCTGGAGGGGAAGGCGGATGAGTGGTTCGCGCCGCAGACGCGCCGGGCGATACGCGAGTGCCACCGCGTGCTGCGCGAGCATCGCGATGCGTTCGCGGGCGATCGCGCGGAGCCGCTGGTGCCGACGCTGTTCAGTGAGATCTACGCCAATAAGTTCGAGGGGGCGCATGAGACGGCGTTCACTATCTACAATGCCCGCAAGGACACGTTCGCGGGCGAGGCGATCGCGGTGACGCACCGTGCGGGCACGCGATACTTCGACGCGTTCGCGGAGCGCGAGATCAAGCCGCGGGTGAGCGGAGGGAAGGCGTATCTGGCGCTGAGCGTCGATCCGGAGGGTGTCGCCTGCATCACCTGCGAGACCAATGAGGGACAGTTACCTACTTCCGCGGCAGAGGCAGCGCAGGCGGAAGTCGCTCTCGGAAGCAGGTAACAGTCCCTGGGAGTCGGGTGCATCGTGTGCCGGCCACAATGAACAGCGACCGCAGAGATAGCCGAGGGTGCGGAGGAAACGAGCAGAGACGGCACAGAGTGTGGCTCGCTCTACGATCCGTGTGGTCAGGCCGATGGTAGGGGCACAGCATGCTGTGCCCTTACGGCGCGTCCCCTTATCGTTGCGGCAGAGGCAGGGCGCATATCATCATAGAAAACCAGCCGGAAACCCCGTGGTTTCATGCACTTGTGGTCGCTGGGAGTGGCCGCGACGATGCAGCGCACCGATCGGCGATGGAGCGCCCAATCCTGATCCATCGGCTCC
>Ga0315282_10010606_pt1 | contig 14401 bp, 9 predicted proteins | sample YL17G07_20_MG_FD_203693 | JGI IMG/M metagenome (GOLD analysis project Ga0315282, IMG submission 203693) | Sediment microbial communities from Yellowstone Lake, YNP, Wyoming, USA - YL17G07_20 | ecosystem: Environmental > Aquatic > Freshwater > Lake > Sediment | place: USA: Wyoming | collected...
GCGTGGGAACATTTGGCTGGGATTCCAAAGGGGCGCAGCAACCCTTTGGTCAAGGGCGGGGTCCATGCCCCGCCCGAGAATGCGAGCGTGCGAGGCGGCCGAAGGTCGCTGAGCCGCGAGTTGACTTGCCGGACCTTATCCGGTATAACCAAGTCGGTTTTCCGAGATGGGTATGAAAAGCGCCCTTGACATTCCGTTCAAGCACATCGCGATCGAGGGCGTTTTCAGGTCGTGGAAGACCCGGCTGGCCAATATCCTGGCCCAGCGGATCGGGGGCAAGGTCGTCTTCGACCACGTCGGCAACCCCTATCTCAAGGATTTCTACAACGAGAAGGAAGGGTCGTCCTTCCTGACCCAGCTCGTCTTCCTGGCCAACCGCTACAACCAGCAGGTCCGCCTCCTCCAGAGGGACCTCTTCGTCGACCGGATCATCTGCGATTATCTCTTCGAAAAGGACAAGATCTACGCCTACCAGACCCTGTCGGACGACGAGCTCCTGGTCTACGAGAAGATCTACGGCATCCTCTCCGAGAGGGTCTCCAAGCCGGACCTCGTCATCTACCTCCAGATCTCCCTGTCCACGCTCGCCCGGCGGATCGCCAAGGAGGGCGACGCCCTCGAGAAGAACATCTCCGAGAAGTACCTCGAGGACATCGTCGAGGCCTTCGACTACTTTTTCTTCAACTACCAGGCGGCGCCGCTCCTGGTCATCAAGGCGGACGACCTCGATTTCAACCGCGAAGACGATGTCCAGGACCTGATCGGTCAGATCCGGGACATGAAAAAGAGCTCGCTCTATTATGTCCCCCAGAGCTACGGGGGAAAAGGAGCGAAAAAAGGATAGGCGACGCGGCCCGGACCCCGCGAAGCGCGGGGCTGGGACCGCAGCCCTACGGAGCGACGGAAGAGACTTTACCTCAATCCCGCGGCGGAGGCGGGATGGGGAGAAAGGACGGAACATGCCGGACCAGCCAGCAGTCAAAATCACGGTTCCTTCGATTTTGGCCAGAAAAACCACGGGCCCGAAGGTCGTCTGCCTGACGGCCTACGATTTTCCCACGGCGAAGATCCTCGACGAAGCCGGGGTCGACCTCATCCTGGTCGGAGATTCCCTGGGGATGGTCGTCCTCGGTTACGAAAACACGGTCCCGGTGACCATGGAGGAGATGATCCACCATACGAAGGCCGTGACCCGGGCCGTGAAACGGGCCCTGGTCGTGGGCGACATGCCCTATTTCTCGTTCCACCTGAGCGCCGACGAGACCATCCGTAACGCCTCCCGCTTCCTCAAGGAGGCCGGGGCTTCCGCGGTCAAGATCGAGGGGGCCTCGAAAAAAAGGCTGAAGCTCGTGGAGGCCCTGGTGGAGGCGGAGATCCCGGTCATGGGCCACGTCGGCCTGACCCCCCAGTCGATCCACCGCCTGGGGCAGTACAGGGTCAAGGGAGTGACATCGGAAGAAGCCCGAATGATCATCGACGGGGCCAGGAAATTGGAGAAAGCCGGGGCGTTCTCGGTCGTCCTCGAGTCCGTGCCCATGGAGATCGCGAAGATCGTCACGGACGAGGTCGGGATCCCCACGATCGGGATCGGGGCCGGGCCGGCCTGCGACGGCCAGGTCCTCGTTTTCCACGATCTGGTCGGATACTCGACAGGGTATTTGCCGAAGTTCGTCAGGAAGTACGCGGACATTCATGGGACGATCAGCCGGGCGGTCGGCTCTTACGCCGCCGATGTCAGGGCCGGCCGGTTCCCGGACGACCGGACGTCCTACCATCTCAAGCCGGAAGCGGCCTCGGAGATCGCCCGCCGGAAGCCCGCGGCGGCCGCCATGCTCCCGGGACGGACTATAATGGCGGCCAAAAAATCGCGCGTAAGGCGGCCGGCCGGAAAATGGATGTCGAAATGATCGTCGTCAAGACCGTCGGCGAGATGAAGAGTCTTGTCCGGCGGTGGAAAATGGACAAGAAGAGGATCGGCCTCGTCCCGACGATGGGTTATCTCCACGAGGGACACCTCAGCCTCGTCCGGGAGTCCAAGAAGCGGACAGACGTCACGGTCGTCAGCATCTTCGTCAACCCCGCCCAGTTCGGGCCCGGGGAGGACTTCAATAAATACCCGCGAGACCTCGTCAAGGACTCGGCATTCCTGGAGAGCGGGGGCGTCGACTGCCTCTTTTACCCCGATGCAGGCGACATCTATCCCCCCGGCTATAGAACCTACGTCGAGGTCCACGGCCTCCAGGACCGGCTCTGCGGAAAATCCCGGCCCGGGCATTTCCGGGGGGTGGCGACCGTTGTCCTCAAGCTCTTCAACATCGTCAGTCCCGACCTCGCCTTTTTCGGCGCGAAGGACGCCCAGCAGGTCTTGATCATCAAGAGGCTGGCCGCCGATCTCGACCTGGATGTCGAGGTCGTGACTTGTCCGATCGTCCGCGAGCCCGACGGCCTGGCTTTGAGTTCCAGGAACACCTACTTGTCTCCCGACGAACGGCGGGCGGCCCCCGTTCTCTCGCGAAGCCTGGCCGCGGCGGAGAAGCTCATCGCGACGGGAGAGCGGGACGCGGCGAAGGTGATGGCCGGCATCAGGTCGGCCATCGGAGCCGAGCCGCTCGCCCGCATCGATTACGTCGAAGCCGTCGACACCGCGAATCTCGAGCCGGTCGTCGAGATCCGGGGCGATGTCCTCATCGCCCTGGCCGTCTTCATCGGCTCGGCCCGCCTCATCGACAACATCCGCGTTCACGTCTGAAAGGAATCCATCATGATCAGAGCTTTTCTCCGTTCGAAAATCCACCGGGCCACCGTGACCCACGTCGACGTCGAATACGAAGGGAGCCTGTCCCTGGACGAGAACCTGATGAAGGCCGCCGGCCTCGCGCCTTACGAGAGGATCGATGTCTGGAACGTCTCCAACGGCGAGCGTTTTTCAACCTACATCATCCAGGGGAAAAAGGGGTCACGCCAAGTCGGGGTTTACGGCGCCGCCGGCCGCAAGGTCCGGGTCGGCGACACGATCATCATCGCCGCCTACGCCCATCTCGAGGACTCCGAGGTCGAGTTCTTCACTCCGAAGATCGTGGTCCTCGAGGCAGGGAACAGGATCAAAGAGGTCCGCTGAGGAGCGGCCTTCGGTCTATTCCAGGGCCCCGCCGCGCAGGACGGAGTGAACGACCGCCCTCATCTCAGTCGAGATGGTAGTTCGGGGCCTCCTGGGTGATGACCACGTCGTGGACGTGGCTTTCCTTGAGGCTGGCCTGGGTGATCTTGATGAACTTGGCCCGCTCCTTGAGCTCGTCGATGGTCCGGCAGCCGGCGTAGCCCATGCCCGCCTTGAGGCCGCCCACGAGCATCTGGACGATGGCCATGGCGCTGCCCTTGTACGGGACGCGGCCCTCGATCCCCTCGGGGACGAGCTTGTTCGTGCCGGCCTGAACGTCCTGCATGTAGCGGTCGCTGCTTTTGCCTTCCTTCATGACCGAGAGGGACCCCATGCCCCGGTAGATCTTGTAGGCCCGGCCCTGGTACATGACGACCTCGCCGGGGGACTCCTCGGTCCCGGCCAGCAGGTTGCCGAGCATGACGCTGTCCGCGCCGGCCGCGATGGCCTTGGTGATGTCCCCGGAATATTTGATCCCGCCGTCGGCGACGAGGGGGATGCCGGCCTTGCTCGTGACCTTGTAGACGTCGGCGATGGCCGTGACCTGGGGGATCCCGGCGCCCGTGATGATCCGGGTCGTGCAGATGCTCCCGGGGCCGACGCCGACCTTGACCGCGTCGACGCCGAGGCCGATGAGCTCCTCGGCCGCCCGGGCCGTCCCGATGTTGCCGGCGATGAGCCCCTGGCCCGGGAACTCCTTCCGCAGCAGCTTGACGGTCTCCAGGACCCGCTCGGAGTGGCCGTGGGCGTTGTCGATGACGAGGACGTCGCATTTGGCGGCGACCAGGGCCCGGGCCCGGTCGAGCCGGTCGGCCCCGACGCCGACGGCCGCGCCGACTCTCAGCCGGCCCAGGCCGTCCTTGGCCGCGTCGGGATACTGGATCTTCTTCAGGATGTCCTTGTAGGTGATGAGGCCCTTGAGATGGAAGGTCTCGTCGACGACGAGGAGCTTTTCGATTTTATGCTGATGGAAGACCTTTTCGGCGTCCTCGAGCGACGTTCCCACGGGGACCGTCACGAGGTCCCTGGTCATGATCTTTTCGATGGGCAGGCTGAGCCGGCTCTCGAATCGGATGTCCCGGTTGGTCAGGATGCCGACGAGCTTGTTCGTCTCGTCCGTGATGGGCAGCCCCGAGATCCGGTGCTCGCGCATGACTTCGAAGGCCTTGCTGATCTTGTCCTGGGGGCGGAGGGTGATGGGCTCGACGATCATCCCGCTCTCGTGGCGCTTGACCTTGTCCACCTCCTCGGCCTGGGCTTCGATCGACAGGTTGCGGTGGATGACCCCGATCCCGCCCTGCTGGGCGAGGGCGATGGCCATCCGGGACATGGTCACGGTGTCCATGGCCGAGCTGACGACCGGGATGTGGAGCGGGATGTTGCGGCAGAGCCTCGTCGCGACGCGGGCGTCGGCGGGGATGACGCCGGACTTGTCCGGAACGATGAGAACGTCATCGAACGTCAGGGCTTCACGGATCTTTTCTTCGAGCATGCTCTCTCCTCCCTCACCGTTTCTTCCGCTTGCCGGGGATCATCGACCGGGCCTGCCTGGCTCTCTGCCCGGACGGGCCCTGGGGCTGCTGATAATAGACCGGGGCCTGCCGCCGCTCCGGGGCCGGCTGCTCGAGGACGGGCTGGATCAGGAAGAGGTAGCGGACGGCGTCCTCCTCGATCCGGTCGAGCATGGACTGGAACATCTCGAAGCTCTCCTTCTTGTATTCGATCAGGGGGTCCCTCTGCCCGTAGCCGCGGAGGCCGATGCCCTCCTTCAGGTGGTCCATCTCGAGAAGGTGGTCCTTCCACTGGGAATCGATGACCTGGAGGAGGATCATCCGCTCGAATTCCCGCATGAACGGCCCCAGGGTTTTCTCCTTTTGCTCGTAGACGCCGCGGAGGGCGTTGACGAGCGTTTCCCGGAGCTCCTCAAAAGCGACCGCCGCCCAGTCGATCTTGAGGGTCTCCATGTTGAGCCCGAACTGGGCCAGGACGGCCTTGGCCAGGGCTTCGCGGTCCCAGTCGTCGGGCGATTTTTCCTTGTTGGCGTAGCTGTCGAGCATCCATTCGATGAGGGTGTCGATGAGGTTGAAGAAGTACTCCCTCAGCTCCTTCCCCTGGAGGATCTCCTTCCGCTGGGTGTAGATCGTCTCCCGCTGCTTGTTCATGACGTCGTCGTACTCGAGGAGGTGCTTGCGGATGGTGAAGTTCTGGCCTTCGACCTGCTTCTGGGCGCGCTCGATGGCCCGGGTGATCATCCGGTGCTCGATGGGGACGCCCTCGCCCATGCCGATCCTAGCCATCAGGCCCGAGATGCGCTCGCTGCCGAAGATCCGCAGCAGGTCGTCCTCGAGGGACATGTAGAAGCGCGACGCGCCCGGGTCGCCCTGGCGGCCGGCCCGGCCGCGGAGCTGGTTGTCGATCCGGCGCGATTCGTGGCGCTCGGTGCCGATGACGTGAAGCCCGGTGAGGGCGACGACCTTCTCGTGCTCCTCCTGGGTCGTTTTGGCGACGTCGGCCGTGACTTTCTCGAGCTGCTCGGGCGTCGCCTTGGCCGGGTCGACGCCGGATTTCTTGAGCTGCTCGCGGGCCAGGTATTCCGGGTTCCCGCCGAGGAGGATGTCCACGCCGCGGCCGGCCATGTTGGTGGCGATGGTCACCGCCCCGAGCCGCCCGGCCTGGGCGATGATCTGGGCCTCCATCTCGTGGTACTTGGCGTTGAGAACGACGTGCCGGACGTTCTGCTTGCGGAGGATGTTGCTCAGGTGCTCGGACTTCTCGATCGAGATCGTCCCGACCAGGACGGGCCGGCCCTTGTCGTTGTTCTCGGTGATCTCCTGGGCGACGGCCTCCCATTTCTCCTCGGCGGTCCGGTAGATGACGTCGGGATACTCATAGCGGATGAGGGTCTTGTTGGTCGGGATCTCGAGGACGTCGAGGCCGTAGATATGCGCGAACTCCTCGGCCTCGGTGGCCGCGGTGCCCGTCATGCCGGCCAGCTTCTTATACATCCGGAAATAGTTCTGGAAGGTGATCTGGGCCAGGGTCTGGTACTCCTCCTCGACGCGGACCCGCTCCTTGGCTTCGAGGGCCTGGTGGAGCCCGTCGCTGTAGCGGCGGCCGGGCATCAGGCGCCCCGTGAACTCGTCGACGATGACGACCTTGCCGTCCTGGATCATGTAATCGACGTCGCGCTTGAAAAGGTGGTGGGCTTTGAGGGAGGTGTTGACGGCGTGGACGAGGTCCATGTTGGAGAGGTCGTAGAGGTTGGTGACGCCCAGGATGCGCTCCGCCTCGGTGACGCCCTCCTCGATGATGGAGACGGTCCGGGTTTTCTCGTCGACCGTGAAGTGCTTGTCCTTGTGGAGACGTCGGACGAGGCTGTCGACCTTGTAGTAAAGCGCCGTCGATTCCTGGGTCGGCCCGGAAATGATGAGCGGCGTCCTGGCCTCGTCGATGAGGATCGAGTCCACCTCGTCGACGATGGCGTAGTTGAACTCGCGTTGGACGAGGTCGGAAAGCCGAAACTTCATGTTGTCCCGGAGATAGTCGAAACCGAACTCGTTGTTCGTGCCGTAGGTGATGTCCGCGCGGTAGGCGGCATGACGCTCGGCGTCGCCCAGGTCGTGCTGGATCGTCCCGACCGTCAGGCCGAGGAAGCGGTAGATCGCGCCCATCCATTCCGTATCGCGCTTGGCCAGGTAATCGTTGACGGTGACGATGTGGACGCCCTTGCCGCCGAGGGCGTTGAGGTAGGCGGGGAGGGTCGCGACCAGCGTTTTTCCTTCACCGGTCTTCATCTCGGCGATCTTGCCCTGGTGGAGGACGACTCCGCCGACGAGCTGGACGTCGAAGTGGCGCATCTGGGTCGTCCGGCGGGAGGCCTCGCGGACGACGGCGAAGGCCTCGACGAGGATGTCGTCGAGGGAAGCGCCCTGGGCAAGCTTTTCCCGGAATTCCGCGGTCTTGGCCAGAAGCTCCGCGTCGGAAAGGGGCCGGATGCGGGGTTCGAGGTCGTTGACGGCCGCGACGAGCGGCTGGATCCTCTTCAGGGTCCGTTCGGCGTAGCTCCCGAAGAGCTTGCGGGAAATCCACTTGTACATTTACTATCTTTTATCAGAAACCCCCCGGGAAGTCAATTTGCCGGACGCCGCTTCCTTGACCGCGGCCCCGGACGGCGGCAGACGTGATATAATCACCATATAAAGAGAATGCCCATATAAGGAGAATACCCATGACCGGCAAAAAAGGGATCTCGGCTTCGGCCGCCGTCGTGGCCATTCTGGCCTTCGTTCTTTCCCCCGCCCTCTCCCAGGAGAAGGCTTCCGCCCCGGTGACCGTCGCGGTGCGGGTTTTCGACGGCCGACAATTCGTCGACGGCCTCGCCCTGCGGGACTTCGAGCTCCTGGAGGACGGCGTCCCCCAGAAGATCGACGCGCTCTTCAAGGTCGACAAGAACGCGGTCACCCGCCGGGAAGGGGAGGGTCCCGCCTTGCCCGTCACGGCCAGACGGTTTTATTTGCTCTTTCAGATGTATGAATACAATCCCAAGATCTCCGAGGCCCTCCGCTATTTCTTCAACAACGCCCTCCTTCCCGGCGACACTCTGGAGATCCAGACGACGATAAGGAATTACATGCTCACGCCCGCGGCCTTCGCCAAGAAGCCGAAGGACGTCCTGGCCAAGGAGATGGACGGGATCGTCCGGAAAGACATCAGTCAGGGGAATTTCGTCTACACCGGCCTGGTGCGGGAGCTCAGACGGATCGTCCAGGGCCTCGAGGGCCTGAACCCCATCGCCGGCGGCGGCGACGAAGCGTCCGGAGGGATGGTCTCCTATTTCGGGCTGGAGCAGCTCCTGAGCCAATACCGGGAGTCCCTGGCGAAGTTGGAGGCCCAGCAGAGCCTCGACCAAAACAAGATCATCGCTTTTGCCCGGGCGCTCAAGCGGCAGGACGGGCGGAAATTCCTTTTCTTTTTCTACCAGCAGGAATACCGGCCGGAAATCAGCCCCCGGATGCTCAACACTCTCATCGACAACAACCAGGAGAACCAGAGCATCCTCGCCGACCTCCACGAGCTCTTCCAGGTCTATCACCGGAATATCTCCTATGACGTCAAGACGATCGTCCAGTCCTATTGCGACTCCGGCGCCGACGTCAACTTTCTCTTCATGAAAAGGACGCCGGAGAAATTCGGCGGCATCACCATGCGGGAGCAGTCCGAGGACGTGTTCAAGGTCTTTTCCCAGGTCGCTGCGGCCACGGGCGGCATCTCCGAAACCACCCAAAATCCCGTCGCCGAAGTCGGAGACGCCCTCAAAGCCGCGGAAACGTATTACCTTCTCTCCTATACGCCGACCCCGGCCGCCGGCGCCGGCCCGTTCAAGACCATCTCCGTCAAGGTGAAAGAGAAAGACTATAAGATCTTGACCCGGCGGGGCTACATCACGAGCTGAGCTCCGGCCCGCCGGCCGCCCGAATGACGTCCCGGGAATTGAGGTCAAGGGGCCGCGCCCCGGGCAAAGGTCACTTTCAGAAAAATGGCCATTTCCCTTCGGAATTTTGGATAATATCCAATTTATTGGATTCCCATCCGTCGCGGAAAATTTCCACGCCCCCATAAGTATCTGATATTTCACAATTTTGTCTCACTAACCTGACTAATCTCGCATGGCACGAATATTGCTTATTATGAGGACGTAAAATGTATTTTCCTATCCCAATGCAGAAAAGGAGGTGAGAATGATTGCTGTTCCCGGCGCACATGGAGGGGAATAGGAGGAGTGGACAACCACTCCTGGGTAAAGTAGCGATTTTCTTATAGGAGAAAATGTGAAAAAGAGCCTCATCGTACTTTCTATCGTGCTTCTTTCCGTTTCTCTCATGGCTCAGGTGAGAACGGGCACCATTTGGGGGCATGTCACTGATACGCAAGGCGCGCCTCTTCCGGGCGTCTCCGTAACTCTGATTTCGCCGGCCGGAGCCCCTACCACCGCCGTCACCGACGATCAGGGCATTTTCAGGTTCCCGTCGATCGAGCCGAGCAACAAGTACGCCCTGACGGCCGAGCTTCAGGGATTCAAGAAGCAGGAAAAAACGGGCATCATCGTCGTCCTCGGCCAGCAATCCAAGATCGACCTGACAATGGAGCAGGGCAAGCTGGAAGAGGAAGTGACGGTTGTCGCCGTCACCCCGACGGTCGACGCCAAGAAGACGTCCGTCGGCAAGAACGTCACCCAGGAAATCCTGCAGTCCCTGCCGACGTCCAGAGACCCCTGGAACGTCATGCAGATGGCGCCGTCGATCATCATGGACCGTGAGAACGTCGGCGGCAACGAGTCCGGCCAGCAAGCGAGCTACGTCGCCAAGGGCGGCGACACCAATCAAGGCGTCTGGGCCGTTGACGGCGTCGTCGTCACCGACCCCGCGGCCATCGGCGCGTCGCCCATTTACTGGGACTTCGACTCGTTCGAGGAAATGAACATCGTCACCGGCGGCGCGGATGTCACCGTGCAGACGGGCGGCATCGCCCTGAACATGGTCACCCGCCGCGGCGGCAACAAGGTCAACTTCGGCGGCCGTTTCTACCTCACCGACAGCCAGTTCCAGGCGAACAACCTGACCCCGGCTCTGATGGATCAGGGCGTCACCAAGATCAACAAGATCAACTCGATCAAGGACTACGGTTTCAACGTCGGCGGCCCGGTCATCAAGGACAAGCTCTGGTTGTGGGGGTCTTACGGCGTCCAGGATATCAGCACGGTCGCGATCACCGGCACGCTCGTCAAGCCCCTCATCACGGACTACAACTTCAAGCTGAACGCCCAGATTATTCCCTCGAACCGGTTCGAGGCGCTGTACATCGGGGGCGCCAAGCAGTTCCTCGGGCGGTCCGCCAGCCAGTCCTTCCCCGAAGGATACGACCAGGACAGCCCCTACCACTTCGGCTCGCCCATCTTCAAGCTCCAGGACGAGCAAATGATCGGCAACGACCTCCTGCTGTCCGTCAAGTACGCCTACATGAACGCCGCGTTCCAGCTGATCCCGCACAGCGACCCGAACAGCGTCAACCTGGTCCACTATGATTACACGAAAGACCTCTGGACCGACAACTGGTTCTACGTCACGACGCGGCCGATGCACGACTATAACTTCGCCGCCCAGTACTACAACGACAAGCTGTTCGGCGTCAGCCACGAGATCAAGCTCGGTGTCGAATATTCGACCCGCCGCGTCACCACGGATTCCTCGACCGCGGGAAACCTCTACGAGTATTACAACCTGAACTACGCCGATATCGACCCGTCGGGAGAGGGCAACCCGGTTCAGACCCCCGGGATGACCCAATGGAACCTCTTCAGCCAGTACAACCTCGACTGGGGTGTCAAGCAGCTGGCGGCCTTTCTCCAGGACACGGTCTCGACCGGCCGGTTCAACATCCTCCTGGGCCTCCGCTACGACCGCCAGCAGCCCTCGGTCAATGCGAGCACGGCCTCGACCGTCAATGACGCCGCAGTCTGGTCGACCTATTTCGACTCGGATGTCAAGGCCGCCCTCAAGGCCTTCATGCCCGGCGTGGCCACTCCCAACATCACGCCCAGCTACAGGTGGAATACCTTCTCTCCGCGCCTCGGCATCACCTACGACCTCTCCGGCACGGGCAAGACCATCCTCAAGCTGAGCGGCTCGATCTACGGTGACTTCATGGGCACGGGCTCCGCGTCCTATCTCTTCGCCCCGTATGGCGTTTTCAGCGGCTGGATGAGTTGGTATTGGCTGGACGGCTACGGCGGAAATGCCGTGGACGGCAAACAGCAGGCCGGCGAGATGCTTCTCTCCGACCCGAATACCTACGCCCCCGTACCCGTGTTCACCGGCAGCGGGTCGACCCTCGCTGTGAATCCGGTTGTCGCCGACGTTAATGGCATTTACAATGGCTATTGGTGGGGCGGTTTCACTCCCGGCAGCTCGACCCCCGGGGCTTCTCGGGCTTCCGTGAATTCGAATGCCACGTCGAACCGGACCTATGAACTCCTGGCCACAATCGATCACGAGCTCCTCCAGGACTTCAACATCAGCCTGAACGCCACCTACAGAAAATACAACCATTTCACCTGGAATCCCTCCTATTATACCAACGGCGACTATGGTGACTACCGGATCGGCGGCGCGAGCGTCATCAGGGACTCCAGCATGTACTCCATCGCCGGCCAGATCCCGTCCTCCGTCACGGGCGTCGACCTTGGCGCCGGGGCCGGGAAAGATTATTACCTCATGACCCCCGGCTACGGCTATACCCCGTACTACCTCCACACGCTCAACACGAACTACGAGACCTTCTGGGGCCTCGACCTCGTCTTCAACAAGCGGCTCTCCAACAAGTGGATGCTCGACGGCTCCCTGACGTACCAAGACCAGAAGTATCATTACGGCAACGGCTACCAGAACCCGTCGAACCTCTGGGCCCAGCAAGACCAGCTCTATGCCCCCGCCCTCGGCGGCGCCTCCGGCAAGATCAACCAGTACATTTTCTCCCATTGGATGGTCAAGCTTGAAGGCCTCTACCAGCTGCCTTACGACTTCAACCTCTCCTTCACCTTCAACGCCCGGGCCGGCCATATCATCCCCCACTACGTCAGCGTCGTCAATTATACGTGGGCCAACAGCTACAACCGGAGCGTGACGTCCTACCTGGATATCTTCGGTTCCTCGAAGCTCCCCGCCTTCTACCAGCTGAACCTGCGCCTCGAGAAGATGGTCAAGCTCGGCGACACGGGACGGATCTACCTCATGGCCGACGTCTTCAACCTGCTCAACAGCTCCATCATCAACAGACGGTACGACCAGAACGAAGGGACGATCTACATCCGCACGACCGGCGTAACCCACTCCGCCTATGCCAACAACTACAAAGTCAACGAGATCCTGAACTCCCGCATCATGCGGCTTGGAGTCCGGTTCGCGTTCTAAGCTGACCCGGCACAGAAGCAGAGACTCAAAGCCCCTCCCCCGGCGGGGGGAGGGGCTTTTTTTTGCTCCGGCTTCCCTCGCTGTGATAGAATGGATCCCTCGAGAGGAGGTCCCATGAGCCCGTCCATGACGCGCCGCGCCGCGGGAATCGGTCCCGTCGTCGCCGCCCTGGCCTTGATCTCCGGCCTGCCCTTGAAAGCCGCCCCGCCGCGGCCGAACCTGCTCCTCGTCACGATCGATACGCTGCGGCCGGACCGGCTGGGCTGCTACGGGTCTCCGCACCTGAAGACCCCGGCGATCGACCGCGTGGCCGCGTCGGGCGTCGTCTTCGGCCGCGCCTTCGCCCACACCCCGCTGACCCTCCCTTCGCACGCCGATATCCTGCTCGGGACGACCCCGCTCCGGCACGGCGTCCACGACAACGGCAACTTCAAGGTCCCGGAGAACCTCCCCAACCTGGCCACGTTCCTGAAGGAAAACGGCTATGCCACGGGCGCTTTCATCGGCGCCTTCCCGCTCGACGCGCGCTTCGGGCTCGACCGCGGGTTCGACGTCTATGATGAAAACTACGGGTCCGGAACGGGCCTGGACTTCCAGTTTGTCGAGAGAAAAGCAGAGGCCGTCGTCGCCGGCGCCCTGGCCTGGCTCGAGGGACGGCCGGGGCCCTGGTTCCTGTGGATCCACCTCTTCGATCCCCACCAGCCCTACGAGCCCCCCGCGCCGTTCTCGGACCGGTTCAAGGACGATCCCTACAGCGGCGAGGTGGCCTACGTGGATTCCGCGCTGGCCAAGCTTTTCGGGCCTCTCGAGGACTCGCGCCGGGCGGGTTCCACGGTCGTCGTCATCACCGGCGACCACGGCCAGTCGCTGGGCGAGCACGGCGAAACGACCCACGGCTATTTCGCCTACAACGCGACGCTCTGGGTGCCTCTGATCGTTTCCGGCCCCGGCGTCAAGCCGGGCCGGGTGGAGGAGAACGTCTGCCACATCGACATTTTCCCGACCGTCTGCGACCTCCTGGGCCTCGCCCGGCCGGCTTATCTCGAGGGCGTGTCGCTCCTGCCGGTTCTGCAGGGAAAGGGCTTGACGTCCCTGGCGTCGCGGCCGATCTACTTCGAGTCGCTCTACGCCTACTACCGGCGCGGCTGGGCCCCCCTGCGGGGGTTCATCGAGGGGCCGAAAAAGTTCATCGACTTGCCCCTCCCGGAGGTCTACGACCTCAAGGCCGATTTCGGCGAAGCCAGGAACCTGGCGGGGAAAGACCTCAGCCGGGAGCGGGCCAGGCTGGCCGAGCTGATCAAGGCCGGTTCATCGCCGGAAGCCGCTGCCAGGCCCCGGCTGGACGCCGCGGCCCGGGAAAAGCTCCAGAGCCTCGGTTACGTGGGCGGATTCCAGCCGCCGGCCAAGGATCAGTTCGGGCCTCCGGACGACCTGAAGACGCTTCTCCCTTACAACCGCAAGTTCGAGGAAGCCCAGGACCTTTATTTCCGGGGGGATGTTGAGAAGAGCATCACCCTCCTCCGGGAGCTCCTCCGGGAGCGACCGGACTTCGACAACCCTTACCTTTTCCTGGTGACGGTTTATGAAAAGCAGCGCCGGCTGGCCGAGGCCGAGGCCGTCCTGAAGACGGGCGTGGAGGCCAATCCACGCAACTACAAGCTGGCCATCGAATGCGGCATTGTCCTGGCCGAGAGGGGCAGGAACGACGAGGCCATCGGAGTGCTCCGGAAGGCCTCGGGCATGATCGACTGGGACCCGGAGCTGTGGAACTATCTCGGCGTGGCTTACTGGAACAAGGGCGACCTCGCGAACGCCGTCACGGCCTACGAGCATGCCCTCTCCCTCGACCCCAAGTATGCCGTTGTCCTGTCGAACCTCGGAACGGTCCAGGCCTCTCTGGCCATGAAAAAAAAGGACGTGACCGCCCTCCGCCGGGCCATGGATTATTTCAAGCGGGCCATCGAATGCGACCCGCGGGACGCTTCCGCCTATAACGGCCTGGGAGCGGCCTACCTCATGCTCGGGAACGTGGACGCGGCCGTCTCCTGCTGGGGCCAGGCCGTCGCCCTCGAACCCGATCACAGGTTCGCCCTCTACAACCTGGGGACGGCCTACCTCGACAAGGGCGACAAGGCCAAGGCCCTGAAGGTTCTGACCAGGTACAAGGAGCGTTATTACAAGGTCCTGCCGGAAAGGGAAAGGGCCTCGCTGGACGCCCTCCTCGAGAAGTGCCGCTGAGTCTTTGTTTTTGTCCCGCCCTATGCTAAAATAACCGATA
>Ga0315282_10010607_pt1 | contig 14400 bp, 22 predicted proteins | sample YL17G07_20_MG_FD_203693 | JGI IMG/M metagenome (GOLD analysis project Ga0315282, IMG submission 203693) | Sediment microbial communities from Yellowstone Lake, YNP, Wyoming, USA - YL17G07_20 | ecosystem: Environmental > Aquatic > Freshwater > Lake > Sediment | place: USA: Wyoming | collected...
ATCCCGATCACCAAGCATTCCAAAGAGTCAAACTCATTGCGGGACTGTGAATACCCCCGAGCAAAAGGCTATTATTAGCACGAGACGACTGTGGCCGAGCGTAGGGGCCGTCGTCTAGCTTGGTCTTATCGGCTACTTTCATACCGTTTAGAAAGCCTTTTATCCTAAACGGACTGATTCTGTCATGATAGGGTTTGCTAGCCAACTATGTTAGCAAGAAGAAAGTCCGCAGTCTCAAGACAGCGAAGACCTACCAGAGCGCCCTGAACCTCTGGGCCAAGAGTCGAGGATTCCAGGACCCAGACTTGGCAGTTCAAGAGATCAAGGACAAGCATCTGGATCCGTATCAGGTCATGCAGGATTTTGTCGTCCAATTGCAGAAGGACGGACGCGCCCCGAAGACCATCACCACATACATCGGAGCTCTGAAAGGTTTTCTTGTCGATTCTGATGTCGAGATCTCGAACGAGAAGATGAAACAGAAGGTTGTCCTGCCTCAAGCGTATGAGATTTCAAGCGACCGAGCCCCCACACGAGACGAGGTTCGGCGAATCCTCCTCCGGTCTAAGTTACCGACTAAAGCTGTGGTTACGATGCTCGCTAGCTCAGGCATGAGGTTAGGCGAACTTGCACAACTCAAAGTCTCGAATATCCAATTCGGAGAGAACAATTCACCATCTAGGATCATCCTCAAACCGTCCACGACCAAGACTCGCAAGCGCCGGCTGACATTCATCAGCCCAGAAGCAACCGAACTGCTGAACGAATACCTAGGCGAGAAAGCCTCAGACCCAAACACAATCCTCTTTCCTGAAGGAAGTGACGCTCTCTATGGTCGAATAGTGAGAGCCATCAGTCGCACAGGACTTAGAGGGAAATCCGACAACGAGTCTGCAAGGTATGAGCTGCATCCTCATTGCTTCCGCAAGTATTTCTTCTCTAACTGCTTGGCAGCCGGTATCGACCGAGGTTTAGTCGAGGGATTCATGGGTCACCGGTTCGCTTTGGATTCTGCATATCTGAGAATGAGCGACGATGAATTGGCAGACGAGTATAACAAGGCCGCTGATAGACTCACGTTTCTAACATCGGAAGCGAACGGCGCGGTAAAGGATAGGATGACGCAACTGGAATCCGAAAACAGGGACCTCAAGGCTAGACTCGATCGGCTTGAAGCAATCAGCACGGAACGAGTGACACTCAAGAAGTGAGCAAAATCACAAGTGCACCTGAGGTCTACTTCGAAATCGCTTGAACTATGTGCCCCAAGTCTCGGATCTTTTCATGAAGTTTGCGGGTGGTGGCTTCACGCAGAACGGAGTTCTCCTTCATGGCCTTTATCCATCTTGGTCCGTACTCCTCATCCATTCTCGGATATAACCAACTGAGTAGTAGATGAGAGGACGGGTCGTCCCGCTGAATGTCACGGTGATGGAGTGCATCCGCTATTGCGGTCTCAGCGATGGATGTCAAGGCGTAAAGTGCTAATGCTTCAAGGCTCGTAAATGCATCCTCATCTCGCTCCTCACGGCTGACCTCCTCAATAGCTGGCCATAGAGACGCAATGTCCGGAAGCCACTCGGGGTTTCTCACGAAGATTCTCTTCACTAAGTCACTGATCTTAGATGCGTCCTCATTCGCCTCTTCATATCCGAACATGACTACATGCATCAGGCCAAGGTTTGTTAGGTCATAATACTTCACCATGCCGCTCATCTCACGATGATGTATCACGATGCGCTTGGTATCGATGAGCCGACGAATCGCTTTGTATATGGTCGGTTTGTCAATCTTCAACCGTCTCTCTAACGTCTTCTTGTTCGAGGGGCCGTTCATGACGATGAAATAGGATATCCTGTCAAGCTTGTGATCGAGCCTCTTCCGATAGGTCTCTGCGCTGATGGTTCCGGGTAGTCGTTTGGGCATAGGGTAGCTACTCTTGCTACCCCTTTAATAGAGTTACGGTACGGTAGGTGTACAATAGGGGATCTCTGGGATGACGAAGATTCAGTCGCCGTTCGAACTCGACAAACGGGACGTCAAGGCCCTGAATGACAAAGCTAGGCAGTTGCAGCGTAGCAAGTCCTCAATCATTCGTCAGCTCATCCGCGAATATCTCGACAAGATAGGGTGCCGACAATGACGTCCGCTATTTCTCCTATCGAGCAATTGCCGGCGCTTAAGAAGGGATGGGGTGCTCTGTATTTCGAGGTGATGTGCTTATGTGCCAAACGCAGAGTCTTCAATGTGGGACGATGTAATGTGCGACGCCCCACGCAATCCAGTGATCTTCTGAAGAACATCAGTTCAACATATATCACTACCATGTCACGTCGCAAGAACATGACCTCTGAGGAACAAGCTCTGTACAAGGAGCCGAGGTCTACGATGGGCGAATGGGCCCTAGAGGATGAAGAATGAACGTCACGTCTATCCAACTCGCGAAACGCATCCTCGAATTGCTCGGAGGAGTCAAGGAAGGCGAGTCAGTCGACCTCGCCAAACTACGAGATGGGTCCGTATTGATTTCGAAGTGTGATTCGCAGTCATAGGCTCGCGTGAGCTTTGATGACCACAGGGTGACGGTGCTGGCAACCCTGCAGTCTACGTCCGGCCAGCCGAACGAACCCCTACCAGGGTTGGAATGAATGAATCGAACGGAGATATTTGAAGAAAGTGGCGTCAAGCCGAGTCCTAGTTCTCTTGGCTCAGGCAAGATGTCAGATGAGGAGGCTCCTGGAGTCGGCCTCGTCAATGTCCGCGTTTTAGGCGGTCGGGATTTCTGTAAAAAAGTCGCAGCGGCGCTTGAACCGTTAGGCTTGATCACAACCGGATTCGAGCCTGACCCCCATGGCACTCCCAACGTCTTTCGCATGTTCCTTGCTGGCCGGGGCGAATAGAATGACAACCGAATCAAACCCCGAATCAAACGCTAAGAAGAAACCAGTCGATACAAGTCAACCCCCGCTCAATGACCCCAAATGGTTGGACTGGTACAGACAACTCCAAAACGATAGAGTCCGGCGCAATCTCGGGCTGACCCGGGCCGATGAAGGTGTCATGGACACTGTTGACCGACTCGAACTCATGGAAGAACGTGGACTAGGACCGCCAGAACCGATCACTGTGGATTCTGTTCGAGAAAGAATGGGTCTGAAGCCATTGGACCCGAAGACCCGTAAAGAGTTGTGGTTAGAGGACCACGACTCTGAGAAGGGGAACAAGGAATGAAATCTCGCTCATCGAAGAGACGAGTTCATGGTCACATGCGTCGACGCAGAAGTCCGCTAGGAGGTCCGGGCACAGCGACGGCTTCCTATTCCTCCACCAAACCGCTCAACGACTTAGTCGCAACCGCGATAGCAGCGGTCAAGAGACTTCAGCAGGTCGGAGTCGAGCTTGCATCTTCAGCCGCACCAATCACGACCGTCAAAGCGGAGACCACTCCATCATTGACGCGGTTGACCGCCTCACTCAAGGAACTAAGCGACCTCCTAACTCTTCGGAATCAACTTGTCACCCTAACATTAGGCAACATATCGGATTCAGTCAAGAAATCCGGAGAGGGCATCCAAGGCATTGCCAACGACATTCAGAAGCAGCTTGAGACATTAGATGTGCAGCTCTCAATCGAGAAACAGTTCAGTCGATATCTCACGTGAGGTGAAATGAATTGTCTACAAAGAAACATCCGAACCCTATCATCCAAAAGCTCATCGACAGGGCCCGCGAATGTGGAACCAGCGACCCCATCATAGAAACACTCGTCCAGGATTGGGAACGCGAGACCCCCGAAGCAATCGAAAGAGTTGTCCGCGAGAACATGGGCCTCGCCCCAGAGGGGTCTAAACCGTCGCCTATGGCGGATTTTATCCGAGAAGCACTGAATCCACCAGCCCCGCCTGCACCAGCAAACGAATCAGTCGAAGATCACGTACGCCGAGAAATGAAACTGCAACGAATCAAACCGGACAGTGAGAGTGGCAAGAGTTGACAGCAACAGACGAGAAACCTCAGAGACCCGCCCGGGAAACGTGGACCATCACATGCCGAGGCTGTGGGAAACAGGAAGAGATTCGCATTCCAAGGTACTGTAAAGCGTGTTGGGACTTGCTCAAGAACCGAGGCAAGACAGAAGCATCAACAAGAATCAAAGCAGCCACCGACGCGAGCCGGCACAAAGTCGTTGTCTGGGATGCTTCGTGGGGCAAAGAGGAAACTGGGAAGCATGACTGAGAAGAAGGACGTTAGCGAATGGCAGATCTTCGACCCTACAACACTCTTCGCTGACGGATCGGCGGAAGCAACCTCTAGGACAGTCACATCCACCGTCACCGTTGAGTCCTCCCGCATCTTCCTAGACAAGCGCGTGTTCCATCTTGAGTATGTGCCGGATCGGATTGTTCATCGAGACGTTCAAGTCTCAGCGATTCGGCGAATACTGGCTGACATGGAGAAGGGTGTGAGACCCTACAATATCCTCGGCGTGGGAGGCTTCGGCACCGGCAAGACAGCGGTGGTTCGATCCACATGCCGTAACTTAGGGGATGGAATCCGCGTCGTCTACGTGAATTGCTCAGAGGATAAGACCCAGCTTCGAATCTACAGGAAAGCTCTGGACCAGTTAGGTGTTCCAACATCGACGGGATACCCGGGCGACTATTATCTGGACCTCTTCAAGAAGACGGTCGGATCCCTACGGTTTCTATTGCTAATCCTTGATGAGGTTGACAAATTCGTTGAGAGGAAGGATTCTGACGCGGAATCACTCTTCTACACACTGTCTCGTTCGGTCTTCAACGTCGTTGTGGTAATGCTAACCAATCATGCGAGTTTAGAGTCTAGGCTTCGCACGACTTTGGACGCGAGAGTCATCGACACCTTCCAGTGGCAGCGGATCGAGTTCAGTGATTACCCGCCAGTGGAGTTAGGCAAGATCCTTGCGGATAGGTGTATGATAGGACTCAGAGAAGGCACATACGATCTAGGAATCATCACGATGATAGCGAGAAAGGCCTACGAGCAGGGCCTACGGGCACGAGGTGTCATGAAGTTGGCGCGGATAGCTGGTGAAATCGCTGAACTGAACAATCATAACGCGATCCTAGAGGACGACATTCGACAGGCAACTATGGATTTGACCCACGATCAGGAAATGGCGATCGTACGAGACCTACCGCCACCACAACGAGCAATCCTAGCCTTCATACTCATGAACTCACCAACGACAACAACAATCGAGTCCTGGTGGACAGATTGGGCGCCTAAACATGGCGTAGGAGTAGCACGCAGGACGCTTCAAGGCTACACTAAGGACTTGGAAACGTTAGAACTCGCAACTAGGACAATACGCAGCCTAGGTAGAGGCAGAGGCACGGTAACGACCCTCACCGTTCCCTCAGACCTAGTTGGCATCATCGAAGCCAGCCTGAAAGCGCCAGAAGAGACCCCCACAGCCTCAATTGCGCCTGTAACCGGGGGACCCTCAACATGAGCACCTACCCCCAACCTACTAGATACTCTACTCTTCTCTCCTCTCTTCTCTTTCTTGACAGAGAGATAGGACCGGTTTACACACGCAATAGAGGCGGTGAGGGGGGGGTTCTAACTTGATTTCAAATGGAAATCAAATGAACGGGATCTCCAATAAACCGGAACCCCCCGCACCCCCGCTATCGTCAAGAAATGAGGCGAAACCGATACTCGAGTCCCCTACGGCCCTGGAGGACTTGAAATCTTGAAACCAAATGAGCCTCATTATGACGGGTCCGACATACATCCCCCACCACAGGGGAGGGGGGTATTTTTTGACTGAATTGCATGGTTTCCTCGACCACCTGCGCGAGAATCTGGAGATCCTAGATGAGCAAATCGAGAACGCCCGAGCAATGTCTAAGGAGAAGGGGACCGGGGCGCTTCAATGGGCGAAGACCCTTAGAGACTTGATTCAGCTTCGCAACGAGACCCTAGACAAAATCAAAGCACATCTTCTAGGCCGTGATGAGACGGGCGCAGTAGAGGAACCGATGGATACGTTTGAGGATGACACGCACCCGTTAACCCGCTTTGAACGCAAGGTACACGCCTACTTAGCTAAACCTTGGACTACGGATGATTTGAAAACCAAATGCGATAAGTGTGGGACTGAAACCAATTCAACGCTGACTAGAGATTTCGGAAGATACCAGATTGGCAAGGATTATAATGACTACTTTGAGTACAAGCGTCGAGACCTATGCGATGCTTGCCATGATTTGACGTCAAAAGAAATCCACGCGGAAGTTAAGGCGGCCCGGGAAAAGAACGGCTGGAACCTATCATAATCTGAATTACCAAGCAACTGAGCAAGCAAGAAGATGCGCATGAGTGAGTAACGAGAAACGGTGTTGTCAAGTTGTTATCGGATAGCGTAGCCTGTCAAATTTCGTCGAGTGAACTTGGGAAGACATGGTTTCTTAAGCGCCTATTCAGTGTCTTAGAAAGCGACTGCTCTTGGCTCTTAGTATCGCTAAACGGAATTTCTGGAGCCTTGTCAAGTGGGGTTTCGCAACTTTCGCAGGTGCAGAAGCAGCCATTCAATATGAAAAATGGCGTCCGCTTATGCGGAGTCTGATTGTGGGACTGCCTTTGCCTTCTGGAGAAAATTTCTTCTCGGGTTATTTCATATTGGGAACGTTCGCTCTGGGCATAGTCCTAGTCATCTCTGATATTGTAGTAAGAATCAAGTCACGGTCAGCGAGTTTTAAGGCAGAAATTCTCAACAGGAAGAGCAGTTATCACGAGGGAGACACTGTTCAGTTTTGGGCACAATATGCGGGTAAGCTGGATAAGGGGTACTTCTTAGCGGAGATCAATGCTCCTTCGGGCACTACTCTGCCAAATGGGAAGCAGAAAATTCAGGCGATTGATCCTACGACCTATCACAGTCCTTTGGTGGGTCATGGCCGTATGGGAAGAGTGAGCGGAACAAATACTCCACCCCGCGAATGGGGTTTTCAAATACCTTCCAAATACCCGGTTGGAAAATATCGGGTGGTCTTTGAAGTCTGGGATGGCGAGTTTGGCAAGGCAAAGCGACTAGCTTGGGCGGAAGACTTCTTTGTGGTAGAATCAGGCCCTATCGCGCAAACTGAACTCAAGCGGCGCGAGTGGAACGCGCATGATGTGGTTCCACCCTTGCCTATTGAAAGCGTACCGCCCTTTCTGAAGATCCCCCTGAGAGATTGGTTAGGCAAGAAATTGCCCGACTTTTGCAATGTTCAGGTCAAATCAATGTCAGAGGACCATGTTGAGGGCTGGTCAGAAGTTAGCGGCATAGTACAAGATTCTAACTTGGTGCCCTACCGTTTCACGTTCTGTCTTGACTCAAAAGGAAAGATTGACAGGAAAAAATCGTATATCGAATAGGATGCTAGGTTTTGGTTTTGAAGTACTCTCCTAGTACCGCTCTCACGGTTAACGTATCGGTGGGTCGTGTGTCTTGCGGCTTGTCTGATCAGGCCGAGTCAGAACGGGAAGACGCCTATCTTTGAACTCCCTACATGAGACCTATCACAAGCAATAGCGAACTCATTCTCTCACTTGCTTCGCTGATAATGTGCAATCACCTGAAAAGGCTCAACCACCAAACTGCGAGCAATACGGCTACGACGATCCAGGCCACATTGAACCAGAACATGGTTCTCAACCCTCTAGCAACTGGGTCCTTGCTTCCATGTATCATAACTTGACCTGCCGTCTGTTGCGGTGGCGGGGCGTATGATGTTGTCTTGCAGTCAACGCAGCCCCAACTGGCATCAACGAATTTCTGACCGTTCTTGTCAAAGTGGGACTGCGACATATACCGCATCTCTTTGCCGCATTCAGTACAGAATGGACCACTCATCCTCTTTTCACCTCTCTCTAATGTCCAACTGCCAGACCGCTATCAAGGCGCTGTGAATTGATAGGTGGCTGTGAAGGTTCGCTCCATCCCGTTGACGGTCAGAAAGGCGGTTGCCTCAAGATGAATGGGGCTACTTGTAGGCGTACCTTCGATTCCGTATCCGCCTACCAGAACTGTCCAAGAGACTGTTTCGCCAACTCGTAGAAGAAAGCGTGGTTGAATTATCATCTTTTCTCCAAGGGCTTGCGCGTCTACTTCCCTGATTCCTTCAATCTTTGTTTGGATCTCTCCTGAAATCGTCAGATCGAAAAGTCCATGATTCGTGTAACTCACACTGTAAGCAAGTTCACGGAGCATGTTGAGCGTGACGCCGTTGATTACCATGGGAGAAGATATCGCCCCTGTTATCTTAAGTTCTATCGGTGGAAAGAACCAGAAGTACAGCAATCCCGACACGCTAGCAGCCACGATGACAAGAACCAGTACCGCACCAATGACGATCTTTCGCTTGGTGAGCCAAGATTTTGCGGGTGACCGTGGAGGAGCTGATGGTGGAGCGGCTGACGGTCGAGGGGGCGACTGAATGCCTCCTTGAAGTTGGCGTCCACAGTTAGGGCAGAACGAAACACCTGCGGAAACTGGCTTTCCACAATTCTCACAGAAAGACGTGCCCGCTACTTCCGCCAAGAATTATCCTCATGTGAGAATATCACACTTTCCATTCTCCGCATCTGTCTCGCCTGCCTTCGCTCTCCCCGCTTGTTATGGCCGATTCAATTAGAAGAAAAGGGGGCGCGTGAGGTGTCTATGGGCTCGCTCTAATTCGAGCGGTCTCTCCGCGTCATTCAGTAGCTAAATACCACACGTCATTGTAGATCAGGACTAATCCCTTTTCTCCGCTGGCAACATTGAAGCTGAGATAGCCTTGGATCGCTGTTCCGCCAAATATCTCTCGGCCGTAAACTGCAGGTTCTAAGACATCCACTCTATGTTCGTATACGGAACCCTTCTCTCCAACAAGTTTGAACGACCACTGATTCAATGACGATTTGACCTCAGGGGAGCCGATCAACTTGGCATTCAGTTTCACGAGAACAGCTTCCTCACCCGGTCCCGGTGCCGAATTGAACATGTTAAAGTCTTTTAGCTTGCCATAGGCATCGCGTTCTATACCGATGACTGAAATCTCCCATTCATCCACAACCAACGTCTTTCCTAGAGGAAGAGGGTTGAATCTAGACGTTCCCGGTTCGCCAGTCTTCGGAAGAGTCGGCGTTGCTTGCATTGTCACCGTTTGGAGAATGGTCACATACTCGACCGTGCTCGTTGTGACTGTCAACGTCTTCTGAGTTGTGGTTTGCCTTGGTGCAATGGATCCTGCTGCAACCAAGACGACAAGTATCAGCACCACGCCTATGAGGATGTTTCTTGTGCGCTGGGAAGGTCTAGCCGGCGGCGTGGGAACAACACTTGGAACGGAGGGGCCGAGCCTTGTTGACTCTCCACAGAAAGCGCAGAAATCGACACCGTCCGGAAGATCCTTTCCACACTTGAAACAGAAAGGCAAGCAGAACGACCGATACAACTATGCCCCTCGGAGCTTTTCAGGCTGTTGGATCTCCGTCACTTCAATATCCGCCAGGGTTCCCCGGTAGAAAAAGAGGGGAGGGTCGCACCTAGAAACTAGGCACGACCTCTAGGGGTAGACGATCGGACCTCGGGACAAGATATTCTGAGTCGTCCAAGATCAGCCAGGTTCGTTGTCCAAGTATTGCATCGCTTATGACGTCGAGTTGGGCTACTCTGTCTTTCAGGACTCGCCAGTGATCCGGATCTGAGTCGGTTTCGACTTGCTGCATTAGGAGCTTGACGAATTTGACACCTAAGGCGGCTGCTTCCTCATCTTTCGGGAGGCGGTTCGAGTTCATCAGATTGGCCTCGCAACGCCGAGCTTATCCGCAAAGTCCCAAAGGTGCTTCCAGTGGCTCACATCGACCGTTGAGGATGCGTGACTTATCGCGTCGTCCAGCGCCGTCTTTACGATGAACTTGGCCGGGTCCTTCTGCCTCTCACGACTCAGGCGTAGTGTCTCACCTAGGATGGTTAGCTCAGCCTCGGGCACTTGAATCGTCAAGGTTACGGCTCGGTTGCTCATGGATATTCAAGCCTCCCAGACAACTCAAGATTTAGGCCCAGATCTCCCAGGGATGCAGGTGCTTCTTTCTCAAGTCCAAGCGTCTTGTCGAGTGGTTCCATGCCTACACGGTTGGCGGCTCCGTGGTTCTTGCCTCCACAAGCGCAGACGCATTTGATTTCTCGCGCCTCCTTGCAGGCAGCACAGCACTCATGCGGATTCTTGCTTGGCTGTCGTGCCGGCAGGTCAAACGCGAACAGTTTCGTCCAACTTACTCCTCTTTCTTTCCTTTCATTCATTCCAGACCACCGCTCTATAATAGAGCGGTAGGCTTAATATAAGCCTTGCTCTATACTAGAGCGCATGTTCCAGAGAATCCTAACCGAGAAAGAAAGACGGCAAGCCAAGGCATACCTCAAAGCCGACGGAGAGAGAAGTTCCATCGTCAGATCTCTCGCCTCACGTGCCAAGAAGCACCTACCAACAATCGAAGCGGACCTAGCACTCGTCAAAGAACTTCTAGCATCCTACGAGCGGAACAAGACAAAGTAGGCTAGGGCGCTCGTCTTGAGCCCGAATCCTGCTATGCTGAGCTTGACTCCACTGGCAAAGCGGACGATGATTGACTGAGGCTATCTTCCTTCCACGCTCGGCCTTAGGGATCACACAGGCGTCTTAGAAAAGCCCCAGCTGTCTTCAAGATAGTAGCTATCCAATTGGGCTTCAATATCACGACCGCCACGTATGCATAAAATACTATCAATAGCATGAAATCGCAGAAGCGCTCACCGGGTCCAAGGTTGGGTTGCCAAGGCAAGTAGCTGCGGTCTGCCACTTTTATGCAGAACGAAAGGGCAATCGAACATATCAGAAGTATCGAGCCGATGATGACAGCCACGAAGAGACGATAACCGGTCTCAAATCTAGTAGTGCTTTTGCCGTCGTTCTTGTCGATGGCCCTGTACAGTGTGTATATGCTTCGAAATGCCGTTATGATGGATCCGTAGGTGAAAAGGCCTATGACGAGACTCGTAAAGATGCTGGGAGGAGGATGTACTTTTTGCAGCAGCGGCGTCGCGAGGTCGACATTTTGGACGCTTACTGAGAAGAGGAAGAGTGCGATAAGCGAGTTCGCTGCTATGAGAATAGTAGCCTTGTTGGTGAGGCTGTTCTCAGACATGGACGACCCACAAGAAGTCAAGGTTATGTGAACTCCTTTGTTTATACAGCTATGGATCTATCACGTCTGAAGGGGGTCACCCCTGTCTCTCAAGGGGAAGGTGGAAACCGAATAGTGGAATGTGACCAGTGTGTCATACTATACGAGAAGTAAGAAGGTCGATACCGGGACGATGCTGTAGCCGTTTCTCTTCTCAAGCATGTCTTTCGAGAGTACTATGCCGCCTTTTGTACCAGTCACCTTCCTGAAATCTGCCAAAGGATACATGTCTTCTTTAGCGATTTGTTCTTGGAACTTCACCTCGATTGGGATCATGGTCCCATCTCCGCCCACCACGAAATCGACTTCTCTGTCTTCTTTGCCGCGCCAGAACATCACGTGACGCTTGTACTCGAATAGTTGCTTCTGTCTTGCGATAGAATATGCCAATCGTATGCAATGTTCTCCAACTGACTGCTCTACTAGGATTGATTTCTTTTCCTTGCTTCCGAGAGTCTCAATGGCGTATTCAAACGGATCTTTGCCGTGAACCCAACCATTCAACGCGTGAAGAAAGAATGGGTCGGCGAAAATGATCTTCTTTTGTTTCGCGTATTCAGGCTTGCGTTCGGCGGCGTTCATGCGGTAGAAGAAGTTCAGTACGAAGGAGGAATCGAGTGCTGTCACGTAGTTCTCGATCGTATTTGAGCTTGACACATCGGTCTCTTTCTTCAGCGTCGCCCATCCCACGGGAGTCCCCAAGGTTTTGAGCACCTCTTCCAATATCTGACGGAGATAGTTCTCATTCATGTTGTACCTCATCAGGTCGCCCGTCACCACATCGACATACGTCCTGTATGTGGTCTCTGAGATTCTTCCTAACTTCGAAAACTCATTAATCGCTCTTGGAATCCCCCCGGTCATCAGATACTTGTCGAGATGAAGGTTGGTTCTCGTAATCTCATAGGCGAGCTTCTCTATGCGCGGTGAAATCGTCCCATGCGAGAGGGCAGTGATCTCTTCGTGTCTCTCTGTCGTTCTCAGAAGGTCTAGCTGCTTAATGATCCCTCCTAGATCTTTGTCAATCGACTCGGTATATTCCGCAAACTTCACGGGAACGAAGACCAGATCAGGATTCGACTTGGGATCTCCTCTTCGCCCAGGCAATCGCTCTGCCGACACTCGCAAATCGAGAGAATGAGATCCGCTTAGAATTATCGTCGTGTTTCTAAGAGATCCCTTATCAATGAGGAATTTGACGCCTTTCTGCCACCCTTTTACCGAGCTAACCTCGTCTATGAATAGGTAGAGTCTGTCGTCAATCTTTTGTGACCGCCGAGAGTTCACGAACTTCTCGATTATTGATGCCAGTTCTTTCGGATTATCGACCAAGTCGCAAGAATAATAGAAGACGTTCTGGGGGGAGAGTTTCTGATCAAGCGTGTCGGCGATCAGCAGTTTCAGGAAGGTGGTTTTTCCGACCTGCCTTGGTCCTCGAAGGGTGTAGACTATGTCTTTGCTGAAATCCAGAAAGAACTTGAGCCGCGGATTCCATTGAAACGTTGAAGACTGGTAAGCCTGAATATGCTTGTCATTCGCTGCCCATTGTCTCGTCTTCCACCACGGATTTTGTTCTGCATATTCGATGGGATACGACATTTAAATACGGACAACAGGTGCACCTTTCGGGCATTTATAAGTGAGCTTTCAGTGCCCGCTTCGCGGCCTCTGTCGGTCGTCCTCTCGGACTTGCTGCTAGCATGAGTGAGCCACTCGTAGATATCAGCGAGAGAGGGGAACAGGATCTATCCAGCCGTAGTTTGCCAAGCATCCTATAGTCAACCAAATGACGTAGGTCAACATCACGCCCACAAGGATGGAGAGGCCGGCCAATTTACTGTCAGACGCGCCGATCTTCTTCTGGCCAGGCTTCGCTTTGGGTCGTTGAGGATCAATGTGCTCATCAAGTCTATCGAGTAAGAAGAACTCATCCTTGTCTCGCTGCATTGTCCGTCTTGCAAGTTCACCGAACCACAAAGCCCTTTCGAGGAAAAAGACCGCCGAGCCCCCGAGGATTCCGAATGCAAGGGAAAGAGCACACCGGAAGGCTTCAAACGCAAGCCCCAATGCCCTTATGGACTCGACAGCCCCAAGGAATCCGATGACAAGAGTCAGAAGATAGACCTTGTATCCTTGCATTTGAGATGTGCAGTGGTCAAGATAGGCAATACGTGCCTCCTGCTCGCTCCTATCATGATTTCGGAATAGTCTCGTCTGTCCGACGTCGCAGACATACTCGTACCCTTCTCGTATCAATTCGATTGCTTCATCTTTCTTGCGAGTTGCCCTGACCTCGTAATTCTTCCAGTTCTCAGCAGACAAGAAACAGATCGCCTCAATCCACGGTGAGACTTGAGGCTAGGAGGACCCTAGACCTCAAGGAACCTCCGCAGAGTCGTCCACGACCAAGAGTTTAACGCTTTCTCAAAGGCCCTATCTCTTCGCTGTTGGTGCGACTTTGAACCTTCGTGACTGTGCTCTCTCCCAGCGCCGGTAACCCCTCTTGTCTTTTCTTTCACCGAAACTTCTTCCCTTCGCTATGCCGATTCCGAACCCTGTCCCCTGTGAGCATCCGCGACTCACGAAATTGGTCAAATTCAAAGGCGATCCTACCATCTCATACCGCTGCGAGTTGTGCGGTAGAATCGTGACAATCCCGGAATGGTAGAGGCGGCCTGACGCCGACAGGCCGAGGAAGCGGCAAGTTGTGTTATCACACCACATTTGGCACACTCATAAGTTGAGAGACTGAGTGTGCCTGCATGAAGAACCCCTAGAGACATTGTGAAGCTGAGACGGTGGTGCATACGAAGAAGAGGGGAAGGGGGGACCTGTCCAGAAGTCTACTTCGGAAGTGTGCCAGATGTCATGTGATAATACAGAGGAAGCGGCAAGTCGCAAAGCTAAAACGTGCATGTGATAGTAGAGCGTCGGGGCCGACAGTCTAGACCGATAGGTGGGGCCGACCGACACAAGTCGGGCTCACTCGTCTAGGGTATCAAGACGTGTCTAGATGGCACGAAAAGATACGGGTAACTTGGTCTAGACAACGATTGTCGCCAAATGGATACCAGAGCCGCACATGGCGGTGAACCTGGGGCGCTGGCGTCCCCGCGCGCGAAAGCCGCGAGGCCAGAAGTCGTGGGTTCAAATCCCACCGGC
>Ga0315282_10010608_pt1 | contig 14400 bp, 18 predicted proteins | sample YL17G07_20_MG_FD_203693 | JGI IMG/M metagenome (GOLD analysis project Ga0315282, IMG submission 203693) | Sediment microbial communities from Yellowstone Lake, YNP, Wyoming, USA - YL17G07_20 | ecosystem: Environmental > Aquatic > Freshwater > Lake > Sediment | place: USA: Wyoming | collected...
TTCGTGATTTTCGCGCCGCTGTTCTTCCTCGGCGGGCTTGGCACCAACATATGCGACGTCTCATTGCGCGCGCTCGCGTTCAAAACCGAGATGAAGGGCAAGGAGGGAAGGAAGTTCGGGACGTTCACTCTAGTAAAATTCCTTTCATCGGCGCTTGGCTTGTTCGTCGGCGGGGCGCTCGTCTTCCTGGTGGGCTTCCCGCTTGGCCTAAAAATTATAGGCCTGGTTTACCTGCTGGTCATACCCTTCGTATCCTTCAGGCACATGGCACGCTACAAGGTGAAGCTTGGCCAGTATAAAAGAGACGTGCTTGACAGGAAGGTCATTTTCCTCTCCATCGTAATGTTCATGTTCTCGCTGCACTGGGGTACCGAAAGGACGACTTACGGCCTGTTTCTGAAGAACGGACTTGGCCTCGATATGTTCTGGCTGGGCGTTTACACGTCGCTTTCGCTGCCTTTCCTTGGCATCGCCTCGTATTATTTCGGCAGGCGGATAGACTCGGGCAAGAGCAATCTTAAAATGATATTTTTCATGGGCATGCTGATTTCGGGCGTGTCCTACATATTGAACACGGTTCCCGTTCCATGGTTCTCTTTCGTGATGCGCATGTTCCACGAGTTCGGCGACGGTATGGCGGACATAGCGACATATTTCTGGATATCCAGGCTGTTCAAAATCGAGCGCGTCGGCGGCGGATACGGAGTTATGCTCACCTTCATGCTGCTCGGCCAGGTGGCCAGCTCGCTCGTGTTCGGCCCCCTCGGGCAAATCGCCGGCTATCAGGTGCCCATCATAATAACCGGCATGACTTCGATAGCGGGCGCCTTCCTGCTGCTCGCATTCGTAAAGATATTCAAGGTCAGCGAGAAAATCAGCTAGAAGCAGCGATGCCGAGTTTTTTGGCGAGGGCTATTATCGCCTTGCGGAATTCGCTGAAAGTGCCGTCGTTGCTGACCGCGAGGTCAGCGAGTTTTATGGTCTCGTTTATTATCTTTTCTGTCTCCCTCTGCTCGATTTCCAGAAACTGCTTAAGCGTTAGGTGGCCTTCGCCCTTCGTGCCGCGCTTGACGACGCGCTCGTACCGTTTCTTAGTGCTGCAGCTCACATAAACGAGCCTGAAGCTGTCGCCGAACCTTTCCTTGAAGTAGCTGACTTCCTCGGGATAGCGCACGCCGCTTATCGCCCAGTAGCCTTCGGATTCTATCTTGTCGCAGATGAGTTTCGTAAGGATATGCTTGCCTCCTTTCCTGCGCATCTCCAGCGCGAGGTCGATAAGATTTTCGCGCGTCACTTGCTTCCCCATATGTCTGAGGAGCGGAGAGAGGACGTCGTTCGTGTATGTGAGGACGCGGAAGCCGTACTTCGCCTTGAGGTATTCGGCCATCGTGTCCTTGCCTGAGCCGCGCTTCCCCGTGAGGCCGAGAACCAGAAATTCCATTTATAGAAATTGTCCCGCTTGCTTAAATAAAATTTTCCAGTCTTCTGATAATCTCACGAGTAACAATTATATTTTTAAAAATAAAAATAACGGAAGCGCCCGCTACCCCGGGCGTTCTGTCATTTTCGCCTAACCCCTGATTTCCTGGTCGAACTGGGCGATCTGGTGCTTCAGGGTTATCAGCATGTCATTCGTCTTCTGCAGAGATTTCTCGGCCATTTCCTTCTCTTTCCTGATGTTCCTTATCTGCTGGTTGAGGGCGAGCTTGTCTGATTCCATCGCGGCCTTGTCCTCTTTCAGCGCGATGACCTTTGACTGGAGCTCTTCTTCTTCCTCTTCTTTCCTTTTCATCTCTTCCTGCATCTTGTCCCTGGTTATCTTGAGGTGGTCCACTACTTCCTTCAGCTGGATCTCCTCGTCCTTGAGTTGCCTTACCTTTTTCTCCAGAATCTTGCGCTCTTCCTTTATGTCCAAAGCCTTTACAACATCGTCGTTCAGCGTGGTCAGGACTTCGTCCAAGCCCTCATGCACCTTAGCCATCGATTTCTTTGTCATCAAGACACCTCGCTTATTTTATAATAACATTATTTTCTATATAAACTCTTCTGGTTTAGCGTTCTCAGCATTCGCTATCTCTCCTTCATTTTGTGGCGCTCTATCATTCTCAGTATCTCGGCCAGCTGCAGGTTTATGCTGTCCACGCTTATGCTGGAGGGAGCGAGTTCTACCCTGCCCTCCTGCAGCGCTTCCTTCTCCACCCAGCCGCCATGCTCGTAAGAGTAAACATACTTGCTGCTTATGTTCAGGTCGTCGGTCAGCTTCTTTATCTTGCCTTCCATTATCTCGACGAGCTGCACTAGGGTTTCGTTGTTTTTCTCAAGCCTTCTGATCTGCTCCCTCAGCCCGGAGTTCTCCACCTTCATCTTCTTGACAAGCTGCTGGTCCTTCTTGAGAATCTTTTTCGGGTCTCCCATGGAAGACGCGATGATTTTCTTTTCCCAGTAATCAGCCATAATAATTCTTATTGGCCCGTGCCCTTAAAAAATAATTCGCGTTGCATGGCTTTGAAAGAGAATCAGCAGAGCGATACGCCAGTCACTATGTCCCTGTCGCGCATGAGCTTGCACATCTTGCAGAATTCGAGCGCGGTGTGGTCCGGCCTGACTTCGCCTCTGGCTATCCTCGCGGTCACATTCTCGATGAAAGCGAGCAGCTCATGATGCTTAAGGAAGACTGAAGTTTTCCTGCCGCGCAGTTCGCGCCTGTACTGCGAGATAGCGGGCTGCGTCGTGTCGAGCAGTTCCGCGACTTCGGTCTGCGAGAAGCCGTGGTCTTCCATGAGCTTCTTCGCGACGAGCGCCCGGAAGCCGGGCAGCATTTCGCTTATCATGTATTCGCAAAGCGGTTTCATTGTCAGAACCTCCACCGAGTTCCGATACCTTCAGGAACCCGACGGAATCAATAATTGACGGAAGGGTTTATAAATTTATCACGCCGTTATATTTCCCTCGAAACCAGCTTCGCAAAGTTTGTTTAGAGGCCATTTCCGCATTATTAAAAACAAATTACCTTAGTCCATGAGTTTTGTCATCAAAGCTCTTTTCAAATTCCTTGCGGAGTTTGTTTAATTCCGAAGACGACTTGATTGCCCTGACCATTTTTTCCAGATCTTCTGTTTTAGGAAGCCATTCGTATTTTTTGCCGTAATCATCCGTAAATTCCGCCATTATCGAGAAGTCTCCGGATTTGGTTTGTTTTTTATTTATCACCCATTTTACAAATTTCAGGTTCATTGTCATTGTTAATAATTTAAATTTTGATTTAAAAAGAGACGCCGTTATAATTTTTCCCGGCCCTGCCGCGCAAAGCAATTTAAAAGTTGCCCTTCAATAATCAAACGACCTTTTTTTGCGTCTATACCAGGGTGGTTGTCTTCATGACTGAAAACTCCGTGTACAAAAACGATAAAATAACAAAATGGTATCACTACACAAGATCCAGGTACAATTCGCTGCTAGGTATGTACAATGATAAAAGCATACCAGACGACGTCATTGAGCTGATGGGCAAACGCCTTTTAAAAGGCACGGCAATGCTCAGGGCTGAAGGCGCGGACGTACTAGCAACGGAGATAGAGCAAAAATACGTAACAATGATATGCCGGAGGAAAAACATCTGGCCTGTGTATGATGAAACGGAGCATGCGCGAGACGCGCAGAGCAAGAAATATGCCAAGATAGTTCTTCTCGTTCTCCTGGCATCTGTGCTTTTGCCCAAGCTCGCGGTTTCGCAGCCTTTTCTGAACAGCATAGTTAATGCACATACCTTGAGTTATTTACAGAAACTGCGCGGCTTCGGCGCTTTGAGCGGTATCGGTGCCTAGACTCTTACAAGCTCGTAGGCCCTTTTTCCCATGCCCAGCGCCTCCGCGTAAGCTGGCTGGACGGAGACGTCAATCTTGTTGGCGTCCCTGAAGACATCCCTGCCTGCCTTGTTTATAATCATATCTATTGAGGCCTGCTCTATCGCGGCGATGTCGCTGGAAGCGAGGATTCCGATGTCTTTCGTCATCGGCCTGCCCGAATCAGCAAGGCAGTCGCAGTGGGGCGTGATGTTCACGAGGAAATTGAAATAAATGATCTTTATCTGGCTTGTTATGCCAAGGGCGTATTCCACGATACGCTCCTGGATTTCCTGCGCTGTCGTGTTGAACCAGGGGATTTTGACCGCTTTGTACGGGCAAACGGCGGTGCACGTGGCGCAGCCTATGCATTTCGCCGGGTCCATGACCGCGTATTTCTCTACGACGATCGCGTCCGCCGGGCAGCTCTTTACGCAAAGGCCGCAGGCCTTGCATTTGCTGTGGTCGAAAAGCGGCTTGACCTTCGCGTGCATTTCCAGTTTGCCTGCACGGCTTCCCAGACCCATGCCCACGTTCTTGAGCGCGCCACCATACCCGGCGGCGACGTGGCCTTTGCAATGGGTAACCGCTATCATCATCTTGTAGTGCTTCAGGCCTGCGCCGACCTTGATTTTCCTGAAATGTTTCCCGCCGCTTAAAGGGATTTGCCATTCCTTATTGCCATTGTCACAGATGACGACAGGCGCGAAATCGAAGCCGTGCCTTTTCGCGAGCGAGAGATGCGTTTCAGTTTTCAGGCGCTCGCCATGATAGAGAGTGTTGCACTCCACCAGCTCGGGCGTTCCGCCGCGCGAACGGACGAGCTCGCAAATCTTCTTGGCGAACGCCGGATTGAGATGCGTCTTGTTGCCCTTCTCGCCGAAGTGCATCTTGATGGCGACGCGTTTGTTTCGCACGTCGAAGCCTTTCGATATTTTTTCGTAAAGCTTCCCGAGCGCTTGAATCATCTCGTCCTGCGAGGCCACGGGTGAAAAATAGACCTTTGACATGCTAATACTTTTGCTGGATGAAATATAAAATTAAAACAAAAAGCGGCCTATTTCTTCGCGACCTTCTGCTCCTTGAGCAGCATCTTCGCTATCATGAAGATGACGAAGGCGATTATCACGAAGTTTATTATTGCGCTCAAGAACGAGCCCCATTTCAGTATTATCGGTCCTATCTGGAACGTTGATGCTTTCCAGTCGCCCGTTGCTGAAAGTGCAGGCGAAATCACCGGCATTATTATGTCGTTGACAAGCGATTGCACGAGCGTCGTAAGCGCAGCGCCTATGATGAAGGCGATGGCGAGGCCCATTACCTTGTACTCGTCTAGGAACTGTTTGAATTCTTTTATAATACCCATCAGGACACCTCCTGATGATGTTAAAGGAAGGCTACATAAAAACTTTTGCGGCCTTCAGCGGAAAAATTTTTGCAAATTCCGAAAATATATGTCGCAGCATAGAAAAGTTTATAAAGGATACCCGGCTACTATATATTGGTGTTTTAAGGCGAACGAACACAATATATTGTGTTTTCTGTCGGTAGTGAAAATCGCCTTATTTCACAAAAAGCGAGGGGAAAAAATGCGCTGCCCGTACTGCTCGAGCGATGAACTGAAGGTGCTTGACAAGAGAACTTCTGACGAGAAATCAATATGGCGGAGAAGAGAATGCTTGAAATGCGGCAAACGCTTCACCACGTATGAGCGCGTCGAATCCGTCGACCTCATCGTCGTGAAGAAGGACGGCAGGCGCGAACGCTTCGACAGAAACAAGCTGAAATCAGGCATCCTCAAGTCGTGCGAAAAGAGGCCGATAACCAACGAGATGATAGAGAAGACAGTCGACGAGATAGAAGGCGAACTGCGCGGGGAGGACAGCATCGAGATACCGAGCAGGAGGATAGGCGAGCTCGTCATGAAAAAGCTGAAGAAACTGGACAAAGTCGCTTACATCCGCTTCGCATCGGTTTACAGGGAGTTCGAGGACATCGAAAGCTTCCAGAACGAACTGAAGAAGCTCACGGGAGGGAAGGTGTGAACGCATGGTTCTGAAGAAAGTGAAAAAGAGGGACGGACGCATAGTAGACTTCGACATGAACAAGATTATCAACGCGGTTTTCAAGGCTGCCAAATCTGTCGGCGGCGAGGACATGGAGCTCGCCAAGAAGCTCGCCGAACAGGTGATGCAAAAGATCGACGAGAAGTTCCCGAAAGACGTCCCTTCAGTCGAGGACATACAGGACATCGTCGAGAAGATACTCATAGAGAACGGCCACGCGGCTACTGCAAAGGCATACATACTTTACAGGAAGGAAAGGGAGGAGGCGAGAAAGGCGAAGGAGATGCTCGGCGTTAGGGATGAGCTCAAGCTTTCGGTGAACACGATAAAGGTCCTGAAAGCGAGATACCTTATAAAAGACGAGGAAGGCAACGTCATTGAATCGACCTCGGAGATGTTCAGGCGCGTGGCGAGGCATATCGCGCTGGCAGACATCCTTTACCACGACCTTGTCTTCGACAAGGACAAGGAGCAGAGAATCAAGGACCTCCCGGAGCTTGACAGCCTGCCAAAAAAGGCGCAGGAAATCGGCCTGAACATGCACAACGTCAGGATGTTGCACAAGGCCTACCAGCGCCTTAACGTTAGGAAGCAGATGAAGACGACTTTCAACGAGATGTTGGAGATTCTGAAGAACAAGTGGGAAGAGGTTCAGGCAAGGGAGGACGAGTTCTACGGCCTCATGAAGGATTTCGAGTTCATGCCCAATTCCCCGACGATCATGAATGCCGGCGCTCCTCTAGGCCAGCTTTCAGCATGCTTCGTGCTGCCGGTCAGCGACTCGCTCGAGAGCATTTTCGACTCGCTGAAATATACCGCCCTCATCCACCAGTCTGGCGGAGGGACAGGCTTCTCGTTTTCGAAGCTCAGGCCGAACGGCGACATGGTGAAGTCGACTAAAGGCATCGCCTCAGGCCCGCTTTCTTTCATGCGCGTTTTCGACGTCGCGACAGAGGTCATCAAGCAGGGCGGGAAACGAAGGGGAGCGAACATGGGCATAATGAGGATAGACCATCCTGACGTGATGGACTTCATAACTTCGAAGGACAGCGAGAACCGCTTGCTCACGAATTTCAACATCTCCGTTGCAGTCACAGACAAGTTCATGAAAGCGCTCGACAACAACAGCGAGTTCGAGCTGATAAATGTGAGGACGGGCACGGTTTTCAAGAAGATGTTCGCGCGGCAGATATGGGAAATGCTCACATATCAGGCATGGAAGACGGGCGATCCCGGCGTTATATTCATAGACGAGATAAACAGGGAAAATCCTACGCCGCACATAGGCGCGATAGAGGCCACGAATCCTTGCGTTTCAGGGGATATGCTCGTACCAAGCGAATACGGGCTTATTGGCATGGAGAAGCTCGCGGATGGTCATCATACCACGCTTCTTGTCGATAAGAGAACAGTGGGGCAGAATGAAACTGACATTTCACCCATGACAAAGGCATGGAAGACAGGTACCAAACAAACATACAAGTTGACTACAAAGTCCGGCTACGAAATTGTTGCGACCCCTGACCATAAGATAATGACCACACGTGGCTGGGTTCCGCTATCGGAACTGAAAAAAGGCAAAGATAAGGTACTGATACAACCAGGTCCGGGCATGTGGAACACCAACGGAAAATTGCCTTTTGAAACATCGGGCTCTATTCCTAAAAGATGGTCCAAAGAACTTGGCAATGCTCTTGGATGGCTTGTTGGAGACGGGTGGTTGAGAGAAGGCGATAAAAACATGAGAGCTGGTTTCACATTCGGAAAGCATGACACCGAAATCATGAAAGTTCTCAAAAAAGCCCTGAACAAAATGTACGGCAAGGAAATAAAGGAAATCAAGAGGGAAAATGGAGTTTATCATCTCTCCTATCACGGAAAAGATTTCGTGGAATTCTTCAAGAAATTGGGAGTGAAGCCTGTAAAAGCGGACAGAAAAGAAGTGCCTTCATTGATTTTCACGGCAACGGAAGACGCCGTGTCAGGATTCCTCCAAGGCATTTTCAGCTCGGACGGCACGATAGGATTTCAGGAGAAGAACAAAACGGCGTACATAAGACTTACATCGAAATCCCAGAAACTGCTTAAGCAGGTCCAGCTTCTGCTACTCAATTTTGGCATAAAATCGAGGCTTTACGACAGGAGCAGAAAGCCAAGGGAGACATTCAGATACACGAGCAAAAACGGGGAGGAGAGGACATACGCTTCGGATGGAGTCCTGTTCGAACTGAACATAAGCAGGGACAACATTCCAAGATTCACAAGGAAAATAGGATTCCTCTGTAACAAGCACAAAAAAAAGCTGGAGCTAATTGAAAAGAGGTCATTCTATAAAGATGTTTTCGAGGATGAAGTCCTTGAGATAACGCCCAACGGAATGGAAGCAGTTTATGATTTGACAGAGCCGCAAACACATTCATTTATTTGTAACGGAATAATAGTATCAAATTGCGGCGAACAACCACTTTTACCCTACGAGTCATGCAACCTCGGATCCATAAATCTTGCAAAGATGGTGAAGGAGAAGGATGGCAAGGCTGAAGTGGACTGGGAAAAGCTCAGGAACGTGTCAAGGGCTGCGACGCACTTCCTCGACAACGTCATAGACGCGAACTCCTATCCCATAAAGCAGATAGAGTTCATGACGCACGCCAACAGGAAAATCGGCCTGGGCGTCATGGGCTTCGCGGACATGCTGATAAAACTCTGCATCCGTTACGACTCCGAGGAGGCGCTGAAGCTCGGCGAAAAGGTAATGAAGAACCTTACCGAGGCAGCGAGGGAGATATCGCAGGAGCTCGGGAAGGCAAGGGGAAGCTTCCCCAATTTCAAGGGCAGCATGTGGGACAAGAAGGATTACAAGCACATGAGAAACGCGACTGTCACGACCATCGCCCCGACGGGAACGATAAGCATAATATCGGACTGCTCGAGCGGGATAGAGCCGCTCTTCGCGGTCGCGTTCGTCAGGAAAAACGTGCTCGGAGGCGAAGAACTGGTCGAGGTCAACAAGCTGTTCGAGATATATGCGAGGAAAAAGGATTTCTATAGTGACGAGCTGATGCACGAGATTTCAAAGACAGGTTCGATCGAGGACATCGCCGGCGTCCCGAAGGAGGCAAAGGAATTGTTCAAGACGGCGCATGACATCGATTACGAGTGGCACATAAAGATGCAGGCCGCGTTCCAGAAATACACGGACAACGCCGTATCAAAGACGATAAACATGCGCAACGAAGCGAGCATAAAGGACGTCGAGAACGCTTACATCCTCGCCCACAAACTGAAATGCAAGGGCGTGACGATTTACAGGGACATGAGCAAGACGGTGCAGGTAATACACATAGGAGAGGAAAAGAGGAAGAGGATAAAGCTCGTGAAGGCAGAGGAAGATGAAAAGCAGCTCAGCGAGTCCGACGAGAACTGCCCTGTCTGCAAAGCGAAGCTTTATTCGGCGGAGGGATGCTACACGTGCCTGAGCTGCGGCTATTCCAAATGTGGTTGAATGAAACGCACCGAGAAAGCGATAGCGTTCGTTGTCTACGACACGGACAGGAAAAAGGTGCTGGCCGTGAAGAGGCCTGAGGAAGACGAACTTGCCGGCGTGTGGGGCCTGCCGGCGGCGTCGCTGAAAGACGGCGAGGCGTGGGAAGACGCAGTGATAAGGGCCGGGAAGGAAAAGCTCGGCGTCAGGCTTGAAATAAAGGGCATGCTGAACGAGGGAAGGCTTGAAAGGCAGGATTACATATTATATATGAAATTATACGAGGCTAGGATAGCGAAAGGTAAACCAGAGGTGCCGCAGCCTTTCGCAGGAACGCAATATGTGGCATGGAAATGGGCGAAGCCCGAAGAACTCGAATACGCCGCTTCGAAGGGCTCGCTGTGCTCGAGATTGTTTCTCGGGAAGGCATGAGGTGATGTTATGGGCGTGGTCTGTGTTTACACTGGCAACGGGAAGGGGAAGACGTCCGCTGCTTTCGGGATGGCGCTCCGCTTCCTCGGCCATGGAAAGCGCGTCGTCGTAATCCAGTTTCTGAAGGGCACGAAGACTGGCGAATTCATGCTCAAGAAAAACCTGCCCGGCCTGGACATCGTGCAGTTCGGGACCGAGAATTTCGTTGACCTGAAAAACCCGTCAAAGGAAGATAAGCAGCGCGCCATAGAAGCGCTCATGTACGCGAAAAAAATAATGACAGGTGCTTACAGGCCGGATTTGCTGATTCTGGACGAGGCGAATGTCGCTGCCTCAGCGGGCATGATAGACGACACGGACCTGCTTGACCTGATAAGCGAGCTTCCGGAGGAAATGAACCTGGTCATCACCGGCCGCGGGGCGGGAGAGAAGCTTCTGGAAAGGGCGGATCTCGTCACCGAGATGAAGGATGTAAAACATCCGTTTTCCAAGGGCAGGAAGGCCGAAGAGGGGCTCGAGTATTGAAGGTCGTGCTAGCATGATTCTTTCGGAGAAAACCATAAAGGAGCTCCTAACTTCCGGCAGGCTCGTTATAGATCCCATCGAAGAGAAGCAGATACAGCCTGCTTCTATCGATCTCAGGCTTGCCGACGAGATACTAATACTGAAAGGAAAGGCCATCGACTTCGAAAAGGAGCAGGAATACGAAAAGATAAAGGCCAGCGATATTGTCCTCCCTCCCAGGACGCACGTCCTCTTGCGCACGCTTGAGCGCGTAGAGCTGCCGAACGACGTGGGAGGAATGACCAAGTTGCGCAGCTCGCTGTCGCGCATAGGAATCGTCTTCAACAACGCGGGCTGGGTCGACCCCGGCTTCAGGGGCACGCTGACCCTCAGCGTTTTCAATGCGAATGCTTCTCCTGTGAAGATAAAGGCGGGCAAACGCTTCGTCCAGCTGATTCTGATGAGACTTGACAGCGAAAGCAGCGGCTACGTCGGCAAATACGCGGACCAGCACGCGATAACCGGAAGTAAGAGGGACAGCTGAATGCGGCAGAATACGGAGCAGCTTTTGGAACAGAAGCGGGAACAGAAAACCCTGACGATCACCTTCCAGAAGCTCATGCAAAAAATACGCATTTAAAGATAAATTCTCAGAACTAAATAGGGAGGACATACTGTATGAACTCAAAGTTATTGCTGGCGGGCATCGTGATAGTAGTCCTGGTCGCGATAGGAAGCCTCCAGCTGGCAAACATAACTGGTTACATTCCTTCTGTCGGAGGAAGCCAACAAGTCTTGGTCGTTATAGATGATGGCTCAAAAGCCTCGACTTACAACGTTGTCCTCAACCAGAGGGAAACCGCTTTCGACGCGCTCAAGCGCGTGGCAATTCCCGATTACGATATGAGAGAACCTAGCGTTTTCATAACCGAGATAAACGGCGTGAAACAGGACCAAGACCACCGCTGGATCTATTTCATAAATGATAAAATGTCTCAGGTGGGATGTGACTTTTACTATCCGGTTAGCGGTGATGTAATAAAATTCAAGTACATGACAAACGAGGAGATAGGGAAAGTTCTCAGCTAGATGAAAATTTCCATTCTTTTTCGGGTTTTGACCGCAGAAAATAGTCAAATATTTAAATACCATCGCTAAAAGTATGTCTATGTCCAAGAGAAGGCATCACGAAGTTCCGCATTCCGAGCATCATGAGGCTCACGCCGAGCACCCGGAGCATCACGAGCACAGTGCCGAGCACGAGGCTGAGCATCACGAGCATCATGAACATCATGAGCACACGGAAGGCGGCAAGCACCCGAAGAGCTACATGAAAATCGTTTCCTTTGTTGTGATCGCGGCTGTATTTTTCGCGGTCGGCTATTTCGCAATGAATATTTTATCATCGGCAAAAACCGGCGATGAACTGGTTTTCATATCGCCTCCGGGCTGCACGAACTGCGCCCAGCTTGAGCCGATAGTTAAGAACGTTGCAACAACGCTCAACATACCTTTCGTTAAAACCGGTTTTGGGCAGGCCATAGAGAATCCCGGTTATTTCATGGTTTACGAAGGCAATGCCACAATAGCTGGCGTCGGTGACGAATACACGTTCAAGACGCAGATATGCCTTATCACCAAGAACACCGCCATATGCAACCAGGCCAAGAACCTTACGCCTCCGACTGACAACACGCAGACTACTCCGGCAACGACCATAGCCAAGGCCGACAAGACGAACGTTAAGTTCTTCACGATGGCATACTGCCCGTACGGCAACCAGGCCGAAACAGGCCTGATACCCGTGTATGAGCTGCTCAAGGACAAGGTAACATGGGAGCCGCATTACGTGATATACGCCAACTACAGGGGCGGCGGAGCGGACTACTGCATGGAAAATGGCTCTTACTGCTCGATGCACGGCATCCAGGAACTGCATGAGGACATCCGCGAAATGTGCATATGGAAGTACGAGACGCACGACAAGTTCTTCAGCTTCCTTGGCGACGTGAACAACGCATGCACCTCAAGCAATGTGGACACGTGCTGGGAAGCGGTTGCCCAGAAGTACAGCATAAACACTGCTAAGATAAAGGACTGCCAGCAGAATGAGGCAGTAACCCTTCTGAAGGCGGAGTATGCTCTTAACCAGCAATATGGTGTGCAGGGCTCGCCGACCGTCCTGATAAACAACGGCGAATACAGCGGAGGCCGTGCGGCGGAAGATTACAAGGCTGCGATATGCTCCGGCTTCAACACGCCACCGTCCGAATGCAGCCAGTCGCTTGGTAACACTTCGGCTACAGCCAGCGGCGGTTGCGGTTAAAGCTTTTGATTTTTTTATTTCCCTTTTTCTTTTCATTATATTGCTCAGAAGAAGAACTATCTCACTCGTCGTAAATCGGTGTGAACGGTGGGAGAAGCTCATTGAAAAGCTCGAATTCCGTCTTGTGCCCGCAGTTCGGGCAAATCCTCGGCACGTCCTTCGCAACCACGATGTAATTGCAGCTGCTACATTTCCATTTGTCCATTTAATCCCCACACATCTTTGTCGAATTTATTAACAGCGATAAAGCTTTATATTCCTTCTATAACCCTTTTTTGAGTAAAGATTGAGCAGTGCAAAATCATATTTTGCTGAGTTCCCTCGTTTCCCTATAAACGTCTATCGCGAACAACAGGCTGAGGCTCGCCCACAGGAAGGAAATCCATATGAAAAACAGTTCCGAACTGCTCAGAATTATCGCATCTGGTATGCTCAGCAATATCAGCAAGTTGAAAATCATCACCAGCACAAGGCCAACACCCAGCACCATCCTGTGTCTTATGTAAATGTAACCTGAACCCCACACAACGAAATTCAGGAATGCAGCTATCCACGGCGATTTTGTTTGCAAAGTCTTGCTTTCCATGGTATTATATTAACGCGCGGATAAATATTCTATATGGATTTGGCCTCCCTTTTTGCCGCGTTTTCCGCATGGTCGCAGTCCATCGCTGCGGCCTGGGGGTATGCGGGCATATTCATCGTGAACCTTGTCGGATCAGCGACTGTGCTGCTCCCGGTCCCGAGTTTCCTGCTGGTCTTCGCCATGGGAGCTGTTTTGAACCCGTGGCTCGTGGGAATTGCCGCCGCCTTCGGCTGCGCGCTTGGCGAACTGACAGGATACGGCATCGGCCTCGTTGGCAAGAAGGCAATCGAAAAAAAGCACGAGAGATGGTTGAAGAAGGCGAATGCATGGATGGAAAAATACAAGGCATTTGTCGTCATCGTTATTTTCGCTGCCACCCCGCTTCCGGATGACGTGGTCGGAGTATTCTGCGGCGCGATAAAGTACGACATCAGGAAATTCTTCATAGCATCGCTTATCGGCAAGCTGATACTCAACCTTTCTCTGGCCCTCGGCGGATATTACGGCATGCAGTGGGTGCTCTCCGTTTTCGGAGGGGCTTAGCAGGTCTCGATATGGAAAGGATTTACGTAAGCATTTCTTACCTGAAAACCTTTCATTACCTTTTCTTCTCCCTCGCCGTCTTCTCACTTACCTCGGGCATGATGCTTTTCACCTATGGCAGCTTTGAATCACTGAGCTTTTTCGGCCTCACCGCTTTCTACTGCACCTCAAGCCTTATCGTGGCGCATTATTTTTACAAAAACTACAGGGAAGTCGCCGAGCCAATAAGGATTATAAAGATTTACCTTCTCCCGTACATCGTGCTGGTTTTCTGGACCATCGGCTCGATATCCTTTTTGGTTATCATATTCCCCGTGCTGCTGGCCCTCATATACTCTTTCCTTTTCATAAACTACTACATATTCTTCCTGATAATCATCGGCTTCTTTATGAGCAGGTTCAGGATGGTGTCGAAGTTTTTCGAGGTATACAATTTCTACATCCTTGGGAAAGCAAGGAAACTGGCGAAACAATACGCGTGCGAGGCAGACGTTGGCGAATACGAAGTAGGGAGCGACCCGAAAATCGATGAGATGCTGGACGACATATGGGCGCACAAAGCCTACCCGATTCCCTACGTCCGCAGAGTCGAGACTGCGCTGTGCGAGAAACACATC
>Ga0315282_10010609_pt1 | contig 14399 bp, 14 predicted proteins | sample YL17G07_20_MG_FD_203693 | JGI IMG/M metagenome (GOLD analysis project Ga0315282, IMG submission 203693) | Sediment microbial communities from Yellowstone Lake, YNP, Wyoming, USA - YL17G07_20 | ecosystem: Environmental > Aquatic > Freshwater > Lake > Sediment | place: USA: Wyoming | collected...
TCGAGATCCGGAACCACAAGAAAGAGGACGTGCAGGTGACGATCGTCGAGCCGGTCCCGGGCGACTGGGACGTGATCAAAACCAGCCACCCCTACGACAAGACCGAGGCCCACACCCTCCAGTACGTTGTGAAGATCCCCAAGGACGGCAAGACCACGGTCAACTACCGCGTCCGGATGCGGTGGTAAGTGCTCTCCCCGCAGACGCCAACGGCCCGGGTCGAATGACCCGGGCCGTTTCACTTGAGGGGGGCCAGCCTGTCCATGATAGCCACAACTGGTTGTTTGCCTCCTCGGGCTGTGGTAGGGTTACTCTGGCAGAGAGATGTTCAGACCAGGGGGAAAGGAGCCTCACAATGACAAAGACTGAAGCACTGGCCGAAGTGATCCTTACGGCCCTGCGATCGCTTCCAAAGCCTGGAAGAGATCGGGTACTTCTGGGCTTGGTGAAGGACAGGAACCTGCGTCGAGACCTGATAGATCTCGCCACCATTGAGGAGAGGAGGGGAGAGCCATCCCGTCCATTCCGCGAGTATCTGAAAGAGGGGAGAGGACAGGGCTAACGTGGGGTACGCGGTCGAAATCAAGAAGTCGGCCGAGCGCGAAATGAACCGGCTGCCTGATGCTATTCATCGGCGCGTCAGCCAAAGAATCCTCGCGCTTGAAAGCGACCCGCGTCCGCGTGGCAGTCAAAAGCTGGAAGGAGGGGAAGGCTACCGGCTGAGGGTCGGAGACTATCGGATGCTCTACGCCATCGATGACCAGGAACGGCGTGTACTTATCTACAGTGTTGCCCACCGACGTGAGGCATACCGATGAGGGCTTTGTGGTCGGTCTTTGCCTGGCCTTACGATCGGGATCTTTGCTGAATGCTAGCTCCTCCCCTGGACTGGAGGGAACTCGAGAGAACCTGGCAGTGGGCTGAAGGCGGAAAACGACAAAGGGCTACTGCGCCACTTCGGGGGTGGAGAAACCAGGTGAGCCTGTTGCGTATCCGGGAGGTTGTGCCGCTCGAAGGCTTTCGCCTTCGCCTTCGACTCACGAATGACGCCGTCGTCGAACGGGATGTCTCCGAGTTGATGCGTGGCCCGGTGTTTGAGGAGCTTCGCCGCAAGCCAGAGATGTTCCGCGATGTCCGCGTTGAGGGCGGCACGGTGGTATGGGGAAACGGAGCAGACCTGTGTCCAGATGTCTTGATCTGGGGTGGACCCCCTCCATCCGATTCGGAGGCCGTGATCGCCGTGGCGATGATGCGGGCGCCTCAACCCGAGTCGGGTTCGCACCCGGAGTGACGGCGGAGGCAGCCTGCCCCACAGACACCGATGACCCGGGCTACCCAGCCCGGGCCGTTCCATCTCTGGTACCCATCCTAAGCACTTGGCTCCAAATCCCCGAGGGTCACCTGCTCACTCCCTGACCCGCGAGGACGTGAAAGCCGCACTCGCCCATACCGCAAGAATGATGCGGTCACGGCCCCGGGGGAAAACGGTTGACAGGACATCGCGGCGTGTATATCCTGCCGTATATACATCGGGAGGAGCGGGCCATGAAGACGGCAAAGATTTTCCGCAGTGGAAACAGCCAGGCGGTGAGAATCCCCAAGGAGTTTCAGATGCAGGGCGATGAAGTGGAGATCGAACGCAAGGGAGAATTGCTGCTCCTCCGGCCGAAGAGGAAGTCCTGGGATACCTTCAGCGGAAGCTTGGACAAGTTCACAGATGACTTCATGAGGGACGGCCGGGATCAGGCGCATGTCCAGAAGAGGGGCAGGGCCTTCTCGTGAAGGTCATGCTGGACACCAACATCTGCATTTACCTCATCAAGCAGCGTCCCCAATCTCTTCTAGATCGGTTCCGTTCCTTTCCCGTCGGAGACATCGGGATCTCGGTCATTACCCTGGCCGAACTTCAGTACGGCGCCAGCAAGAGCAGCCGGCCGAAGCAGAATCGGGAGGCCCTGGAGCAGTTCCTCTCCCCGCTGGAGGTGGCGGCTCTTGACCGCCGGGCGACGGTTGCCTATGGCACTGTCAGGGCGGCACTGGAGAAAAAGGGTCGGCCTATAGGTGCAATGGACCTGTTGATCGCCGCGCATGCACTGAGCCTGCGCGTGCGCCTCGTCACCAATGATGAAAGGGAATTCCGGCACGTGCCGGGCCTTCGCGTGGAGAACTGGGTCTCAAGGGCATAAGGAGTGCGGGACTGTCTCAGCCCCACGGAAACCTCCGGCTGCCACAACTCGCCGCGATCGTTGACATGGAATGACCGTTCCTGATACAAATCGCCCCCAGAATGAGTGAGTGGGCGACCCGGAAGCAGTTGATTGACCCGGCGCTAGAAGCGGCCGGATGGTCGCCGATCGTCCGCTATACCCCCGGTGCCACATACGACACCGCAGCCGTCGAGGAATACGAGACCGCAGAGGGTCCCGCCGACTACGTCCTGTTCCACCGCGGAGAAGCCCTCGCCGCCGTCGAGGCCAAGAAGCTGAGCTTGGGGCCGCAGAACGTCCTCGTCCAAGCCCAGCGATATGCCAGGGGGTTCCGGGGCGGCCCGTTCAACATCCACGGCTTCCGGCTTCCGTTTGTCTATTCCACAAACGGCGAGATATTCTGGTTTCAGGACCTTCGTGAGCCAAACAGCCGATCCAGGCAGGTGGCCCGGTTCCATACCCCCTCCGCCCTCCGCGAGTTTCTCTCCCGTGACGCTGCTTCTGCGCACGACTGGCTCCACCTCAATTCCATGGACAGTTTGCCCCTTCGTCCGTATCAGCGTGATGCCATTGCGAGCGTTGAACAGGCCCTCCTGGCGGGGAAGCGTCGGATGCTCGTCGCGATGGCCACGGGAACCGGCAAGACCTTCACTACGATCGGGCTAATCTACCGCCTGATGAAGGCGGGGTTGGCTCGTCGCATTCTCTTCCTCGTGGATCGTCGCGCCCTTGCCGCCCAGGCGGCCGGCGCAATGGCAATCTTCCAACCCGAACCCGCCCTCAAATTCGACAGGATCTACGAGGTCTTTAGCCAGCGCTTCCGCCGGGAAGACCTGGAGGATCAGTTCAAGTTCGATCCGAAGGTCCTCCCTGCTGAGTATCTGACCGACCCCAAGCCCCGGGATGTCTTCGTCTACGTCTGCACAATCCAGAGGATGCGGATCAACCTCTTTGGTCTGGAGGGTGCATTCGGCAGCGGCAGGGAGCCCGGCGACGAGGAGCCGGATGCTGACGTCCTGGACATCCCCATCCACGCTTTCGACTGTGTGATCGCTGACGAGTGCCACCGAGGCTACACTTCGACTGAAGAGAGCAAATGGCGAGAAGTATTGGACCACTTCGACGCCGTCAAGATCGGTCTCACCGCGACCCCGGCGGCGCACACGAAGGCGTATTTTTGCGACATCGTCTACCGCTACGAATACGAGCGGGCAGTCCGAGAGGGCTACCTCGTGGATTACGATGCTGTCCGCGTCCACTCGGATGTGACGATGAACGGCGTTTTCTTGAAGGAGGGAGAGGAGGTTGCCCTCAAGGATACCGAGACAGGGCAGCTCAGCTTCGACATCCTGGAAGACGAGCGGGCTTTCGAGTCCACTGATCTGGAAGAGAAGCTCACCGCGCCGGATCGGAACCGCAAGATCGTCGCCGAGTTCGCCAGGTACGCCCGTGCCCAAGAAGCAGACCGGGGGACCTTTCCGAAAACCCTTGTCTTCGCCGTAAACGACTTGTCTCATATCTCCCACGCCGACCAGCTCGTGGATATGCTCCGCGAAGAATTCGGCAGGGGTGATGCATTCGTCCAGAAGATCACCGGAAGTCCGACAGTGGACCGTCCCCTTCAGCGCATCCGGGAGTTCCGCAACCGCCCGGAGCCCGGGATCGTCGTGACTGTGGACATGCTTTCTACGGGCGTGGATATCCCGCGCCTGGAGAACATCCTGTTCATCCGGCCGGTGAAGTCCAGGATTCTCTTCGAGCAGATGCTCGGCCGCGGCACCCGGCGGTGCGATGAGATCCACAAGACGCACTTCACGCTCTTCGACGTCCCCGGTGTCCTGGAATACTTCCGGAAGGCGAGCGCCTTCACCGCCGATGCACCGTCGAAGCCCACGCGATCCATCCGCGAGATCATCGAAGCCATCCACAACAACCAGGACCGGGACTATAACGTCAAAGTCCTGGTCAAACGCCTTCAGCGGATTGCAAAGAGTGTATCGGCAGAGGGCCGGGAGCACTTCTCCCTGTTGCTCTCAGGAACCGACATCGGCGACTTCGCGCGATCCCTTCCAGAGCGCCTGGAGCAGAACTGGTCCGAGACGACGGCCCTCTTGCGGCGCGAGGAGTTCCTCGACTACCTGGAGAACTATCCCCGGGCGCCGCGGACCTTCATCATCGCCGAGAATGTCGAGGACTTTGTTGTGTCGGAGTACCTTTTCAGGACGGCTGATGGCCGAGAATTGAAGCCCGAGGATTATCTGGTTGCCTTCGAGCGATTCGTCAGGGAGAACCCGGATCACATAGAGGCAATCCGTATCCTCCTGAGTCGGCCTGCCGAGTTCCGAACTGTGCACCTGAAAGAGCTGAGGGACAAGCTGGCGGCCCGGCCCGAACGCTTCACCGAGGCAAACCTGCACCGGGCTTACCAGAACAACTTGGCTGACATCATTTCGATTGTTCGGCACGCGGCGAGACGCGAGCCTCTGCTTACCGCGCAGCAGAGGGTCAGCAGGGCGATGGCGCGGGTTCGGACGGGCCGAACCCTCACGCCGGAACAGGAGGGTTGGCTGGATCTCATCCAGGCCCACCTGATCGAGAACTTGGTTATCGAGAGGGCCGATTTCGGCGCCATCCCCTTCTCGCGACGCGGTGCTTGGGGCCCAGCCAACAAAGCCTTTGAAGGCGGGCTAGAGGAACTCTTAAGCCAGATCAATGAGGCGATGGCAGCATGACTGACGTTGTCGGCAAACTTTGGGGCTTCTGCAACACCCTGCGTCACGATGGCATCAACTACGGCGACTATATCGAACAGTTGACCTACCTGCTGTTCCTGAAGCTCGCCGACGAGAAGGGATTGGCCGTGCCTGCGACGTGCGGTTGGCCCACCCTGCGCGACCGCTCTGGCACCGACCTCCTGGACCACTATGTCGAGGTCCTAAGGACCCTAGCGAAAGAGAAGGGAATCCTTGGCGACATTTTCGCTGGCTCCCTCTCCAGGTTTCGCGAGCCGGTCAACCTGAAGAAGCTGATTGCTCTGATTGATGAGACCGAATGGGCGGCCTTGGACGTGGATCTCAAGGGGCAAGCCTACGAGGGGCTGCTCCAGAAATATGCCGCCGAGCAGAAAGGTGCAGGCCAGTATTTCACCCCGCGTGAGGCCATCCGGTCCGTGGTCCGTTGCACACTTCCCGATATCTTTCGTCCTCAGGCCGGAATCAATTTCACCATCCACGATCCCGCCTGTGGTACGGCGGGTTTTCTTATCGGCGCCTACGAGTGGATCATGGGGCAGACCCATGAGGGGGCGGACCTCCGACGCGAGGACCGAGAACAGCTTCAGAAGCGAACGTTTTCGGGCGGTGAGATTGTCCTGGAGACCCGGCGGCTCGCGATGATGAACCTCTATCTCCACGAGATCGAGGCGGACATATTCTACGGTGACTCCCTCGCCGAGGGCCCCCACACGAGCCGCCGATACGACTGCGTCCTCACGAATCCTCCCTTCGGTACCAAGGGAGCTGGAGACGTTCCGACCCGGGAGGACTTCACCGTTCGGACCTCCAACAAGCAGCTCAACTTTCTCCAGCACGTGATGCATATCCTCAAGCCCGGTGGACGGGCGGCCATCGTCTTGCCGGACAACGTCCTCTTCGAGGACCACGCCGGACGAGACGTTCGTCGCCTGCTGATGACCGACTGCGACCTGCATACCATCCTTCGACTTCCCATCGGCACCTTCACACCCTACTCACCGGGGGTCAAGGCCAACATCCTCTTCTTCCGCAAGGGGGAGCTGACCGAGGAGGCCTGGATCTATGATCTACGAACGAACGTGGAGAAGGTGACCAAGGGGCGTCCATTGACTGCTGACTATTTCAAGGACTTTGAGTCCTGCTACCAGCGCAAGCCAAGGGCAGAGACTGACCGCTTCAGACGATTCGCCCGCGATGAGATCGCCAAGCGAGATGACAACCTGGACATCTTCTGGCTCAAGGACGAGTCCCTGGGAGACGCCGACGATCTTCCGGAGCCAGAGGATCTGGTGAGTGAGGCCGTCACCCAACTGGAAACCGCCCTCGACGCCCTGAACGAACTTGCACTGATCCTCGACAAGAACGGCAACAAGCGAGCATAGGAATGAGCGACGAGCGGAACGAGCTGCCCGAAGGGTGGGTGTGGGCATCGTTGGGACGTGTGGCCACCCTTAACATGGGTCAGTCACCCAAGGGGACGTTCACTAACGATGTGGGTGAAGGAGTTCCGCTACTCGGGGGTGCCTCTGATCTCCAAGCGGGTGGGCCCAAGCCAACCCGATACACTTCCCGCCCCACCAAAGTCTGCCGGCCAGGTGACATCATCGTATGCGTGCGTGCAACAATCGGAAAGATCGTCAAAGCGGACAGAGAGTATTGCCTGGGTCGAGGGGTGGCCGGCATTGGGCCGGGCTCTATCAATGGTGATTTCCTGCGCTTGTACTTGACAGGTCAAATTGAGCAATTGGAAGGGTTAGGAACTGGCACCACCTTCAAGCAGATCTCCAGGGATGATCTTGACGTCTTTCCCGTCCCCCTTGCTCCGCTCCCCGAACAGCGAAGGATTGTGGCGAAGATCGAGGCGCTGTTTGAGCAAAGCCGGACGACCCGGCAGGCCCTGGATCGCGTCCCACCCCTCCTGAAGAAATTCCGCCAGTCGGTCCTCGCCGCCGGCTTTCGCGGCGACCTCACCCGCGACTGGCGTGAGGAGAACCCCAATGTCGAGGCGGCTTCAATTCTGTTAGGACGCGTTTGCACCGAGCGCTTGCGCCACTATCAGGAGCAGGTGAAGAGAGCGAAGGCTGAGCGTCAACGTCCGCCGAGGAGACCCGCACAGCTTCATCATCCAGAGCTGGGGATGGTCAATGTGGATGAATTGCCGGCGAGTTGGGCGTGGACAACCGTTGAATTCCTTGCAAGTCCGGAACCCCGGTCCGTCCAGAGTGGCCCGTTTGGTAGCAACCTCCATCATTCGGAATTCCAGGACACGGGTATTCTTGCCGTCGGTATTGACAATGTCCTCGATGGGAGATTCACGATCGGTAGTCAACATCGAATCTCCTTCGAGAAGTACGAGCAGCTCAAGAAGTACACCGCTCGCCCTCTGGATGTTCTGATGACGGTTATGGCCACCGTAGGACGATGCTGCTTGGCTCCGGAAGACCTGGAACCTGCCATCATCACGAAGCACGTATACCGGATTTCTGTCGATCACCAGCTATGTGAGCCTAGCTACCTCATGAATGCCCTTCGTGGTTCCCCTGCGGTTCAGGAGCAACTATACGGGGAGATCCAGGGAGTCACTCGGCCAGGAATTAACGGCCAGATTCTCAAGCGCCTAAATATTCCTCTCGCCCCGCTTGCGGAGCAGCGCGTTATCACCTCTCGGATCGAGACTCTTCTTAAGCAGGCCGAGGCTATTGAGGCTGCTGTTGAAGCTACGCGGCAGCGAGCGGAAAAGATAGAGCAATCTATTCTGGCCCGAGCCTTCCGAGGCGAACTCGTCCTCCAGGACCCCAACGACGAACCTGCCTCAGTCCTGCTTGGGCGTATTGGCACCAAGCGGGGGATGCCCGGTGCTTCCAAGAGGCCGAGGCCAGATGACCTCGGAAAGAGGAAGCATCATGCAGCAAGGCGGAAGGCCAGTGGCGGATTCGGGAACTAGCGTCGAAGGCAGTCATGTCCGCTCTCAACCTCGGTCTTGAGAAGCGGAAATAACCCAGTAGTTACAGGTAGTTACGGCCCGCCGGATGAAAGTAATCGTTTGTTTTAATCTGTGGAGTTGACAAACAACTCAACCCCATGCTATATAGCCCATTACGGAGGTAAATTGATTTATGGTGCGCTCATTCGGGACGGCTTTGCGGGAACGAAGGCGAGCAGCGGGTCTCAGCCAGCGACAACTGGCAGAAGGTGCTGCGCTGGACTTCTCCTACATAAGCAAGATTGAGAACGACCGCTTTTCCGCACCAGCGGCGGACACGGTCGTACAGATCTGCCGTGTCCTTGGTGTCCCCCCTGGTGAGATGCTGGCGCTTGCGGGGAAAATACCATCTCAAGTCCGTGAAGGCGTTAGCACAAGCCCAGCAGCGCAAGATTTTCTCCAGGAGGCGCAGCAGATGAAACTCTCCGACGCAGAGTGGAGGCGGATGGCGAGCACGCTACGGAGACTACGGGAGCGACCGCGGTGAGGATCTCCGCGACTGAGCCCCGACTGCCGCTGTTTTGGCACGACTCTACGCCTGAGTCCGGGGTGCGGGAACTTCTTGCGAAGATGAGATGGTCGTATAGCCGCCGGAGTGGGTTGGAGCAATGCCCGCGCCGATATTACTATGACTATTACGGGGCGAGTGCACGGGCTGCAACTGGGGATCCGAATAAGCCGACCTTGCGCTTTCTGAAGTCCCTCCAAAATCGCCATGAGCGGGCCGGCACGATCGCGCACCTGGTCATCAACACTTACCTCCGAAAGGGGCAGTCCGGAGAAGTATGGGAAGCGGACCGCCTTTGCGACTGGGCGCAGGATATGTTTCGCAGGGACTGCGTCTACTCGCGAACTGACCCGGACGGAATGGCCCGGCCAACGGGAGGGTTTCCACCAGTTCTCATTCAAGAGTACTACTACCGGCATCCGGACGCGTCTGCATTATGTGCTGAGGCAGAGGAACGATTGGTGAAGGCGCTACGCACCTTTCATACGAGCGTCCACTTCGCTGAGTTCCGTTTGGCCGGGATCAGCCGCGGTGCCCTTATCGAACATAACCTCACCGTACCTGGCTTGCCCTGTCGAGTGGACGGAAAGCTGGATCTCGCGTTCACTGTGGGGAGACGTGTGACTGTAGTAGACTGGAAGACTGGCGACCCATCGGGAGGCGGCGACGACAGCCTGCAACTCGCCGCCTACGCTCTGTGGGCTTCGCATCATTTCGCGGCTCCAGCCGATGCCATCTCAGTGTACAAGGCATTCCTAACCGCTGATGGGATTGTTCAGTTCCAGGTCAGCGAGAGTGTTTTGGCCAACGCTCGAGGCCGAATTCTGCAGGACGCCGAGCGAATGGCGGTCGTCCACCCATATGGGCAACGGGGGGAGATTGAGGCATTTACCCCCTGTGCGCAAGCCAACATATGTGCGCTCTGCGCATTTCAAGAGGTCTGTCCCGAGGGGAGGGCTATGCTCCATGCTTGAGACTAATATCCGTATCGTCCGCCCGGGTTCCGACCTTTACCTCTGGGTCCGGCGTGTAGCCATCCAAGGCCCTGACCTTAGCGTCGATCTTCTCCAGCGGGCCTGCGACTCTCTCCGCCGCAGACACATGCTGGCGGCGGTGCCCTATGGCGGGCCGCAGCCGAGCATTCTAGTGGCGACCAAGAGCCCCGTACCCCCCATCCACTTGGAGCAGGAGGAGTGGGTGCTGGATATCACGGATGCAGGCGAGCCGAGCCGCCGCCTGTCGCTCACCGAACCCGAGGGGCAGTCTCTCCTACCTCCACTGATCGAGCGAGCTTTTCTGGCGGAGGTTGCGCGGCGAACTGAGCTATGGACACTTGACAGTCCGCGCATCTGGTATGAAGAGAAGCCCTTCAGGACCGAGGAGGGAATCGGCGCCTATCGGCGTTTCGAGGCAGCCTCATTGCTCGTTGAGGGAGTCGGTGTTGGAGTTGCTGTTGATGTGGGTACAGCCTTCTTCACCACCGCCACGCTATCCCACTTTTTTGACCTCACGGTGGCTGCTGGTGAACAGCAACGCCGTCGTGCACTTTTTGCCGAGTTGACTGGGCGACAACAGGGCCAGAAAGGAACCCTCCTGTATGACAACGGCCGTTCGAAGGTGAAGTGCTACTTCGAGGATGCTCCCGACGGAGCGACCTGCGGCAGCACGGGAACGTTCCGGGTTAAGAATAAGACTTACGATTCGGTATTTGCCTACTACCGGGCGGAGATCCCTGAGCTACTGGTCGCCGAGGATACCAAGGCTATCCGAGTCTCCTTCCCTCGCCTCAAACGCCCGCAATGGGTTGCCGCCGATCGTGTGTATATTCGAGTAATGAACGACGACGTTCCAGAATCGCTGAGCGCTGTTGATAAGATTGCACCGAAGGACCGGCGTTCCATCCTGCAGGGATTCTGGAATCGTCTTGAACCTAAGCCGCTCGGCGATGTGGCCCCGGGGCTTTGCAGCGGGTTCTGGTGTCCGGAACCGAACCGCATCACGCGGCTAATGCCGGTGGAGGTCGAATTCGGTCAGGGCCAACGCCTACCCGCACCGGCATCGCCTTCAGTTGGGGCCTACCGCGACTACTATCGCCAGCGCCTTGAGTATCTGGAGAAGGCGGGTTGCTACTCCGTCCCGCCAACCGTAGGACGTACAGTCTATTGTGCGTACCCGCGCCTCCTTGGTGAGGAGATCGGCCGCCAGCTTGCCGGAGACATCGGCGCTAGGATTAGCAAATGGACGAGACGGCAATTCGTTACCAGCCTCGTCGAATATGACACTATCGCCCAGGGGATCGAGCAACTACGACGGGCGGACCAGTCGGGCACTGTGGTTTTTGTCCTGGATGAAGAGCCCGCGGCCTACTATGAGGCTGCGTTCAACCTATCAGGGTGGCGGATCAAAAGGATTACTGAACGGGTTCTTCGCCAGCACTATGGATACCTGACAGAGGGCGCGTGGGACAAGAAACGTCAGTCCCGTACGCGCGAATGGGGACAGACACGCTGGCATCAGTTCGTTTCCACGAACGCTCTCGATGTTCTGCAGCAGATGGACATCGTTCCGTGGCGCCCTGAACAGGTGGGGCCGTACGAGGCCCAGCTTGCTATCGACGTCGGGCATGACCGACGCCACTTCGCCTTGTCGTTACTTATTGCCCGTGCCCCTGATAAGGTCCCCAGCTTCGGCATCTATTCGGAGGTGCTGGTTAAGCCTGATCACAAGCAAGAGATGATTAACCCGGTTATGCTAGCAGACCAGATCGTCCGAATCTTCCAGAGAGGGGCGCTGCGGCGGCGCTTTGATCCAATCAAATCGTTGCTCGTCCTCCGGGACGGCAAGTTGTGTAGGAATGAGCCTGAGGGCATCCAGAGCGCCGTTGCCAGGCTTGCCAAGGGGGGCATGTTGGGGACGGATGCCCGAGTAGATTTGGTGGACTTCCACAAGGACAGCCTGAAGTCAATCCGGCTATGGGAGATTGAGGGCAATAACCACGCCAGCAACCCGTTGGAGGGCACCGCAGTCGACCTTGGGCAGAGAATGACCGTAGTCGCTGCCACTGGTGCCGCCACGCTTCACCAGGGGACGGCACAGCCCTTCATGTTGGTGGGGAATGGCCGCTGCCCGGCCATCTTGGACGCGGCCGGTGCTGCCTTCGCCGCGGCCCAGCTTAACTGGTCCAGCCCGACTGTGGCACAGCGGCTGCCGCTGGTGCTCAAGCGGACAGACGACGAGCTCACAGCCCGCGCTGCACAGGAGATAAGACGCATCCGATAGTCCGATTATTGCCACCAGCACAGTGCGTCCAAGGTTGCGGGTCCAGCTTGTGAGGAGGGATGCGCCTTGAAAAACAATGAGTGGCTGGTCGCGCAGAGCTTCGAGCGAGCCCATGAGGTCGTGTCGGCGATTAATACCCTGTCTATCCGTGCGAAGCTGACCCTGGAGGGGATCGACGACTCCTCACGTGACGAAGAGGTGCGTAACGCTCAGGCGCTCCTGCTTGCCTTCCTGGATCGCTTCCATGCCGTCGTTGAGGACGCCGAGCGTCACCAGGATCGTGCGGTGCTCGGAGCGGATCCGCGGCTTGGGCAACTCGCAAAGAAATTCCTATCAGCCAAATGCGAATGGCCACGCCCGTCTATACTCTATTCCTCCTCGTTTACCGAAATCCGGGGGCTCTTGACCTCGAAGCGCGTCGAAGATCTGCAGGGTCTTATCACCTTCCTACGCGACCTCCGATCACTCGTCGAGCAGCATGCGCATTCTGACATCATTGACATCCTGGGAGACATTTGACGCATGCGACAAGTCTTGGAAGCGCGAAATCGTGCGCTCTTGCTCGACTTGGAGGAGCTCACCCGCGCCCTCACCTCTTCCAACATACCCAGAGAACTGCAGCCATACAGGGACCGTCTTCTTTCTGTCTGCGAGCAACTTCAGCGCATGACGAACCGCAACATAACCGACCTTGCCCTTGGCCAAGACTGGATTCTGGAAGACGTGCTTAGCAACACGAAGCAGGTCACCCAGTATGTTCGCCTTCTCAGTGCCCGCTTGGCTGCGCCGGTTCTGCGTGCGTCACCCAGAGACCGTCTGAGCCTGGCAATTATTCGCTGGGTTCACAGGGAGCACCAAATCACAGCCTCGATTCCCGCGGCCTTCGCAGATGGTGATTGCTCGATATGGCCATTTGTCGACATTGCACCAATCTACTTTTTCCCTTGCCTCGAACAGCGAGGACTCCTCTACCAGCCTCTGTATTTCCATGAGTTTGGCCACTTGCTTTATGTCTGCCACAAACAAGAGATGGACGATCTGGTCGGCGAGTTGCAACGAGAGATAGAGGACATGCTTATGCCGGCCTCCCAACGCAACGACATACACGCGGACGCACAGGCCGCCCACCGCCAAAGCGTCGTTGACACCTGGTATAAGTGGGCCCAAGAGTTATTCTGTGATGCAGTGGGGCTAACCATCGGCGGCCCTTGTTTCCTCCGCGCATTCTCTGGATACCTCGGCACGATGGAACGCGGGGACTTCTACCGACAGCCGTCCGACCTACGACGCAGCGAACACCCGGTCACATGGCTACGGGTGCGATTGCTCGTAGAACGTGCAAGACGAGCTGGTTTTCCCGAGGTAGCCACGGAGATAAACGCAGAGTGGAGGCTGGTCGCAGGCACGATGGGAGTAGCAGAGGATTATCACGGCTTCTACGACGAGGCGTTGGAAGGGGCTGTGATGCGTACAATTGACGACATGCTTACCGAAGCTAGCCCACGCCTATGCACGGAATCCGAGGCAAGAGGGATTGGATGGGACGTGCCGTCTGACGCCCCTATTTCCCTCCTAAATCATGCGTGGGGGATGTACAGCCGCGATCCGGGGAGGTACTCTGAATGGGAAGCTGAGGCACGACGCCGGCTTCTTGGCTAGAGGAAACGAGTGCCCGCGGAGTCGGCGACAAGGGCTCGTCAGCAGGGACTGACGGGAATCACGGGTAGGCTCCGTGCTGGTACCAGGAATGGCCTGCATATCAGAGGGTTGGCTGTGAGTGGGGGGAAGGACCCCAAGACATACGCGGAGGGGCATCGGGAGCGCCTCAGGGTCCGGTATCGCCAAGGTGGCGAGGCGGCGCTTCAGGACTACGAGCTACTGGAAGTCCTCCTGACCTATGCCATCCCCCGCCGGGACACGAAGCCCCTTGCCAAGAAGCTGCTGGAACGATTCGGGACGCTGGCTCGCGTTTTCGAGGCAGATCCAGCAACCCTTGAAGAGGTTGACGGGATCGGCCCACAGACGGCCACGCTCATCTCCCTGATCCGGCCCCTGGCAACCCGGTTCCTGAAGGTTCGGCCCACCGGCAAGACGATTCTTCGCTCGACGGGAGAGGCCGTTGCCTACTTCCAGGCGAAGCTCAAGGGGTTGCCGGATGAGGAAGTCCACGTAGCCTTCGTGAACGCGAAGAACGCGGTGACAGCCACGGAGTGTCTTCAGCGGGGAACCGTGGATCAATCGGCTGTCTACGTGCGTAAGGTCATCGAGCGGGCCCTGGCCCACAAGGCCAGCGGATTCATCCTCGCCCACAATCATCCGAGCGGTGATCCCACCCCCTCCGCCCACGACCGTGAGTTGACCCAGGCCATAAAGGCTGCTGCCGCAGCCGTTGGCGTCCGCTTCCTGGACCACTTGATCATCGGGGATGCCGACCCCTTCAGCTTCAGGGCCAACGGCCTGGTCTGAACCGGAATATCTCACCGCCAAGTCGCCAAGAGCACTAAGCCGCATCCTAGTTTCGATTCCGGACCTCGACGCCCGTGGCGCGGCCGATGATGACCTGGTGGGCGATGCCGAGGAAGAGGCCGGTGCCGACGATCCCCGCGCGGGTGAGGAGGCGCCGGTCTAGCTCTTCCGGGTTGGCGATCCCATCGAACCGGCAGTGCAGG
>Ga0315282_10010610_pt1 | contig 14398 bp, 17 predicted proteins | sample YL17G07_20_MG_FD_203693 | JGI IMG/M metagenome (GOLD analysis project Ga0315282, IMG submission 203693) | Sediment microbial communities from Yellowstone Lake, YNP, Wyoming, USA - YL17G07_20 | ecosystem: Environmental > Aquatic > Freshwater > Lake > Sediment | place: USA: Wyoming | collected...
AAGATCGTCGAAGTCGACCTGAGGGAAAAAGGCTCGGCGCTCCACGCCGCAACGGTCATTGGCGACACGGTGGGCGACCCCTTCAAGGATACCTCATCCGTATCCATGAACCCCATCATCAAGTTTTCGACTCTATTCGGCCTGCTTGCGACCGAAATCGCGATCGAGATGACGGTACACGCGAAGGAAGCCAATTCCACAAACTACGCTCCCTATATCGCTCTTCCGGTGTTCATCGTCGGGCTCATCTTCGTGTGGCGTTCGTTCTACAAGATGAGAATACCGCTGGAAGAGGCCGCTAAAAAACTGCCAACGATGGAGACAAAAATCGCTCACCAACACAAGTAGTCTTGTTGATTGATAAACAAATAAAAAAAGCCCTCAACCCCCCGTAAGGGGTGAGGGCTTTTTTTATATATGGCTCCTCCGGGTTTCTTGTAGGTTACCTCCCCTACCCCCCTTCATCCCCCCTTAAATTAAGGGGAGAATAGAGGGGGGTTACAAGAGGGGGACCTTTTGCTCTATAGCCTTTGCGGTTTACGGCCAATTCAAATCGAACGCATCCCGGATCAATTCAATTTCTCCTCCTCTTTGCCCGATGAGAATCGCCACGACATCAAACCTTGCTTTTACATCCTCCAGCTTATTCTGTTTCAAAAAATTGAGAGCCACTTTAGAAAGTTGCCTTTGCTTAAATTTAGTCACGGCCAGCTGAGGAGGGCCAAAAATCGTGGAGGTCCTGGTCTTCACTTCGATGAACACCAGGGTGTCTTTCTCCTTGGCAATGAGGTCCATCTCACCCAATTTACAGACATAATTTGTTTCGATAATCCGATACCCTTTCTTCTTCAAAAATCGAAGGGCTACCTCTTCGCCTTTCTTTCCGAGTTCTTTCTTTTCTCTTCGTGGCTCGTGTCCGTGATTCGTGTCCGTGGCAAACCTCCAAAAAAATAAGGTTTATCTTTTTACGCTTTGCGCTATGCTTTATGCGCTCTGCGTTCAGAGGTATTCTTTCACTCCACGGAAGGTTTTGCGGTGGAGCTCGCAGACGCCGAATTCTTCAATCGCCCTCCGATGCTCTCTGGTTCCATAACCTTTGTGTCTGGCAAAATTATACTGAGGATATTTCTGGTGGCATTCCAGCATCATTCGGTCCCGGGTTACTTTGGCTATAATGGAAGCCGCCGCAATGGAGTTGCTGAGCTGGTCGCCTTTTCGGATGGGTTTCTGAGGAATGGGGAGTATGATACCCTGAAGACCATCGATAAGAATAAAATCGGGGGGCGGGGAAAGGTTTCCAATAGCCAGGGCCATGGCTTTTAGCGTGGCCTGGAGAATATTGATGCGATCGATCTCCTCCTGTCCAATAATTCCAATTCCCACTCCCTGGGCATCCGATAGGATCGTCTCATAAAGATGCTCTCTCTTTTTCGAGGAAATTTTTTTTGAATCAAAAAGTTTCTCTTTAATGCCGCCTCGGGGTAAGATAACAGCCGCGGCGACAACCGGCCCGGCCAAGGGCCCTCTTCCCACCTCATCCACACCAGCAATCCGATGGTAATCCCGGCCATAGTACATCCTTTCGAAATAATCCATGGGTTGGGTTGGAAGGGATGGAAAAAGCATAAACCATTAGAGTACACAGGAGGTAGTAGGCAGTAAGCAGAAAAAAATTAAAGATTCGATTTTCCACTGCCTACTGCATTCTGCCTTCTGCATTCTGGTTGTTAAGCGACTTGCTTTTTTTCGCTTCGAATACGCGCAGCCTTCCCCTTCAGGCCTCGAAGGTAGAAGAGCTTCGCCCGTCTTACCTTTCCGCGACTGATCACATCGATTCGATCGACTCGGGGCGAATGGTTCTGGAAAATCCTCTCGACACCAATCCCATAAGAGATTTTCCTTACTGTAAAGGTAGATCGAATCCCTCCCCTCTTCTTACGAATGACCACTCCTTCAAAGGGTTGTATCCTCTCTTTCTCTCCCTCCACGATCTTCACATGGACCCTTACGGTATCTCCCACCCTGAAATCCGGGAGATCTGTCCTCAGTTGTTCCCTTTCGACCAATTCCATCAGGTTCATCTTTTTCTCCTTCCTAAATCAGTTCGGAGTTAGGAGTTTTGAGTTCGGAGTATTTCAGATATGGTCTTCGAACCCCCTGCCTGCGGCAGGCACGCGACCTAATCACTCCGAGCTATTAATTCTGTCTCCCAATAATCGATCCAAGATAATCGCCACTGCTGAGCGAACTGAAAGGTGATTATATCCTTTCCCCTCAATCGGCGCCAGGACATAATCGGAACTGTCCTTCACGTCCTGAGTTAAACCCCATCCTGTTCCAAAAAGAATGAAGAAAGGGGTGCTTTCATCTTTCATTAACTTCTTTAAGAATCCAAAATCAATACTCTTTGGATGGGAGGAAGCCGCTGTCGCTATCCTCTTGGTTTTTGTCTGCCAGAGGTCGGAAATCTCTCGATCCGCTTCGTCAATGCTCCGTGAGACCCGGACGAGAGAAAGAGATTCCTTTCTCGTTGGATTGTAAATCGATCCGGTGCCCTCCACCCAATGGCGAAGGATCCTCTCTGCTAACTGAACCTGACTCTCCAACGGCGTGATAATGAAGAAACCTCCTGCTCCAAACGTCTTTGCGCAACGAGCAATGTCATGAATATCAAAATTGGTAATGGCTGTGGCCACCACCTCTCTTCTCTTATCATAAACGGGATGGTGGACCAGTCCTAAGTAAAGATTAGACCCCATTCCTGGCATTCAATTTTGCTCCGGCATATTTCCAGCCCCCTCACCCTTCCCCTCTCTCCCTGCCTACCGGCAGGCAGGCGCAATCATCACTTGAATTGCGGATCTCCTCCAGGACTCTTTTATCCCCCTCAGAGAGATTGGCCTTGGTTAACAGGTCCGGCCGTCTCAACGACGTCCGCCTTAGGGCTTCTTTTCTCCTCCACTGAGAAATGGCTGAATGATTTCCAGAAAGGAGAACTTCCGGAACGCAACTCCCTCTGAAATTGGAAGGCCGCGTGTACTGAGGATATTCTAAGAGAGAATTGAAGAAGGAATCCTCCTCGGCTGAGCGATCAGACCCTAAAACTCCGGGAATGAACCTTGAGACAGCGTCGATGAGAACCATGGCTGCCAATTCCCCCCCTGTCAGGATGTAGTCCCCAATCGAGAGCTCTTCATCGATAAAGAGCTCTCTTACCCTCTCGTCCACTCCCTCATATCGGCCACAGAGAAGGATAAGATGGAGCTGGGTGGAAAGCCTGCGAGCCAAATCCTGGTTCAAGGGTATCCCCTGGGGAGTCAGATAGACTGTCCGGGCAGACGGATTTTGGGACTTGGCCGATTCGATGGCCCGGGCAATGGGCTCCGCTTTCATCACCATGCCCTGGCCCCCTCCATAAGGGGTATCGTCCACCACCTGATGTTTATCCAGGCTGAAGTCCCGGATGTTAATGGTTCGGATTTGGATGAGCCCTTTCTCAATGGCTTTGCCTAAAATGCTTTCCTGCAGAGGAGAAGAGAACATACCGGGAAAGAGGGTAAGGATATCAAACCTCATCTTCATCCTCCCACAGACCCTCCATTCGGACGACCTTCATCACTCCTCTTTTAAGGTCTATGCTCCGGATCACCTCTTCTGTCGCCGGCAGCAAGATTTCGCCCCTCTTTCCTTCGACAACGTAGACGTCATTGGCTCCCGTACGAAAGATCTCCCTGACCTTTCCAATTCTCTTTCCTCCCTCCGTCTCGACCTTCATCCCCAAGATATCCACCCAATAATATTCTCCTTCTTCCAATTTGAGAAGTGCTTCTTTCTCAATGAGAATCTCCTTCCCTATCAGAGGCTCTGCCTCTTCGATCTTTTCGATCCCTTTTAATCGGAGGATGAGACGTGGCGGTTGAGGAATTGCCTCCAAAATTTCGTAAGCCTCAGGTTTGTCCTTTTCGTCCTTGATGAAGATCTCACGATAGAGAGAGATCCGGCGGGGGTCTTCTCCGAAATACTCCACCTTTACCTTCCCCTTGACCCCGTGGGGCTTGACCACCCTGGCGATGGGGAAAAGATTTCTCTCGCGAATATTAGCCTCCGGTTGCCGAAATAAAGTTTCAAGGGCAGTTGGGTGTGCTGGGCCGGCAAATTTCTTAATAATGCCTTCACCTCTCCGGGAGGTATCCGGCCGAAGGACGGGTACCTCAAAACCTTTACACCCGCCTGCGCTTGGTCCCGCCTTGCGGGACGAAGGCGGGGCGACACCTTCGAACGTTTTGCTACTCAGTGTCCAAGCGTATGAGAAAGCTGATCTCGGATGACGCCGGCCGTATGTTATCGATAAAACGCGGGAGAACTCGCTTGGTAAGGGTTTAAAAGCACGTCCGACTGCCGATTCAACGCCACATTAACGATTATTCAATAATTTCTAACACGGAACGTTTTCCCAAATTCGCCGAGACAGCTCCCAGGATAACCCGAATGGCCCTGGCCGTCCTTCCCTGTTTCCCGATCACCTTCCCCAAATCTTCCTTAGCCACAGAGAGCTCAATAACGGAGGTTCTTTCACCTTCGATTTCAGAGACCTTGACTTGATCTGGATAATCCACTAACCCCTTGGCGATATACTCAACGAGCTCTTTTGCGTTCATAACACCACCTCCACTTTTCGCACCGCTCCTTGAAGAGATTCGTAATCAGCAAGGGTTTGAAAAAGGCGGCTTATTCAGTCTTCCCTTCCCCCACCTTCTTCGAAATTCCGGATCGCATAAGCAGTTGGCGAACGGTCGGGGTGGGCTGAGCTCCCTTTCTCAGCCACTGAAGTGCCTTTTCTTCCTTGAACCGAACCTCCGCCGGGTCTTTCTTGGGATCATAGGTTCCCACCTGGTCAATAAACTTGCCAGCCCTGGAAAATCGACGATCCGAAACTACAATTCGGTAGTAAGGGCTCTTCTTCCCGCCAAACCTCATCAATCTCATCGATGCAGCCATATCGTTTTCTACCACCTCCTTCTGTCAAAGAATCGCAAAGGGCATAGAGCCAAGCGCATAGCGAAAACCTTATTTGAAGCTGAATGGAAGACGCTATGCGCTATTATTATGATGTTAGGAGAAAAACGGCGCTCCTCCTCTTCCGAATCCTTTTTCCCCCATTTTCGTAAATTGCTTCATCATCTTTCGAGCTTGCGCATATTGCTTAAGCAGCCGGTTGACATCTTGAACACTCGTTCCGCTTCCTCGAGCGATCCTCAGTCTCCGGCTTCCATTGACGATCTGATAATTGGCCCGTTCTTTAGGCGTCATGGAATTGACGATGGCCTCCACCCTCACCAATTCCCTTTCATCGAAATCGAGGCCTCCTACCCCTTTCATCTTTTTTGGAAGTCCCGGAATCATCCCCAAGATCGATTCCAGCGATCCCATCTTCCGAACCTGTTGAATCTGGTCGCGGAAATCCTCCAGGGTAAAGGAATCTTTCCGGATCTTCTTTTCTAACTCCTTTGCCTTCTTCTCATCGAAGGCCGTTTCTGCCTTCTCGATCAGGGTGAGGACATCCCCCATCCCCAGAATTCGTGAAGCCATTCGATCGGGATGGAAGGCCTCGAGGGCATCTAACTTTTCTCCCACCCCGATAAATTTGATGGGTTTTTGTATCACGGATTTAATCGAAAGGGCTGCTCCTCCCCGTGCGTCCCCGTCCATTTTGGTGAGGATAATTCCGTCAATCCCCAGCCGGTCATTGAAGTTCTTCGCAATATTGACCGCATCCTGGCCGGTCATGGCATCGGCTACCAAGAGCACCTCATTGGGCTTGATCTGGGTTTTGATCTCCCGGAGTTCCAGCATTAAAGCCTCATCGATATGAAGCCTCCCGGCAGTATCGATGAGCATCAAATCATAGCCCCCCTTCAGGGCAAAGTCCCTTGCTTTTAAGCAGATCTCCATGGGCGTTTGGGAAGCCTCGGGACGATAGAAATCCACTTTTAGCTCTTCCCCTAATCTCTGCAATTGCTCAATCGCTGCGGGTCGGTAGACATCAGCGGGAACCAGGTAAGGTCGCTTCTTTTTTTCCTGAAAATACCGCGCCAGTTTACCTGCCGTGGTCGTTTTTCCACAGCCGTGGAGACCTACCAGCATAATCGGAACGGGAGGGCTCCCCGAAAGATGAATCTTCTGTTCCTCACCGCCCATCAGGGAAGTTATCTCTTCTTTTACAATCTTGATCAATTGTTGGGCGGGTGTAAGACTATCCATCACTTCCTGACCAACCGCCCTTCCCTGGACTTGCTGAATGAAGTCCTTGACGACCTTGAAATTGACATCGGCCTCCAACAGGGCAATCCTCACTTCCTTTAAGGCCTCTTGGATATTCTCCTCGGTCAGCTTTCCGTGGCCTCTCAGTTTCTTAAAAATGGAATCTAACTTGGTTGAAAGATTTTCAAACATACCTAAGTCCAGATAAGCTTCAAATTATATATTTTATTCGCACTTCTTCAAATTGTCAATTTGACCGACATGTGCCCCGCAAGCCCCGCCTTGTAGGCGGGTTAAGGGGCACAATTAAAACAATATTTCCTTTTCGGAAAGCCCCGGCCTGTGGCCGGGGAGCTTCACTCAATTTTAGATTGTCGATTTCAGATCGGAATTTTCAATCTCAAATCTGAGACCTGAAATGGCTGGATCGCGGCTTACAGTCCCTTGATAATCTTCCAATCCTTCCCCTCTTTCTTCAAAAAGAGGACCTCTTTCCCGGAATAGTGATTTTTCTTCTCTCCTTTTTCTACTTCTAAGTAAAATGGCTGGATGACGATTGCGGTTTCCCCGTCGACTTGGAGGGATCGGTCCCAGCAGGAGTAGGAAATCCGGTCGAAGGCTCTGAAATACCCTTCGATCCGCTTTTGAAGCCGGTTAAAATCTTCCTCCTTATCCTGATAGGCTTTGGAGATGCAGGAAAGGTAGAGGGAGAGGTCTCTTTTCTGTAGGGCCTCTTGCCTTCGATTCAAAACTTGATAGATTTTTTCTTCTTCGGAAACCTGGCAGGCTAAGAGGAAGAGAATAAGGAGGAGAAAGGAGAGAAGACTTCTTCTCATTTCATCTTTTCAATTTCCCCGGGTTGAATCTTCGCCTTTCCCCGCCCACTCGACCCTCCTCTTACCTCGACCCGGTTCTTATCGATATCAACAACGATCTCATCTCCTGAAACGATATTCTCCCCTTCTGAAACTTTCGGGTCACCCGTCAAAACCACCTTTTGGTCAAGGTTGTAAAAAATCGCCTTCTCGCAATTGGCAACTCGAAGACCCTGTTGGATCTTCACATTTCCCCCGGCAGTCACCCGCTCGATCCCCTTACCGTCTTCGATGGTCACGGCCTCTATAGAATCGGCATAGATCACCATATCCTTCTGTCGAGCAACGACATTCCCTTTGAAGATGATCAAATTCTCCTTCCAGAAGGTCTCCACCTTGTCGGAGGTGATATCGATGGGCTGGCTTTTGTCCACCAGCTTGGCTTCCTTCGTCTCCGGAGGAATCCCCTTCTTCACCCCTTCTTTCTCCTTTGAAGGAGTGGCTGAACCCGGTAATGCCGCTATCTGTTTCTCCTCAACAGCTTCTACTTTCGCCTTAGGCGCAGTATTAGCGGAAGGGGAAGAGGGAGCTGGAATGGGGTCTCCCTTCTTCGCTTCCATGGAGAGAGGAATGGCTTGGCTCCGATCCTCTTGAACAGGCTCGATCGCCACGGGTGAAACAGGCTTCTCGGCTTCTTCTTTAGGAGGAATTCCTTTTACCGGCTCACTCGCGATGGGGGAGGAAGTCACTCCTCCTCCTTCCTCTTCCTTCCTCAGTTCAGCCTTCTTCTCCTCCTCCATGGAGAGAGGAATGGCTTGGCTTCGGTCCTCCTGAACAGGTTCGATCGCCACGGGTGGAACAGGCTCCTTGGCTTCTTCTTTAGGAGGAATTCCCTTAACCGGCTCGGTCGCGACGGGGGAGGGAGTCACTGCTTCCTCTTCCTTCCTCAGCTCAGCCTTCTTCTCCTCCTTCAAGGAAACAGGCCGTTTCCCTTCCTCTTCGAATTTGACCAAGGCAACCCTATCGAGTTCTCTCCCGGCTGCCTCGTTATTCTTCTCGGACTCTTTAGCTTTGGCCTTGCGAGAAGAGACCTTCCTTTCCGTTAGACCCTTATCAAGAATGGCCTTTGCTTCTTCATAATGGAGGCTTTTGGGATATTTAGTCACAATCTTCGTAAAGGCTGCCTCAGCCTTGTCCCATTGTTCGAATTCAAGGTAACTCTTCCCTAAGAAGTAAAGCGTCTTATCCTCATCGGGGTCCTTAGGAAATTTCTCTAATAATTCCTCAAACCGCGAAGCCGCGGCTTGAAATTTTCTTTGTTTGTAATAGAAATTACCGATGTAGAATTCGTGGTCAGCCAGCCTTTTTTTGCAGACACCCGTTTTTTCCTTTGCCTTCTCGGTGAAGAGGCTGGGGGGATAATTGGCGATTAGATATTCAAAGCTGGAGAGAGCCTTCTTCGTCGAAGTCTGATCCCGATCAAGGGTGAGCATCTGATTGAAATAAGACATCCCAATTTGAAATTGAACATAAGTAATCTCTTCGTGGCTGGGATGGGTCTTCTTAAACTCTTCATAAGCCGCAATCGCCTCTACATATTCCTTCTGCAGAAAATGACAATCGCCGACCTTCAGCTCCGCCAAAAGCGTATAGGGAGGACTATCGGGAAAGCTCGACTTCAATTCTTCGAATTTCTTCAGGGCCTCGGGATAGTCTCTTTTATTGAATCGAGTCAATCCCTGTTTATAAAGGATCTCAGGATCCCCCTCGATTTTTTTGACATCCTTCCCCTTTCCGCTACATCCGAAAAGAAAGGAGAGGGCGATGGGCACCAAGATCATCCAACTTAGAAATGTTCTCTTTTTCATATGGAAAGTTATCAAAGGCTCCACTATTATGATAGGAAGGGCTCAGGATGTCAATATAAAAATCCCTTTCTCTTTGGAATTATTAGGCAAAAGAGACCTTTTTATAGAGCATCTTTTATCTTGAATTTCGTATGGAAAGTCCGTAAGATAAAAAAAGAAAACTTGGCCGTGCCTGCACGCCGGAGTGGAGCGTTTCGCCTGCCTGCGCGAAGTCCCGCCTTGCGGGACGAAGGCAGGACACGCAGGCGTGTCCGTGGTGCGTGTCCGTTATTCAAGAAAAATTACGGAGAAAGAAAGAGAAAAAGATGCAAATCGAAATGGCAAAAAGAATTGATCAGATCCCTCCTTATCTTTTCGCAGAGATAGACAAGAAGAAAGAGGAGATGAGGAAAAGGGGGATCGATGTCATTGACCTGGGAATTGGAGACCCGGACCTCCCTACCCCCAAACCGATTATCGAACGATTGAAAAAAGCAGCGGAAAACTCCAGGAACCACCGGTACCCTTCCTACGAGGGGATGATTGAATTCAGGACAGCCGTCGCCGATTGGTATGAAAGGAGGTTCGGCATCAAGCTCAACCCCGGGACAGAGGTCCTCTCCCTGATTGGTTCCAAAGAAGGAATTGCCCACATCCCTTTGGCTTTTGTTAATCCAAAGGATATCGTATTGGTTCCCAGCCCCGGGTACCCTGTTTACCGTGTTTCGACCCTCTTTGCAGGAGGCACCCCTTATTTTTTGCCGCTCCGTAAAGAGAACGGCTTTCTACCGATCTTCTCTGAAATTCCCGGCACGGTAGCCAAAAAAGCAAAACTCTTATTCATCAACTATCCCAATAATCCCACCTCCGCCGTCGCTGAGAGACCTTTTTTTGAGGAGGTCGTAGCCTTTGCCCAGCGCCACCAGATCATTGTTTGCCATGATGCGGCCTATTCAGAGATCGCTTTCGATGGTTACCACCCACTCAGTTTTTTGGAAGTGGAAGGGGCCAGAGAGGTAGGAGTCGAGTTCCATAGCCTCTCAAAAACCTTTAACATGACCGGATGGAGAATCGGGTTCGCGGTGGGGCATTCTGAAATACTTTCCGGATTGGGAAGGGTGAAGACCAATATCGATTCCGGTCTCTTTCAAGCGATCCAAGAAGCAGGAACCGAAGCGCTTAATCATCTTGATACCCCGCTTCCGGAAATCATCAACGTTTATGAGAGACGAAGAGATGTGATGGTAAGGGGTCTTGAAGAGATGGGGCTGGAAGTGGATCGACCGAAGGCCACCTTCTATCTCTGGATTCGAGTGCCGAGAGGATATACCTCCACCCAATTCGCCACCCTCTTGCTCGAGCAGGGAGGAATCGTGGCTACCCCGGGAAATGGTTTTGGGGAAGAAGGGGAAGGCTATTTCCGAATGGCTCTTACGGTGGATGAGAAAAGGTTAAAAGAGGCGATCGAAAGGCTTAAAGGAATCAAGTTTTGAAGTTCTTTTTAGCGTCCAATTTTTTATATCGCCGTCCTCACCATTGTAAAGGAAGTTGAAATCTCCCCTCAGATGGAGCGCGGGCGACCCTCCCTTCAGGAGAGGAGAGACTTCGGGGAATAGGGGGGTGCAAAATGCAAGACCTTTTTTTTGACGCCATTCTGATTGCCATTCTCATCCTCTTAAATGGCTACCTGGCCGGGACAGAGATCGCTGTGGTCACAGCGAGAAAGAGCCACATCAAACAACTGGCCGAAAGCGGAAAAAAAAGTGCAAAGATTTTTCTAAAGCTCAAAGAAGAACCCGACCGTTTTCTCGCCACCATTCAGATTGGAATCACGGGGGTGGCAGTTCTCGCCTCTGCAGTCGGTGGCGCGGCAGCCGTCAAGATCATCAAACCTGCCCTTCAGGCGGTCCCCATCAAAGCCATTTCCCTGGCTGCTGAACCCGTATCCATTGGAATTGTCGTCGTAGTGATTACCTATTTTACTGTGATCTTTGGAGAGCTGGTCCCTAAGTCCATTGCTTTGATGCACCCTGAAACCGTTGGCCTCTGGACAGCAAGGAGCATCGATTCCTTTTCGAAAATCAACTCCATCTTTGTCAAGTTGCTCACCTTTAGCACCTCCCTTGTGCTCAGGCCCTTTGGCGAAAAACCATTCACCGAAAGGGCCTATATCACTGAGGAAGAGGTAAAACTCTTGATAAAAGAAGGAGGTAAACACGGTGTCTTCGAACCCACGGAGGAAAAAATCCTCCAAAGCGTTTTTGAATTTACCGACATGTCGGTCAAAGAAGTGATGGTCCCTGATACACAGATGGTGGCGGTCCAAATCGATCGGTCACCCCAGGAGGTTCTTTCCATCATCGACGAAGAACAATTCTCCCGATATCCAGTCTTCGGAAGAGAACTGAACGACATCAGGGGAATCCTTTATGCGAAAGACTTTCTTACCACGTTTGCAAAAACAGGACAGGTCGATATCCGAAAGATCGTCAAGCCTCCTTATTTTATCCCGGAGACGATGAAAATCAGCCTCCTTTTAAGGGAGATGCAGAGGAAGAGAATTCACATGGCATTAGTGGTGGATGAGTATGGCGGGGTAGCGGGGTTAGTCACCATGGAGGATCTGGTAGAGGAGATTATCGGAGAGATCAGAGACGAACATGATATCGAAAGTCCTGTGATTCAGCTCTCGGATGGAACAATGCTGATCGATGCATCGATCAGTCTAAAGGACTTAAAAGAAGATTATCATGTTCCCCTTCCAGAGTCTCCTGAATATGAAACCCTGGGCGGGTTCTTGATGACGGCCCTGCAGAAGATTCCTCAATCCGGTGATATGGTAGAAATTGAAGGGAAGCGGATGAGAATTGTAGAAATGGTGGGCCAGAGAATTTCAAAGGTAAAGCTGGAAAAACTGCCCGAGTCCCCCGAAGAACCGCCTGGCGCATAGGGTCAAGCCATAGCGTTCCGTTAAGAAACGGAACGATCGGAATGGGAGAGAAAAGTAATGGATTGGAAGATTTTTCTTACCACTTTCGGAACGATTTTTCTTGCTGAGTTGGGTGACAAGACACAGTTGGCGACCATCATGATGACTTCCAAGACAAAACTTCCCTGGTCTGTATTCACAGGGGCATCTCTGGCTTTGTGCCTCGTTACACTGATTGGAGTGCTCTTCGGTGAAGGTCTGATTGCCGTCGTTCCCCAGAATATTCTCAAGAAGGGGGCTGCCCTGGCCTTCGTCGCCATTGGGTTGTGGATGTTCTTCGGCAAATAGTCATTCTTCTATTTTTCATATTCTCTTTATCAGTTCGTCGCCCTATCTCCTTATCACCCCATCTCTTAATCATTTGACTTCCTCCTGCCCTCCTACGACCAACTCCGGAATTCTCAGAGTGGGTTGGGCATCGGCGACAGGAACTCCCTGGCCATCTTTTCCGCAGGTCCCGATCCCGAACCCGAGATCGCTGCCGATCATATCGATGTCTTTCAGCACCTGAGGTCCATTGCCAATAAGGACGGTTCCCCGGACCGGTTCTCCGACGCTTCCTTTTTCAATCAAATATCCCTCGTTGACTTCAAAAATAAAATCCCCGTTGACGGTATTGACCTGCCCACCGCCCATCTTCTTCACAAACAATCCCTTTTCTACGGAATGAACAATCTCTTCGGGCTCCATCTTCCCCGGAAGGATCATCGTATTGCTCATCCTGGGAATCGGTCTATCCTGATAGGACTCTCTTCTTCCGTTGCCACTCGACTCCACCCCGTCTTCCAAAGCGGATAACCGATCATAAAGATATCCTTTCAAGATTCCCTGCTCCACCAGGATCGTTCTCCGGGAAGCGACCCCTTCGTCATCAAAGGCATAGGACCCCCTTTTTTGAGGAAGGGTGGGATCATCGACTACAGTGATAAGAGAAGAAGCAACCTTTTCCCCGATCTTGTTAGAATAGACGGAGAGCCCCTGCTGGGCGAGATCTGCCTCCAACCCATGGCCGATAGCCTCATGGATCATCGTCCCTCCTGCTTCGCTGGATAAGACCACTGCCATTTTTCCCATAGGTGCTTTTCTGGCCGAAAGCATAAGGAGAGATCTCTTTGTGGCCACCTCAGCCACCTCTTCGGGAGGATGAAGATCAAAGAGCTCAAAACCCACCGTCCCCCCCACCGGTTCATATCCAGTCTGGACAACATCCCCCTTCGCAGAAACGACCTGGACAGAGAAAACTGTTCCCACCCTCTCTCCTTCAGTTAAGATCCCCTCTGAGTTTGAAATCGTCAGCTTTTGATTGACATCCCGGTAGAGAACTTTCACCTGTTGAATGTGTGGATCCAGTCTCCGGGCCGCTTCATTGGCCCGTCTTACCGCTGAAACCCTCTCTTCCATCGAGAGCGTCTCAGGATGTTTCTGGATCTGATAGAGGGATCTTGAAACCGGGACGGCCCGGGACGGCCGGGGAAGAACATTGCTCCTCTCACCTCCACCTTCTTTCGCAGATCGACTTATCCGCTTGGCTAAATTGAGGAGAGACTCCTTTGAGACCTCTGTGGTAAAACCATAGAATGTTTTTTTACCGAAAAGAATTCGAAGCCCCACGCCCACATCCAAACCCGATATGACCTTCTCGATTCGATCCTCTTCACAAATAATCACCACCGAATGGGTCTGTTCAAAAAAGAGGTCTGCAAACTCCCCTCCTTCTCTTAATGCCTCACGCAGTATCTCTTGGCACGGAATGTCGTTAATCACGTTATCTCTCCAATCCATTTCAAATTTCAGTCCCGCCAAAAGCGGGATTTCAACCTGCAATCTGCGATGCGCAATCTGAAATCAAACAGTTTGGTGCTTAGACGGAAAATGGGTTGCCAGGAAACCATTAGGAGGAGGATGGTAAAGATTCGATGACAATCTCCTTCCGTAAGCCTTCCAATACTTCCTCCAGATCCTTTTCCCATCCCGGAGCCACCATCAACTCCACGATCGCCACATGAGGATCTTTCGTCCTTATAACAGCCATCCCCTCATACGATTCGATAATGAATTTAAAATAGGCGATATCTTTCCTGCGCAGTCTGAAATATCTGGACTGAGTATCCATCCTTTTATAGTTGGGAGTTCGGAGTGATGAGTTCGGAGATTAAAAATTTTCTAAACGACTTGTCTATTCTCCGAACTCCGAACTGTTAACTCCGAACGTTTTTAATGAGGGTTCCCTTAACATCCCCGAAGAACGCAACACCTTTGATTACCCCCTCTGTGGGGTAAAGTTCTTTTGATAACCATCCTTCGATGAGACCTTCTTTGGAATGAGTGATCTCAGAATCCAGAAAGAGTTTAAGGTAATACTCTTTTCCCTCTATCTGCTTATCAGATTTTCTTCTCTTCTCCTCTTCTTCTTTCGAGGCTATTCTCACTTCATAACTGGAAGGGCCCTTCTTAGGAAAGGTGGCCACTGTATATTTTCTACCTTT
>Ga0315282_10010611_pt1 | contig 14395 bp, 17 predicted proteins | sample YL17G07_20_MG_FD_203693 | JGI IMG/M metagenome (GOLD analysis project Ga0315282, IMG submission 203693) | Sediment microbial communities from Yellowstone Lake, YNP, Wyoming, USA - YL17G07_20 | ecosystem: Environmental > Aquatic > Freshwater > Lake > Sediment | place: USA: Wyoming | collected...
CCTGTGATAGGCGCAGTTGAAGCCTATTACATGTGGAATTCCTAATCGTAGCAGAATCCTTTGGAGATAAGTGGTAGATGCCTTGTAGCAAATGTTATCTACAGCGTTCCCATTCATCGGAAGTGTTGGGCCTGTTACTCCAACTACTCTTCTCTCTTCGAAGCTCTCGGCTATGGTTTCCAGCCACGAGTGGCAAGCGACTGTGTCGGCATCCAGGAATGCGAGAATCTCTCCTCTCGACTTCTTTACGCCGATATTTCTCGCTGCGCCTACTGGACATTTAAACACGATAACCTCGTCAGCATATTTCTCAGCTAGCTCAACGGTCCGGTCTGAGCTTCCTCCGTCAACGACTATCAATTCATAGTCATCAAATGATTGAGTTGTCAACGATTCTAGGCATGAAGTAATGTATTCCTCCTCATTCAAAGCCGGTACAACTATCGAGATCACATCAACCCCACCAAAGACACGTCAATACTGTTCTTCCAGCGTAGGAAGCGCTATATATCAGATTTCAAATCATATAAAATCTTACCGTTTGCCCAGCGAAAGAAACAACTTCGAAATCTAGAGGGAATCGCGTGTGCTCATAGATACATTGAAGTTGATTGAACTCACCATGTCGAACCCCATTTCGAGGAGAGTACTACAAGCTGGATTGAGCAGAACGTCTAACGGCTCGACTCGAATAGAATGCGCTCTAGATGCTTTCACTGGAAATAGACAGTCGGGATATGGAATATGTGACAGGTTATATGTGCTTGCAATTCAAGGCATCTTGCACGGTGGATGTAGACTATTCAATTTTGAAGCAAACATGCTTAGGCACTATGCGAGAGATCCTATTGTCCGCAGAGGAATAGTGAGTGTACTCGGTGGAATAGCTCGATACGGCGTAACAAAACCACAGTTGCTCAACGCACCATTCCTAGTGGTTTGGAACCTCACAAACCTGTGCAATCTTAGATGTCAGCACTGCTATCAGAGCGCTGGAGCTGCCGCGCCTAACGAGCTTGAACTAGAAGAGAAAATCAGAGTAGTTAGAGAATTGGCTGATGCTGGCGTCGTCTCCGTGGCTCTCTCTGGAGGCGAGCCGTTGATCCATCCTCACTTTTTTTCCATTGTCGCTGAAGCTAAGAAGAACGGTATGTTTGTTGCTGTCGCAACCAATGGGATAGTGATCGACGAATGTATGGCTCAAAGGCTTAAGGATGTCGGAGTCGGCTATGTCGAGATCAGCCTAGACTCTACCCGTCCCGAGCTTCACGACGAGTTTAGAGGAGTATCTGGATCTTGGAAGCGAACCATTGAAGGAATCAAGAACTGCGTCCGCGTAGGCCTCTACACGGTGATCGCAACCACAGTTACCCAACTGAACGTCGCAGAGGTTGCGGACTTGATAAGACTGGCCAAGAGTCTAGGTGCGAAACGCTTCACACATTTTAATTTCATACCAACAGGGAGAGCAAGAGAGATTTTAGATCTAGATCTGTCGCCCATGGAGAGAGAAGAACTGCTGAAACTCCTCTATCAAGAGTCAAAGACCATTGGAATCGAGTGCCTCTCCACAAGCCCACAATACGCCCGAGTTGTCCTGCAGAACTCGAAAGGAGAAGCTGTTGCACCAACCCATTTTTATGTCGGCGACGGAAGTGGAGGCGACCTTCAGACTTTAGCGGACTTCATCGGCGGCTGCGGTTGCGGTAGACTCTACTGCGCCATCCAGCCGAACGGAGATGTCACACCATGTGTATTTATGCCGCAATCCATCGTGGGTAACCTCCGGCGGAGCAGCTTCCTGGAAATCTGGCAAGAATCTGAGCTGCTAAGGAGGCTCCGTAACAGAGAATTCCTTGAAGCGGCATGCGGTTCGTGCAAGTACAAGCTTGTATGTGGCGGCTGCAGAGCCCGAGCCATAGGCTACATCGAAGACTTCGCAGCCCCCGACCCCGGATGCATCTATAATCAGAAAGCATGGACCGAATTACACTCTTTCAACGCAAGCGAACGCCAAATAGCATTTACGGATATCTATGTCATTAGGTCTGGAACGGGAGTCTACCGTCAGCAAGGGATGGTTCTTGGTAGCTCATGCGTCGGAGCAGCTTCATTTCGAGAGACCAACACTTTTTCGAATTCTTTCGGTCTTGAAGAGCCAATAGACCAAAGAGCCTAGCATGAAGCAGACCATGAAAAGAATCATAGTTAAGCCTGTGAAATCTACCTGGCCGCGGAGGAGTTCGGCTGCGGTTATCAGGACTTCTCTACCCATAACCGCCAGCATAATTCTAGACGTGATCTTCCCTGCAAGAGTCATAAGGAAGAAGACTCTCACATCTATTTTGAGGAGCCCACAAAGTATTCCGATTACGTCGAAAGGCGAAGGGGTAGCAGCAAAGAAGTAGATTGTCCACAAGCCATATCGTCGATACAACCTTCTGACGAATTCGAATTCACCTCTCACTCCGACTATTTTTCTCCCGCCTAGACCCAGCAAGTAGCCCGTAAGCTCACCAATGGCCGCTCCTAGGCCCCCGAAGATGCCAACTATAAATGGGTTGAGCACCGTGGCCGCCACCATGGTAGCAGCGAAACCAGGCATAGGCAAGAAGATGGAGGAGCTTGACGCGAGTTCTGCTAGAAAGACGCCGAAATAACCGAAGACATTGATGAGATAGCTCATGAAACCTGATATAGCTTCCAGCCAACCCACTGACGACCTCACTCCTTCAACAGACGATCAGAGACCGTTGAGCAGACAGGCATTCTCAACAACTCTGCCCTAGATCGACCACCACATACCCGACACAACAGTGCCCTTATAGCAGATCACTCAAACGGCCCCACCAATTATGGACAGTAAGACTTTTAAATTCTGATATATTGGTCTACGAGGGACAAACTATGGTAAAATGCGCGAAGTGTGGAAAGGATATCGAGCCCGGCAAGGAAGTGAGAAAGGGACTCTTGTGGAAGAAGGCTTACCATGCTGAATGCGCTCCCCAGTCCTAGCCATCTCAAGTCAATGGGCAGTGTCTCCTCAGTGATTGTATGAATCAAAGCCTTGCAGACGTCATAGGTCTCGTACCTGCTAGGAAAAGCACATTCGATGTCGATACAACTCTGAGCCTGATGAACAGGTGGTACTAGAGTAGGTTCCTTGAAGGTTGAAGGAAAGATTAGCCATACTCCAGAAGAAGAGAAATAGACTCATGAACCCTCTGTTTCATTCTAAGAGGTCTAGAAGTACCTTCCTAATTGGCAACTTGAAGGAATCTCTGGCCTTTCTTAGAAGTGCTTTACCCTTTCGAGTCATAGAGTAGTGCTTCACTTTCCGCCCAGCCTTCTTGATCCATTCACCAGCTATGTAATCACCTTTCTCGAGTGTGTGAAGGAACGGATAGATCAAACCTGGTCCAAACGTCATGCCTGTCAACCTCTTGATCTCAGACATCAGCTCGTACCCAGACCTAGCCCTGATGTTAAGAAGCCAGAGCACGATTAGTCTGTCGAAGCCCAAGACTACAGTTCTAGTGAAGCTTTCTTCAGCCAAGTTCTCCCAACTCGATAGAGGAGTGAGTTGAAATCTGATATATGTATAGTGCTCTTAAACCTCTCAATCACATAATAACACCACTTTCCAAATACAATCGGTGAAGTTGGGTGCGCATTGTCGAAATTGAGAGGGACTTGATTAAAGCTACGCTCAGAGGATTCAGCAGGTCCATAATCCTATGGTTGGTCAGTGAGAAGCCCAGGTCAGGTTATGAGATAGTGAAGGAGATGAAAAGGCTCACTGGGCAACATTTTCACTCAGGCGTAGTGTATCCGCTTCTATATGAGCTTGAAGAAAGGAGGTTCATAGTAGGCAGATGGGTTACGAAGGGGCGGCGGCGAATAAAGTACTATTCGATCACGGAGAGGGGAACGAATCTGCTCAACCGCCTGCGGGAACTCTTCGAGATGCCGGTTAGAGAAGTTCTGAAGGACTTGCTACGAAGGGGGAAAGCCCTAGGTTCCTGAAACAACAAACAGTTTCCCACTTTCCTAAATTGGTGCTGAGAGTTTAGAGGAATACAGGTTGATTAGAAGGGTTAATACTGGAATCGATGGAGAAGAATTCTTGTATCTGGGGCGAGTACAAAGCGACAAATCCCGCTTGGAAAACAATAAAATAGGCAAACGAAGATGGGGCACGATATGCAATCCACCTCTTTACCATTCGCCTCTAAGTAATCGGAGAACACTTGTCGAAGTGAATTCTTGTCAAAACGTATTTTTTTCATACTTATGCTTCAGACATCTCTCAACGATTTTTGGACATGGCTGATATATTCCGTAATATAGAGTCGTTAGTAATGCATTTTTCGGAAGTTCGCTTCGATAGAAATCGCAACCTGAACATTCGGTTGGAAAATCTCTACAGCAGCTTTCAGGCTTCTCATGGTTGTGTTCTTTAGAAGATAACCTACTCTTTAGGTGCATTAGGCGTACTAGGGAAGAGGGCCCTCACCAAGGTGTTTCCAGCAGACCCGATGATCAATGTAATCTAGTCAGAGACCGTCAGATAAACTGTTTGATCCCTTGTCGTATCTGACCCATTAGAGATTGTGTAGCAAGTAGGTTCCGAGAGAAGATTGGGAGAAGTCTCTGATGCCCACAATTAACCAAACTATGAGGGTTAGTCAAAGAAAAAAGAGAAGATAGTATCCAACTAGTCTGCAATGGCTAGCGTTACGGAAACTCATGTCTGCACCACTAACGAATTCTTAACCATCTTAGGCTTGCCCAAGCAAGTCACCTCCCTGAGATCAAGGTCAGGTTCACTTCATTCATTCCACGGAAAACTTGCAAGATCAACGTCTGGCAGACGTTTCAATGCTGTCTCACCAAGACTCTTGACCTTGCGTGACGAGAAAGACACCATTATTTTCTGTCTTCTGGTGGCATTGGATCGATATGCTATTGTACGATGATTTCTCATGCATCCATGCATCTAGAAAACACGCAAGGAACTTGGGAAGACGATCAGATCATCAGACGTGATCACATTAATACTTTCAAGTCAATAGAAGTTTCGGATCAAGCGTAATTGGCAACATTGTTTCTGGGAAAAAGATGAGGGATTCCGAGATGAGACTTTCGGAATCGTCATAGCTCATACAGTGTCGACACTGATCTTTATCTTGCTCCCTTTCTTCGCTTCTACAGAAGCTACCAAGTCTTTCTTGTCTCTGTCACTGAAGGAAAGAATCTGGCTGAGACTAACCTTCTCGTCCTTCTTGACGTCTCTATCCAGAGTCAGGGTTATTTCGCCCAACTTTACCAATAGCATTCGCCTCCTACACTGCCTGCACGCAAAGTTCAGTGAAAATGAAGAGTATAAGGTCTATTTATATTGACAGCCCGATAGCAAAGGTTGCTCGGATCTTGCAATCAGTTTCTCCACAATCTTGCGACGAAACTTTAACAGTCTGTATTACTAGAACATAACACTTCGACGTATTGATATTCTTTCGTTTTCAATTTTTCGTTTCATATCGATATTTTATACAGAATCTGTGCTTGATTAGGCGTTTTTTGCTCTTCTTGGTCTCAGATAACTATAATAGAAAATGTAAATTGAAAAGATAAATTGTATACTGTTTGTCCAGCCGGTAACAAAATAAAGAGGGGGTTTGAGGGATTCTTCCCCCAATGTGCGTCGTCGTTCGTTTCGTCGTCGTCAGGAGTTAGGAAAGTGTGTGCGCACCATGCTATCCACTACACACACTAGACCATGGTCAAACGAGATTATACTTGTAGGCATGGAAATGATGTTCATAGTTGGTGGAGCGATTCTTCTCTTTCTTGGGCTATTCGTTACCGCAACTCGCAGGTTGACCATAAGGATCAAGTGAATTTACGTGAGCGCAGTTGGTGTATTCGTTTCTCGTTCGTCTTGTTATCGAGTGAGCAGAGGCGTAGGAATCCGCTTTCTCAACGCTCTAGTAATCGGTATGCCGACCAACGCGCCAGATGCCACCTGAAGCAGATTTGCTGGAACCTCTACGAGTGCCACACTGACGCCGAAACCCATAATGTAGGCTTCCGCAACAAAATAGCCTAGAACCATTGCAGTAGCACCTGCAACCCAACCAATCACATCGCGAAACAGGCTCCCCCCGTCTCTTATCGAGCCCGTCAGAAATCCTTCTAGCCCCTTGATTATTAGGGTGTAAGGAGCGTAGGCGGGAAATCCTATAATGTCCGCTATGGTCGATCCCATGCCGCCAGCAAAGCCCCCGATGAGAGGGCCGAATAAGAGTCCACTTACAAAGATCATTATGTCACCGAAGTTTAGGTATCCTGCTGTAGCTGGAATTGGAACCCGGATGAGCATCGTCGAAACCGTGACGGCCGCCGCCAGAACAACTGAGAGAGCTATCCTTGTTGTGGCTGAGCTTCGTGAAGCCATTTTGACCATCGCAAGACGATGTAGAAGGTGTATATATAAGCTACAACCTTCATATAGGTCATTCATGTCGGAAATAACTTCTCAACGTGGATTGAAGTGTCTCTTATGTGGCGAACTCTATCCTAACGAGGCATCACGTGGATCCTGCCGAAAGTGCGGCGGAAGCGTTGTCGTACAATACGATTATGAATCAATTCTACGCGAGGTGAATCGTGAGAAGTTCGGCATCCGACCATCTGGGGTTTGGAAGTATAATGAACTTCTGCCTATCTCGAATAGATCGAATATCGTCTCCCTCGGCGAAGGGGGCACCTACCTACATAAGGCTGAGAGAGTTGCAGACAAAATAGGCCTAAGGAAGTTGTTCATCAAAGATGAGACAACGAATCCTACGGGATCATTCATCGATAGGGGAGTGACAGTTGAACTCTCCAAGGCTAACGAATTGGGATACAGAAGCACAGCATGTGGAACGACTGGAAACCTAGGCGCATCATTAGCCGCTTACTCAGCCAAAGCCGGTTTCAAATGCAAAATTTTTCTTCCAAAAAGGATCGACATAGGAAAATTCTATCAGATAATCGCGTATGGAGCAGACGTCGAAGCTGCAAGAGACTATGACGAAGCAATCTCAAAGGTAGCTAAACTAGGAGACAGGACTTACTTGGCCTCGCCGGGCGACCCATTCTTTCTTGAGGGTTTGAAGACAACAGGATACGAGATATGCGAACAGATCGGTTGGAAAACACCCAGAAACATAATTGTTCCGATGGGAGATGGCGGCCACCTATCTATGATCTGGAGAGGAATAAATGAACTGGCCAAGATCGGCTTATTGGATAAAGCCGATGTTCGTATGATCGGAGTCCAGGCTCAAGGCTCAGCGCCTATAGTCAAAGCCTTTCTAGATAGGGAACTACATGTGAAGCCGCTAGAGAAGAGTAGGACCGTTGCAGCGGACATAGACATGAAGAGGCCTCTTCATGGAAATCTTGCAATCCAGGCAATAATACAGTCCAAAGGCCTAGCTACAACCGTATCCGATAGTGAGATGCTTAAGGCGGCTTCCTTGCTGGCCAAAACTGAAGGAATATTTGCGGAGCCGGCATCAGCATCAACTATTGCCTCTCTATCGAATCTAGTCAGAAACGGAGAGATCGATAGCGGCGAGGAAACTGTCTGCGTTATCACAGGTATGGGGCTTAAAGACCTCTCATCAGTAAGGAAGGTGATAGAAAGAAGAAAGCATGTCGAGAGGCTTCTCGAGAGAGCTGGAGAACGGACTATTACCACAGGAATTACCGGAACAAAACTACGTATCCTACAAGTTCTCAGTGAAAGAGAGTCCTACGGTTACGGCTTGTGGAAGCTCTTAAGGGAACTCTTTCAACTCCGTCTGAGTCTCCCAAGTGTGTACCAGCATCTCAACGAACTAGAGACCATGAATCTTCTTGAACGCGGAAAGATTGGAAAACCGTCCAGAAAACGTGAGAGATACTATTATGTGCTAACGGAGAAGGGAAAGGTTATCCTAAAGGGAAGCGTCGCCGTACGGTAGCCCAGAAAAGGCATGGTTTTGCACCCTATTGGATATAAATCCCGCCCGGTCCACCACTCTCGTGCTCTGATGCGCAGCCTGTGCTCTCGCAAATCTTATGAAGTATCATATCCGAACCAATATCTTGAGTGAAACACTGTGCCGGCATCTTCAAGGGCCGTTACCTATACATCGACTGGACCGATGAGGCAAGCATTTTGATCGCCAACCTCAACAAACGTAGGCTGAAACTATCCAAACTTTGCCGCCTGAGATACAAAGGCGACATCAACAACTGGGAATTGATGTACAAGTATAGCGATATGTGTTACGATGTGGAACACGACTTCGTTTTCAGCGGAGGCACCGTCGAGGAATGCTTCGACGCCGCTGCCAGCGTGTATATCACCGAAACTATCGACCAGTAAGCTCCGCATCAGGCAAACCCACAAATTGCGACATGAGATATATCAAGTTGAGCGTTTCCCCATCAGAACGTTAGAATTGCGGATGGCTCATGCGTAAGAAAGTGAAAATTGACTGGGAGGAACTCATCTTAGCGTTTGAGGGTTCTGGGTTTGACCAGAGTAACTATCTTGATTTGGAAACCGGAGAAGTTGTCTCCGTGATGAGAGAGATTATGGATAGGGATGAGATAGATGAGATTGAGCAGAGAGTGAACTCGGAACCTGAAAGATACAGATTCATACCATCGATCGACTCAAGCGAGGCGTACGATGACATGGTCAAGTTCATTGATACAGTTCAGGATAGGCATCTGGCAGAACTACTGAGCGTAGCGATAGGCGGTAAAGGAGCATTCAGGAGGTTCAAGGACGTATTGCTATCCTATCCCAATGAAAGAGAGAGATGGTTTGAATTTCAAAGCGACCTTATGGCGAGGAGAGTTGAGGAGTGGCTCGAAGAGATAGACGTCGAACCTTCCTCTGAGAGACCTAGAAGGCACGACGCGTCTCGGCATTTGAGAGAGCCTTCAAGCTGAGTTTTATTAAGTTCCCGATAACTGAAATGCGCTTCATGCGGAGGGGCGGTGGAGAACGTTGATGATGACTTGGAACCGCCGGGCCGAGAGACGCATGAGGAAACGTGTGACTGCAGCAAGCGACCGGCTCTACACTCTCGAAGTCTTCCTCATGAGTGGACCGGTGACGGAGGAGTTTGTCAAGGCGAACCCTCATGTCTCCCGGACAATTCAAATCAAAGGCGGCCAGACGCTGCAAACTCTTCACCGCGTGATCTTTCGGGCCTTCGACCGTGAGGAGGAGCACCTCTACGAGTTCCAGTTTGGAAAGGGCCCTCATGATCCCAAGGGGCCTCGCTACACTGTTTTGGTGAACAGGGAGAGTTTCGATGATGAGCCTGACGCAGGAGACGTTGCCAGGACGACTATTGATTCTCTTGGACTCGAAGCTGGGCGTTCTTTTGGCTACTGGTTCGACTTCGGGGACGACTGGATGCACCAGATCAACGTGTTGGCCATTGAGGATGCACCGTTGAGCGGTCGCTTTCCCAGGATCACGGAGCGTGTCGGGGAGTCGCCGCCGCAGTACCCGGATTTAGAGGAGGAGAGGTAACCTGGACGTTGCCGGAAGAAAGTGTACGCGGGTAGGCTGTATGAAGGTAGGCCGATGTTGGAGAGAGCCGGCCTAGATTCCGATATGTCTGTCAGAGAGATGGTGAAGTACTTGAAGGCGAGAAAGATCTCCTCTCAATATGGTTTGGAGGATCTGGAGGAAGACATGAAGAACTTCTACAGGAGAATGGCACGAATATTTTGGTGTGTCTGGTTAGTGGTAGTAAAGTCTCTGAGAATGGGTGGAATCTGAATCGATGGTGGCTCGCGATTCGAGGGATATTGGTAGGGGCTTCCGGATTGACAGCTTCGTCATTGACAGCGATCATGGCGACCTGTCGATCGAGAAGGTATGCGCTGCCACGATGGAGTAGTGGGACTTCTTCATCCCAGATCTGGACGGTTTGACGCCGGCTGAGAAGGCGGGGGTCATCCCGCCGCCGTGGCTGACCGAACTCGTAAAGTCGTTCAGGGAGGAACCGCTACCGAAAGCGGAAAGTGAGGCTGACCCATCCTTCTTCTGGGCTGAACTCCTAAGCGGTATCCTACGAGATCTGAGGCATGATGTCCACTCGAGACGGGTGCAGGTCTTACGCGAACTGATGAAGAATCTCAAGGACTCAAGGAAACGTAAGTCCGTAGAGGAGGCGCGCAGTAAGGCCTTCAAGGAGGCTCTAGGAAAGAGTGGAGAGGCGGGGGCTTCGGCTGGCACGGAAATAGTGACACCGTTCACCCTCTTCTATGAGATGAAGAATCGTAAGAAGACTCTCGCAGTTCTTGAAAGGCACTCTTCGCTTCGGATACCGACAGTTGACGCGGCTGGCCACGCTGGCCACTGTACCCTTAAATATCTGAAGGGAAGATGACGGCTACTACGTGTATGCCTTTCCTCAAAGTGGACTTGTCGGGCTGAAGATAGGGACGGTATGGGTGGAGGGGAACTTCCTCTTGGCGGGCTGTACCACAGAACTTAGGAAGAACACGCTGCAAGTTTCTGGAGGATACGCTTGGGCGGGATTTGAGGTTCGTCCGTGAAGCTGGAAATTTAAGGAGTGTGATGCCGGATGAAGAGAAAGATCGCAAAGATGGCGGTTACACCCTAGCCGAATATGATGAGGGACAGTTTGAAGAGGAAGAGTGGGCGGGTAAGAATTACTTTAGGTTGCAGAAGGAGGCAGGTGCACCATATATTGCTATCAAGGACAGGAAGGTTGTGGTCAGCGGCGACAGCCCCGACCAGCTTATGGAGAAGCTCGACAGGGCCTATGGTGAACCGAAGTTCATCAAAGAATGCCCCCTCGTAACCGAGACCGTTGACCTCCTCAACCTAGTCTATGATGGTTTCATGATCCTTCTGCCACGCAGTAGGTGGAACGCCGACCAAAGCGACCTACCGGCCCTTCAACCGTCACCACTTAACCCGGCAAAGTTCCCCGATCAAGTTAAGGATGACATTCTCGAGACATTCGAAGATCTTTCTCTTGCGGTTGTCCGCGGCTTGAGACATCTCGGCTTGGAGAATGCACTATTGGAAAATGGAAACTGCATCCTCGTCAACGGGAGAAAGCTCTCAGGTCTAGCTGGATGCATAAGGTGGGGTGCCTTTTTCTGTCATGGATCGATACTCATATCGCCAGACATCCACCGATTGACCGAGGTCTTGCTTTCAACTCAATACAGCGAGGAGAGATGGGTCCGAAGCATGCCAAGGGCTATTACAACTATCAGCCACGAGCTTGGCAGGACCGTATCTCTTCCAGACGTGAAGATGGCTCTCAGAAGAGGATTTGAAGATGCTTTTGGAATAGAGATAGTCGATGGCTCACTTAGTGCTCAAGAGTCTTATGTCGCCAAGAGACTACTTCATCACAAATATGGTACGCAGAAATGGAACAACAATCTTCTGGACATGTAAAAGGTTTGTGAGGTGCGTTGGAGTGAAACGAATTTCTAGAGAACAAGCGAAAGAGTATGAGATTGTCCGAAAAGACCCGCTTCTAAGAGTGAGTGTTGGGGAAGAATTTGTGATAGAGACGGAAGACGCCGACAATGGAACCATCCGTACTGAGTATGATCTGCCGGAGTCAGCGGTGGGATCCGAGACTGTGCACTACAATCCCCTTGGAGGGCCGGTCTTCGTTGAAGGTGCGGAAAAGGGAGATGTTCTGGTAGTTAACATACTAGATGTGGTACCTGAGCAACAAGGGCACACTTTGATCCTTAGGGATGGGCACCCACTTCAGGATTCAGCAAGATGGTCGGAGTGCAGAGGCCCATATACTCATATCATCAAGCATCTGCCCGGTTCAAGTGGAACCATGTCTGATGGTAAAGCGGTCTTTGACAAACAAGTGGTCTGGGGCCTTCATCCACTCATAGGGACCATCGGGGTTGCTCCGGAGAGAGGTGTGGAATCTGGCGCCGATAGTAATCTCGGTCAAGGCCCCTGGGGCGGCAACCTGGATTGTCGGGACATATGCAAGGGATCCAAGTTGTACTTGCCGGTGTATCACGAGGGGGGACTACTGTACGCTGGCGATGTTCATGGAACGCAAGGGGACACTGAATTCACTGGTGTAGCGAACGAAGCTCGAGCAGAGGTTTTCTTAAGTTGCGAAATAATCAAAGACAAGACAATACCATTCGTTCGGATTGAAAAGGAGGATTCAATAGTTCAGCTGAACTGCTACAGGCCACTCGAAGATGCCATTACGCAAGCCTTTCTATGGCTGATGGATTGGCTGGTGACCGATTATGAAATGAAACCTAGAGACGCTTACATGATCATGAGCGTCAATCCATATGTCAGGGTGAGCGTCTACCAGATGGTTAAGCTGGGACGACTCGAGTACACCGTAGGAGTGCAGTTTCCAAAGGAGCATCTGTCAAGAAAGAAACAACTCTGAAACAGATTTCCGGGTCATCTGTTCATGTTGAGAATATGTGTGAGCGAAGGATTCACTCAACTATCTAGTTGCCTCGCTGTGGAGAATAACGAAGCAAGGCAAAAAGTTGTGCAAGTTGACAAGGTTGAAAGTTACATCACCAGAGGCTGGGAGTGACCAGGTGCACAGCTTTGATTTGCTCCTTATGCAACAAGCGATCGCGAGGCAAGAAGCCGACATAGCCACCTCGTCAGTTCTTGGTATAGGTCAGTAATGATATTCGATGCCTATGAAATATTCGAAGCCGAGGAAGACTACTTGAACTGGTTGTAGTCCGAGTGGGGGGTACAAATTCTAATCTAGACTAAGGTCTCCCGGGAGATTCGAATTCGATATGAATCGAACTCCGAGTTCTCAACTTTGACACGGCGGTGCTGAGCTGAACTTATAGTTCAATGTACGCCCGGTCCACCACATCTCTGACTCTGAATTGGCAACTCATGTGTGGACATGTACGGCACTGAACATCTTTCTATCGAACTGAGCCCCTCAGTCTCCTCACAACCATTCGGACCGGATTTCATGGATTTCCTTGAAGTGTGGATCGTCCGAAAGTACGCGCCTTGATTTGGTTTCTATGCTTGTTGCAACAACGATCGAATCGGCCGTGGGCAAGGCTCTATATTGACATCTCAGATTGGCGGACGTCAGTGCAATCCGAGTCGTCAAATCGACTATTCTAAACCCAGAAGCTAGAATCGAGTTGACACGAAGTTGGGCAACATCTTTTCTGACATTCTCAAACATGAATTTGTAGATCTCGTGGAGCACAATCGTTGGAACTATCGCTGTCTCGCGCTGGAGTTCACCCATCTTTCGTGAGGTTTTCTGCTTGAGTTGATCTGTGTCTGCGAGGTAATGTGTCAGGAAGAAATGTGTGTCAACGGTGAGCGGCATACCCAGTACCCGTCTTGAGTTCTCAAGTCATCCAGCTTCTTCCTCATCTGTTCCAAGCTGATCTTACCGGCGTCAACTCCCGCCAAGTCTTCGATCGGGGTAATGGGCTTAATGAGAATGCCCTCACCGCCATCTCTCATGAGGACTCGCATCCCCTGCCTTATCCCATATTTCTTTCTCTTCGAAGCAGGAATTGTAATTTGACCCTTTCTAGTAACCAGTACAACTTGCTCCGACATTGCGATCAGGTAGTACTAAACCAAAAGGTTGTACTTGAGGTGTTCGTACAGCCTCCAAAACCAGCGTCTACTCATGAGACCATCCAATTCAGACAAATCGCTCTTTCCTACGTCTTCAAGCCCACAAGATTCTAGAACGTTACATCATCGTAGACCGTCGATATTGCGTCAAAGAGCTATAGGATTCGTTTCTTGTTGATAATAATTGCATCTTTTCCCCTAGGAATTGTGTCAACATAAGAAAATCCTGCACGTTCAATTTCTTGAATTACTTCCGTTTGGTCGACGACTGGTGGACCAAGTACGCCTGAAAATCTCTTAGCTCCACGAGTCTTTTCAACGATAACTAGCCGACCTGATTGTTTCAATATTCTGAAGAATTCACGAAGAACTCTAGGTTTGTCGTTTACTTCATGAAATACATGAACCAAAAGAATAACGTCGATACTTTCATTCTCAAGTTTGATTTCTGTTCCGTCACTTTCCAAGAACTCAGCTGTCAATTCATTCTTCCTAACGTTTTCTGCAGTTCTGTCAAGCATTTTTGAAGAAACGTCTATTCCAATCGTCCTACCCGCAATCTTAGCAAGATGAACTGTAAAGAAACCTGTTCCACAACCAAAATCTACCACTGTATCTTTTGACCCAACATTGAGTTTAGAGATGATCTGCTCGGGAGGACTAAGGAACCTTCTGATTGGATTGTTGAGCATAAACCTTAGA
>Ga0315282_10010612_pt1 | contig 14394 bp, 21 predicted proteins | sample YL17G07_20_MG_FD_203693 | JGI IMG/M metagenome (GOLD analysis project Ga0315282, IMG submission 203693) | Sediment microbial communities from Yellowstone Lake, YNP, Wyoming, USA - YL17G07_20 | ecosystem: Environmental > Aquatic > Freshwater > Lake > Sediment | place: USA: Wyoming | collected...
AGGTCACCGGCGATGCCGAGCGCACCGGGTTCACCGTCAGTCGTTCGACCACCACCCCGGTCAACACCACGCTGAGCACCGCGGCCAGAAAGGCAAGGGGCACCGGCAGCCCCCAACGCTGATACGAGATGGCGAGCATGGCCCCCAACATCGCATACTCGCCCTGGGCCAGGTTAATGATCCCCGTGACGTTATAGATCAAAACCACGCCCAGGGCGATCAAGACGTAGATGCTGCCGGTGCTAATGCCCGACAAAACAAACTGAAGATAGTCGCCTGGTGCGTAACCGCTTACCATTTCTCAGGTGGCAGGTACTCCCAGTCCCCGTTGGTGATGCGCGCGATGACGATGTCCTTCGTGCTCATGCCAACGTGGTCGTCGGCCGAGAAGTTGAAGATGCCGCTGATGCCCGCAAACCCTTTGGTGTTTTCGATGGCATCCCGCAGCTGTGCCCGCTGATCTTCCAGCGACAGCCCGCTCGGCACGCTCTTGAGGGCATTGAAGACGATGTTCAACCCATCCCAGGCGTGGCCGGCGAAGGTGCTGGGCGGGTTGCCGCTGGATGCCTCGTAATCCTTCATAAACTGCAGCAGCACCGCCTTCTGGGGATCGCTGTCGTCCAGTGACTGGGCGGCTACCAGTTTGCCCATCGGGAACACAACGCCTTCGGCGTTTTCGGCACCCGCGGTGGTAATAAACGGCTTCATACCGATGCCGTGGTTGTGGATGAGGGGAATGGTCAGGCCCAGCTCGCGGAACTGCTTGGTCAGGATCGAGGCGGCCGGCGGCAGGGCGGTCACCACAAGCGCCTGGGCACCGCTGGCACGCACCTTGATCAGCTGGGCCGTCATGTCGGTATCGGTGGCCTCAAACTTGTCCTCGAGGACCATCTCCAGCCCTTCGGCCTTGGCTGCCTCACGAATGGCGTCCCGCCCATCCTCGCCGTAGGCGTTGTTGACGTACAAATTGGCAATCTTGGTGGCACCTTTGGCTTTGGCGTACTGCACCTGCCAGGGGGCAGTGTGCTTGTTGCTCTGGGCGGTCTTGAACACCCAATAGTGGTCAGCCACCGGTTCGACGATCTGGCTGCTGGACGCCATCGAGATGTAAGGGATCTTGGCTTCCTGGACGATTGGGACCAGCGCCAGACTCACAGCGCTGACCGTCCCGCCCACAATCACCACGGCCTTGTCGTCGTCGATCAATTTCTTGGCCAGCGGGATGGCCTTGTCGCCAACGCCCTCGGTGTCGTGGATGACGACGCTGATCGCATGATGGACGCCGTCGGGGCCCGTGATGCCCTGGGCTTCGATCGGCCCCTTCAACATCAGGGCCGAATCCCGTTCAGGTGCGCCCAGGAAAGCGGACGAGCCGGTGATCGCGGCCAGGAAGCCGACGACATACGGCTCGCCTTCCGTCGCGGCCGGCGCGCTGGTCGCGGTGGCCAACACGGGGCTGGCGGTTGCAGCCGGCGCGCTGGCTACGCTGGCCAGCAAACCGATGCACACCAGCAAGCTGGTAACCCACATCCATTGCCTGTTCTTGCCTTTCATTATCCTTTTCTCCTTCTGATCTGAAGTACTACAAGCGGGGCAACCGGCGAATCGCCCCTTTGCGCTGACAGCATGGCACTATCAAATGCGACGGGTAGCTGTCGCAGCATGGCAAAACCCACTCGGGGGCAGTTCAGCCTGGCCTACCCAGCAGGCTCCCTCCGATACCCTCTCGAACCGTCGGAAGAACCGCTATTCTTGTTCCTCCAGGCCCTGTGCGACGACCCGCCCAAGGCGCTGGATGCCTTCTTCGATGACTGCCGGGGCACAGAAAGAGAAGTTGAGGCGCATGGTATTGGGCAGAGGGGGTCGCCCATCTTCGGCGAAGAAGGTAACTCCCGGCACGTAGGCGATGCCTGCCCTCACGGCTTGCTCGAGCAAGGCGGCGGCATCCAAATTCCCAGGCAACGTGACCCACACGAAAAAGCCCCCCTGGGGTTCCGTCCAACGCACGCCCTGCGGGAAACACCGCGGCGCAGCCGCCAACATCGCGTCGCGGCGCAGTCGATAGGTCTGCTGCAGGTAAGGCACGTGCGTTTCCAGGAAGCCGTCTTTGACGACCTCGTGGGCCAACATTTGATCGAAGATGCTGGTGTGCAGGTCGGCGGCCTGCTTGGCGATGACCAGCTGGCTGATCACCGGGTGCGCCGCGGCGATCCAGCCCAGGCGCAGCCCGGGGGCAAGCGTCTTGCTGAAGGTGCCCAGCCGAATGACCCGGCTCCCGCCCAGGCTGTCGCCAGCGGATGTCGCGGGTCGCTGCTGCACGTCGAGCGCCATCAGCGACGGCAGGTCCTCGCCCGAATAGCGCAGTTCGCGGTATGGATCATCCTCGACGATGGGCACTCCACGCCGTTCGGCGAGCGCCACCAACTGGCGGCGCCTGTCGAGAGCAAGGGTGATGCCGGCCGGGTTTTGGAAGTTGGGCTGGATGTACATGAACTTGGCGCCCGCGCCGATGGCTGCCTCCAGCCGGCTGACGATGACGCCCTGCTCGTCGGTGTCGGCGCCCGCGCAGGTCGCCTGGTAGCTGGTGAAGACCTGAAGTGCAGCCGAGAACGTTGGGCGCTCGACCACCACCCGGTCGCCAGGGTCGAGAAACACCTTGCTGATCAGGTCCATTCCCTGTTGCGAGCCGGTGGTAATCAGGATGTTGCTCTCGGTGGCCGGGATGCCCTGGCGCGACAGCTGCGCCGCGATGAACGAACGCAGGGGAACGAAACCTTCGGTGGTGCTGTACTGCAGCGCGCGTTCTCCGCCGTCCTGCAAGAGCCGGCCGGCAGCCGCCCGCAGGGCGTCGGCCGGGAAGGTTTCGGGGGCAGGCATCCCCCCAGCGAAGGAGATAATGCCGGGTACCTGGGTCAGTTTGAAGATCTCGCGGATCGCTGATACGCGCGCCCGGCTGACGCGCCGCGCAAACAGGTTACTCCACTCGACGGCAGACATCCTCCCTCCTCGACATGGGGCGGGGTTACTCCGGCACTCCACGAAACGGCGGAATGGCGGTTATTATAGTGCACTGGGGGGATTTGTCAAACGAAGTGCGAGAAGAGAGGCATTCGGCCCTGGGCCACAGTTTGCCCGCTGATTGTCCAGCCAGAAACCAGCCGAATAGCACGATGGCATCATCGAATTTGTATTGCACCCCAATATGATATATACTATTGTGTATATACACAGGAGGTTGTTGAGATGAAAACGGCCAGGCTCTTTCGCAATGGACAAAGTCAGGCAGTGCGTCTGCCCAAGGAACTCAGGTTTCAGGGAGACACGGTCTATATCAAGAAGATGGGTAATGCGGTCGTGCTGATTCCGCATCAGGATGCATGGCGGTCCCTACTTGACAGTCTGGACATGTTTTCGGACGATTTCATGCAAGAGCGGCAACAGCCACAGACTCAGATCAGGGAAAGCGCATTTGAATGAGATGGTTACTGGACACCAGTATCTGCATTTATCTGATCAAGAAGAAGCCCTCCAGTGTTATTGCACAACTCGAGTCTCACCCGTTAGGTGAGGTTGGAGTTTCTTCCGTCACGGTGGCTGAGTTGTGTTACGGGGTCGAGAAAAGCAGCTATCCGTCTCGGAATCGTGAAGCTCTAGAGCGATTCCTCATTCCCCTAGCCATTGCGGACTTTGATTACCTGGCGGCAGAGGCTTACGGCGAGATTCGAGCCACGCTCGAGGCACTTGGAATGCCGATTGGCCCATTGGACATGCTCATAGCCGCTCATGCGGTGAGCTTGGGCGCGGCGCTGGTGACTAACAACGTGCAGGAGTTCGCGAGGATACCGAACCTCAAGATCACCAATTGGGTGACGGAATAGCACCCAGAAGAAAGGAGATATGGGATGGCACCCCTCAGGTCGCCATCCCATATCCACCGCATCATCTCCCAGTTTGGACAGAGCCCAAACCCAGGCTACCGCTTGGTGTACTGCGGTGCCTTGCGCGCTCGTTTCAGACCGGGCTTCTTGCGCTCTTTGGCACGCGGGTCGCGCGTGAGCAGCTTGAACTTGCGCAAAACCTGCCGGTATTCGGGGTCGGCCTTGAGCAGGGCACGCGCCAGGCCCATGCGGATCGCCTCGGATTGGCCTGTGACTCCCCCACCCATCACGTGAACGCTGACGTTGAAGCGCCCCACGTTCTCAGTCGCCACCAGCGGAGCAGTCACGTGCTTGAGGTCTACCTCGCGGCCAAGGTACTCGGTCGCCGGCTTGTCGTTGACCACAATGGCACCCTCACCGCCGGGATAGATGCGCACCCGGGCAGTGGCCGTCTTGCGTCGTCCCATGCCTTCGTAATACTGCGGGCCTGTTGCCATTGATCCTTTCCTCTCCTAAAGCTCCAAAGGTTTGGGCTGCTGAGCCTGGTGCGGATGAGTCGGCCCCGCATACACCTTCAGCTTCTTGAACATCTTGTGGCCCAACCGATTCTTCGGCAGCATGCCGCGCACGGCCGCCTCGATCACCCGTTCCGGGTGGGTCTGCAGCTGGCGGCACAGGGCAATTTCCCGAAGGCCGCCGGGCCACTGGCTGTGGCGATAATACATCTTCTGGTCCATCTTCTTGCCGGTCACGTGAATCTTGTCGGCGTTGACCACGATGACGAAATCGCCGCAGTCGACGTGCGGGGTAAAGATCGGCTTGTGTTTGCCGCGCAAGAGCGTGGCAATCCGCGTGGCCAGCCGGCCCAGCGTCTGGTTCTGGGCATCGACCACCAGCCATTCACGGGAAACTTCTTGAGGTTTAGCCGAAAAAGTCTTCACTTCGCTGTCACTCCTCTACTCGACGTACGCCACTTTCATCAGGCACAACCCCCGGGCCGGTGCCGGCGGCCCTGCCGCCGCTCGATCCGGGGCCTGGAGCAGGGCTGCCATCTCGGCAGCTGCCAGCTCGCCGCGCCCCACCCGCAACAACGACCCAACGATGTTGCGCACCATCCGGTACAGGAAGGCATTGGCGGTGATGGTGAAAACCAGCCGCCTGTCTTCCGCGACCCATTCCGCCTGCAACACCTGGCGCCGGGTGCTCTCCTCGTGCATCGGCCTGCCAAAGGCTGCGAAATCGTGCACGCCCAACAGCTCCCGGCTGGCAGCCTGCATGGCCGCCACATCCAGCGCCGCGGGCACGTGACAGGCATAGCGCTGCCACAACGGAGAGCGCACCGGCTGGTTGATGATCGTGTACCGATATTGGCGCCAGAGCGCATCGTAGCGCGGGTGAAACTCAGATCGCGCCGGGTCCAGCTCGCTGATGGCGATCTCTGGCGGCAGGACGGCGTTCAAAGCTCGCTGCAGCTCCGGGGGAGAATGCCGCCAGGTGCTGTTGAACGCAATGACCTGGCCCAGCGCATGCACCCCGGCATCGGTACGCCCCGCTCCGATCACCCGCGCCGGCTCTTGTGTGACTCGCTCAAGTGCCTTTTCTAACTCTCCCTGGATCGTTCGACCGCGTGCCTGAATTTGAAAACCCAGGTAATCGCAGCCATCATACTCAACCGTGGCTCGATAGCGACGTTCCATCCAACGCTTTCACGCCGCTCGCTGAGCTCGCTACTCGACCAACGACATCAGCACCATCGGGGCCGCATCGCCTTTGCGCGGGCCGAGTTTGTAGATGCGGATATAGCCGCCCTGGCGGGTTTCGAACTGCCCCGCCAGCTCATCGAACAGGCGGCGCAACACCTCGGGGTCCTGCACGTCTCGCGCCGCCAGGCGCCGGGCGTGCAGGTCGCCCCGCTTCGCCAACGTGATCAGCCGCTCCGCCTGCGGCCGGACGGCCTTAGCTTTCGCCTCGGTAGTCTGGATCTTCCCGTGGCGGAACAGCTCGGTCGTCAGATTTCGAAACAGCGATTTGCGCTGGGCGGTCGTCCGGCCGAGTTTCCGGCCTGCCACCTGGTGTCTCATATGCTACGTCCTCTTAAGCTGCCATTTCCATCTCGTGCGACTCTTGTGGCTGCGGCGGCTCCGGCGATTCCTCAGACATTGCTGCCGGCTCGCCAGCCGCCTCCGTGCCCTCCGTCGTGCCGACCACCCGGTTCATCTCGTCCAGGAAGCCCTTTTGGCGCAGTTTTTCCATCAGCTCCTCCAGGGATTTCTGGCCGAAGTTGCGAATGGCGAGAATCTCGTCCTCGCCCTTGCGCAGCTTCTCCAACACCTCACCCACCTGGGTGATGCCCGCCCGCTTGAGGCAATTGTGGGCTCGCACGGTCAGGTCCAGTTCCTCGATGGGCGTTTCAAACCAACGAGCCGGGATTGCGCCCTCTTCCTCCCGGGCTTCGGCCGGCACCTCTTCGGTCACGCCGGCGACCAGGGTGAAGTGCCGCACCAGGATGCGGGCAGCCTCGCTCAGCGCATCGTGGGGTGAAATCGTGCCGTCGGTCGTCACATCGATGACCAACCGGTCGTAGTCGGTGACCTGCCCCACCCGGGCGCGCTCCACGTTGTAGCTGGCCTCCATAATCGGGCTGAAGATGGCATCCACCGGGATCTCGCCGATGGGCAGCTTGCCCCGTTCCTCAGATGGCGAATATCCCCGCCCCGGCTCGACCACCAGTTCGATGTCCAGCTCAGCCTCGTCCGCGTCGGCGGTCAGCAGCTCCAGGTCCGGGTTGACGATCTCCACGTGGGGCGGACATTCCAGGTCGCCCGCGGTGAGCGTCCCTTCGCCCTTGACCTCGGCTCGCAAGCGGGCAGGCTCATTATTGAACAGCTTGACGCGCAGCTGTTTTACGTTAAGGATGAAGGCCGTCATATCCTCGCGCACGTGGGGGACATCCGAGAACTCGTGATGGATACCGCTCACCCGCACCGAAGTCACGGCCGCGCCCGGCAGAGACGACAGCAACACCCTCCGCAACGCATTACCCAGCGTAATGCCATAGCCGCTTTCCAGCGGACCAATGCTGAAACGCCCGTAGCTTTGGGCCAGTCGCTCGGTCTCGATTTTGGGCAATACCAAGTTCATTTCCACCAAAGCGTCACCCCCTGTTATTACCCATACATCGGGTCCATCGCCCTGTCCGGCTATGGATAGGGGCTTGTCTGGCATGCTAACGGCTGTAGTACTCAACGATGAGCTGCTCATTCAGGGTCACGTCCACGTCGTCACGGGACGGGGCAGTTACCACCTTGGCCGTCAGCGAGGCCGCGTCGAAGCTCAGCCAGCCGGGCACCCGCCCGGCCTCCAGGCGCTGAGGCACTTCTTTGAAGTGCATGTTCTGCCGGCTCGCATCACGCACCGAGATGACATCGCCCGGTTTGACCGTGAACGACGGGATGTTCACCAGCTGCTCGTTGACCGTGAAATGGCCATGCTGCACCAGCTGGCGCGCCTGTGCGCGCGAATCGGTGAATCCCAGGCGATAGACTACGTTGTCCAGCCGGCTTTCCAGCAAGATCAGCAGGTTGACACCGGTCAGCCCACGCTGGCGCTGGGCCTGCTGGAAATAGCGCCGGAACTGGCGCTCGTAGATGCCGTACACCCGCCGTGCCTTCTGCTTTGCACGCAGCTGCAAGGCGTAGTCGGACTCTTTGCGCCGAAACTGAGCCTGTTTTCCGTGCATACCGGCCGGATAGGAGCGCCGCTCAAAGGCGCATTTGGGCGTGAAGCAGCGTTCACCCTTGAGGAACAGCTTCTCCCCTTCGCGCCGACACAGCCTGCAAACGGGATCGGTATAACGTGCCAAGTTCTCCTCCCAATTGACTTATCCGCTAGAACCCTACACCCGCCGCTTCTTGGGCGGACGGCATCCGTTGTGCGGAATGGGGGTCATATCCGTAATCGAACGCAGCTTGAGGCCCGAGCCCTGGAGCGAGCGGATCGCCGCCTCGCGACCGGGGCCGGGTCCCTTCACGTACACATCCAGCTCGCGCATCCCTTGATCCTGGGCCGCACGCGCCACGTTTTGGGCCGCCACCTGCGCCGCATAGGGCGTGCTCTTGCGCGACCCTTTGAAACCCGACGAACCCGCGCTCGCCCAGGTGAGCGCATTTCCCTCTTGATCGGTGACGGTCACGATCGTGTTGTTGAAGGTCGCGTGAACGTAGGCGCGCCCATAGGGCACGCTCTTGCGCTCCTTCTTGCCGGTGCTGCGGCGCGCCTTGCTCTTTGCAGTTGCCATATTCTTCCCTCTCCAGGTTACTTCTTGCCGCCGCGGGTTCGCTTGCGACCGGGAACCGTCCGGCGCGCGCCGCGCTTGGTGCGCGCGTTGGTGCGGGTGCGCTGGCCGTGCACCGGTAGGTTGCGCCGGTGCCGCAGGCCGCGATAACATTGAATCTCTTGCAGCCGCTTGATGTTCATCTGCACCTCGCGGCGCAAGTCACCCTCTACCACGTAATTCTTATCGATGACTTCACGCAGCCGCGAGACCTCGTCCTCGGCCAGATCCTTGACCCGCGTGTCAGGACTCACTTCGGATTGCGCCAGAATCTGCCGGCTGCTCGTCGGGCCGATCCCATAGATGTACCTCAACGCCACCTCAACTCGCTTGTCTCGTGGCAGGTCAACTCCTGCAATACGTGCCATGCAGAATCCTCCTTGTGTTAGCCCTGGCGCTGCTTATGTTTTGGGTTGGTGCAGATGATCCGCACCACGTTTCCGCGCCGGATGATCTTGCACTTTTCGCAACGTCGCTTCACCGACGGTTTGACTTTCATTTTCATTCACCCTTTCCGCGGTGCACCACCGATCCCGGTTACATGCGAGTGAGAATCTCCGGCTGGCCGTTGCAGATGGCGATGGTGTGCTCGAAGTGAGCCGCTGGCTGCCCATCCGCCGTAACCACCGTCCAGCCGTCGTCCAACACTCTGGTCTGCCAATGTCCCGCCACCAACATTGGCTCGAGCGCCAGTGTCATCCCCGCCAGAAGCGGGTAATTCTTCGGTCGCTGGCCGCGCTCCCCCAGGTAATTGGGGATGCCCGGCTCCTCGTGCATCTTGCGCCCGATGCCGTGCCCTTGATAATCGCGCAGCACATTAAACCCGGCCCTCTCGGAGGCCGCCTGGATGGCGCGAATCACGTTCCACAGATGATGGCCCGCCACCGCCTGGGCAATGCCCGCCATCAAGGCGCTCTCGGTGGCCTCCAGCAGCCGCCGGGCGGTGTCGTCCACCTCGCCAATCGCCAGCGTGATGGCCGCGTCGCCATAGAACCCGTCGCGCACGGCACCCACGTCGATGCTCAAGATGTCTCCATCCTTGAGCACCCGCTGCGTGCTCGGGATGCCGTGCACAATCTCGGCATTGAGCGAAGCGCAGATCGAAGCCGGGAAGTTATTGCCGCGATCGCGCTGATGCGGGTATCCCTTGAAAGCCGGAGCCGCATTATACTTTAGGATAATTTGCTCAGCAATTGCGTCCAGCTCGCCGGTGCTGACGCCAGGCCGCGCCCTTTCGCGCATCACCGCCAGGACTTCGGCCACGATGCGGCCGGCCCGGCGCATGGCTGCCAGTTCCGCCTTCGACTTGCTTCCGATCATCCTGCCTTGTCTGCCACAGCCGCCCGCAGGTCAGCTTCCACCTGTGCCACCGGCTGGTTGCCATCCACGTTGACCAACACCCCCTGCCGGTCGTAGTAATCAATCAGCTCACTGGTTTGCGCCCAATACACCTTCAACCGATTGCGCACCGTCTCCGGTTTGTCGTCGTCGCGCTGATACAGCTCGCTGCCGTCGCGGTCGCACACGCCCGGCTGCCGGGGCGGGTTGAACTGCACGTGATACACGTGCCCGCACTCCCGGCACACCCGGCGCCCACCCAGCCGCTCGACCAATACTTCGTCCGGCACCGTGATACATGGCACCGCGCTGATCCGTTGGCCGCACTCGACCAACGCCCGGTCGAGCGCCTCCGCCTGGGCGATGGTGCGGGGGAACCCGTCCAACAACGCCCCACGCCTGCAGTCCGGTTGAGACAGGCGCTCCATGACCATCGCAATCGTCACGTCGTCGGGCACCAGCTCGCCGCGCTGCATGTAGGCATTTGCCCGCATCCCCAAATCGGTCCGATTGTGCAGATGCTCGCGGAACAGGTCCCCACTGGCGACGTGGGGCAGGCCCAGTGCCTCACTCAACCTGGCTGCCTGGGTGCCCTTGCCCGCGCCGGGCGGTCCGATCAGGACGACGTATTGTGGCTCGGCTGCCATGTTACTTTATGAACCCCTCGTAATGGCGCATCAACAGCTGAGCTTCCAGCTGCTTCATGGTGTCCAACACCACGCCTACCACGATCAACAGGCCGGTGCTGGTAATCAAGAGCGAGGTGGTCTGCCCACCCGTGCGCCCCAGGCCCGGTATCAATTGGACCAACCAGGGCAGGATGGCCACCGCGCCCAGGAAGATGGCGCCCACCAACGTGATGCGCTGCACCACCCGGTTCAGAAAGTCCTCCGTGCGCTTGCCCGGCCGCATGCCGGGGATGAACCCACCCTGACGCTGCAAGTTGTCCGCCAGGTTCTGTTGCCGGAATATGACGTCGGTATAAAAGTACGTGAACCCGATGACCATGATGAAATACAGCACCCAATACATGTAGGCGCCGCTCGACGGCTGCAGATTCTCGTAGATGCCGTTGAGGATGCTCTGCAAGAAGCCGGTCTGGTCGGGCCGGTAGAAGTAGCTGGCAATGGTGCTCGGAAAGATCATGATCGATTGGGCAAAGATGAGCGGGATCATGCCGGCGCTGTTGACCCTGAGCGGAATATGGGCGCTCTGGCCACCGTAGACCTTTGTTCCACGCACCCGCTTGCCGTACTGCACCGGGATGCGGCGCTGCCCTTCCTGGACGAACACGATCACCCCCACGGTGGCGGCTGTGATGAGCGCGAAGATGAACAGGCCGACCCAGTCCTGGCGCACCACAAAGCCGCCCACGTTCTGGGGCAGGCGAGCCACGATGCCGCCGAAGATAATCAAGGACACGCCGTTGCCGATCCCCTGTTCGCTGATCAGGCCGCCCAACCACACCGCGAACATAGTGCCGGCCGTCATAGTCACGATCGTAGCCAGGGTGCCCGTCGGGTCGATCTCGAATCCGAAATTGGGGAGCACCGACAGGCCGACCGAGCGCTGCATGAACACGGCCTGACCATACCCTTGCAGCGCGGCCAGGGGCACTGTCAGCCAATAGGTATATTGATTCAGCTTCTCGCGGCCGCCCGGCTCCTTGGCGATCTCTTCCAGGTTCGGAATGATAGGTGTCAATAGCTGGATGATGATCGACGCCGTGATGTACGGATACACCCCCATCGCCATCACCGAGAAGTTCGACAGCGCCCCTCCCGACAACAGGTCCAGGAAGCCCAACAATTGGGCACCCGCCTGGCCGCCCGCCAGAAACTGGCGCAGCGCGTCCTGGTTGACGCCGGCTACCGGCACATGCGACGCCGCGCGGTAGACGAACAAGATCAAGAGCGTGAAGAATATCTTGCGGCGCAGATCCGGCAGATTAAACGCATTCTTGACCGCTTGTAACATCTTCAACTCCCCCAAGGAACCACAGTCGAAATCAAGTTCACCATTTCGCCTTCACTGTGCGCACGGCTCTCAAATCCGCCGCACGCATCCGTCTACATCTCCAGCGGCAGCACCTGGACCGTGCCGCCGGCCGCTTCGATGGTGGCCCGCGCCGAGGCCGAAAAGCGATGGGCCTTGACCGTCAGCGGCCGCGTCAGCTCGCCCTGGCCCAGGATCACCACCGGCTTGAAGGCCGACCGGATGATGCCCGCCTCGGCCAGGGAAAAAGGCGAGACCTCGGCGCCGGCTGCGAAGTCGGCAAGGCGCTCCAGGTTGACCACCGCGTATTCCAGCCGCCTGATGTTGGTGAATCCGCGCTTGAAGGGCAGCCGCCGCACCAAGGGCAGCTGGCCGCCTTCAAAGTACGGTCCCTTGACACCGCCGGAGCGGGCGCCCTGGCCCTTGGTGCCGCGCCCGGCCGACTTGCCCTGCCCGGCTGCGATGCCGCGCCCGACCCGTTTCTTGTTCTTCCTGCTGCCAGGAGCTGGCTGCAAATCGTGCAGTTTCATCGTCTAGACCTCTTGCACTTCCACGAGATGGCTGACGCTGTTGATCATCCCCCGGATCGCCGGCGTGTCATCGTGCTCCACCGACTGGCCCAGGCGGTGCAGGCCCAGGGCACGAATCGTCCCTTTCTGTCGTTCCGAATAGCCGATGCTGCTCTTGGTCCACGTGATACGCAGCCGCGGCGTCTTCTGGTTAGCCATTTCCTCTGCTCCAGAACGGTTGAACTCGGGCCATCGGCAGCCCACGCCGGGCCGCGATCTGCACAGGGTCCTGCAATTCGCGCAGCGCTTTGAGCGTGGCCTTGACCACGTTCAGAATATTGGCGCTTCCCTGGCTCTTGGTCAGGATATCGCGGATGCCGGCGCATTCGATCACCGCCCGCACGCCGCCGCCGGCGATCACGCCGGTGCCCGGCGAGGCTGGCTTCAGGAATACCTTGGCCGCGCTGTAGGACGAAACGATCTCGTGCGGGATCGTGGTGCCGATCACGGCCACCGGCCGCATATCCTTGCGCGCCCGCTCCGACCCTTTGCGGATCGCATCCGGCACCTCGCGTGCCTTGCCCACGCCAATTCCCACGTTGCCTTTGTTGTCGCCAACCACGACCACCGCCCGGAAGCTGAAATGGCGGCCTCCTTTGACGACCTTGGCCGTGCGCGCGATGTGAATCACCCGCTCGTCAAATTCCTCGACCTGCTCGAATTCCTGTTGCCCTCTCGCCATGAGACCTCCGATTGGGTAAGGTGACAATACCCCTAGAACTTCAAACCATGCTCGCGGGACGCCTCGGCCAATGCCTTCACCCGTCCGTGATACCGGTAGCCGGCCCGATCGAAGACCACTTGCTGGATGCCCAGCTTCACGGCCCGCTCCGCCAGCAGCTGGCCGACCAGGGCAGCCTGCTGGGTCTTGTTTTTGCCGGCCATCCCCTCACGCGCCGCCGCATCGATACTCGAGGCCGCGACCAGGGTGTGCCCGTCGCTGTCGTCGACGATTTGCGCATAAATGTGGTTCAGGCTGCGAAATACATTCAGGCGGGGCCGCTGCGGGGCGCCCACCACCCGTCCGCGCACCCGGGCGTGACGGCGTTCTCGTGCCTCTAGCCTCTCATTTGGCTTGCCCATGCTGCTTCTCCGTTATTTCACCTTGCCGGCCTTGCCAGCTTTGCGGCGAACGTACTCGCCCTGGTACCGGATGCCCTTGCCCTTGTAGGGCTCTGGCGGGCGGACACGGCGAATGCGCGCCGCCATCTCGCCCACCATTTCCTTGTCGATGCCCGAGATGCTGAGCACCTGGTTGCCCTTCTCGACCGCAAAGGCAATCCCGGGCGGCGGCTCCACCAGCACCGGGTGCGAATAGCCCACGTGCAGCACCAGGTTGGTCCCCTGCATCTCGGCGCGGTAGCCCACCCCTTCGATGGTCAGGATTCGGCTGAACCCCTGGCTGACACCCAGCACCATGTTGTTGAGCAAGGCGCGCGTCAGCCCATGCAAGGCCCGGTGCCGGCGCTGGTCCGTTGGCCGCCCGACGACGATCTGGCTGTCCTCCAGCTTGATGCTCATGTCCGGGTCGAAGCTTCGGCTCAGCTGGCCCCTGGCGCCCTTGATGTTAACCGTGTTTCCCTGGACATCGACGGTCACCCCTTTGGGTACCGTCACCGGCATACGCCCGATACGAGACATAGTTCAACCTCATCCTTGATACCACCAGCCAACGGCGGTGACTGCGTTTACCAGACGTAGCAGAGCACTTCGCCGCCCAGCCGCCGGCGGCGCGCCTGCTGGTCGGTCATCACGCCCTTGGAGGTGGAAACGACGGCAATCCCTAGCCCGCTGCGAACCCAGGGCAGCTCGTCACGGCCGGCGTACACCCGCTGGCCCGGCCGGCTCACCCGTCGCAGCCCGGTGATGACCGGAGCAGGATTCCTGCCCGGCACGTACTTCAGGTTGAGGCGCAAGACCGCCTGGGGCTGATCGGGAAGGACCTCGTACCCTTCGATGAAGCCCTCTTCCTTCAGCACCTTCGCGATGGCCTCACGGATGCGCGAAGTGGGCATCGCCACCTGTTGATGCTGCACGGCACCCGCATTGCGAATGCGAGTAAGCATATCGGCAATCGGATCAGAAACACTCATGAGAATCGCTCTCCTGCCTGTTCAACGCAACTACCAGCTGGATTTGACCACGCCCGGGATGATGCCCTGGTTGGCCAGTTCGCGAAAGCAGATGCGGCACAGGCCGAAACGCCGCATGAAGCCGCGTGGACGCCCGCACCGAGAGCAGCGATTGCGCACGCGTGTCGGGTATTTCCGCTTGTGTTCTT
>Ga0315282_10010613_pt1 | contig 14393 bp, 10 predicted proteins | sample YL17G07_20_MG_FD_203693 | JGI IMG/M metagenome (GOLD analysis project Ga0315282, IMG submission 203693) | Sediment microbial communities from Yellowstone Lake, YNP, Wyoming, USA - YL17G07_20 | ecosystem: Environmental > Aquatic > Freshwater > Lake > Sediment | place: USA: Wyoming | collected...
TACCGCGCTCAGCAAATTTAGAGCTGCATCGCTGCTCGGCCTATCGGAGGAGCGCTGCGACCCGACGAGCACCACCGGTCTGAAGACGCCTTTCAACGCGAAGCTCAGAGCTGCCGCGGTGTATCCCATCGTATCGGTCCCGTGAGCGATGACGATACCTCGCGCGCCTCCATTTATCGCCCTCGCAGCCGCCCGAGCGATTTTCACCCAGAGTTGAGGACTCATATTCTCGCTGAAAACGCTGCAGACCGCCGAGGTTTTGATGTTGGCCAAATTAGCGAGCTCCGGCACGGCGCTGTACAGCTCCTCCGCAGTGAAGGCGGGATAAACCGCGCCGGTGCGGTAGTCCACGCGGCTAGCTATCGTACCCCCGGTGCCCAATATTGACACGTTTGGTTTGCTCGGGTCAGGTTTGAATGCGATGGGTGGCAAACCCATCCTCGGCGCCTTCCCGACAGCTATCTTGCGGACCTTCACATCCCTCGTGAGCCTGACCCCGAGGTTGTAGCCGCTATCGAGCTTTATCACCAAGTGATTTTGATCGCCCAGCTCGGTGCGCGGCATTAAAATCCCCTCGTGAATTTGGCCAGGCTTTTCCACCCTCAGCCGATCTCCAACTTTGGCGCGAACAGCTTTCAGAGCCTTCAAAGCTTTGCCTTTGTAGCCAGACACGCAAGCACCATAAAATTGATGTTTGCCATGCTTAAATCGATAATCTTTGAACATCGATAAAAAAGGCTTTAAACGCATAACGATTAAATGGAACTGGGTATTAATGAAAGTCCTTATACAAGGTCTTGGGGAGATTCCAGCTACTGCAATATTCGCCCTCGAAAAGGAAAAACCGGATATCACTTACATCCTGTGTTCAAAATATCAAATGGAACTCGTCGCGTCCCCGTTCGGTTATACCGAGAAAAATGAAGACGCCGTGAGAAAAGCTGCTGAAAAGACCAACACAAAAGTAGTGTTCCAGAAATGCAATGTTTTCGAGCCAAAATCCGTCGGCGAAGCTATAGGTAAAATAATAAAGCATGTCAAGCCAGGGGACGACATCGTGATAAACTATACTGGCGGTGCAGCCAGCGTCAAACTCCTCCTCGGGGCGAGCGCAGTGGTCCTCTCAAAATTTTTGCCGATACGAATCATCTATGCCCTGAGGTACAAGGGTGGACTAGAAAAATACGTTGATCAGACAAAGGAACTAAAAGAGATATTCAAGAACCTCTACGAGTTTTTCTGATTGAACGCATTGATGATTGCTGAATTTAATTTTTTGAACTGGCTAAGCCATTCCACGCGCTCCTGTTTCAACTTGCTCACGTATGCTTTGATTTGCCCCTCGGAGTAAAATTTGGATAAATCGAATTTTTTTATGTCGACGCCTTCAACTTTTTTTGGCACGGGAGTTCCAAAGTTAGATTCCTTTTCCCATTTGATGGTGCCTCGAGCAATGCCTCTTATAATCGATGCCATCTCCGGAATCTCAACGCGCAGGGCTTTTTGTTTCATGATCTTAGTACCATCCGCAGCTTTCTCCATTATTTCTCCGACGCCACCCGTGTTTAAGAGATAACACCGAACTTTGGCGGGGTACTTTTTGATGAATTCGTAAAATCTGTTGCCCTCCTCAGACTCATCTCCGATGATGAATGGATTTGTTCCAACTACCCTGACTGACTCCCCAACTCTCTTGGGATCGCCACCCGTGCTTTCTACAGACTCACCAAGCATGAAGGCTGCCGCGGCCTGTTCGAGGGTTAGCTTTGAAACGATTGGTACCACGGTGTTTCTCCTTGTTATGATGAAGATGAGAAGCCCATCTAGCCTCTCGACGGGCGGAAGATCGAGCCCCTCGCTTACGTATTGCTTGGGGAAATTCTCTCGCGGGATTACCCCCCTCCCGTTGCCCGTAAGCGCTTGGTCGTCAAAGTCGACTGTTCCACGATAGTCCACCATCACATTCTCCAAAATTGTGTTGCGCTTGGTCGCCGCTTGGTAAAGCAAAGGCTGAGTTTTTGGGTTCAGCCCCTCTGTTTTTAAATAATACGCTTTCTCGGGCCCTATTGTGGAGCAATCTGATTTCATGAAAACTACGTCATCCTGGACTATTTTGACCCCCTCCCCGGGCCCTTTCAAGTCGTGATCATGGCAGGTGTGAGTCGTCTTGCCAGTTGCGGTTAGGCCAAAGATGAGAGCACCGTATTCCTTGATCTTTCCGGTTTTTGCGTCCCTCGCGCGAATTATCTTGGAGCCCGCATGTAACCCCAGCATCCCGCGCTTTTTTGCATGCCACATCGCCATACGTAAGAAAGCCTTCTTGCACTCACCGATGTAGTTCGTGCCCAGCGCGTAGGTGACCCCTACTTCGGGAAATACTAGAGTCTGCATGTCCTTGGCCTGCCACTCTGGGATCATGACGAAGTAGAACTTCGGCCCCCTTGGTTTTTTCTTGGGTGGTGCAAGCAACGTTGCCCAGGCATAGGCGATGCGCACCATCTCCTTTAGCTGCGTAGATATGAAAAACGTGCAATGGGGGGTGAACTCTGACTCACCCATCGTGCGCTCGATGCAGACGAAGGGGGCTCTTTTCATGTAAGCGTGGACGAGTTTCAGGGTTTGTGGCAGCTTCTTCAGGAGCTCCTCTTGCTTTGCGGTTGGGTTCCTTTGTCTAACGTCAGGGCTCCCAATGTGCACCGTTAATGGGGCAATCCTGTGTTTAACCATAGTGTGGAATACGATGTTGCCCCACTTAGTACGGACTCCATATTTTTCTGATTCCCAGCGAAGTTGCTTGTAGGTGGGGCGCCAGACGTTCGGCTGGCTGCGTAACTTCGTCACTGCTTTAAGGACCTCTTTTAGCCCTTGTTCCATCCTCATCCCCACTTCATTTAAAACGTTAAGTTTTTAAGTATTTCTGTTAACAAAATGTTAAGGATAGAAATGAAAAAATTGGACAAAGAAATACTGCTTCAGCTGATAGAAGACAGTAAGCAACCTGTCCATCAAATCGCAAAGAAAGTCGGAACCACTAGGCAAACCGTCGCCAAAAAAATCACTCAATTCAAAGAAGCGGGGATAATCAACTCGTTCACACCCAAGCTGAATCCGGAGAAATTCGGTCTGGCGACAAAGGCCTACGTGTTTCTACGTGAAGACCCACGAACAATGCTCAGAAAGAAGAACGAAGACGCGATCAAGAAGTTCCACGAGGTCTCTGGGTTCTACCGTCTCTTCGGTAGATACAGCGCAATCCTAGAAGTTAGGGTGAGGAGCAGCAAGGAGCTGACGAGCTTGGTCAAAAAGATACATGGCCTGAAAGGGGTGAGAGAAACCGAGACATTCATCGTGCACAGCACGGTGAAGGATGAACCTGAAGAGCCGTTTGTAAAAGTTTTGAGATCGTCTGAACCTATGTGAGGTCGCCGCACGCGCAGAAGATCTCGTGCGCGATATCGTAGAGCTCCTGCATACCCTCGCCTGTTTTTGCGCTCACCTTCACCAGCCTAGCAGCTGGCAAGAGCTCTGGCAAAATCTTTGATAATCCCAAAGTCAGATCTATCATCACCCCTGAACTCTCCTTCACCACCCGCCCCTTCAGGTGCTCCACATCTGAAAGCATGCGATCGATATCAGCCAATTTGTTCTTCGCCAAGTCTATCTTGTTCAGGACGCTGATTGCCAGCACCCCCAATCTGAGTCCTATCGACAGCCCGAGCAAGCGGGTGAACACGAGCCCAGTCGCCTTCGCCGTGACCTCCACATCGGTCAAGAAGAGCGATATCGTCACGCCTCTCATGAGCTTGGCTATCTCAGGACCCCCGTGGAAAAGAAAAACTTCCATTTGCCCCGGAGTATCTATGAGCCTGACATCGGCTTCGATCTCGTTTATCAATCTTGAGAATTCCCCCGCTTTCTGCTCGAGCAACTCGGATGCTCTGACCATCGCCCCGTTCGGTCCGAGATTTTCTTCGCGCATTATCTGGGCGATCGTGAAGTAGTCGCGGATGTCGAAGTCTGGCTCGAATGGGACGAAGTCGCATCCTGGGTCTAGGTTGATGTAGGCTACCTTCTGGTCGGTGTTTTTTTCGATCCACTTGCCGAAAGTAGCGGTCAGCGCACTTTTGCCTGCGCCGGCGGTGCCGAGCACGATCAGGTTGAGTGGACGCATCAGCCCAGCTCCTTCACCATGTACGGACCCTCTCGCTTGTAGCCGAAGCGTCGATAGTAGTTCCTCGTGCCTATGCCCGCAAGAACGATGACCTTATGCGCGTCGAACTCCTCCCGAGAAATGCGTTCTGCTTCTTCAATCAATCTGGCTCCATAGCCGCGATGCTGCCATCCTTCCTCGACCTTCTCACCAACTGGGACCAACTGCCCGTAAACATGCAATTCTCGCACCAACATCGCCCTAGTTGTTTTAGCCTCTGATCTATGAGCTTTTTCTGATGGTTGGCGGAGCCTAAGTAAACCAATGAGAATATTTTTTTCGATATCTTCAAATGATAAAAATAGCTCTTCACCTTCGTTTGCGCGATATCTTTCGATCTGAAGCTTGATATTTTTTTTATCCGGCTTTATATTTTGCTTATAATCGATGTGCCCAACCTCTCGGCAACGTATACATTTGCATCGAGCACCTTCTTGCGCTAATTTTTCTTGGACCAAAATTCTAAGGTCGCCACGTTTAACTCCATCGATGATCAAATCGGATGGAATATCTCTCTGAATACGTTGGATTCTAATCCACTTGGGCACTATTTTTTTAACTTCAGCGATAAGATCCACAACTTTTTCAAATGGATACGGTTTGTACTTGCCCTGTTGCCATAGCTCATGAAGCTTTGTTCCTTTCATGACCAAAGTTGGGTAAATCTTTAGTGCATCTGGTTTGAATCGTTCATCCTCAAAAAACATTTTAAATGCGTTCAAATCTCTCTCGTAGTTAGAGCCAAACAAGTTAGGCATCGCATGATATGTTATAGCAAATCCCGCATCCTTCGCTATTCGAGTCGCTTCCACAACATCTTCGATCGTGTGTCCGCGATTCACAAGCTCGTAGATATCGTCGTAGACCGTCTGCACCCCGAGTTCGACCCGCGTGGCACCCAAGCGGAGCATGAGGTCAACTTGTGGTTCCTTGCAGTAGTCTGGCCTTGTCTCGAGCGCGATGTCGCTATTTCTGATCGGCGCGCTTTCTGCCGCAAGCTGGGCTTCTTCTATCGTTGTTGCGTTGGCGCCAGACATCGCGTTCAAGCACTGTGCCACAAACCTCTCAAGGTACTCTCGGGGGTATGCGGTCAGCGTGCCACCGAAGATTATCAACTCGACTTTGTCAACTTCATGTCCTATCGCTCTGAGTTGCTCTATTCTACTTTTAACTTGCTGATACGGATCGAAGTTGTGTTGAACTGCTCGCATCGCAGCGGGCTCGTGTCCCGTGTAACTCTGCGGTGTTCCAGAGCTAGGGCCACCTGGGCAGTAGATGCACGGCTCATCCTTTGGACACGGATACGGTTTGGGCATTACTGTGATGACTGAGACACCAGAAATCGAACGCACGGGCTTCAGCTTGAGCAACCGAAGGACCTTGTGTTTCTCCTCAGCTGCCACAGATGCCAAGAGTTCCGAGTTGCTCGGTGGTTTCGCTAAACCGAATTCTCGACAAACGCGGATTTTTGCCTTAGCTAGTCCGTGCACATCAACGATTTTGTCCGTTGAAATCTGCTGTAAAATTTCCCTGTATGCAGCCGATACAACACTCATAATCTCCCCTAATTATTTGTATCTAGAACTAATTATTGATGGTGTTCACGTGAGAATCGACGAGCTCTGTGAAAAATACGGGTTGCCGCAGCAGGTCAGCGATGTAATAAAAAAGTCTGGGATATTCGAACTTTATCCCCCGCAAGTCGATGCTGTGAAAAAAGGCGCCCTCAACGGCAAGAACTTCGTGCTGGCGATCCCCACCGCCGCGGGCAAGACTCTCGTTGCAGAACTCTGCATGCTAAAATCTGTGCTCAATGATAACGGCAGGTGCCTCTACGTGGTGCCTCTTCGGGCATTGGCGAACGAGAAGTACGACGAGTTCAAGGAAAAGTACGGACCGCTCGGGGTGAAAGTCGGAATAAGTACAGGTGACTTTGACACCGCTGGCCCAAAGCTCGCGCAGTTCGACATCCTGATCGCCACGTCCGAAAAAGTGGATTCGCTCCTCCGCCATCGCGCAAAATGGTTGGGCTCGGCCATATCTGTAGTTGTGCTCGATGAAGTTCACCTGATCAACGACCCCGGGCGAGGACCAACCCTAGAGATACTCACCGCTAGACTGCGCCAGCTCAACCCAAAGCTGCAAGTGCTCGCGTTGAGCGCCACGATTCAGAATTCAAACGAGATCGCCGATTGGCTCGAAGCCGAGCTTGTTACGAGCGAGTGGCGCCCGGTGCCTCTCAGGGAAGGAGTGTACTGTCAAGGAAAAATAGAGTTTTCTGACAAAACTTCTCGAACTGTTGGGGCTCAGGTGAGGGACGAACTCACGGCGCTTGCCGTGGACACGGTCAGCGATGGTGGGCAAGCGCTCATCTTCGTCGGCACGCGGCGCTCTGCTCAGGCCGTCGCGATCGCCGCGTCTAAAGACATCCAAAAGTTGCTGTCACAAAAGGAGCGCGAATCTCTGACGACAACTGCCCGATCGATCGAAAGCGCCCTCGGTGAGCCCACTCGAACTTGCAAGTTGCTGGCCGAATGCGTGCGCCAAGGCACTGCTTTTCATCACGCTGGGCTCCATCACGCCCAAAGAAAGACTATCGAAGATGCATTCAGAAAAAATCTGATAAAAGTAATCTCAGCTACGCCGACGCTCGCCGCAGGCGTCAACTTGCCCTCGAGGAGGACGGTGATTCGAGATTACCGACGCTACGATCCACCATTTGGATCACGAAACATCTCTGTGCTTGAGTACAAGCAGATGGCCGGGCGGGCTGGGCGGCCGAAGTACGACAAATATGGCGAGGCTGTGCTGGTCGCAAAAACTGAAGATGAACGCGATGCTCTGTTCGAAGATTTCATACGCGCTGAGCCAGAGCGCATAACATCGAAGCTGGCCACGGAACCCGCGCTTCGTTCTCATGTCCTTGCCTCGATCGCATCCGGATATGTCACGAGCCTGAAAAGCATGCTAGATTTTATAGGGCAAACTTTCTTCTCCTACCAATACAGCGCCAGCAGAGTTGCCAACGTCGTCGAGCAAGTCCTCGATTTTCTGAAGGAGGAAGGTATGATCGCTCAGCATGGAGAGCGCCTCTCAGCCACTCCATTTGGCGAGCGCGTATCCATGCTCTACATCGATCCCATGTCCGGAGTTGTGTTGCGCGATGGTCTTAAACAAACTAAAATCACAGAACCCACTGAGCTCGGCTTCTTGCATCTAATCTGCCATACCCCTGACATGGAGCTGCTCTACCTGCGCAGCAAGGACTACGCCGACCTCGATCTCTTCGCCGCTGACCATGTGACCGAATTTCTCACGCCTGTTCCGGATCAGTGGACAGAGCTAGAGAAGTACGAGTATTTCTTGGCCGAGCTAAAAACCGTACGAATGCTCCAGGTGTGGCTGAACGAGGCGTACGAAGACGACATCCACGAACAATTTGGCGTCGGCGCGGGAGACATCAGACGGAACGCTGAAGTCGCTGAGTGGTTGTTGCACTCGACCTACGAACTCGCGAAACTTTTCAAAGTCGGACAGGTAATGCCGATGTTGCGCAGCTTGCAGGAGCGAGTGCGATACGGAATTAAAGAAGAGCTGCTCGCGCTGGTACAGTTGCGGGGGATTGGACGGGTGCGCGGACGGAGCTTGTTCAAAGCAGGATACCGAAAGCTCGCGAACATCAAGCGGGCCACTGAGCAAGAACTGGCACGAGTGCCTTACATCGGCACCGAAATCGCGCGGAGCATCAAGCATCAGGTTGAGGGGCTACAATAATTTTAGAAGAAGATATTGAACCACAAAGCTTTATTGTTGCGCAAAAAATTATCCTATCGGGTGCTGAATGCCAGTCCATCCGATCGAGCAGCGCTATGGCAGCCAAAAGATGCGTGAAATCTTCGAGCTCGAAGCTAGGTATCAGCGAATGCTCGATGTCGAAGCGGCCCTCGCGAAAGCTTTGAGTAAAGTCGGGATCATCCCGAAGAACTCTGCTGCAAAGATCGCAACAAAGGCCTCGACAAAATACGTCAAGGTCGCACGAATATTCAAGCTCGAACAGGAGGTGCAGCACGAGACCATGGCGGTGGTGCTCGCCCTCGCGGAGGTGAGCGGCGATGCTGGAAGATACGTCCACTTCGGTGCTACGAGCAACGACATCCTCGACACTGCTACCACTCTTCAAATTCGGGATGCCATCACGATAATCGAGCGTGACGTGCGAAAGCTTCTAGGCATCACGCTCAAGCGAGCTGCAAAACACAAAAACACCATCATGGTCGGTCGCACGCACGGCCAGCATGCCGTGCCCACGACGCTCGGCTTGAAGTTCGCAATCTGGGCATGCGAGCTCGCGCGCCACATCGAGCGCCTTGAGCAACTCAAACCTCGCATCTTGGTCGGTAAAATGAGCGGAGCTGTGGGCACGGGCGCAGCTTGGGGTGGTAAAGGACTACAGATCCAAGAATTCGTCATGAAGGATCTAAAACTTTCGAGCGCCTTTGCTTCAAACCAAATACTTCAGCGCGACAGATTTGCTGAACTTATTTCATTCCTAGGACTTTTGGCAAGCACCATCGACAAAATTGCTAACGAGGTGCGGAACCTGCAGCGCACGGAGATCGGCGAGGTCGAGGAGCCATTCGGCGCCCGTCAAGTCGGAAGCAGCACCATGCCGCAGAAGCGCAACCCGATAAGATGTGAAAAAATTTGCGGTTTAGCTCGCATCCTCCGGGCTAACGTACAAGCAGCGCTCGAGAACATCACAATCGAACATGAACGCGACCTGACGAACTCCTCCTGCGAGCGAGTGCTATTGCCCGAATGTTTCCTTCTCACAGACGAAATACTCAGGACGGCCCGCAATGTCCTCGAAGGGCTCGTCGTACGCCCCGAGCGAATGGAGAGAAACCTGCAAATGACCCGCGGCCTGAATATGGCTGAAGCCGTGATGATCGAGCTGACGAAGCGGGGAATGAACAGGCAAGTCGCACATTCTGTCTTGAGAAATTGTAGCATGACGGCGATAAGAAAAAATCTCTCGCTGAAAGAAGCGCTGCTTCAAGAGCCGAAGGTCAAAAAATATCTTTCCGAAAAAGACATCGACGCCCTCACGAACCCGAAACGATACTTGGGCAGCGCCGTTGCGACGGTCGAACGCGTGGTTAGAGAGTTGAAACCAATTCAGAGAAAGTAGCGCATCACCGCCATCGCTACCCACGAAAATATACACTTGAGTAGATATCGTTCCCACTATTGCTGAAAGTTTAAATACAGCGCAGGTTTATTGCCAAAAGGGGATGAGATGGAGAGCCTGAAGACAAAAGTTCTGAAAACAGTTGAAAAGGAAGAAGTAAATTTTATCCAGATGCAGTTCATGGACATCTTGGGCACCGTGAAAAACGTCACCATTCCTATAACTCAGTTGGAAAAAGCTCTCGACGAAGGCGTGTTCTTTGACGGCTCGTCTGTGTTGGGCTACGCCACCATCGAAGAGTCAGACATGCGTCTAATGCCTGACCCAAAAACTTTTACAATATTGCCTTGGACGCAGGACAGCCTCAAGACCGCCCGATTGGTATGTGATGTCTACGACCACGAGGGCACCAGGTTCGACGGTGATCCAAGATACACCCTGCAAAAACTCGTGGAAACAGTCAAGAAGATGGGATATGTTTTCAACACGGCCCCGGAGTACGAGTTCTTTTTCATGATGCTCGACGAAAACGGAGATCCAACGACGAAACCATCGGACTTCGGTGGCTATTTTGACCTCATGCAAGACCGCGGCGATAACGTCAGAAAAGAAATAGTGACATATCTAGACGCGATGGGTTTTGAGGTCGAAGCCTCTCATCACGAAGTCGCACCTGGGCAACACGAAATTGACCTCAAATATATTGATGCTATCTCTTCTGCAGACAGGGTGGCGATGATGAAATATGTGACAAAAACCATCGCCTACAAACATGACCTCTACGCAACATTCATGCCCAAGCCGATATTCGGCATCAATGGCTCTGGAATGCACGTTCATCAGTCACTCGTGACCACAGACGGGAAATCCGTCTTCTATGATCCTAAAGGAGACTATCAACTTAGCAAGAATGCTTTGTACTTTATCGGTGGCCTTCTGAAATATGCAAAAGATATTTGCGCAATCTTGGCATCTTCCGTAAACTCCTACAAGAGATTGGTGCCCGGTTACGAAGCGCCCGTGTACATCTCTTGGGCGAACCGAAACCGAAGCGCGTACATCAGAGTACCAGCTGGGAGAGGTCCAAAGACTAGGATCGAACTTCGCAACCCAGACCCAGCGGGCAACCCGTACCTACAATTCAGCGTCATGCTCGCAGCCGGGCTGGAGGGCATCAAAAACAAAATTATGCCGCTGGAGCCGGTTGAGAAGGACATCTTCCACATGAGCGTCGAGGAGAGGAAGGCCTCGGGGATAGACTCGTTGCCGGAGAACTTGGGGCAGGCACTCGATTGCATGAGGGAGAGCGAGATGATGAGAAAGGCACTCGGCGATCATCTCTTTGAGCACTTCTTACATATCAAGGGCAAGGAGTGGCAAGCTTATAGGGCTCAAGTCATGGACTGGGAGATCAAAAATCTATTGCCCGCTCTATAACACGCGAAGCGGATGATAGGATGAAAAACCCTTCAACGCTTTACGGTTACGCTGGGCGCGTGCTTCAAGTAGACCTTACTCGAGGAAAAATCGCGTCACAGGAGCTCGACAAAAATCTTGCAAGGAGCTGCATAGGCGGCAATGGGTTCTGCGCCAGATTGCTTTTCGATCTCATCAAGCCGGGCACAAATCCTCTCGGCCCTGACAATGTACTAGTCTTCGCTGTAGGCCCGTTGAATGGTACGATTTGGCCACAGAGCGGGCGATATGAGGTCGCGGCAAAATCGCCGTTGACGGGGCTCTATGGCGAGGCGAACTCCGGCGGGCATTGGGGATCTGAACTCAAGTACGCTGGGTTCGATGCGATCATCATTCGGGGGCGTTCATCCAAACCTGTTTATCTTTTCGTGGAGGATGGCAAGGCCGAGCTCATGGATGCCAAACCACTCTGGGGTCGATCGACTTTAGAAACCGAGAGGACGCTGAAGGAAAAGCACGAAAAAGATACCCAAGTCGCCTCCATCGGTCGAGCTGGAGAAAATCTCGTCCGTTTCGCGTGCATAATGACAAACTATCGCGCCGCGGCACGCACGGGATTGGGCGCGGTGATGGGCTCGAAGCGGATGAAGGCGATAGCCGTGCGGGGCGGTCTAGACCTAGAAGTCGCTGCCCTCGATCGATTCGAGCGCCTCGCGAGCGCAGCACGCAAGAGGCTGCTCCTGCACAAGTTCTCCGCGTCGACGACCAAGTACGGTACATCGATCCTGGTCGAGCTCATGAGCGAAATCGGGCGCTTCCCCACTCGAAACTTCCAGAGCGGCGTCTTCGAGCATGCAGCACAGATTGGTGGAGAGAGGTTGGTCAGTGAGTTTAAGGTCAAGGACCGCGCGTGTTTCTGCTGCCCGCTCCGCTGCGAGAACTTCGTGCGGGTGCCCGGCGCTGAACCGCTCTCGGAGGGGAAGGTCGAGTACGAAACACTTTCGAGCTTGGGTGGCCGTTGCGGGAATGCCGACCTCGAAGGACTCCTCCACGCAAACAGGCTTTGCAACCTCTATGGGCTGGACACCATTTCGTGCGGTGCAGTGATCGCCTTCGCGATGGAGTGCTACGAACGCGGCCTGTTGACATCGAAGGACACCGATGGCATAGAATTGAAGTGGGGAAATTCAGAAGCGATCGTCGAATGTATAGAGAAGATCGCCAGGCGCGAGGGCTTCGGTGCAAAGCTCGCCGAGGGGACAGCTAGGTTCGCGAAGAGGTTCGGCAAAAAAGCGGCGCGGTTCACGATGGTTGTGAAAGGTATGGACGAGCCGGCGCAGGACGGGCGCGCGCAGAAATCGATGGGACTGTCGCACGCCACAGCAAACCGTGGAGCGGACCACCTGACGTCTTTCGAGGTGCTCAGCGAAGTCGGATTCGTCGAGGCGATCGAGGAAAGGTTTGGGAAAAAAGTCATGCCCGAGGGCGCGGACAGACTGAACCCGAGATACAAGCCACTGATGGTGCGCGACGGCGAGAATTTCTGCGCAATCGTCGACTCACTTGTCGCGTGCAAATTCGGTGCGGTTTGGCCGCCGGCTTTGTACTTCGCCGATTTTGCGGGCGCACTGACAGCTCTGACTGGCATTCGCTACACCGAGAAGGATCTTCGCCTCATAGGCGAGCGCATCTTCACCATCGAGCGCGCGTTCGATATACGCGAAGGCGTAACTGCGAAGGACGACAGATTGCCCGAGCGCCTGACGAAGGAACCTGCGCCAGCTGGACCTTGCAAAGGGCACGTCGTCGAGCTCGATCGCATGCTGCGCGAGTATTACCAACTGCGGGGCTGGGACAAAAAAACGGGCTGGATACCTCGCTTCCGCTTGGTGAAGCTTGGCCTAGCCGACGTTGCAAAAAATCTTGCTAAGCTTGGAAAATTACCATAATGCTGAATTCTAAACCAGTTTGGATATTCAAAGAGTGGTAGGGATTCGACCACGAAATTACTCCGCGACGGCTCGGTTACCCTGCCCGTGCTTTTCATCGCGCGGCCTTTCCCCGCCTTTCGGCCTGAACGTTCACCACCGAACGTTTTAGCCACAGCCTGCCCCAGCTGCGCTGAGTTTCACCGTGGCTCTCCGTCACCCTTGGGCTTCGGTTCGGCTTCCCTTGCGGGCTTCCTCCCTACCAATATGCTTTCTGCCAAAATCGCCTATTTAAACCTTTTGAATTGGATTATTCCTAAAATTCTTCCTTTTTATTGGAAATAAAAGGATTATACAACCCAAAATTTGCGGAAATTGTTATATTTATAACAAGATGGCTCAAACGATTTTTACTCTGAGCTTGGCGAGATCCTCTTTCACCTCTGCCTTGAACCCTATCAAGTCCATAAAATCCTCGATGGTCGTCTTGACGAATTTTTTGGTAATTTCAGAGGTCAACACTAATGTGAACTCCTTGTCGGAATTTTTGATGAGCCTGAAAAAGTTGCACGCAGCCAAGCGCTCCAGCAGCTCTTCCGGCGTGCGAATTTTGCTCGGAAGCTGCTCGGCGTGCGCCTTCGCGACGGCCTTGCATCCTTGCCAAAATTTTTCGCGCTTCGGCGATGAATCGACTAAATCGAGGAGCAAGAGCCAGTGATCCAAATCCAAAACTATGTGTTCGCCGCCCGCAAGCATGTCCACGTACAAATCAACTCTTTTGTCCTTGCCTTTGATGACGTGTTTGTTCTCAGCGTAGAACTTCAACGCCCGCCTCATGAGTTCGCTTCGCGACGTGTCCGCTTCCTTCGTCAGTTTTTCGACCAACTGAAACGAATTTTCGTCAAGCGCAATCGTTAGTCTAATCGGACTTTTCGCTGGCATTCATAACCCTTCATAATTTTTCGTACAAGTTAATAAATAGCTTTAAAAACTTATCCTCTGAAAAAACAGGGGAATAAAAATGACAGAAAGAGTTTCCAAAAATTCTTCTTACTTGAATGCCTCCTCCTTAACCAACACGAGAACTCGCGTAAGAGACGTAAGCCCAACAAGCGGAATGTGTCCGATGTGCATCAAAGATTGCCCGTTCCTTTGTGAAATCGGCCTTTCAGCGTTTCGTGGGCGAGAAGTTCTTTACCCGATGCCAGCACAGTATGGGTACAGCACGGCTGGCTCTTTGAAAGATTATCGCTTGGATTGGTCGCATTTTAACATCCTCGCGAGCCTCAGGGGAGCGAAAGGAGTCGCAGCTGACCCAGACCAAGCGCTGTTCCCAAACGTTGACATCGAATCTGAACTCGGCGGAATCAAACTAAAACTGCCTTTGGCGAATGGCGCGTTCGGCTCGACTGCTGTGGCGAAGTACAACTGGGATGGTTTGGCTGTGGGTGCGGCTTTAGCGGGAATCATTTTGATCGTCGGTGAGAACGTCTGTGGCGTGGATAAAGACGCGAAGATTACCCGCGGCAAAGTGGTGGACTCGCCGGACATGGAATACCGAGTCAAAAAATTCAGAGAATTCTGGGATGGAAAACACGGAGACGTCGCCGTTCAAACCAACGTTGAGGACCAGAGGCTGGGTGTTGAT
>Ga0315282_10010614_pt1 | contig 14393 bp, 11 predicted proteins | sample YL17G07_20_MG_FD_203693 | JGI IMG/M metagenome (GOLD analysis project Ga0315282, IMG submission 203693) | Sediment microbial communities from Yellowstone Lake, YNP, Wyoming, USA - YL17G07_20 | ecosystem: Environmental > Aquatic > Freshwater > Lake > Sediment | place: USA: Wyoming | collected...
CGAAGGCCTTCATCACCCACGCGGCGTTGCTGCGTCAAGGTTTCCCCCATTGCGCAAGATTCCCCACTGCTGCCTCCCGTAGGAGTCTGGACCGTGTCTCAGTTCCAGTGTGGCTGGCCATCCTCTAAGACCAGCTAACCATCGGAGCCTTGGTAGGCCTTTACCCTACCAACTAGCTAATGGTACGCGGGCCCATCCTTAGACAGTAGCTTGCATGCAGAGGCCACCTTTGATTCCGATCCCCTTAGAAATCGGAATATCATTCGGTATTAACCCCGCTTTCGCGGAGTTATCCCAAGTCCAAGGGTAGGTTACCCACGCGTTACTCACCCGTGCGCCACTTTACTTTCCCAGTTGCCCAGGATTTCTCGTACGACTTGCATGTGTTAGGCACGCCGCCAGCGTTCGTTCTGAGCCAGGATCAAACTCTCCATTTTATATTGGAAAATGATCCTTTTCAAAAAAAGGAAAAATATGTAGGACCCAAAAACGATAACCCCTATTCTTTTTTCAAAGAGCAATATTTCGACAACTTATAATTATTAATCTATTTGGTTGAAATTGTCAAGAGGAAAAATTTCTCAACTTGCCTGTCGGGAGATCTACTATTCTATCCGATTTTTTTAGTTATTGTCAAGGATTTTTATGCGGTGAAATTTCTTTTTCCCAGCCCTTAACAAAATCTCATTCTTTTCGCTAAATTCAGCTAAAGTGACAAGATAGTCAAACTTATCTATTCTCTTTCTATCCAAATACGCCCCTCCCTGTTCAATCAGCCTCCTCGCTTCCGACCCTGAACTGCAGAGGCTGGTCACTTCAAACAACTTAAATACTGGAATTCCTTGAATAAATTCTTTACGCTCCATAACCTTAGTCGGTATAGAATCATCCACCTTCGCCACACTGGATTCCTGGGCCATGAAGCTATCCGAAGCAGAAATGAATAGCGATTTCGATGCATCCCTTGCTTTCAGGGCTTCCCTTTCTCCATGAACGATCTTTGTCGCCTCAAAGGCTAGAATTTCCTTAGCTTTTCGAATTTCAGCCCCCTTGAGACCCCCGTATTTCTCTACTTCCTCCATAGGCAAGAAGGTGAATAATGCCAAAAACCTCCTCACATCTCTATCGTCTGTGTTGATCCAGAATTGGTAATATTCATAAGGAGGAGTTCGCTCGGGGTCCAGCCAGACAGCCCCCTTCTCGGTCTTCCCCATCTTCTTTCCATCGGCTGTCATCATGAGGGGAAAGGTCATTCCATAGGCCTGCTTTCCTTCGAGACGTCGAACCAGATCGATCCCCGCCACGATATTGCCCCACTGATCACTTCCTCCCATTTGAATTAAGCAATCATGATGTTTAAAGAGATGCCAAAAGTCATAAGCCTGAAGGAGCTGATAGTTAAATTCGATGAAAGAGAGCCCTGTTTCCAAACGAATCTTGATCGATTCGGCCGCCAGCATCCGGTTCACGCTAAAATGGACGCCTATATCCCGAAGGAAGTCGATATAGTTCAGTTTCGTCAGCCAATCGGCGTTGTTCAGGAGAAGTGCTCGATCTCCCGAAAAATCCAAGAAATGAGCGAATTGTTTCTTCTGAAACTCGGCATTCTTACGAATCTCCTCTTTCGTCATGATCTGCCGCATTTCATCCTTACCGCTCGGGTCCCCGACCAATGCAGTCCCTGCTCCTACCAAGGCAATCGGTCGATGGCCATGTCTCTGCATATGGGCAAGCGACATGATAGGCACCAGGCTCCCCACATGAAAACTGGAGGCAGTTGGATCAAACCCGATGTAACAAGTCATCTTCCTCTTTAGTAATTCGCGGAGGTTTACTTCATCGGTAACCTGCTCAAGAAAACCTCTTTCAACAAATAGGTCATAGACCGTTTTTTCATTTTCCATACGTTTCATAACCGCTCATGACCCTGCGATTTAGGTGATTCTTTCAGCGGGGCTCTGATTCTTTGGATATGGTTCGATCTACCAGTTTTAGCATCAACCTCTACGACGACGCCTTGGAGCTCGATATCTTCTGTGGCCACATCGAATTTCCATGGAATCTGGGTCAGGAGACGATCCAGGGCAACGTCTTTCCGAATCCCGATGACAGAGTCTAGAGGACCGGTCATTCCCACATCGGTGATGTAAGCCGTTCCTCCATTCAAAATCTTTTCATCACAAGTCTGAATATGGGTATGAGTGCCTAAAACAGCACTCACCTTTCCACTCATAAACCAGCCCATGGCAACTTTCTCGGAAGTCGCCTCTGCATGGAAATCAATGACCAGAATGTCGGTCTCTTGCTTCAACCTCTCAATCTCCTTTTCTCCGACGCGGAAAGGACAATCGAGATGTTTCATAAAAACCCTTCCTTCTAAATTGAGAACTCCGATCTTTTTCCCATTTCCTGCTCGAAAGATACCCGCCCCTCGACCGGGAACCCCTGCTGGGTAGTTCGCAGGTCTCAAGAGCCGGCTCTCATCCTCAAGAAAAGGAACGATTTCCTTCTTTGCCCAGATATGGTTCCCAGAGGTTATCACATCTACCCCTTCACTAAGGATCTCTGATGCAATGGGAGGAGTGAGGCCCATCCCGCCTGCGGCATTCTCTCCATTGGCAATGATGAAATCCACCTCATGCTCGGCCACCACCTCCTCTAAAACCCCTTCAATGGCTTTCCGGCCCGCTTTCCCAACAATGTCACCGATAAAAAGAATCTTCATGCAAATCCCTGAAAAAAGTTGGAGGTCAAAGGTTAGAGGATGAAGGCAATGGGTATAAATATGTTAGAGGTTAGAGGTTTCAGGTCGTAGGCAAAAGCGAGGGACTAATTCCTTGCCTCAAACCTCAAACCTTAAACCTCAAACTTCAATCCTCAAACCTTAAACCTCCAACCTCAAACCTCTAGCCTATGTCTTATTTCGCTACCTCCACTGCTCGCATCTCCCGGATCACTGTAACCTTGATCTGGCCGGGGTAAGTCAGGTCTTTCTCAATCTTCCGTGCAATATCCCTGCTCAGGATGACGGAATCCTCATCCGAGATGCGTTCCGGCTGGACGATCACCCGAATCTCTCGTCCGGCTTGAATGGCATAAGATTTTTCTACACCGGGGAAGGACTGAGCAATCTTCTCGAGGTCTTCGAGACGCTTCACGTAGGTCTCTAACATTTCCCTCCTCGCCCCTGGCCTGGCTCCAGAAAGCGCATCTGCGGCTTCAACCAGGATATCCAGAATGGAGTCTGGCTTCTCTTCTTCATGATGGGCGCTGATGGCGTGGACAATCGCAGGGGCCTCCCCATATTTTCTGGCTAAGTCCGCTCCAATCTTTCCGTGAGGCCCTTCCACCTCATGATCCACTGCTTTTCCGATGTCATGCAGAAGGCCGGCCCTCTTTGCCTGCTTCACATTGACCCCAAGTTCGGAGGCCATGATTCCACAGAGGAAGGCCACTTCCAAAGAATGTTGATAGACATTCTGAGAAAAACTCGTCCGGTATTTGAGACGGCCGATCAGCTTGATCAATTCGGCATGAATCCCATGGACACCCACATCGAAAATCGCTTGTTCTCCCGCTTCCCGTGCCGCCGTTTCAACCTCTTGCTCCACCTTCTGGACGATTTCTTCAATGCGTGCGGGATGGATACGCCCATCGCTCACCAGGCGTTCCAATGAGATTCGGGCAATCTCTCTACGGATGGGATTGAACCCCGAAAGGATGACCGCTTCCGGAGTATCATCGATGATGAGATCCACCCCTGTTGCAGCCTCTAGGGCACGGATGTTTCGGCCTTCACGGCCGATGATCCGCCCTTTCATCTCCTCATTTGGGAGATTCACTACCGAAACGGTCTTTTCAGCCACATACTCACCGGCGTAGCGCTGAATGGCTAAACTGATAACCTCCTTGGCCTTCTTGTCGGCTTGCTCCTTGGCCTCTTCCTCGATCCTCCTAATTTGCTTAGCCGCCTCGTGTTTCGCTTCATTTTCCATCGCTTCCATCAGTAACCGCTTCGCCTCTTCAGAGGACATTCTCGCAATGTTCTCCAGCTGGGCCCGCTGCTTTTCAAGAAGAGCGGCCACCTTCTTTTCCTGCTCCACAACGTTTTTCTCTTGCTGAGTTAAGGCCCTCTCCTTGCGCAAGATCTCGTTCTCTTTCGTTTCAATCAGTTCAACCTTCTTGTCCAGATGAGACTCTTTTTGAAGAATTCGTTTCTCCAGGTTCTGCAATTCCTGACGCTTCTCACCCGTCTCTTTCTCGAAGTCGGCCTTCTCCTGGTAGAATTTGTCTTTGGTCTGGAGGAGAGCCTCTTTCTTCAAGATATCCGCCTCTTTCTCCGCCTCCTCGATGATGTGTTTTGCAGCTTCCTTGGCTGAAGCAATCCTGGTCTCAGAAAATCTCTTTCTCAAAAGGAATCCAGCGATGCCTCCGAGTACGGCAACGATGGTACACATGATAATGTACAGTTCAATAGATAACTTCAAAGGATAGGTCACCTCCTTCTTCGCGTTCTATAAAATCCCCCAAGGGAGAACACTTTCGATTTCTCCTAGCATGGGGTCGAGAGGTTTGGGTGGATAAGAACAAAACTAATCAGTGTGACGGGAGAGAAGATGCTGGGCTAACGGGACCTCACACGGAAGAAACAATGGGGGAAACTCTAAAAGCGAGTTTACACGATCTCCTTTTATGTTTAGGAACCCTTTCATCTTCTTCTGGAGAGGGAAGGTGCCGATTTCAGTTGAACCCATCGGGTTCACTCCTCGAGGGTCCCCTTTTCCCAGAAAGACATTTAGGTTCTTCATCCATTTCATCATCGCAACAGGTATCAAACCCATTTTTTTCTTCCCAACCTGAAGCAGACCCCGGACCGTGCTGGTGCAGGGCAGGCAGGTCATTTTGGAATCAACAAATCCAGTCCCTTTCTTATTCCGCCACACCTCTTAATCCACTTACAACGGTGTTTATTTCAAACCCCCTGCTGAAGGTCGTCCGGCCAGCTACCCATATCAACCGCTCGGGGAGGGTTCCCTTTCTGGTTCTTTACGATGGATCTTCTGACCATCCTTCACACCGCAGGGGAACATCATTAGGAAAACATCATTCCACAACCTGGATTTTTTTTGCCTCCTTTCCAGCCATTCTCACATTTATTTTGTCAACCAAATCCTTTGATTTAACCTCCACTTCTCTGAGGAGCGCCTTCCTCTGCTCCTTCTCTTTCAATAGATCGTCTGCAATATTGAGAGCTGTTAAGATGGCAACATTGAGCGTCGAGACGCTCCTCGTCTTCCTTAGAACCTCACCCATTTTCTCATTGACGTATTGGGCCACGGTCTGGATATGATCCTCATCGGCATCTGTCTTCACGGAAAAGGTTTGTCCAAAAACCTTAATTTCAACCACCCGCTCTTCTTTCATTTCTCCCTAACTCCTTGACAATCAAGAAACAGCCGATCCCAATTAACCCTCCGCTCCTTTTAGACGGTGAAGGAGTTGATCAATTCTTATCTTAATCTTTTCTCGCTCCTGGGAAAAGAATTCCAATTTCTTCTCTAACAGGGTTGATTTCTCCTTCTCCATCCCCAAGGCCGAAGCCAAGCCATCCCTCTCTCTCTTAATCTCCTGGAAAGTCCTTAACAGGTCACCAACTTTCTCTTCGAGATTCTTGAGAGGATTTAAGTCTCCCTCTGGATCTTCCTCAGTATCATTCGGCTTTCTTTTTAATAATATTTCTGCTTCCATAAAAAGTCAATCCTTCGACAGGCTCAGGATTGACCCTGAGCAACAATTCTTGCTGTCGAATGGGTCAATCCCTTGAAGACTTACTGCATGGATGATGCGTTGAGCAGATAGGTCTTCATCAGCTCATCGATATCCCCATCCATGACCCGATCCACATCATGAATCACCTGATTGGTGCGGTGGTCTTTCACCATCCTGTAAGGGTGCATCACATAAGACCGAATCTGACTTCCCCAGGCAATATCCTTCTTCGTCGTATGAAGTTCTTCGAGTCTTTCTGATTTCTCCTTCATCTCCTTCTCATAGAGGCGCGCTCTCAAAATCTTCAAAGCCGTCGCCTTATTCTTGTGCTGGGATCGTTCATTCTGGCATTGAACCACAATCCCTGTGGGGAAGTGAGTGATCCGCACAGCCGAGTCGGTCTTGTTCACATGCTGCCCCCCTGCCCCGCTTGATCGAAAGGTATCAACCCTCAGGTCTTTTTCATCGATCTCAATGACCACATCTTCCGGGATCTCAGGAATGACAAAAACGGAGGCAAAGGAGGTATGTCGTCGTGCCCCTGCATCAAAGGGGGAGATTCGAACAAGACGATGAATGCCTGTTTCGGCTCTTAAATATCCGTAGGCATAGGGACCATTGACTGTAAACGTAACGTTCTTCAAACCCGCCTCTTCTCCAGCCAGGATATCGACGATCTCGCTCTTAAACCCTCTCTTCTCTACCCACCTTAAATACATCCGGAGAAGCATTTCGACCCAATCCTGGGCCTCTGTGCCACCTGCCCCTGCATTGATGCTGACGATCGCGTTGCCGGAGTCATGCTCTCCTCCCAGCATCCTTTTGAATTCCATCTGGCCGATCGTCTCTTCGCTCTTCTCGATCTTCGCTAATAACTCTTGTGCCTCCTTTTCATCGCCCTGTTCCTCAATGAGTTGAAGGAGGATTTCCATTTCCTCCAGATCCTTCTTCTCTCCCTTCCAGGGCGATAGACTATCTATTAGGGAAGCCCTCTCCTTTAGCGTTTTTTGCGCAGTCTCACCCTTTTCCCAAAAATCCGGGGCCGCCACCATCTTCCCAATTTCTTCTATTCGTTTTTCTTTTGCTTCGACGTCAAAGATGGCCTCGAAGGTTCTCTAATCGGCTTCCTAAATCTTTCAATCGATCTCTTATTCCAGGTAACATGACTATCCCGCCTTCTTTTATTCGTTCATTGTTTTAAATAACATAAATGAAGAAAAAGATAAAGATTTTTTTGTAAGCTATTGATAATCTTGACAAATTAATTAATAAATCCAAATCCTTAGGTTAAGGTTTAGGTTAAGGTTAAGAAAAATAAGTAACTGAAATTAATGCTGAGATACGCACTTGTATCGAACTCAATTCTTTCTGGCTTTCAAAATGGCCTCAATCTCCTCTCCGACCAATGCCGGATTTCTAACCACGCGCACTCCTGCCCGGCCTAACGCGTCCATCTTTTCTTTGGCCGTCCCTTTCCCCCCCGCAATAATTGCACCAGCATGGCCCATTCTTCTCCCGGGAGGAGCCGTGAGGCCAGCAATAAAGGCGGCCACAGGTTTCTTCACATTCTTCTCGATGAACTGCGCTGCCTCTTCCTCTGCTGTGCCCCCGATCTCGCCGATCATAACGATTGCCTCCGTACCTGAATCTCTCTCAAACATACCTAAAAGGTCAACATAGTTAAGCCCGATGATCTGATCTCCTCCAATCCCAATGCAGGTCGATTGTCCAATTCCTTTCTTTGTTAATTGGTCCACGACCTCATAAGTGAGTGTCCCGCTTCGAGACATGATTCCAATCGGTCCTGCTTTGTGGATATAACCAGCCATCACCCCAATTTTACATTTGCCGGGTGAAATAACCCCTGGAGTATTTGGGCCAACCAGTTCAGATCCCTTCTCTTTGAGATATTGTTTCACCGTCACCATATCTATTGTAGGTATTCCTTCGGTCAGGCAAACAATGAGAGGTATCCCAGCATCAGCGGCTTCTAAAATGGCATCGGCTGCAAACGCGGGTGGAACGAAGATCGCTGACGCATTGGCTCCAGTGTGCTTGACGGCTGCCAAAACAGTATTGTAGACGGGAATGCCATCCATCGTCTGCCCGCCTTTTCCTGGAGTCATTCCAGCCACCACCTTCGTTCCATATTCAACCATCTGCCTCGTGTGAAACATCCCTTCGTTCCCAGTAATTCCCTGAATCACAACCCTAGTCTTTTCATCAACTAAAATGCTCATGAATTCCCCCATGATGTTTGAGGTTTGAGGTATGAGGTTTGAGGCAAAATCTTTTACCTAATATGTTCCATCTTTCATCTTTCGCCTCTAACCTCCGACCTCTAACCTTTAGCCTGTAAGGCTAGAACGACTTTCTCCGCCGCTTCTTTCATCCCAATGGCAACCGTGAATTGAAGGCCTGATGAATTGAGAAGCCTCCTCCCTTCGTCGACATTCGTTCCCTCAAGACGAACGACGACAGGAACATTCACCTTCACTTCACGAACTGCTTCAATGACTCCTTTCGCCAGCGTGTCGCAGCGGAGGATTCCACCAAAGATATTGATGAGCACTGCCCTTACCCCGGGATCAGACATGAGGATCTTGAATCCATTCTTCACCATCTCGACCGTGGCCCCTCCGCCCACATCAAGAAAATTCGCCGGCTCCGCCCCTGCAAGTTTGATGATGTCCATCGTGGCCATCGCAAGGCCCGCCCCATTCACCATACAACCTACATTTCCATCCAGTTTAATGTAGTTCAAGCTATATTTTGAGGCCTCAATTTCGAGAGGAGCCTCTTCATTGAGATCTCTCAGAACCACAATCTCTTTGTGCCTGAAAAGGCCATTATCATCAAAATTCATCTTTGCATCGAGGGCGATGAATTTTCCATCCCTCGTAATGACAAGAGGATTTATTTCGGCAAGCAAGCAATCCCTCTCAGAAAATGCCTTATAGAGCCCGGAAATCACCGTTCTGAATGGTCCTATTTGCTGAGGTTCCAATCTCAAGCCATATCCGATCTTGTTTGCCTGAAAAGGTCTCAATCCCACGATTGGCTCGATCCATTCTTTGACAATTTTTTCCGGAGACTCGGCTGCCACCTTTTCAATCTCAACTCCACCTTCTCTGCTTGCCATGATTACCGGGCAGGCTTTCGAACGATCAATCACTACCCCTAAGTAAAGCTCCTCCTTGATATCCACGCCTTCTTCAATCAGGACCTTTCGAACAACTCTGCCTGTTGAGCCGGTCTGGGGAGTAATCAGAGTCATCCCCAGTATCTCCTTGGCAGTGTTTTCAGCCTCTCCGGGGTTGCTCACAACTTTAACGCCGCCGCCTTTCCCCCTTCCTCCTGCATGGATCTGGGCCTTCACGACAATCCTCTTTGCTCCAATCTCCTCTGCAATCCTTCTTGACTCCTCAGGGGTCTCTGCTACCCTTCCTTTTGGAACCGGGACTCCATATCCCCTAAGAATCTCCTTGGCCTGATACTCATGAACCTTCATGCTTTTTCTCCTTCTTTTTGGAAAATGGCGGGGTAATTATAACGGATTTCATAAACCTAAAAAAGGGAAAAATTGAAGAAGTTCCAGAAGGATTGTTGCAGAGTAACTGAGCGCTCCCTTATCCTGGAGGCGTGAGGTCAGAAAGCAGGTCAATTTCGGTTTCTATTTTCGCCTGGTCGTCATTCCTGCGAAAGCAGGGGCGAGTATGACAAAACCGCAGTTGGCTCATGTTCACCCTGTTAGCATTTCGCCATATTTTGCTTCGCGTCAAGGCGAGGAGTCCCCACCATCTCCGAAGGGTAGTCTAAGGGGTTAGCGATAAAATCTTAACCCAAAGGTGGTAAAAAAATTGTCACATTTTTGAACAAAATTTATACTTTTTTGAAACTCCCAACGCAATTGCTCCGCCCTATTGCTTAATTGTCAGTGGTTTTAACCTTGATGTAACATTTTAATTTTTAAAGAAATTTCTCTCATAGTCAATCAGAAAGAAAAAAAGAGTCATTTTGCGGCACTCTTTTTGCAGAACCATATTACTAGTTACAATCTTTTCCTCCTTCTCCTCCTTGGGCAAGAGAGTGTGGGGAGGGGAAAACCCCCAATTAATTCCCCTCCCCACCGCCTCCTTCCCATTTTTTTTGCCCAAATCCAGACCTACCTCCACCTACCCCTACGCCTTTTATAGAAAAAGTTAGACACTTAAGGGCATTACAGTGCAACTGTAGGAAAAACTGGGCCGGTATGGATGAGTCGGTTAGCTATAAGCAATCTGCTAGTCTAGCGAATCTAACACTTCTTTATGATGATCTAAGAGCTGTCATTCCTGCCCCGTATTAAGTACGGGGTAAACTCCAGCAGGAATCCAGACGCCGTCCCTGCGAAAGCAGGGATCTATTCTGCTCTGGATTCCCCCGTATCAAGTACGGGGGCAGGCTAAATCAGGTCCGGAATGACAAAACATGTAAAGTGATTTCCGAAACACTACACTATTTGGCCCTGAGCCATGGTTATTTTAGCTTCGACAGAACCTCTTTGGCTTCCTCTGCACCTTGAAATTTTGAGTCTAACTCAAGCGCTTTCTTCAATTCCCGTTTTGCGGTTTCCCTTTCCCCATTCTTGTAGTAGGCCATGCCCAAATGGTAACGCATCATGGGATTGTTTTGAATCTTGTCATTTGCTTCCTTCAGATAGACAATGGCCCGGCTAAAAACGTTCTTCTTGTAATAGACCCAACCCAGGGTATCTGAGATATGAGGATCATCTGGAAATTGTTCTTTGGCACTCTGAGCTAAATTGAGCGCTTCATCAACATTTTCTCCCTTCTCGGCATAGAGATAGGCAAGATTGTTGGCCGCCGGTACAAACTTAGGATTGATCTTGAGAGCTTTTTGATAATACTCCTTAGCCTTATCATAATTCTTCTGAGTATCGTAGATCATCCCCAAACCCATATAGGCGGAGATGGAATTTGGGTCTTTCTGAATGGCAAGGTTATATTCCTCTATGGCTTTATCTGCGGTATTCTGCCGGGTGTAGAGACTCCCAAGCGAAATGTAAAACCCTGCAATATTTGGATTGAGCTCGATCGCCTTTTTGTAATTGGTCTCTGCCCTATTCGTATCCTTGTTCGCTTCGTAAAGGCGTCCTAAAAGGTTATAAAAGAAAGGATTCTGGGGTGAGGTCCTTATTTGGGCTTCTACCCTTTCTATCGCTCTCTTGTTTTCCTTTTGATTGACATAGACGCCCGCAATCAGATTGAGGGCGTCCAAGAAATTGGGCTGGAGAGATAGGGCTTTCTCGAGTTGGGCCAATGCCTCTTTCTCCTTCTTTTGGATTAAAAGAACTCTTCCTTTTTGAAAATATCCAATCGGATTATTCGGAGCAATTTGAATCAATTCGTCAAAAGATTTACTGGCTTTCGGAATATCTCTCTTAGACAGGTAGGCGTTTCCAAGAATCAGATGGCCCCGGAATGATTTTGGTTCCCTCTTTAAAACTTCCTGAGCCTCTTGGATAGCCACGTCGAAGGCTCCCGTCCCCAGATTCACCTCTGCCAGCAGTACCCTTGCCTCATTCCAATTCGGATTCAGTTTGATCGCCTCTGTAAGTTCTGCCTTGGCCTGTTGGATATCCCTATTTCCAAGATGGGCGAGCCCAAGAGAATAATGACCCATCGATGACTTCGGATTCTCTTTCAGGTAGGATTGAAACAAGTTGATGGCTTCGTTAAACTCCTTTTTGGCTACCAGGAGTCTCCCTTTGAGTAATATTCCTTCATGGCTTTTTGGATTTATTTCGAGGACCTTCCCAATATTTTCTGAGGCCTTATCGAACTGGTTATCACTAAGAAATAGTTCGGCAAGTCTTACCCTTGCAGGTATGTTCTTTGAGTCAACATCAATGGCCTTCGTGTAGGTTTCTATCGCTTTCTCTTTCTTTCCCCAGAGCAAATAAAAGTCTCCAAGATGTAGGTGAGAGGAGATTCTTTTTGAATCAATTTCAATTCCCTTCAGGTACTGTTTTTCTGCATCTTCCATTTTTCTCAAAGAGACATAGAAATCCCCCAGAATCATCCAGGGCTCTACCTCTCCGGACGCAATCTTGGTGGCCTCTACCAATTCACCCTCAGCCAAATCCACCTTTCCAGTCCTTCGATAAAAGTCAGCCAAAGCATACCGGGCTCTTGTCGATTTTTCATCGGCTTTAATTGCCTCTTTAAGTGTCTGCTCTGCGCTGGCTGAATCCTTCTTTAGAATATAGAGATTTGCTAGATGGAGGTAGGCTTCAATCTTCTTAGGATCTTGCTCAATCGCCTTTTTAGCTTCAGAAATGGCTTTATCCAGGTCTTTTTCAACCACATAAACTGAGCTCATCAAGAGATGCCCCGAAGGATTATTTGGCTCTTTTGAGAGGATCTTCTCTGCCTGTTCTCTGGCCTTTGGATTGTCTCTTGAGAGAAGATAGAGGTTTCCCAACTGAATGCGGGCATCCATCAGATCCGGATTCAATTCGACACTCTTCGAAAGCTCAGAAAAGGCATCCCGGAACTGTCCTGTCCTTAAAAAGGCCAATCCTAATTTGTGGTGGGCGCCAGCATTGTTAGGGTCGGTCTGAAGGACATTCTTATACTCGATGACCGCTTCTCTGAACTTATTCTCCGAGAAATACTTCTCTCCCCTCTTCCAGTGACGCTCCTTCTTTGCCTCCTGGCTACAGGCTAAAAAGCAGGAAAGAATAAAACAGAAAAGGACAATTAAAATAACTGTGAGCCATCTCCTGTTCATTTGTTTTCCTCCATGATTGTTCAATATACAAATGCTTATACCACATTTTGAGGGATAAAAAAATCGCAAGCCTCTAGCTCTTTGAAAAACCATGATAAATCCCAGCCAAACATATTCGAAATTTCCCCACCTATTCCCCTCCCCCTTTCCGATGGGGGAGGGTGAGGGTGGGGGTGGACAGAATAAAGACCCTCTGGTCCCCCCTCCCCTTCACCCTGTTAGATAAGTTCTTTAACAGCCCCTGCAGTCCGACACGAGTTCTATCTAACAGGGTGAATCCCCTCCCACCAGGGGAGGGGAGATTATTGGGGGGATATTGAAAAAAAGTTAGAAAAAAATTCTCAGATTTAAACATGTAGGAATCCAGAAAAAAGGTCTGTCACTCCTGTCCCGATTTTCACCGGGATAAACTCCAGCAGGAGTCCAGGATTCTCCAAATGGGCCCTGGATTCCCGCTGGAGTTTACCCCGTACTTGATACGGGGCGAGAATGACATATCGAAACGAAAGTATAAGACTTTTTTCAAAAGGCTAAAGTGTTTCGAAGTATCAAACATTGATGCTCGTAGGTTAACGAACAACTTGGACCTCTAAGTCTCATGAAGAAATGATTGCCGAAGTTCCAAGAAATCGGGAAAAAAGGGAAAATGATTTCCACTTTTATTCTATTCCTTCGCTTCTTCTCCCTTCTGGAGAGAGGGGAAGCCTGCCTGCCGGTAGGCAGGGACGAGGAGGTATGAATTAAAATGCAGCCAATATTCAAGCCTTTATCTAATTGTAGCAAAGATTCAAAGACCAGCTGAGTTGACTTTCAAAAAATTGGCTTATGTTTTGCACGATTTTACACTTGCTGTGTTGACTCGCCGAGATATCTTGATGGAATTAAGAAGAATGGGGGTAAGAAAGCCATCCCTTCTCAAAAGCTATTTGAGGGATTTTGAAAGATACATAGGAAACCACTACAGCTTCGAAATCTCGAAAACAAAAAATAGGCTCGATCGTGCTCCCAGCGAGGTCTCCGAATCCCGCCAGAACAAACCACTCTATTCCTGATTGCTACACAGCAAGAGCCTCCTGAATGTCATTCTGAGCGCAGCGAAGAATCTCATGATTTCAATGGAGTGAGACCCTTCAATTCGCCCTGCACCATACGGTAACCGGCGTAGCTTGAGGTTGGAGGCAAATTCCACTATGTTGCTGTATTCTGATTGACAATACATATTCTTAATTTAATATTAGCCATATAATTAGCTCGAAATCGGAGGTGTTATGAAGACCACTTTAAACATACCTGACGATCTTTTAAAGAAAGCAATGTCATTATCCAAGCATAAAACCAAAACAGAGACCGTCATCGCTGCGCTTCAGGAGTACGTCCGTCAAAAAACGATAGAAAAAATCATGGAGCATCAAGGCAAATTGCAGTTTGATGAAACATGTGAGAAAAGCCGCCACGCCCGATAAAATCCTTGTCGATACTTCTGCCTGAATCGAATTCTTTAGAAAGAAGGAATCATCTATTTCTTGGAGGCTCAGGGAATACTTAAAGCTCAATCAGGCGTGTTATACCGGACCGATTGCTGTCGAACTCTTCCAAGGAGCCAAGACCAGCAAAGAGGTCGAGGTCATCCACCGACTTCTTGAGACAATTCATTATGTCGAGATAACTCGCTCTCATTATCATCGTGCCGGCCAGATTAGTCATGGAGCCCCACGGGCAAAGCCCGTGGTACCTCCATGTTCTTCGGCGGAATCCGCCGAAGCATACCCTCCTACGCACAAGGCTTCGGAGGGTTATCCTCTTCGCATTCATCCACGGCCATAGGCCGT
>Ga0315282_10010615_pt1 | contig 14391 bp, 13 predicted proteins | sample YL17G07_20_MG_FD_203693 | JGI IMG/M metagenome (GOLD analysis project Ga0315282, IMG submission 203693) | Sediment microbial communities from Yellowstone Lake, YNP, Wyoming, USA - YL17G07_20 | ecosystem: Environmental > Aquatic > Freshwater > Lake > Sediment | place: USA: Wyoming | collected...
GGACTTCAGTCCCGAATCCCGCTTGTCCGCGGCAGCCGCTTCTTGAATGAACCTTGCTGGGACGAAGGCGGAAAAAAAGAGTGGCCCTGGCTGGGGAGTCACTCCGAGGCAAGAGCAAGGGTCCCGAGGGTAGGTGGTGGTTGGTTCTATCTTTGGGCATTTAACTTGCCGCGAAGCGCTGGTATTTCCCCGGCCAAGGCCACTATATGAAAGACCAAAGTATGCCAGGATTATAGCAGATTTCCAAACCTTGTCAAGCAAAAAATACAATATTTTGCATTTTTTTTGAAATCAAGCCCAACATATAGAAAATAAAGCAATTTTATTTCTGCTCACTTTTTAGCCCTGATTTTCCACAGAAGTGGAAAAAATGTGGATAATCAATCAGTGGACAATGGATTTTGTTAAATAATTTCAGTGGGTTAAATGAAAAGGGCGGTCAAAATTGCGCGCACATAAGAGGGAATTTCAAATTATGATTGCGCCGATGATGAGCAAGAATATGCCGGGGCCAACGCTTGCCGCGGTCAGGGCTTTTCCGGTCAAATGCAGGCTTTCCTGGGCCGGGCCGGTGAAATTTCCCAAGCCAAGCGCGAGGCCGACTCCGAGGATGACCAGGAAGATTCCCGCGAGGCTCAACATTTTTCTTGCCCGGGTTGGGGTTTTTTGCGGGACGAGTTCGGGGTAGAAAAGCCCGGCGTCCTTGATGTAGGCGAAAACCGAGAGCAGGATGAGCGGGCCGAGGGTCAGGCCGAAGACCAGGTTGTTGAAGCATATCCAGTTGGCCAGCGCTTTGAACGGCGCCAGGCCGATCAGGTCCAGGCCCAAGCCGATGACCGCGGCGCAGGAGCAAGCCCCCAGCGCGATGGCCAGCTCCAGCGCCAGCCAGTTCCGCGCCGGCATCTTCCACTGAAAATTTCCCCCGGCCAGACCCCGGTAGACTTTATAGGGAATGTACCCGTAGAGAAAATTGCCGATGAAGCCGAAAAATGAACCCGGGCCGAGCGTGCCGAAAAAATCCCCGATCAGGTTCCCGAACGCGGCTCCAAAAGCGCCGGCCGGGCCGAACAGCAGGCTGCACACCGGGGGGATGGCTGCCGCGGGACGGAGTTCCGCGAGTCCCGGAATCACCGGGATGAACTTGAACGGGATAAGGAGCGCCACATAGAGCGCGGCGCTCACCGCGGTGAGTACCACCATCCTGGTGTTCGACCACATTTTTCCAAGTTCGGTCAACCAGCACTCCTTACCGCAAAGGACGCAAAGATCGCAAAGATCGCAAAGAATAATGATTCAAAAAAATTCAAATTTGGAGGCGATAAAAACTTTTCAATATTCGATGCCTTTGCGGGCTTTTATGCCTTTTTGCCAGGGGTGTTTGATGCATTTCATCTCCGTGACCAGGTCCGCGAGCCTGACCAGTTCGGGATGAGCCCAGCAGCCGGTCAGGATAAGCTCCATGTTTTCCGGCTTCATCCTCAAAAGCTCTTTCGCCTGCTGGAGCGAAATCAGCTTGAAATCCAGCGCGCAGTTAATTTCGTCCAGGACCAAAATGTCGACCTCGGCCTTGGCCAGCTCTTTTCTCGCCAGCTTGAGAGCCTTTTGCGCCAGCGCAACATCTACTCTCGACGGCTGCTTCCGGCTGACAAATTCCTTCCGGCCCGCCTGCACAATCTCGACCATGCCCTTGAATTTTTTCGCAGCCTTAAGCTCCCCGTAATTGATCTGGCCCTTCATGAACTGGATGAGCTTGGTCTTGTATCCGTGGCCTGCCGCGCGGAAAGCCAGTCCCAGAGCCGCGGTGGTCTTGCCCTTCCCCACACCGGTATAAATCTGCACCAGGCCCTTTTTCAGTTTTGGCATTTTTTCCATTTAACCGCAAAGAGGACCGGAAATCAAAACCTCTTGCTTCAGGACTTTGTCTCTTGTGGATTGCAGTAGCTTGATTCCGCGATTACGCGCGACTTAAGAAGCGACTCCAAATCATCCATTTGTTATTTGGCAAGATAGCCCAGTTTCTCAAGAATTTGCTCAGCCTTTGCAATATCAGATGTTTCAATTTGCCACCCCAGTAAATTGGCCCTTTCTTTAATATTGGCATCTGTCAAGGGTTTGCCTTCTCTTTTTAGAATGAAATGAACTTTGGCTGCTGCTGACAAACTGATGTAATCTATCCCATTTATTTGATTCAATTTCTCAACAAAATCTTTTATCGAATCTGCTGTTTTTTCATCCTGTTGTCTCAAAAAACCGGCCAACTGTCTTCCCTCTTCCATTATTTTGAAATCGTATCGTTTTATTTCAAATCCCTTGTTTCCTACAACGCCAAAGTTACTGCTTTGCATAGCCACGAAGCCGGCTGCCACCAATTGGTCTAGTCCATTTTCAACCTCAGATGAGTAAGGGCCGTAGAAATGAGCCTTAAAATTTAAGTCGACGCCAATGCTCTCGCAAACAAAATAAATTTCTTTCTGAATCATCGTTTTAGTGTTAATGGAGCCGCCCACCGCATCCAGTAACATCAGTATAAGGTCTCTTGCTTGCATCTTATCCATCTCTGCCCCCCCTTTTCAGTATCTCTGATATGGCTTCCTTTATTATACCCTCTTTTTCCTTCTTGTCTCTTTGGTCAGTGCATTCCAACGGAGCATAAACCTCAAAGTAAATTTCAATCATACTTTCATCGATTGAACTGAAAACCGTGGATTCATCTTCAAACCTTCTTTTTTCTCCACCTTTTATAACTATTATACTAGCTTCTGAATCGCGAGACATCTCTCTTACCGACTTGATTTTGAAAGACTCACAAATAACATAATCCTTGTCACAATTCAACTGAGGAATGCCTGAAATTTCCTCCTCCAATTTTTCCCTCAACTCCTTATTAGCTTTTTTAGAAATGTCAATAAGCTTATTTTTCAAATCGGGATTTATATCGAGCTCATTTAATCTTTTGGAGAATATCTGCTTAAAAAGAGACCGGCTTAAAAGCATCTCAAAAATTTTGGCACAGGTCGATTTTGGAAATTTTGATAATATCTCAAAAACCAACTTCTCATCGGAATACTTCCCATAGTTTTCAAGATACTCTTCGGTATCCTGGAAGCGGTAGAGCTTGCCTAGAAACTCCATCCTGTCTTTTTCAATGCCGAGTTCCAGCGCCCTCATAATCATAGCGTCCGAAATTAATCTTACCCGGTGCTGATAAACCTGCTTAATCATATAGTATTTTGCCAAAACAAATTGCTCCAATGAATTTAATCCATCAAAATTGATACAAATATGTGAATCGTTGTTATCCTCATACCATGTAAGCGTGTTTAGCAGCCTGGCGAGATCATATTTGCCGTATTGGACGCCGCAAAAATAACTGTCCCTTAGCAGATAATCCATTTTGTCCGCATCCACTGGGCCGGAAACAATGTCTTTCATAAGTGTCTTGTCCACCTTTTCCCCGGTTAAAAGGCCAGCTACCCTATCCTTTTCTACCTTGCTAAGAATTTTATCAATCTCCGGATTTTTTGATATCAAACTTGCGGTTATCTTTTCGTGAATTTTTTCTTTTTGACCAACGGCATCGTCAGAAAATCTTTCTAAAATATCTTCCGATATATGAGAAAACGGACCATGCCCTATATCGTGGAGAAGCGCTGCAGCTCTAACTATCCTTCTGGTATCTTCATCCTCTTTTTTGGGGAAGAGCTTATCACTCATCAGGGATGCAACATGGTAAACGCCAAGGGAATGCTCAAATCTCGTATGGTTGGCCCCCGGATAAACCAGATAGGCCATCGCCAATTGCTTGATTTTTCTTAGCCTCTGGAAAATGGCGGTATTTATAATCTCGAACTCGGTTTCGAATGGCGTGATAAAACCATGGATTGGATCCCTGATTTCGCTCATCTTGAGTTTTGCCTCTTGATAAGCTTAACTAAAATTTCCCTCTCTGTAAAATCAATGTAGTTGACCCACATCACATATTCCTTCTTTAAGTAGGGGGAGGAGCTTCAAATCTTCCTTGAATAAAGATGCACCTCTTTGCTTGCTAGGTTAAAACCATTGAAATTTAGTTTACTCATTTTTCCAGGTTATTCCGGGCCGTGCCCGGTGTAAATCTGCACCAGGCCCTTTTTCAGTTTTGGCATTTGGCGAGCGCCCTCTCGGCTTTTTTACGCAATTGTTCGCGCCTAGCGGGGTCAAAGCCGAGGAGCCACCAAGCCGGGTCGTGGTCTTTCAGGAGTTTCCGGGAGTTGAAGCTGGACTCGAAATAGTCGGCCATTCCCGCGGCCTCTTCCAGCTCGGCCTCGCTCATATAATTGACGATGCGGCGGTCCGGGTTCAGGTAATCGTTTTCCGAGAGCATCAGCGACTTGATTCCCCATTCAATCATCATATCTCCGGGCTTGATGTCATAGACCGTGGCGATGACCTGTTCGGGCGCGATTTTTAAAAGCAGCCGGTAGGTTGCGCAAAGCTGGGAGATTTCCTCGTTCGGATAACCGACCAGGGTGTAGATTCCGAGCTTGAAGCCCATCTGGCGGAGGCACTCCACCCCCGAGCAGATCTCCTTGTCCTCCAGGTGCTTGTTCATCTTGCGCCGGAGCTTGAGGTTCCCGCTCTCGATGCCCATGAGCACGGCCTCCCCTCCCGCGGCCTTGAAAGGGTCAAGCCAGAGCGGGTTCAAAAGCTGGATGTGGCTTATGCCCACAAGCCTGGCCCGTTTCTTGAACCCGGCCATGGCGCTGAAAATATCCGCGCTGTGCCTGGGGTTAAGACCCAGGCAGTCATCGTAAAAAACCAGCTCGGACACTCCGAGGTCCTCGATAAGATGCCTTGCCTCTTCAATGGCGCGCTCCTTGGGATGATAAACCGCCTTCTTCCATAACTGGGAGCAGAAATTGCACGGGAACTTGCAGCCCCGGGTCGTGACCAGGTAAGCCCGGCGCAAATTTTTTTCGCCGATAGCCGCGAGGTAGTCGTCAAACCTGACTGCCGGCTGGTTCGCCAGGTTGACATTGAGCACCGGCCGGCTGTTGGCGATTATCTCTCCCTCCGCGCTCTCCCAGGCCAGGCCCGGGACCTCCTGGAGCGAACCCTTGCTTGAAAGCCGCTCCACCAGCGAAAGCAGCGACTCATCCGCTCCGCCCAGCAGAATGAAATCCACCACGCCCGCGTAAGCCTTGAGCATGATTTGCCAGAGCCGGGTGGGATGAGGCCCGCCCAGGACTATCTTCGCCGAAGGAGCCAGTTCCCTCGCCATCCTTGCCAGAGCCATCGCTTCCTTCCGAACCGGGCTGTAAACCGAGATACCGACCAGGTCAAATTTTTCCTTCTCCAAAAGCTGCTTCAGGCCCAGGGCCAGGTCGTTCTCCTTGCCCTTGCCGGTGAGGGCCCAGTTGGAAAAATTATCCAGGACTTTGGCTTCGTGGCCGGCCTGCTTCAGGATTTGCGCAAGCAGGATAAGGGAGTAGCTCGGCAGCAGACGGCTCTCAAGCTCCTGGGGGCTGGATTCCTGCCGGCGATAGTCAGGCTGGATGAGCAGGACTCTCACTTATTCCCGCCGGCTCTCCGCGCCGAGGCCGCCTTGCGGTAAAGCTCCGAGAGTTTGGCGCGGTGGTTCTCCAGGGTTTCAACATCCACGCTTTTTTCCACCAGGCGCTCGGCCAGTTCCGGGCTTTTCACCAGCTGCTCCATGGCCTCGCGGAGCGAGACCGCGTCCCCGGCCTGGCAAACCAGGCCGTTTTCCAGGTGTTTAATCGCCTCGGTGAACGAGCCGATGTCCGAGACAATCACCGGCCTTCTCGCCCGCACCGCCTCGCGGATGGTTATGCCGAACGACTCATACCACCTGCTGGGAAGGACCACGGCGTCGATCTGGGACAGCACTTCCGGAAGCTGGTTCGGCTGGTAAGGCCCGTGGAAAAATATGGGAAGGCCCTGGGCCATCTCCTTCAAGCGCTGGTCATAATCATACTGGCCGTGGTAGGGAACGGCCTCGCCGAAGATATGCAGCTCGCACTCCTTGTTCTTCATCTTCTTGAACGCGCTGACCAGCACATCCACGCCCTTGGAGGGGATGAGCGTTCCCAGGTATCCGAATTTTTTCACCGGGGCGCCTTTGGCCCTGGGAGGCACACCTTCCACCAGGCTCAAGTCCAGGCCGTAGGGGATGACCACGGTCTTGTCCGCGGGAGCGCCCGCCTCGATGAGCCTTTCCTTGTGGAACCGGCTGGGAGAGATGATGCAATAGACCCGGCTGAACTGGCGCTCGATTTCCTTGTGCATCTCTCGCAGGTATTGCATTCCGCGCTCCTTGGCCAGGACATACATAGCCAGCTTGGCGGTCAGGCCCAGGCCCACGGTCTGCGGCTTCAGGCATTCCAGGCATTCGTCCAGGAGTATCTTTTTGCAGTTCCGCTTGTCTTCCCGGATGCGCTGCCCTCGCGGGCAGAACGGGTGATGGTCATGGAGCGTGATAATCACCGGCACGCCCAGCTCGTCCGCAATCCGAATCATCCCCAGGCTTAAGCCTCCCAGGTGATGGATATGGACCACCTCGGGCTTTTTCTCCAGGAGGTAGTTCCGGAAGATGGCCTCCACCTCTTCCCGCTGGTAGGTTGACCGGAAGTCAACCAGCTGGCGCTGGTCAATCCTTATCCGGGTTATCTCCAGGCCGTCCTCAACCTCGAGGTCCGTCTCCAGGTGCTTGTGCTGGCCGAGTCGGGCGCGCGTGAAAATGAAAACCTTTTCCCGCTCCGACATCTTGCGCGCCAGGTTTTTCAGGTAAACCTCCACGCCCCCGATTTGCTCGGGCGGAAACCCCTGCGCTACATAAACAATCCGAATCTCTTAGACCCCCCTGCTCAAATAGCTGTCTATACTATGATACCACGAATATTTATCTTTCCAGCGGTCAGACCATCCGCCCATGAACTGGGCCAGGTTCTGGCTGGCCACATAAAAGGGAGCATACAAACTAAAGCGCAGAAAATCAACTCCGGAAAGGCCCATGCCTCGCAATCCCCGGAGCGTTCCCGGCAGGGCCGCGATGCTCGCGCCGAGCACCTCGCTCGGCCGGTTGAACACCCGGAAACTTCCGACCTGCCACCAGTTCTGGTGGTCAAGATAGACCCTCCGGAACTCGTACCAGAGCGACTTATGGTGCGAGTGAATCACCATAGATTCCGGCTCAAAAACTATTTTCCAGCCCGCCTCCAGAACCTCCTTGGCCCATAAAATATCCTCGGCAAATTTTCGCCTCCGGAAGGGAATCCGCTCCCAAACCGAGCGCCGAATCATGGAGCTGACATTGTCAAAGCTATAGGTCTCAACAATTTCCCGCGGACTCATCTCCCCGGGATTTTTCAACTCCTGAACCTTTTTCAGCTTTTGGCCCGCGCCCCAAAGCTCAAGCCGGCTCTTGAGCAGGGGATTGCAGTCCGGCCTCGCGATTTGCCGGCTGTATGCGCCGGCGACCTTGGGGTCCGCAAAATTATCCGCCAGGTTTTTCAGCCAGTGTTTGTCCGCGGGAGCCGCGTCCTGGACCAGGAGCGCGACCAGGTCCCCGGTGGCTTTGGCCACCGCGAGGTTCCGGGTCTCGCCGTGGTTGAATTCCCCGCGCTCTACCTGGAAGAAGATGTCCGCGTATTTTTGGCCCAGCTCCGCGCTGCCGTCCTGACTCATGGAGTCAACAATCAGAAGCTCCACCTGACCCGGAAATTCCTGGCCCCGGACAGATTCCAGCACCTCTTGAAATAAGTCGCCGGCGTTCAAGGTGGGAATAACCACGGAAACTTTCAAAACTCATCTCCGCTCTTCTGGCCGAGCGACCTCGGCCGCGATTCCTTCAGGAATATCATTTCGGCTTCTCGCCGACTGCAATCAAATAATAGAACCAGTGGGCATCCGGAGGCTCAAAATCGAAATTCTGCTCAACCGGGTTGAGATGACTCTGCTCCTCGATGAGCTTGAAGCCGGCTTCCGCAACCAGCTTGCGGACTTCCTCGCTGGTCAGGCACTGCACCCGTCCGCGCAGCTTGCCTTTCAGCTTCACGCTCATATCCACCGCGTGCCCGAACTCCTTGAAGCCCTCGGGATGGAGGAGGTTATAAAACTGGAACCAGGCGCGCCCGCCCGGCTTCAGAACGCGGAAGCTCTCGCGCAAATAATGGAAAACATCCTCGCGGTCCAGGTGAATGAGCACGACCTGGAAATAGACCTTGTCAAAGCTGGCCTCCGGGAAAAGGGAAAGGTCGCTTTGGGGATGATGGATGAGCCGAATGTTTTTCACCGCGGCCAGCCGCTTGTTTGCGAACTTGACCATCTGCTTCGAGATGTCAATCCCGGTGAAGCTTTTGCAGGCTTTGGCAATATGCCCGGCCAGCCGGCCCACGCCCACGCCAACCTCCAAAACCTCGTCTCCCGGACCAATCTGGAGCTTCCTGATTATGATTTCCGCAGTCTGCCGGCCGTGCTCCTCAATGTTCCTGTCATCCGGCAGGTTCCCGAACGGAAGACCCGCCACCGCGAAATAGGCCAACTGCCTGGTCCGAGCCAGGTGGTCCCAGTATTTCCGGTAGGTGCCTCCCAGCTCCAGGCGGAAAAGCTGCTCCGTGACCTGCGGGTCGCGAAGGTTCAGGTCCTCTTCCGGTCCCAAAATCCAGCGAACAAACCGCTTCCGCAATCCTGCCATTCTTCATTTAAAATATCATTCAGGGGCTTTGCTGGCAAACCGAAAAATTGGCTGTTGGCAAGAGACGCCGCCGGCGCGATAGATTCAACAATTCATTTTCGGTTTTTTTGGATGACGCGGGGAAATCGCCCTTTGATTTTCCGGGTAAGGGCCTCACGCGCCTTTTCTGCCAATTCAATCACGCGCCGCGCATCTTCCCGCTTGCTTTCGGGAAAATTTCCGGGATAGCGGGAATCAATGGCGTATACGGTCAATGGCGCCGCGGGCCTTAGCGAATCAGCCAGTTTGGGATCCGCAGTCGCGACCAGTTCCAGCAATTCTTCGATGTCGTGCGTTTTGGGGAATTCAATTTGTTGGTCGGTGAGATAAGCCTTTAGGCATTTTTCAACCGCCTGCTGGGAATGGAAACAGGTGATCTCATAAAAGGTTTGCTTTTCCGAGAACAGCGCTCGGGCGACCTGTAAGTCGCTGTCGGCCTTGTCCAGCCACCGCTTAATGAGGATGCGTTTTACTTCTGCGGCCGGCCTCATAGATCACTTTCCCGTATTTGTTTGCCGGATAAGCGATTCCGCCAATAACATTTTTGCTTTCCTCAAACCACCCGGTTCGCATCACGATGACATCAAACGGGCACCCTATCCCGCTCAAGGCCAGGTGAATTTTGACGCTCTCCTTCCGGGTGTTCCTCGGCTTGCGTTCCAGGATGAGAAGGTCAATATCGCTGTCCTTGGTCATCCGGCCCGTGGCCGCGGAACCGAAAAGAATGACCCGGTCCGGCTTGGCGGCCTTTTCGATCCGCCGAATGATTTCCCTGATTATCTCCTGGCTGATTCCCATAAAATTTATTCTACTCCATAGCCTGAAAGGTGCAAAGAGTCTCCTTGCCGCCCTATCAGAATTGGGAATGAAACAACATACCAAAATGAGCGCTCAATGACGACTGCGGGTTGGCTGGCGAAAGTTTCAGCAAGGGTCATCAGCGAGCAACCAGAGATGCCGGCTAAAATTCCCGGCCCTAAATTCCAGGAGGGGCGAGAAGGCTTCCAGTCCAGTTGCTCTTTATTCCCCGGAATGATATAAGAATCGGGAATGATGCAAGATTTCAAGGGCAAGGGCCGCAGGCGCTCTGGCTCAAGAGAGCGCCCAGGCTCAAGCCTCATTTTGAAGCAGGCATCATCAGAATCGCTGAAGCCGCAAAGAGCTTCCCAAAAAAGCAGTCAGGTCCGGCCATGCTGGAAAAAATAAAGGAATATGCGCTTAACCATCCCAGGCTTTACCAGCTTTCCCAGTCCTTTTTTGCGCCCGGAGCCTCCCGGGCGCTGCATGACCGCATCAAGAACGCGGCGGCCAGGTTGCCGCCAGCCAAGCTGATTTTGGATGTGGGCTGCGGCCCCTCCTCGCAATTGTTCCAACTCGGCTTGAAGCCCCTGGGGGTGGATATCTGCTTCCCCTATGTGCTTAGATACATCAGCCAGGGATATGGCGCCATTATGGCCTCGGCCGAGGCGCTCCCCTTTGAGTCCCAAAGCTTTGACGGAATATGGAGCACGGCCCTGTTCCATCATTTGTCCGACCAAGTTGCCCGGGAGGCCATCCACGAGTTCATGCGCGTGGCCGCCTCCCCAGGCTATGTGGTTATCCTTGACTGGGTTTCCCCCCGCAAAAACTGGAAGCGGCCCCTGGCTCCCATCATCCAGTTCCTGGACCGGGGAAAGTTTGTCCGCAGCCAGGAGGAAATGGAAGCGCTTCTCCCTGACCGAAAAGCCTGGGTAATCGAGCGCTTCAGCTACAGCGCTACCGGCCTGGAAATGGTCTTGTGCCGCTACCTGAAAAAGCCATGAATAGAGGGTTCGGGAATCGGGACCAAAGTCCCCCGCACATTCCACTTCGGAACATCGGAACTTTTGAAGTCGCGCCTAACTTGTCCTGCTCAAGCGGGGCGAAGCAGGAAGTCGCATATTGAAGAAGCGGGCTGGTCTTGACAAAAAGGGCCTTTCGAGTTATATTCAATAACAGCTCTTTCAAAGACCCTCAAAGGAATGGTTGGTATTTGGGCCGGCAAATTTTTTAAAAAATAACTGTTGACAATCCGGTGAATTGTGGTATCGTTGGCTTCTCGCTAAGGGGTCTTTGTCTGTAAAGAGGGGCCAAGTGGTCCTGGCTCTTTGAAAACTAAATAGCAAGGTGTTTGCGTAATTGAGGTCTCCGTCCGGCAGTCGGCAACTGCCGAGCCGGTCAAGAGCTTATCTTGGCAAGGATTAATTGGAGAGTTTGATCCTGGCTCAGCGCGAACGCCAGCAGGGGGCTTAAGACATGCAAGTCGAGCGCGAAAGCCGAAAGGTGATTAGCGCGGCAAACGGGTGAGTAACGCGTGGCTAACCTACCCCGCCGGATTGGGATAACCCCTCGAAAGGGGGGCTAATACCAAATACGCTTTTCCGGACTGCGGTCTGGAAAAGAAAAGATGGCCTATGCTTGCAAGCTATCACCGGGGGATGGGGCCGCGTCCCATCAGCTTGTTGGTAGGGTAACGGCCTACCAAGGCTAAGACGGGTAGCTGGTCTGAGAGGACGACCAGCCACATTGGCACTGAGATACGGGCCAGACTCCTACGGGAGGCAGCAGTCAGGAATCTTGGGCAATGGGCGCAAGCCTGACCCAGCCACCCTGCGTGAGGGATGAAGGCCTTCGGGTCGTAAACCTCTGTCAGAGGGGACGAATTCAGGATGGGTGAATAATCCATTCTGTTGACAGTACCTTCAGAGGAAGCGCCGGCTAACTACGTGCCAGCAGCCGCGGTAAAACGTAGGGCGCAAGCGTTGCGCGGAATTATTGGGCGTAAAGGGCGTGTAGGCGGCTTTTTAAGTCCAGCGTGAAATCCTTCGGCTTAACCGGAGAATGGCGCTGGATACTGGAAGGCTGGAGTTCGGGAGAGGGAGGTAGAATTCCCGGTGTAGCGGTGAAATGCGTAGATATCGGGAGGAATACCCGTGGCGTAGGCGGCCTCCTGGCCCGACACTGACGCTGAAACGCAAAAGCGTGGGGAGCAAACAGAATTAGATACTCTGGTAGTCCACGCCATAAACGGTGAGCACTAGGTGTGGGAGGTATTGACCCCTTCTGCGCCGCAGCTAACGCGTTAAGTGCTCCGCCTGGGGATTACGGTCGCAAGATTGAAACTCAAAGGAATTGACGGGGGCCCGCACAACCGGTGGAGTATGTGGTTCAATTCGATGCAACGCGAAGAACCTTACCCGGACTTGACATGCCTTGGAAGCTCATGGAAACATGGGCGTGCCCTCGTAAGAGGGAACCTTGGCACAGGTGCTGCATGGCTGTCGTCAGCTCGTGCCGTGAGGTGTTGGGTTAAGTCCCGCAACGAGCGCAACCCCTGATCCTAGTTGCTAACAGTTCGGCTGAGCACTCTGGGGTGACTGCCGGCGATAAGCCGGAGGAAGGTGGGGATGACGTCAAGTCATCATGGCCTTTATGTTCGGGGCCACACACGTACTACAATGCCTGCTACAGAGGGCTGCAAACCTGTAAAGGTGAGCCAATCCCAAAAAAGCAGGCTCAGTTCGGATTGGGGTCTGCAACTCGACCCCATGAAGTTGGAATCGGTAGTAATCGCAGATCAGCACGCTGCGGTGAATACGTTCTCGGGCCTTGTACACACCGCCCGTCACACCACGAAAGCTGGTTGCACCCTAAGCCGCCAAGCCAACCCGTAAGGGAGGCAGGCGCCTAAGGTGTGGCCGGTGATTGGGGTGAAGTCGTAACAAGGTAGCCGTAGGGGAACCTGCGGCTGGATCACCTCCTTTCTAAGGAGCTTCAGTCCCGCGATGAGTTGGACTGGAATCCAGGTCATGCCAAAACCAGCATCTCCTTGCTATTTAGTTTTGAGAGAGTCAGAAAAGACGGGCAGTCCCGCGGATCGCGGGATTACTCGTCTTTATTGTTCTCTGAAAAAGGTATAAGGTATTTGGGTCTGGTTGGGCCTATAGCTCAGTTGGCTAGAGCGTCCGCCTGATAAGCGGAAGGTCGTTAGTTCGATTCTAACTAGGCCCACCATAATCAGGAAGGTCTTGCGGTGAATCCGGAAAAAGCCATTGAATATTGCAGGAATGCCAAAAAAATTTTGATCCTGAAAACCAACCTGCTCGGTGATGTGCTCAACTTTCTTCCGGTCGCGAATTTTTTAAGGAAGACCGCGCTCTCCGCCAAGATTTCATGGCTGGTTTCCCGACAAGGGTATTTGACGGTGAGCGAGCTTGCGGATGTTGACGAGATAATTTTTCTGGAAGACAGTTACTTATATAATTACGGCAACCTGGTCCACACGGCGTCCTGGATCCGTGAAAGAAAATTTGATCTCCTGGTTTCGAGTTATCAGGAGGAATGTTTTTTGATAAATTTACTGGCTCTTTTGAGCCGGGTCCCGGAGCGGGTTGGGTACAACCTGCAGAGCCGGGGTTGGTTCTTTAACACAAAAGTGCCAAAAGGCGATGGCGAGCGGAGAGTTGAGATCAACGGCCAGATCATCAAGTCGCTGGGCCAAGGAGATTGGCGGGACTATGTTTATGTTCCGAGGGATAACCCGGAGAGCGCGGCGCGGTTTAAGCAACGATTGGAAAAAGAATGGGGCATCAAGGAAAAAGACCGGCTTTGCGCGCTGCACCTTTTTAGTCCGAAGCCGACCCGGAGCTGGCGTCTGGAATACTCTGAGGAACTGGTCAGGCGTCTCCAGAAGGAGTTGGACCTGGTCCCGGTCCTGGTCGGAAGCGAGCCGGAAGTCAGGATCTGGGGAGATGAAAAAAAATCGCTCGGCCTTAAGAACCTGGCTGGACAAATCAACCTCCGAGAGTTATATTATCTATTAAGGCAAGCGCGACTTTTCATTGGCATAGATAGCCTGCCCTTGCAAATGACGGAATTCTCAAAGACGAGGGCTATTGCGCTCTTTGGCTCTACGGTAATTTCGAAAGCTTTGGTGCCCACAGCAAAAACACTGAAGGCAGATATTGACTGCGCTCCCTGCTGGCCGGAAAAAAGGGAATGCGACCAAGACTATCGCTGCTGGAGGGAGTTGAAACCGGATCTGGTCCTGGAAGCGGCAAAGCAGGTCCTGGAAGGCATGGGGGTATAGCTCAGCTGGGAGAGCATCTGGTTTGCAACCAGAGGGTCGGCGGTTCGATTCCGCTTACCTCCACCAATTGAGCATATACAAAAATGGAGAAGACAAATGACCAAGAATAACAATTTACTGCTCCACTGCTTGATTGAAAAAGGCGAGAAATATTTCTCGGCGATATGTCTCGAGCTCGATGTCGCCTCGCAGGGCAGGACCATAAAAGAAGCGGAAGCCAACATCAAGGAGGCGATTGAACTCTATCTCGAAGATGTGTATGAAGCTGGGGATGAAAAAGAGTTCATTCCCCGTCCGGCGCCGATGGAATTGTGGTTGAGGTATTTTAAATTGGAAGAGCGCAAGCTGAGAGGTAAATTTAAAAAGGTACACAAAGTAGATTTTGAAATAGAAAAAGCAGTTGCCGGTTGAAACAGTGCATCCGGCATTGCGAGGGCTATCAAGCCGGGAAATAGAAAAAGTTCTTTTGAAAATTGGGTACGAGTGCAGCCGACGGAGGGGCAGTCACCAACAATTTACAGGGTTCGTAAGGGGCAGAAAGAGAAGGGTGACG